>Ga0209342_10007316_pt1 | contig 11126 bp, 15 predicted proteins | sample RifCSP16_2_FD_184023 | JGI IMG/M metagenome (GOLD analysis project Ga0209342, IMG submission 184023) | Soil microbial communities from Rifle, Colorado - Rifle CSP2_sed 16_2 (SPAdes) (version 2) | ecosystem: Environmental > Terrestrial > Deep subsurface > Rock core/Sediment | place: Rifle... | reverse complement strand
GACGAGTTGGAGATCCTGCTCGAGAGCGATCACATCGCGATCCGGCCACGGTTCCCGACGTTGATCCATTCGTTCTCGCTCAAAGAAGGGACCCGGTTGAACATCTCCGGTGTCCCCGTCGAACTCATCCCTGGTGACTACGTCGTGTCGCGCATCGTCCGCAAGCGCTGAACCGCGGTACCGCCGCTCAGGCCGGGCCGACCACCCGTTCGTAGAGGGCGCGCCGGGAGACGCCGGTCGCGGCTGCGGTTCGACGCACCGCCTCCGACGGCGGCACGCCCGCTTCGATGAGCCGCCGGGCGGCGAGCATCGCAGCCTCGAGGTCGGGAACGGCCTCCTCGCGGGCGCCGAGCACCACGGTGACCTCACCCCGCACCCGGTCGCGCTTGCCCCACTCCTCGGCCGCCTCGGCCAGCGACCCGCGCCACACCTCTTCGTAGACCTTGGTGAGTTCCCGGGCCACCACGCACCGACGCGGGTCGTCGTGGGCGGCGACGAGGTCGGCGAGATCGGTGGCCAGCCGATCGGGTGCGGCGAAAAAGACCGTGGTCCTGGTCTCGGCCGCGATGGTGGCGATCCGGGCAGTCCGCTCCCGCCCCTTTCGGGGGAGGAAACCCTCGAAGACGAACCGGTCGGCGGGCTCCCCCGACACAGCCAGCGCCATCGTCACCGCACTCGGGCCGGGGATACCGGTGACCACGGCTCCGGCGGCGATCGCGGCGCGCACCGCGGTGAGACCGGGGTCGGCGATCCCCGGGGTGCCGGCATCGGTGAGCAGCGCCACCACTTCGCCGGCGGCGAGTCGTCGCTTCAGTTCCACGGAGCGTTCGGCCTCGTTGCCCACGAAGTAGGAACGCACCGCGGTCGTCACCCCGAGATGGTCGAGCAGGATCCGGGCGCGCCGGGTGTCCTCGGCGTACACCAGGGTCGCCTCCCGCAACGCAACGCCGAGGCGCGGGGCGGCGTCACCGAGGTTGCCGATCGGTCCGGCGCACAGGATCAGTCTTCCGGCCACGCGGCGAGGATAGGGACCACCGCCGTACGGGCTCCGACCGGCGGTGGCGGGATCCACCCCGGGACCTCCACCATCCACCGAACGGCGCCGGCGGCGACGACGAGGCGGCCGGGCCGGAGGATGCCGGTGCGGACGACGGCCCCGTCGGGGGCGACCGCGAACCAGCGCAGCGGTTCGGTCATGCCCCAACCGACGAGGGAGCGGGCCAGGAGCACCACCCCGAACGGTCCCGGTGCCGGGCGCAACCCCCGGCGGCGGGCGCAACGGCTCGTCGCCACCAGCAGGGGACCCGACGACCAGTCCCCGGTCGTCATCTCGACCGGCCGGATGCCGGCACCCCGCCGCCTGGTATTCTCATCCCCCATGGCCAAGGCAAGACGCCGCAAGATCCAGGCCCGCCGCAGCAAGGCCAACCACGGTCGCCGCCCCAACGCGGGCCGCGGCCACTGAGCCTTCGGCACACGCGCAACCTAACCTTCTGGCGGGACCTGGACTAGACCCGTCGCCCGCAATTCGCAATTCGCAATTCGCCGGAGAGTCGCGCCCCCGCGCATCAACGCGCTCTGACGAAGTGCGTCGAGAGACGCGCCCACCTCGATTAGAGAACCTCCCCGAGACGCGGAACCTGCGACCCGCGGGACTGACGAATTGCGGAGCCGACCGTCAGGTCGGCGACCTCTCAACGCGATCGAGGGACCCTCGCGGGTCCCTCGATCGCTTGCGAAACGGTTTCGGCTACTTCATCCCGGGCACCTTCAAGCCCTTGGACTTCATCTCCACAAACGAGCCGTAGGCCACCACCGCCGCAGCAGCGAGGCCGATCCAGAGGCCAAACGAGGCGAACTCCCTGGCGGCACCTTCGGTCAGGTACTGCAGCACGACGAAGACGAAGCTCGCCGCTCCGAGCAGCACCGCGAGCTGCTCCGGCTTGAACTGCCCGGCGTTCACGTCCTTCTTACCCATCGCCTTGAGCAGCAGCACCGCGGCACCGCCGGCGCCGAGCACGCAAGCCGCCCAAGCGAAGAAGCCAGCGTCGAAGGCGTTGGCATTCGCGCTGAATCCGAAACCACTCACCCTGTACCACGGCAGGAAGAGGTCCACGATCAGGACCGCTCCGCCGATCAGCGCCAGCTTGGCGCCCGTGGAAAGCTTGCTGAAATCCATACTCCCCGATCTCCTCCGAGTAGGCGTGCCGGAGATTCAAGCACGATAAAGCCCGCCGCGTGCGGGTTCAGCCGGTGAGACCGGCCACGAGCGTCTGTCCGACCCCAGGGTCGTCGGTGGCGATGAAGAGCACTTCCTCACCGGAGAGACGCACGTAGGCGAAGTCGTCGCCGCCGGTGAAGGTGGTCACCCCGTTCACCGGCGTCCGCGCCGAGCCGACTTTCATGATGGCGTGCGCCGATCGAGCGATGGCGTCGGCCAATTCCTCGGCGTCGCGCGGGCTGTCGCCCTGGAAGCGGTAGACGAAGGCCACCGGGCCCCGGCAGTCGTCGCCGGTGCAGGCGGGATCCCCCTGCCAGTAGATCCGATAGCGGTCGCCGCCCCACCCGGCGGAGGCGACGATGGCGTCGCCGGGATCGATACCGTCGAGCAGGAAGAGGCGGGTGTTCCACTCGCCGAACTGGCCCTCCTCGAACACCGTGTAGCCGGGCACGTCCACGGTCGGGATCACTACCGGCAGGCCCGGCTCGCGGAGGTAGTACTTCTCCGGATGGAGGATCTGTTCGGTGGTCTCGGGGAGCAGTTCGTACGCCTGGTTGACGGCGGCGACTTCGCCGTCGGTGATCAGGCGTTCGACGAACCCAAACCCGGAGTCGTAGGGGAAGGTGAGGTCCTCGGCAAACCACGCCGGGAGGGAGTCCATCACGGTGGTGTCCACGTCCATCGACTCGGTGACGGCATCGACCTGCTCGGAGGCGGGCAGGCTCTCCAGGTACACCAACTGGAAGTAGGTGGCGTCCCCCTCGGCGAGTGACGAGATGGCGGAGACCCGTTCGAACTCGCCGGCATCCCACAGCTCGTCGCTGAGACCGGCAAAGCCGTAGTGCTGGTCGGTGAGGGCGTGCACCAGTTCGTGCACCACGATCGACTTGGAGAGCGGGCTGAGTTCGGAGCCCCCCATGATCACCATCTCCCCGGTCTCGTGGTCGTAGAACCCCCCGACCTGTTCGGCGTAGAGGCTGATGTAGGCGTCGAGGAGGTCGATGGTGCCGTCGAGCACACCGAGGATCTCATAGAGCCGCTGCGCCACCGCGACGTCGTCGGGTTCGAGATCCTCCTCGATCTGAGCCCGGATCCGCTCGGCCAGTTCCTCGGCGGAAACGATCGTGATCACCGGTTCCACCACGAACTCGAGACCGCGCACCTGCTCGGCGGCGTCGACGAGCGTGTCGATCTGCTCGGTGAGCCCGGCGGCGTCGATCGAGGTCGACGTGGCGGTCGTGGTGACGTCGGCGATGTCGTCACCGCAGGCGGCGGCGAGGAGGCTGAGGGTGACCACCAGGGCGGCGATGCGGCGCATCGGGTCAGGTTAGGCCGGAACGCCGGTGGCGTTTCTCCGACGCAGCGAGACCCTCAAGACTGACCCCCGCCGCGGCCGATGATCCCAGGGAGGTTCGCAGGAGGAGGAAACGATTATGACCCGGATCAAATGGATCGCCGCGCTGGCGACCCTGGCCGTCGTTCTCGGCGCCCTACCGGCCCTCGCCGACGACGCGGACGAGGCCGGGGGCGAAGACGAGGCCACGGAACAACTCGAGCACGACTCACCCCTGGCGATGCTGCTCGCCGTCGAGTTCGGGATCACCGTGGAGGATGTGACCGGTCTCCGCGACCTGGGACTCGGATTCGGGGAAATCTTCAGACTGAAGACGCTCGCCACCGTGCTCGGCGTCGACGTCGAGACCCTGCTCGCCGGTGCGGTGGTCGATCCCGTGACCGGGGAGTACGACTTCGGTTGGGGTGAACTGAAGCAGACGCTCAACGAGGACCAGCTTGCGCTCCTCGCCAGCCTTCCGAAGAACTTTGGAGCCGTCGTGTCCGCCTGGAACCGCCATCACGGCCGGGATGAGCACCAGCCGGACCACGCCACGGCCACGGGCAAGCCGGCTTTTGCCGGCAAGGGCGGAAAGCACGGGAACGACGACTGATCGCACCTCCCGAGCAGTGAACCGGATCTGAGACGGCCAGGTCCGATGGATTGACAGGGGACTCGAGTCCCCTGACTTCTTCCGCGCCGGGGGCGCGGACCCAGCCTTGCCTCTCGTTCTCGGCGCCCCGCCGGCTTTGGCCGGAGGTGAGTGACCGACTATTCCGACCTGGTCGCGTCCACGTTGAGGTGCAGACCCCAGCGTCCCGGTGCCCGCGTGAGTCTCTCGATCTCGAAGCCGCTCTCGTTGAGCACCGACACGATCTCGTCCTCGGTGAACTGGTACACGTGCCTGTCGACGGTCGGAAGTGCGGGGTCGGGGTACGGCATGTCTCGGTAGTCCGAGTAGGGATCGGTGAGTTTCCCCCACGACGCCGCATCGGGTGTGGACATGAACAGCCGCCCTCCGGGGGTCAATGCCTGCGCCACCTTGCGCATGGTGGGCACCGGATGGAAGTTGAAGTGCTCGATCACCTCTGTCATCAGCACTGCGTCCATGGGTTCCTGCCAGGGGATCTCGATCAGCTCGACATTGCCGCCTACCACCTCGATGTCGTACCTCTGGCGCAGCGGCTGCGCCAGCCTCCACGGCTCCGTGTCGAGGCAGAAGACCCTGGCCCGGGTCACGATGGAAATGAACACAGCGAGGGTTCCATATCCGGAACCGATGTCGAGGATGCGTCGGGGCCCCGTCCTCGCCGCCCACTCCGCAATCCACGACGGGATGGGGAGCCAATAGAGCGGTTCCTCGGCGCGATACCGCATTGCGTATTCACCCACCGGGGCGTGGGCCGTCACTTCCTGCCGTGCTTGTTCCAGCGCTGCGCCGAACGACTGAAAGGGTGCCTCGCTGAGGCGAACCAGCGACTCGCGAAGCACTTCGATCTCGCGGCTCTTCGCCTGCTCCCTCTGGCGGAGCCATCGCACATAGGGGAGGCGATTCAGAAGCCTGGACTTCCAGCTGTCCCACTCGTCGCCGTCGGGCTCTGCGGGGACTCGGTCTGTTGGCTTCGGGAACCGTGCACGCACCACCAATCTCTCCCCTGCCGCTCAGTCGGACTGCGACACGGCACCGCCAACGTTATCGCCCGCGAAGCCCGAGGGGATACCTTCGGTGCCAGGGCTATCGGAAGCGACAGGTGACGGCACTGACGTGCCGTTCGGAGCGCGATGGAAAACCATGAAACCCGGCCCGACCAGGGTTGTGCCCGCGACGTTTGGTGGAGGTGAGGGGATTTGAACCCCTGACTTCTTCCGTGCGAGGGAAGCGCTCTGCCGGGCTGAGCTACACCCCCAAGGGGACCGCGATTGTAGAACCCGCCCTCGGTGGATTCGTTCGATCTCCCGGCCGACCGAATCAGGACTTACGGGTTCGCGACGCCGCGGTGCGGCTCTTGCCTTCTCGCAGATCAGCGATGGCCGCACCCACCACCAGGGCAGCAAGGCCGGCACCGACAGTGATCAGGCCGGCGACGAGCATGAATGTGGAGAACGCCTCCTCGAACGCGCTCGGGCTGTCAGTGGGCCCCGCACCAACAGCGGTGAGGATGAGACCGATGAACCAAGCCGGAACCCCTGCGCCGAGCAACCACCTCGCCAGTGTCTTGACGTTGTCGGACATTCGCACTTCGCCTCCTCTCGGTTGGGCGCGACGCTATCACCCGGCTCGTGGTTATGAGGGGGTCACCCCGCCCCAGGTCGCAGGTCCCGCCGCAGCCGCTCTTGCACCACGGTGGTGGTCAGGTCGGAGCGGGACCGCTCGACCAGGGCCCGGGCGACGTCGGTGGTGCGGCGCAGTCCACCGGTCATCCCGTCGGGATAGTCGATCGTGGCGAGCATCTCCACGACCGCATCCATCGCCTCGAGGGTCCGCTCCGCGGCGGCGAGGTCCTCCGCTCGCAACAGATCGAGCATGCGGCGCCGCAGCTCCCCCACCGCCTCGCCGAGGCCGTTGAGGTAGGCCGCGGGCTCCACACCGAGGTCTGCGGGAAGCGGCAGCGGCTCGCCTGCCGAGAGCGCCAGGGTGAGCCGGGCCTCGGCGTACTCCTTGGCGGCGTCGTGGACGAACCCGGCGTTGAGGATGTCCTGATGGTCGGCCAGCACCGCCCCGGCCCGCGCCAGGGTGGCGGCGGCGTCCTCCATCAGCGCCTCGGCCTCGGCCCGCTGCCCCCGGTGCAGGGACCGGATGGCGTTGGCCGAGGAGCGGATCACCCGGCGGCAGCCCGCCAGCGCCTCCTCGCGGGCACGGTGCTTGGCGTCGAAGACTGCGGTGACGGCTTCGCGGACCGGTTCGAGGTCGGGTGCCACCGTCAGACGACGCGGACTTCGTCTTCGGGGTCGAGCGTCCACTTGGGACGGGCCGCCTGCTGTGACTGCTTGATCTGCAGGAGCATGGCGATGAACCCGGCGAGGACGACGTCGACGAACAGGTTGGCGAAGAGCAGCACGGTAGAACCGGTGAAGAGCGCTACCCCCAGGGTGATCGGGACCGCCAGGCCCAGGGCGATCAGGGCGATGCGGCGACGCGCCAGCACCTGCTGGCGGACGGTGGTCCCGCCGCGCTCGGAGCGGCTCCGCATCTGTCTGGGAACGGGTCGTTTGGCCACGCCGCACTCCTCCTCACCCTCAGTATGAATCTCCTCACCCTCAGTATGAATCGCTCCGGCCTGGTTGGCGAGCCAATCGGGCAGGGATCAGTGTTCCGTCGGGTCCCCCCGCAGCAAGGCTACGGCATGGTGAAGCGCCGGGGCCACCACCGCCAGCGACTCCTCGACCCCGGAAACCGACCCGGGAAGGTTGAGAATCAAGGTCTCCCCCACGATGCCGCACACCCCACGCGAGAGCATCCCGTGGGGGTTCGCCCCGAAGGTGGCGGACCGCATCGCCTCGGCCAGACCGGGCGCATCGCGCTCGACGACCCGGTGGGTCGCCTCCGGGGTGAGGTCCCGGGGTGAGAACCCGGTCCCGCCGGTGGTGACCACGAGCACCGCCCCGGCGGCAACGGCGTCGCGCAGGGCGTGCTCCACCGTCGAGACCCCGTCGGGCACCACCCATATCTCGGTGGTGAACCCGAGGCCGTCGAGGATCCGGGCGGCGGCGGGGCCGGAGCGGTCCTCGCGGCTCCCGGCGGCGACGCCGTCGGACACCGTGATCACGGTTGCCTTCACCGCGTCCAGTCCCCCGACGCCCCGCCGCGCTTGGCGAGCAAACGGACCGGGCCGATCTCGGCGCCGCGGTCCCGGCCCTTGATCATGTCGTACAGGGTGATGGCGCCGACCGCGGCCCCGGTGATCGCCTCCATCTCCACCCCGGTGCGTCCCACGGTGGCTGCGGTGACGACGATACGCGCCCCGGTGGCGGTGGCTTCGACGTCTGCGGTGACCCCGGTGAGCGGGAGCGGATGGCACAGCGGGACCAGATCCGGGGTGCGCTTGGCGCCGGTGATGGCGGCGACGCGGACCAGGGCGAGAGCGTCGCCCTTGGGGAGGGTGCCGGCGAAGACCGCCTCCCGGGTGGAAGGGCTCATGGTGACGAAGGCCTCGGCAGTGGCGGTGCGCTCCGTCTCCGGTTTGGAGGACACGTCCACCATGCGGGCCCGTCCCCGATCGTCGAGGTGAGAGAGGTCAGTCATCGTCGGCTTCCGCCAGCGTACGGGACTCGTCGGCGTGGAACAGCTCGAGGGTGACACGGTCCCCTGCGCCCAGACGCCCCACCCCCACCGGGATGACGGCAAAGGCGTCGGCGGCGGCCAGCGCCGAGAGCACGTTGGAGGCCTGACCGCCGGCGGAACGCACCACCCCGGGACCGGTGAAGGCCACCCGGAGGAATACCACCTTGTCCGGGTTCGTGGACACCGGTTCGCCGAGCACCACCTCGATACGGGGCCGGAACAACCGGCGGGCACCCATGGCGGCGAGCAGTGCCGGGCGGACGAACTGCTCAAACGCCACCAACACGGACACCGGGTTGCCGGGGAGCCCGAAGAGGGGGGTCTTGCGGAGAAAGCCGAAAGCGAACGGCTTGGCCGGCTGCATCGCCACCTGCCAGAACTCGACGCGTCCCAGCTCGGCGAGCACGCGCTTGACCAGGTCGTGCTCCCCCACCGACACCCCGCCACTGGTGACCACGGCGTCGCAGGTGGTCGCCGCCTCGTCGAGGACGGAGCGAAGCAGGCGGGCGTCGTCGGGAACGATCCCCAGGTCGCGCACCTCCACCCCGAGGTCCGCGAGGAGCGCCACCAGCATCGGACGGTTGGCGTCCCGGATGGCACCGGGTCGCAGGGTGGCGGTCTCGGCGGGTTGCACCTCGTCTCCGGTGGAGAGCACCGCCACCACCGGGCGGCGGGAGACGAAGGGTGCGGCGACCCCGATCGAGGCGAGCACCCCCAGGTGGGCGGGACCGAGCCGATGGCCCGCTTCGAGCGCCACCGACCCGGCGGCGAAGTCACCCCCGGCGGAGCGAACGTGATCGCCCGATGTCACCGAACGCAGGATCCGCACCCGATCGTTGCGCGTCTCGGTGTCCTCGACCATGACCACCCCGTCGGCGCCTTCGGGAAGCGGCGCCCCGGTCATGATCCGGGCGGCGGTGCCGGGGGCGACCGGGGTCTTCGAGGTCGTGCCCGCAGGGATGTCGGCAACGATGGCGAGTTCGACCGGGGCGGCAGCGGTATCGGAGGCCCGGACCGCAAAGCCGTCGACGCCGGAGTTGGCAAACGGCGGCACCGGATGGGGGGTCACCACCGGACGGGACAGCACCAACCCCCGGGCCCCGGCGAGTGGGGTCGCCACCTCCGGGAGCAGCGGCATCGCCGCGATCACCTCACGACGTGCGGCGGCGAGTCGTTTCACGCTTCGATCCGGCGCTCGGCACCAACGACGAGGCGGCGGATGTTGCCGCGGTGCCGTACCACCACGAGCAGCGCCGCCGCCCCCGACCAGATGAGCGACCAGCCGCGGTGCCCGAACCCGTAGACGCCCGGAACCAGGGCGGCGGCGACCACGATCGAGGCGACCGAGGCGCGCTTGGCGACGGTGGCGAGGACGGCCCACACCAGCAGCAGCGCCAATCCGAGGATCGGTTCCAGCCACAGCACCATACCGCCGGCGGCGGCCGCTCCCTTGCCCCCGCGGAACCGGTGCCAGATCGGGTAGCAGTGGCCGACCACGGCGGCGAAGCCGGAGGCAAAGCCAACCGCTTCGCCGCCGACAAGGTCGCCGATGGCGGCGGCGGCGCATCCCTTGGCCAGGTCGCCGAGCATGACGGCCGCGGCCGCCTTGCCACCCATGGAGCGGAGCACGTTGGTGGCGCCGGGGTTGCCGCTCCCCCGCGAGTAGATGTCGATCCCCCGCATCCGGGGGACGATCACGCCGAAATCGACGCTCCCGAGCAGGTATGCGCCGACGACGGCTGCGATCGCAGAGGGGTCCACGATGGGCGAGTCTAGAAACCGGGCGCAGCCAGCCTCCCCCTACCATGCCCGCCGTGCGACCGGAGGGCCTGCGGTGATCGGTGTGTTCGGCGGTTCGGGGTTCTACGGTTTCCTCCACGGCACCATCCCGCACCCGGTGACGACCCCGTACGGGGCGCCGTCGGAGGTCCCGGTGGTCGGCGAGGTGGACGGGATCCCCGTGGCCTTCATCCCCCGCCACGGCGCCCGCCATCAGTTTCCCCCGCACCTGATCCCGGTGCGGGCCAACGTGTGGGCGATGCGGCAGCTCGGTGTGGACCGCATCGTGTCCCCGGCTGCCGTCGGGTCGTTGAAACGCGATTTTGCCCCAGGGCATTTCGTGATCCCGGACCAGATCGTCGACCGTACCTGGGGGCGGGAGCACACCTTCTTCGACGGGGCCGACGTGCAGCACCTGTCCTTTGCCGACCCCTACCACCCGGAGATGCGCGCCATCGCCTGCGACGCGATGAAGCAGACGGGTGCCACGGTTCACGACGGCGGGACCGTCGTCGTGATCCAGGGCCCGCGCTTTTCCACCCGGGCGGAGAGCGCCTCGTACGCGGCCTCGGGGTTCGAACTGATCAACATGACCCAGATGCCCGAGGCGGCTCTCTGCGCCGAGGCCGGCATCGGGTTCGTGGGCATCGCGGTGGTCACCGACTACGACGTCGGCCTCGACGGGGTGGCGCCGGTGATGCACGCCGAGGTGCTCGCCCGCTTCGCCGAATCGATCGGAACGCTCCAGCAGGGCATTCGGGAGATGCTCCCGGCGCTGGCCGCCCTCGACCTCGACCTGGCCGCTCTGCTGTGACCGAACGCGTCGAGGACTTCTTCGAGGTGCGACGCCACGCCGAGCGCGGCTCGTACCAGCGCTCGGTGATCGACGCCATCCTCGACGAGGCGTTCTTCTGCACCGTCGGGTTCGTCGACGAGGGCCGGCCGGTGGTGATCCCCACGATCCACGTCCGTGTCGGCGACACCGTGGTACTCCACGGTTCGCCGGCCTCGCGGATGCTGCGGACCCTCAAGGCGGGAGCGCCGTGTGCCATCTCGGTGACGATCTTCGACGGGTTGGTGCTGGCCCGGTCGGTGTTCAATCACTCGATGAACTACCGAAGCGTTGTGTTGCTCGACTGCAAAGGGCGAGAGATCACCGACAGGGATGAGAAGTGGGAGGCGATGAGGCTTCTCACACAGAAGCTGGTCCCCGGCCGTTGGGAAGACGCGCGCCAACCCAACGAGAAGGAGATCAAGGCGACGACGCTCGTCTCGCTCCCCATCGACTCTGCGTCGGCCAAGATCCGCAAGGGGCCCCCCGTTGATGAGGAAGAGGATTACGAACTCCCCGTGTGGGCGGGGGTCGTGCCCTACAGGCTTCGATCAGGGTCACCCGACCCTGATCCACGGCTTCCCCGGACGATCGAGCTTCCTCGCTACCTGAGGTAGCGCACCCCGTTCGTCCCCCTCGTTCTTGTTCCTCCCCATCAGGGGGAGGTGGCGCCGCCGTC
>Ga0209342_10007311_pt1 | contig 11128 bp, 11 predicted proteins | sample RifCSP16_2_FD_184023 | JGI IMG/M metagenome (GOLD analysis project Ga0209342, IMG submission 184023) | Soil microbial communities from Rifle, Colorado - Rifle CSP2_sed 16_2 (SPAdes) (version 2) | ecosystem: Environmental > Terrestrial > Deep subsurface > Rock core/Sediment | place: Rifle... | reverse complement strand
CCCGAGCTCGGGGTACCCATCCTACAGCAGGCCCTTGTCTGCAAAACTCAGATATCCCCCGTCCCCCATGATGACATGGTCGAGGACCTTGATCCCCAGGAGCTCCCCTGCGGCCACGAGCCTTTTGGTGATCTCTATGTCCTCAGGGCTCGGTGACGGGTCGCCGCTGGGATGATTGTGCAGGAAAATCACAGAGGCCGCTGAGTTCCTGATAGCCTGGATGTAGACCTCTCGCGGATGGACAATGCTGGAGGTCAGACACCCCTCTGAGACCGTATAGTCGGCAAAGATCCTGTTCTTTCCGTCTAACATCAACAGCCGGAAGACCTCTTTCTTGAGCCCATGAAAATACTGGATGTAATGCCGGGAGACATCGTAGACATCCTTGCTGGAGAGCACGCGCCTCCTCTTGCCCAATGGCTGGGCCACGGCCCTCTTCCCGATCTCAAGGGCCGCCTTGATCTCGGCGGCCTTGGCCAGGCCCACCCCCTTGATGGCACAGAGCTCATGCACCGTCGCCCCGAACAGGGCCGTCAAGTCGCCGAAGTGCCGGATGATCTCCATGGCCAATTCCAGGGCGCTCTTCCCCTCGCTTCCGGTACGGAGCACAATCGCCAGCAACTGGGCCGGAGAAAGGCGATCCGCTCCCTCCCTGATTAACCTCTCCCTCGGCCTCTCCTCCTCCGGCCAGTGATTGATGCCCGCCTTTTCCATATTGTATTTTCTCTCTCCCTTCGATATACTTTTGAGTGTTATGACCCGATTGAACCGGATATACAAAGAACTGGGGATCGCCATAGACGGGCTCAAGAAGGGGATTCTTGAGATCGCGATTACCACCAGTGAGAACGCCCAGGTCGCAAAGCTCCTCTTCCGTATCTTTGAGCTTGAGAAAAAGGTTGACAGACTCTACACCGATATCGGCAAGACGATTTATGAACTCCGCCAACTCCCGTTCAACGAGGTCCTCAACAATCCACATATCAAAGAGTACATGGACACGGTCAAGACGATTCAATCAGACATCTCGAAGATCGAAAAAGAGATCCATCTCCTGAGAGAGGACACTGTCAAACCAAAACTCGAAGAATTAAAACAATATATGCGGCGGGGTGGTTATACTGTGGAAGAAACCCCCGTAGAAAAAGAGTCCCGCATGGCCGGCAAGAGAATAGGAGGATTGCCCCTCCCCTCCGGGGTCATTGTTATCGCGGTCATCCATCTTGACCTTTTCACCATACCAGCGGAAAATCTATGTCTTGAGGCAGGAGACCGGGTCTTTCTCCTGGGACCCAGAGAGAAGATTCAGGAAGTGATATCGCTATTTACCCCCGCCGGGCACCTCGCCTGAAAGGGAGTCATTCACCATCCCTGACAGGCGTACGCCGACCACCTCATTCACAAAGGAACGTTCTTCACAATCACTGTTTAAGAAAACCTTCAGATAGTTCCCGGTATATCCCTTAAACAGGCCGGTAAGATCATCCCGGTCCTCTTCAACCAGGATATCCACCACCCTCCCGATGTATCTCTCCTTAAACGTCCTGTTCTTTTCCTCACCCAGAACCCTGACCGCCTCGCTCCTATCCCGCTTGACATCCCCCTTTACAGTCTCCTTCAAACCAGCAGCAACTGTCCCGGACCTCGGTGAATAGGCAAAGACATGGAGGGAGGTGACGGGAAGTCTCCTGATCAATTCACAGGTGTTCTCAAAATGGCGCTCCTCTTCACCCGGATAGCCGACCATCACATCGCACCCTATCCCAATATCCATAATCTCCTCATGGATCTTTGACACTAAATCTTCGAAAAATTCTACGGTATAATTCCGGTTCATCCGGCGAAGGATATCGTCATCCCCGCTCTGGAGGGGGATATGAAGGTGCCTGCAGATCCGCTCTTCTGAGGCCATAAGACCGATCAGTTCACCCGTGATCTCTCTTGGCTCGATGGAAGAGAGCCTGATGCGCGGTATCTCTGTCTCGCGCAATATCCTCTCCACCAGGGATGCAAGGGTCGGCTTTGGAGCGAGGTCCCGGCCATAGCCGCCGAGGTGGACGCCGCACAGCACGATCTCTTTGTATCCGGACCGGCCCAGGGCCGTGACCTGTCTGATCACCTCATCCGGATTGAGGCTCCTGCTCCCGCCCCTTGCAAAGGGGACAATACAGTAGGAACACCGGCTGTCACACCCATCCTGCACCTTTAAAAAGGCCCGTGTGCGTGCGGGGAAATCTGCAAAACCGGGATGGGAGAAGACAGAGGCATTCGAGATCTCCCCCACAAAGACCGGATTCCCTTCAGCGGAATTCCCATCATGCCTCAGGTAGTCCATGATCGCATACTTCTCTTCATTCCCCAGGACCATCGAGACCCCCTCGATGCCGGCCACCTCTCCGGGCCTTGTCTGTGCATAGCACCCTGTCACAATGACCCTTGCCTTGGCGTTCCGCCGGATAGCGCCCCGGATCAGCCTCCGGGATTCCACGTCTCCCTTACCCGTCACTGTGCAGGTGTTGACAACATAGATGTCAGCCTCATCATGAAACGGGACAATGGTATACTCATCACTCCCATTCTTTACAACAGACTGAATCACCGCGGTATCGTATTGATTGACCTTGCACCCGAGTGTGGAAAAGGCTATCCTTGTCAATCCGGAGCCCTCCTGAAAACCCTTCTCTTGATAAAGACAGCGGTCATGGCCATTATAGCCCCAATCCCGTCTGCAGCCAGGTCTTTGATATCCGATGTCCTTGCCTCAACAAAGGATTGATGAAACTCATCGCTCGCACCATAAGTCAGGGTAATCATCACAGTGATGAAGGCAAGCCAGAAAAAGCTCATACCCATCCACGTCCCCTGCAATGCCCGGAACAGGAGCATGGCAAACAGTGTATATTCTGTGATGTGGGCTATCTTATCAAAAAACGGGAACGGGTCTTCATCTATCGGAGAGGACATGGAGGAGACCGCAAACACCAGTCCGGCAAAGAGGATCACAGGCCCCCACAGAGAGATAAACCTCTTCATAGCCTGACCACCTCCCCTTTCAGGGAGGCGTGGGTAGCGGAGGTGATTCTGACCCGCAGGAAATCTCCTACAGAGATTCCCTCCTCCACTGGGATATGGACAATCTTATTTCCACCTGTACGGCCTGTGAGTTTCTTCTTGTCCTTTTTGCTCTCCCCCTCAATCAGGATGTCACACTCCCTGCCGATGCATGCCTGGTTCTTCGTCAGGGTGATGCGTTTCTGTATCTCAAGCACCCGGCTCAGCCGCTCTTCGCTGACCTCACGGGGGACCTGGCCGTCATAGAGGCGCGCCGCGGTATAGGGCCGCCTGGAATATTTGAAAGCAAAGATGTTGTCATACTGAATCTCTTCGATGGCATCGAGGGTCTTGTCAAAGTCCTCCTCACTCTCCCCAGGAAACCCCGTAATGATATCCGTGGTAACAGCTACATCCGGGATGGCCTCACGCAGTCTCCTGATCTTGTCCCTGTATTCAGGATACGTATAGTTCCTTTTCATCCTCTCAAGTATCGCATCAGAGCCGGACTGGAGGGGCAGATGGAGATGCTCGCAGACCCTGGGCAGTCTCTTCATTGAGTTGATAAGGTTGTCGCTGAAATCGGCCGGGTGTGAGGTGACAAATCGGATGCTCATAATCCCTGAGATCCCATGGATCCTGTGCAGGAGTTCCGCTAAGTCAACATGGCCTCCGGTGTCCTTGCCATAAGAGTCTACGTTCTGCCCCAGCAGGGTTACCTCTTTATAGCCGGCGGATGCAAGCCCCTCGATCTCACGGCAGATATCCTCCGGCTGCCTGCTCCTCTCACGTCCCCGCGTATGGGGGACAACACAATAGGTGCAGAATTTATCACACCCGTCCACAATATTCACATAGGCCTTCACCGGGTGGTTCCGCATGATTGGAAGACTGCTCACCTCGGAGGGAAAGGGGACAGATTTTAAATCTGTCCCCCCTTGGGGAACTAACCCCTTTCTTCGCCTCTCCGTAGAGACCGCACCCTTTCTCTGCCCCTTCTTTTTTTCAAGGAGCCTGGGGATATCTGGGATGTTGTCCGTGCCGAAGACCATATCCACATAGGGGGCCTTCTGCACGATCCGCTCCCCCTCCTGCTGGGCCACGCACCCGCCGACCCCGATCACCAGGTCTGGATTTTTCTTCTTAAGCTCCAGCAGACGGCCCAGATCGCTGTAACACTTATATTCCGCCTTCTCTCTGACACTGCAGGTATTCAGGATAATCATGTCAGCGCCGTCAGGAGAATCCGTCAGGGAATAGCCCATATTGGACAAGATCCCGGCGATCTTCTCGGTATCGTGCTCATTCATCTGACAGCCAAACGTCTTGATAAAAAGCTGTTTAGTCATTAATATACACCTCCATCAGAACTTAATATCGTAACATTGTTTCCCCGGAAAATGCAATATAAGGGGCGTAAGTATCGGTAATGCCCCGGTGAAGGGTGGGGTCGTAGTTGCCCGATTTATCGGGCTGCAGGAAGCCCAATGAATTGGGCAACTACAACTCCACCACGCGCAAGTTGTCTTTAACTTCAAAGCATTTTCTGTGCCAGTAAGGCATTCCAGCAATAATGTTATGCGTGAACAATAGGCCCCCCCCAGGATGCCCCTGTTCGTGTGCACCTCTACAGCCCGATTGCACAGGTTTTGTAATTCCGGTAATTCCCGCTGTTTGCCTTCTATATCCTGTTTAGTGTAATATTCCCTTTACAATGGATAACGACCTTGACTCTGCACTATCCAGATTCTTTAACTACATTACCGTGGAAAAGGGGCTCGCGGCCAATACCCTGGAATCCTACCGGAGGGACCTCACCAGCTACACCGCCTATCTTCAGGAGCAGGACATCCATTCACCGGATCAGATCACCATCCATCTCCTGAGGGATTACCTGTCCCAGTTCATGAAGCAGCAGAGGTCTATATCCTCCATCAAGCGGTATATTGCGGCAATCAGGCATTTCCATAAATTCATGCTGCAGGACAGGATCACCCGCGTCAACCCTACGGAGTATCTCGAGACACCGAGGGGATGGCACCGGCTCCCAAAGACACTCTCCTTCGCAGAGGTCGAGGCACTACTGAGACAGCCGTTGGAAGACAAACCCACAGGGCTCAGGGATGGGGCCATGATAGAGCTCCTCTATGCCACCGGACTCCGGGTCTCAGAACTGATCAGACTCAAACCCGGCAATATCAATTTAGAGGCAGGATTTATCATCGCCCTCGGGAAGGGGGGGAAGGAGCGGATTGTCCCGATGGGGGAGTATGCCTTAGAGAAGGTGAAGCGCTATATCGAGCGGGCAAGACCGGCGCTCCTGAAGGGCCGTACCTCTCCTCAGGTCTTTGTCTCCACATGGGGGAGGGGCATGACACGGCAGTCCTTCTGGACGATCATCAAAAAGTATGCAAGACTCGCGGGGATAGGCAGGGAGATTTCACCCCACACGCTGCGGCACTCCTTTGCCACCCATCTCCTTGAGAGGGGGGCAGACCTGCGCTCGGTCCAGATGATGTTAGGCCATGCAGACATCTCCACCACCCAGATTTATACCCACATCAACAGGGAGAGGCTCAAAAAGATCCATGCCGAGTGTCACCCGCGGCCGTGAACGAAAGAGGAGCATTTAATTTGCCTTTTCCCATCATCTCTGCTATATATCTGCCAATAGGAGGAATGACCTATGGAGGTTTCCATAGAACAACAACAGAAACTGGAACGAGTGGCTTCAACGTATCACTTAACGCTTATTTTGCTCTTTGGTTCTGTCTTATCCGGGAAACAGCACCTCCGCAGTGATTTGGATATTGCTGTCCTGTATGAAAGACAAAAATTACAATTGAAGGAATATTCTGATTTGATGCATGATCTCCATGAAATCTTTCCTGATCTTGACATAGACCTCGCTTCAATCAACCATGCGGATCCTCTATTTCTGAAAAAGGTCACAGAGAACTGCCAGGTCCTTTACGGCGATATTCGGAGACTCCAGGCGCTCAAGATATATGCCTTTAAACGTTATCAGGATCACAGGCGTTATTTTGAAATGGAGAGGAAATATGTAGTCCGTTTTCTAAAGGAGAGGGCTGTCTCAAAGTGATTGACCCAATATTGATTACCCGAAAGATCAATCTCATTGCCAAAGACCTTGATGCCCTTAAACCCTATGGCCAGATGAGTCTGGATGCCTACCTCTCTGATTCGATTAATGAGGTCATTGCGGAGAGATATCTGGAACGGGTCATCGGCAGGGTTATTGATATCAACTATCACATCGTAACTGAACTGGGTCATCCACCCCCTAAAGATTACTTTGAGTCATTCATTGAATTGGGAAGGCTCAGGATATTGCCTGCAGAATTTTCAAGAACCCTCGCCCAGGCAGCGGGTCTCAGAAACCGGATTGTCCATGAATATGACGAGGTAGATGAGCAAAAGATCCATGAAGCGCTTCCAATCGTTCTTCAGGATATTCCCCGTTATATTAGCTGTGTGCACCAGTTGTTAGAATCCCTGAAATGATCTTGCCTTTAAGCCCACTCCTCACGATCACTGCCCCGGCATTTCTGGCTTGCTCCATCACAGCATCCACTTTTTCTCTCGATGACACGTTGTGCCCAAGCGTCAACTCTGTCGGACATGGAGCGCCTTCCGGAATACCAGAGTCGCGTGAAATACTCTTTCTCGGCCAGATCGCAAGTTTCACGCCTGCCTGCAGGTCGAAGAATGCCACTGCGCCGTGCTCTAATTCTTTGCCAATAATGCCCTGCGTCGGGAGACCAAGCCCGTCCCGATAAAACCGGAGCGATCTCTCCAAGTTGTCAACCCCGACTGTAATAACAGTAATCCGTGGTTTCATATCCGCGCTCCATGTCTAAGCATGACGTCTGAGGTCAATGGTGTCCCCGGAACTCGGAATTCTTATTCAAGCAGGTCAAGAACAGTATTACAATTCATGCAGAGGTATCCCTCCCCCTCCACTTTGCGGCAATGCTCCGGGATGTATCTTATCTCATATACCATGCCGCACTTATCACAGGTGATCTGATGCCTTAGTGCAGGATCGGCGCCCTCTATATCGTGTCTATCCTCTCCCGGCCCTTTGATATCCGTCATTTCGACTCCTTCTCTCTCTTTCTGTCCCGCTATCCCGGCTTCTATACTAACACAGCCCCCCGGCTCCCGGATGTCACCATCCTCGCATACCGGCCAAGCCACCCCTTCTCTTCTTTTGGTTGAGGGGGCGTCCAGGTCGCCCTTCGGCGATCAAGCTCATCCTGAGTGATCTTCACATTTAAGGTCCGCTCATGGAGATCAATATGAATGACATCCCCATCCCTGATGAGGGCGATCGGCCCGCCTTCTGCCGCCTCCGGGGATACATGGCCGATGCAGGCGCCGCGGGTCCCTCCTGAAAACCGGCCGTCTGTAATCAGCGCCACCCTGTCGCCAAGACCCATCCCCATGATATTGGCCGTCGGGGCCAGCATCTCCTGCATCCCGGGTCCCCCTTTAGGACCTTCGTATCGTATGACCACCACATGTCCCGGCTTAACCCTGCCTCCCAGGATGCCGGCGCACGCCTCCTCCTGCGATTCAAATACAATGGCAGGCCCTTCATGCCTCATCATCGCCGCCTCTACCCCGGCAGTCTTGATCACCGCCCCCTCCGGCGCCAGGTTGCCATAGAGTATTGCAAGGCCTCCATCCCGGCTGTACGCATCCCCGACAGGCCTGATGACCTCCCGGTTCTTTATCTCCGCATCTTTGATGTTCTCACCGATAGTCCTCAGGGTGACACTCCGCTCCTCTGGATGGAGAAGCCCCCCGATTCTGCTTACCTCTCTCAGGATCGCACTCACCCCCCCGGCATTATGGACGTCCTCAATGTGCCACTGGGAGGAGGGGGCCACCCTGCAGATATTCGGCACCCGCATGGAAAGCTCATTGATCCTCTTGAGATCATAACTGACACCCGCCTCATGGGCGATCGCAAGCGTATGGAGGATTGTATTGGTTGATCCCCCCATCGCCATATCAAGAACAAAGGCATTGTCAATCGCCCTCTGGGTGACAATATCCCTGGGCTTTAAGTCCACCCTGATCAGCTCCATGATCTGTTTTGCCGCCTGGGTGACAAGCCACTTCCGCTCTGCCGAAGTCGCCAGGGCTGTCCCATTCCCCGGAAGGGCAATACCAAGAGCCTCCATCAGACAATTCATGGAATTCGCCGTAAAAAGCCCGGAGCAGGAACCGCAGCCCGGACATCCATGGTCTTCGATATCTTTCAACTGAGCCTCTGTGATCTTCCCTGCTCTAAACTCACCCACCCCCTCAAACACAGAGATCAGGTCCACAACCTTCCCGCTTGAGGTAACCCCTGCGGCCATCGGACCGCCGCTGACAAAGACAGTGGGGATATTGACACGGAGGGCGCCCATGATCATCCCAGGCACAATCTTGTCGCAGTTGGGAATACAGACCAGACCATCGAACATGTGGGCCTGGGCCATCGTCTCTACCGAGTCTGCAATGAGTTCCCGGCTCGGCAGGGAGTAGAGCATCCCCTTGTGTCCCATGGCGATCCCGTCATCCACCCCGATCGTATTGAACTCAAAGGGCACGCCGCCGGCCTTCCGGATCTCCTGCTTGACGATCCTCCCGAACTCCTGCAGATGCACGTGACCCGGAATAATGTCAATGTAGGAATTGACCACCCCGATGAAGGGCTTGTCAAAGTCCTCATCCTTCAGCCCGCACGCCCTTAAAAGACTCCGGTGCGGCGCCCTCTCAAAACCCTTTTTGATCGTATCGCTTCGCATAATCCTTCCCCTGCCCTCCTTTGCTTTCTTTGCTTTGCCATTATAGCACGACTATTCCGGGTAGAGTAGAGCACTGGTATTGCCAGTCCTTCATCGTCAGGCATGCGCCTTACTCCAAACCGCTATTGAGTATTGTTCCGCATCATATAGGGTACTGTCAAGGGGGGGATAAAAACCCGGAACTTTGTGGTATAATTCCCGATGTGGAGATTATCACCACCCATACCAATGCCGATTTTGATGCGGTGGCCGCGATGATGGCGGCCAAGAGGCTCTATCCTGAGGCACGGCTGATATTTCCGGGAACTCAGGAGAGGAATGTCAGGACCTTCCTTGCCCAACACAGCATTGAATTTGACAAGATCAAGGACGTCCCTTTAGATCAGGTTACCCGCCTGATTATCGTGGATTGCAGGAATGCAGGCCGGATAGGCAATCTGTCAGAGGTCCTGAAGAACAAGGGGATAAGCCTTCACATCTACGATCACCATCCGGCATCCCCCGGAGACCTGCGGGGAGAGGTGGAGCTTATCGAGGATGTGGGCGCCACGACGACCCTCTTTGTCGAGCAGTTGAAAGAGAAGAAGATCCCGGTCTCTCAGACAGAGGCGACCCTTTTTGCCATCGCAATCTACGAGGAGACAGGCTCCCTCACCTTTCCTTCAACCACCCCGAGGGATGTCACGGCCGTGGCGCACCTCCTCTCCTGCGGCCTCGACCTCAGGACCGTGTCACGCTATCTGATCCATGAAATGGACGCCGATCAGATCGCCCTCCTCGATGACCTGATCCATCATGCAAAGACCTACTACATAGACAGCCTGAAGATCGTGATTGCCAAGGGGGAGACAGAGAGGTATATCTCCGAGCTCTCGACAATCACCCATAAGGTGCGGGATATGGAGAACATAGACGTCCTCATTGTCCTGGTCCGGATGGAGGATAAGATCCAGCTCGTGGCGCGCAGCAGGCTGCCGGAGGTGGATGTCGGGGAGATCGCAAGGGAGTTTGGAGGGGGAGGCCATCCGACTGCGGCCTCGGCCAGCATCAAGGACCTGACAACGATCCAGGTAGAGGAGAGTATCTTAGAATACCTCAACCAGAGGATCAAACCCTTTAAAACGGCTAAGGATATCATGACCACGCCGGTCAAGACAGCGCCGCAGGATGTGACGGTCAGCGCTGCCGGTGACCTGATGACACGGTACGGGGTGAACGTCCTTCCGGTCACTGATGGAGAAAGACTGACCGGCCTCATCACACGGGAGATTATCCAGAAGGCCATCTTCCATAAGTTCGGCCATCTCCCGATTTCTGACATCATGTCCACAGAGTTTCACACGGTTGCCGGTGAGACCCCGTTCCGTGAGATTGGGTCGCTCATGATCGAACACAATCAGAGGTTTATACCGGTGGTAGAAGGGGACAGGGTGGTGGGTGCAATCACGAGGACCGATCTCCTCAGTGCCCTGCATGAGGATATCACGCGGGAATGGGGGGTCCCTGCCGGGGGGGAGGGTAAAAGACCCCGCGAGAGGAACCTGAGGAGCCTGCTCAGGGAGCGGCTTCCAAATCGCATTGAAAAACTCCTCCAGGACATCGGGGTGGCGGCGGACGGGACAGGGGTTGCCGCCTTTGCCGTGGGCGGATTTGTCAGGGACCTCCTTTTAGGGGTGGAGAATTACGATGTCGATATCGTGATCGAGGGGGACGGCATCGCCTTTGCCGAAAACTTTGCCGCGGCAGCAGGCGCAAGGGTGCGGAGTCACCAGAGATTCGGGACTGCGGTGATCATATTCCCGGATGGTTTCAAGATGGATGTGGCCACAGCCAGGACCGAGTATTATGAATATCCCACTGCCCTTCCTACAGTAGAGCTATCATCGATCAAAAAGGACCTCTACCGGAGGGATTTTACGATCAACACCCTCGCCGTCAAATTAAATAAAAAGGACTTCGGTTATCTGATAGATTTTTTTGGAGGGCAGAGGGATTTAAAAGAAAAGACGGTGCGGGTATTGCACAATCTCAGTTTTATCGAGGACCCGACACGCATCTACAGGGCCATCCGTTTTGAGCAGAGGCTCGGCTTCAGGATCGCGCGGCACACGCAAAACCTCATCCTGGGCGCCACCAAGATAGACCTCTTCCCCCGGCTCGCCGGGAGGAGGCTCTTTGCAGAGATTGTCCTTCTGATGTCCGAAGAAGACCCGGCAAAACCGGTCTCGCGGCTGGCAGAGTTTGACCTCCTG
>Ga0209342_10007309_pt1 | contig 11129 bp, 10 predicted proteins | sample RifCSP16_2_FD_184023 | JGI IMG/M metagenome (GOLD analysis project Ga0209342, IMG submission 184023) | Soil microbial communities from Rifle, Colorado - Rifle CSP2_sed 16_2 (SPAdes) (version 2) | ecosystem: Environmental > Terrestrial > Deep subsurface > Rock core/Sediment | place: Rifle... | reverse complement strand
ATTTATGCCGACATGCACGAACTTGGCTTGGACCTGCACTTCGATTTTTATTTGACGGGTGGGCAATTGGGGGCATATAAACCGGGCAAAGAGATCTTTGAGAACGTGCTTAATTTCATCCGCCAGCCGGCCAGGGAAGTGCTGTATGTGGGTGATAATTATTTCTCCGACGTGCTTGGCGCCCGCAACGCCGGGTTGGAGAGCGTCCTGCTCAATTGGAGCGGCCTATATAATGGCGACCTGGATTGCGTAGTGATCCGAACCTTATCCGAGCTGCCCGGGGTTCTTCAACTGCAGTCCGTTTCCTAGGCATGCTTCGCGCCCAGCCCCTATCGCGCGAATTTTTCGAGCAACCCACCTTGCTGGTGGCGCGCCTCTTGCTGGGCTGTGTCCTCGTACACCGCCAGAAAATAAATGGTAAGACTCGCCGCCTCTCCGGGATGATTGTGGAAACCGAGGCTTATTGCGGCGAGGAGGACCTGGGCTGCCACGCCAAAGCTGGTCGCACCCGCCGCACTGCGGTCATGTACGGGCCGGCCGGGCATGCCTATGTTTATTTCACCTATGGCAACCACTGGCTGTTCAATTGCATCACTCAGGCCGAAGGCCAGCCGCACGCCGTGCTGGTCCGTGCCATCCAACCCCTGGAGGGCTTGGATGTAATTGCTAGGCGGCGCGCCGGCCAACCTGAAAAGCGCTGGGCCGACGGTCCTGGCAAACTCACCCAGGCGCTGGGCATCGCCGGAGGCCACAACGGTGCAGACCTCACGGCGCGCACAGCTATAATATTCATCGAGGCTGGGCAGCCCGTGCCGAACCGTTTGGTCAAAAGCGGGCCGCGCATCGGCCTCTATACCGTCCCCGAGCCCTGGAAAAGCAAGCCCTGGCGCTTTGTGTACATGTCGTCAACCGGAGGATCCCTGCCCCGCCAAGCCGGGTAGCAACTCCACGGTGCGGAGCAACGCAACAAGAGGAGAAATCAGATGACCAAGCTGCTGGAAGGAAAGACCGCCATGGTTTTTGGGGTAGCCAATGATCGTTCAATTGCCTGGGGCTGCGCCAAGGCGCTCCACGAGCATGGCGCCCGGGTCGGATTGAGCTACGCCGGCGAGATCCTCAAGAAGCGCGTGTTCCCCCTGGCCGAATCGATCGGCAGCACTTTCGTGGAAGAATGCGACGTAACCAAGGATGCGGACATTGCTTCTGTGGCGCAAAAGGCCAAATCTGCCTTTGGCGGCATCGACATTTTGGTGCACGCCATCGCCTTTGCCAACCGCGCCGAGCTGGGTGGTCCCTATTACAGCACGACCCGCGCCGGCTTCCAACTGGCCATGGACATTTCGGTCTACTCCTTCACCGCATTGGCCCAGGCCTTTCAGCCCATCCTGCGCCCGGGCGGCTCGCTGATGACCATGACCTACTACGGCTCACAGAAAGCGGTCCCCAGCTACAACGTGATGGGCGTGGCCAAGGCTGCCCTGGAAGCCTCGGTGCGTTACCTGGCCCGCGATTTCGGCCCGCAAAAGATCCGCGTCAATGCCATTTCCGCCGGCCCCATCCGCACGCTGGCCGCCGCGGGCGTCACCGGGTTCAAGGGGCTGTACGGCCGCTTTGCCGAAGTAGCCCCTTTGCGCGAAAACGTGACCATTGAAGACGTGGGCAACGCCGCCCTGTTCCTGGCTTCCGACCTTTCGGCGCGCATCACCGGCGATGTACTTTACGTAGACTCTGGCTTCAATATCATCGGTATTGCAGAAAATGAAGCCGAACCCAAACCCGAGGAACCTGCGACTTGATGTTCCGGCGCAAATCGACACTCCCGCAAAACAATGCCGCCCTGCAGCTGCCACGCATCACTTCGGTGGTGGCTGACGGCGTAAGCCTGCGCGGCAAATTGAGCGGTGAAGGCGGCGTGCGCATCGAAGGCGCCTTTGACGGCGACATCGAACTGGGCGGTCTGCTGGTGATCGGACCTACCGGCCGGGTCAGCTGCCCGCAGCTCAAGGCGCGTCATGTGATCGTAGCTGGCGCCTTGCGTGGGGACATTTTGGCCGAGCGCGTGGAGATCCGCGCCAGCGGGCGGGTGTGGGGCAACGTGGTCACCGCCTCGATGGCCACGGAAGACGGCGCTTTTCTGCGCGGCCAGATCCAGATGGAAGAGAAGATCGAGCTGGGCATCCAGCCGCGGGTCGAAGCGGAAGAACCTATCCCCGAAGCGAGCGCTGAACCCGCCCAGCCGGCTGCGCCCGTGGAACCTGCCGCTCAAATCGCAACGAAAGATACGGCGCTGGCCGGACCACAGAAAAAGTTCAAGCGCAAGTCCAAGGGGAATTAGTTTAGTTCATCCCCTTTCTTCTGCCACTCCGAGCGCGGCGCTCTGAGTTAATCTCCAGTCTCTAATCCCAACTCGTTACTTCTGCGCCCTGATCAGCAGCAGCGGTCGGTCCACTTTGTGGAGTACGCCGCTGGTCACGCTGCCGAAGAAGGCCCGCTCCAGGCCGGAACGGCCGTGGCTGGTCATGGCGATCAGGTCGACGTCTTTCTCCTGTGCAGTGTTCACGATCGCATTCACCGGCTCGCCGCGCAGGATCACGGTTTCGGTTTTGATGTCCTTCTTAGTCAAGGCGGCAGATTTTTTCTGCAGGTATTCGCGGGCATCTTTCTCGGCCGCCTGCAGGTTCTTCCAATAAATTTCAAGCTCCTGTGGAGGTGGAGCCACCATCATGCTCATGCCGGGGGAAAAGCTTGGGCCTACTGGCTCGATCACATATAACAGGATCAACGTGCTGCCTCCTGAGGAGGCCAGGCCTTCGGCGTGCGGCAGAATCTGTTCGGCCCTCTCCGAGCCATCCAGGGGTACTAAAATACGCTTATACATCGACCCTCCACTCGCCGGCGCTAACGCAAGGCAATGTCGGCCGTTATGTTCTCGGCTAATCCTTGCCGCGCCGGCCCTCTTCCTCGTTGATCGACACCCAGGCTACCATCTCTCCGATCTCAAATTTATCCTCTGCCAGCCAGGTACGCAAGGAGGGGTAGCCGCGGTCGTAGCGCGAAGAACTTTCTCCCGAGGACTCCTTCTTCAGCATGGCGCGGATGCCCTTGAGTCGTTTCTTCCAAGCGGCCATGTTCTCGGGAGTCAGGTCCACCCACCCATGCTGGGCGTCCTCAGATTTGATCAGCGGCCCGCGCAGCAGGCGCTTGCCGTCCGGCAGCAAAATGGGCACGCCGATCGAGATGATCTGTTGGCGCAACCCGCTTTCCTTACTGATCAAAGCCGCCAATTTGGTAGCCATGTCCCCAGGCGCATCTTTCGAGGCCGCGCTAAGGGTAACGTAAACCTTTTTTAGCAGAAAAGCTTCGTAGAGCAACTTGGACATGCGCGGCGGGCCAAGGATTTCGAAGGCTACCGATTCGCCGTGCTGCTCGCCCAGTTGCCGCAACCTGTGCAAAGCCGCATCGCGCAAGGCGCCCGCCCGGAAAGTGGGGCCCATCACCGCGCCGTCCAGGGCGCCGACCACGTCGCGGCCGGTGTTACCGCCCAGGATCTCGCGCACCACGTTGTGGGCAATTTCCTCCGGCGTGACGAATTCCATCTGGCCATAAGCAGTGATGGCGGCGAAATCGCCGGCGGCGAACAGGCCGTTCTCGCCCGTATTAATATAAACCGCTTCCAGGGTTTTCCCGGTGGCTTTGCCGAAATTCCCGCGCGGCTCGAGGTTGGCTTTGTTGGCAACCGGCACAGCCTGGTCCGGCGGGCAATCATAGAGCAGGAAATCCTGGCCGCCGCGGCGAATGGGGCCATAACCGATCTCCTTCCAGGCGATCAGGGCGGTCGGCTTGATCTCCTTGACGATCTGCGGGCCCCCGGGGGTACGCGCCATCAGGAAAGTCAGCAAAGTTTGCGCCCCCGCCAGCGCCGCTTTGGACATCAATACCCGCGAAGGTTTCTCTTCGCCATGCGTATAAGGGATGTTAAGCCCCATGCCGCCGGTGCCGCTGGTGCCCACTTTCACGTAAGCCTGCGTCTTGGCTCTCAGCATGGACTCATGCAGGATCTGGATGTGGCGCACCAATTGCGGCACATACAAAGCGGCCAGCAAATGCTCGACCTCTTCCGGCCATTTGGTGCCGCCGTTTCCTGAGGCGATCAGGCCTTGCAGCTTGCGCGCCCAGGCGTAGATATTTTGATAGGCCACCGCGGTTGAGGTGTTAATGCAATCCACGATGATCTGGGCAGGGGACCCGTCCAGCCCTTTGGCCTGGCCCTGAATGATCTGAAATAGCAAAGAAGCTGTGAGGATCTCGTCGCTCAAGTCGTCAACGATATCCCCGACAACGATGGCTCGTTTCCCTGAATCCCCCATAATGTCGGCGCGCGAAGGGTTATCTGTGCGCCATTCCGCCCGCAAAAAGATATCCCCCCAGGTTGCGAAGAATTTGGTACGGCTCTTGGGGAATTCGGCTTTGAGCTCGGCCACGGCCTGTTTGGCCTCTTGCTTGTGTAGCGAGGCCACCACCAGCCGGGCCGGCTTGTGTTCCAACAAATCCCGGCATACGGCGCGGCCGACCAGACCGAATCCACCCAAAACGAGGGCATTCTTCCCGCGTATATCCATTCACACCTTCCAGGGGAGGGATGTTGCGCATAAGAGAGGTGAACCAAGCATACCGCGATTGACAAGGTGGTGCAAATGGCCGGCTTAAACCTGGGTGTATACTGCCTGTAGCGTTCATCCCATCCAAGGAGGAGTGATGATAGAAGGACTAGGTCTCGGCGGTGTTCTGGCGGTCAGTTTCGTACTCGCTTTCGTGGTGATTCTCTCTGCCTGGCGGCAGCGCGGTGCAGGGGTAAAAGCCAGCCTTGAGATGCCCAATGCCACTTTCGATTATCAACAGAGTTGGCTCACCGCCTTCGCAGCTTTGTTGGCCATCCTGGGCGCCATGAATTTCTCCAGTCTTGTTTTTAATGGGGACATCTCTCTCGCCACGTTAGGCCTGTTTTTTGCCATGCTGGTGGTCGCCTCACCGCTGGTCTACAGGGCCATGGGGACTTTAGGCGGCTATATGGTTGCTTCGACAGCCACCCTCTGGGCGGCATTTGGCACCGTGTGGTCCCTCGGCTTGGTGCTGAACCAGGCGGTGGTGGTCATTGAGGGGCAAACCGAGGTAGCTACCATCTTGATGGTTGGGGCCACCCTGCTGATCATTCCTTTCATTGCCGTTTACGCCCATAAAAAGATGTTTGCAACCCTGAAATCGCCAAAAGCGGTAGCCGGAGGAGCAGCCTTCCTTTAGCTCCTCTGTTAACCATTGGGAGAAAAGAGCGGGCCGTTGGCCTGCTCTTTTTTGTTGCCTGTTCCCGCCCGCTTTCTTGAACCAAGGTTTCCCGCGCTTTCCCTGTTTCTCCCGCCTTTTCGCCCATGGCTTATTTGCGGTCAACCGCGGGGCTTGGAGGGCACCAGGATTTGCCAACCACCCCTGTTCTAAAATAAAAACTCGAGTCAAACGTCATCATATTAGGAGAAATTCAATAAGTCGCGTGGGGCGCAGGCAAACGCAATACATTAGGCCAATTCAGTAAAACGCATCGCTATCGTCAAAAAAGGAGTCTTGAAATGAATACAATGCAAAAGGCCGTCGAAGCCAAAGACAGGAAAGTGGCGCTTTCAACGTTATGGATCTTCCTGATGTTCAATTACATCTATTTGGATATTGCCGTGATGAATTTCAATCCCGGGGTATACCAAAGAATAGCAGCGGGGCTGAGTGAAGAATTGGTGTTGGGTCTCTCGGCAGTGATGGAGATTGCGATTGCCATGCCCCTCTTGTCCCGGGTATTGAAATATGCAGTAAATCGCTGGGCCAACATCATTGCGGGCCTGGTGTTTACCGCCTTTGTAGCTTTGTCGGTTTTTGGGGGTAACCCACCCCTTTATTACCTGTTTATCGCCACTATCGAACTTGCCACCACTGTGTTCATTGTCTGGTACGCATGGACTTGGCCCAACCCTGAAGGTCAGCGCTAATAATACGGCGCAGACCATAGTGAATTTGGAGGATCCTCATGTTGATGAAAGCCATTGTTTTTACCCAATACGGACCGCCGGAAGTTCTTCAGTTTATAGATGTGGAAAAACCTGCGCCTACTGACAACCAGGTACTGGTGAAAGTTCATGCGGCATCTGTAAACCCCGCCGATTGGCATCGCATGACCGCGCCGCTAGTGGGTCGCTTGATCATGGGCGGCCTTTTCAAGCCTAAGGACCCGCGCCTCGGCTCAGATATAGCGGGGACGGTTGAAGCAGTTGGTCGCAATGTCACAGAATTTAAACCAGGTGATGAGGTGTTCGGGGCGTGTGCAGGTGGTTTTGCGGAATATACCTGTGCCCATGAAACCCGGGTAGTGCTGAAACCGGCCAACGTGTCCTCCGAGGCAGCCGCGGCCACACCTGTGGTGGGATGCACAGCCTTACAGGGTCTGCGCGATTTCGGGCAGATCCAGGCCGGGCAAAAGGTCCTGATTAACGGGGCGTCGGGCGGCGTGGGCACCTTTGCCGTGCAGCTTGCCAAATCCCTCGGGGCGGAAGTGACTGGCGTGTGCAGCGGGCGCAATCTGGACCTGGTTCGCTCGATCGGCGCTGACCACGTCATCGATTACACGCGCCACGATTTCACCAGGAACGGTCAGCGCTTTGACCTGATTTATGATGCCATCGGAAATCGTTCTGTTTTCGATATTCGGCGTGCATTGAGCCCACAGGGGATCTGTGTCGTTGCCGGATTTACCAGCGTGCCGCGTTTGATCGAGCTTATGGTCCTGGGTCCCTTGATGTCTAAAGTCGGGGGCAAGAAGATCGGTTCCATGGGGATCGCCAAAATAACTAAAGCAGATTTGACGGCGATCAAAGGGCTTCTTGAGACTGGAAAAGTCGTACCGGTTATCGAAAAACGTTATCCATTGAGCGAGACGGCGGAAGCTATGCGCCACCTCGGAACAAAACACGCCCGTGGAAAAATAATCATCGATTTGGACCGGAACACAAAATAGCAGTCGAACAACTCAGTGCTGCGTTCGGTGGCGAATGAGGTCGACCAGGGAGACGATCTATTAAATTGCCTTTCACTGCGTTCCTCCAGTCGATTTGAGCAGCCCATTCAGCGCCTTGCTGGTGGCCTGCCATTCTTTCGTCAGGTCTTTTAGGGCGCAAGGATCCCGGCGGCAAAGGAGTAAAGGCCACCTATGCGCTTACCCCAGCCGGCTCACGCTTTGTTTCCTGAGTCTTCTGGAGCTTGTCAAGTAATGAGGACCCCGCTACGTGTGTCTAGCGACAATCAAGTTGTTTTGTTGATTTTGCCTTCTCCATCCTTTATCCTTCCGCCCTCATCCCTCTACCTTTCCCTGCCGTTTACCCTGTTCCTACGATTCTCTAACACGATTCTTTCACTACCGGCCTGCCTGTCCTATATAATCTCCCCACGCTTTTCAGCGTTTAACGAAGGCAGGTACCTCCTATGATGAGATTTGACCGTTTTACGGAACGTGCCCAGGAAGCCGCCCAACGGGCGGCTGAGATCATCCAGCGCTATGGGCACAACCAGATCGACACCGAACATATTTTGCTGGCCCTCATCGAACAACCCGAAGGGGTGGTCGGCCAGTTGTTAGACATCCTTAAGATCGAGGCCGGCTCGCTCAAAGAGCGCCTGGATTACATCCTGCGCACCAGCCCCAAGGCCAACATCTTTGGCGGCGGCGCCGGGCAGATCTTCATTACCCCGCGGGTGAAGCGCATCGTAGACATCGCCAACGAGGAAGCCAACCGCCTCAAGGACGAGTACATCTCGACCGAGCATATTTTCCTGGCCATCCTCAATGAGCGCAGCACCCCGGCCGCCCGCCTGCTGGAAGGCGCCGGCATCACCCGCGAGCGCGTGCTGGACGCCGTCCAGCAATTGCGCGGCGGCCAGCGCGTCACCGACCCGCAAGCCGAATCGCGCTATCGCACGCTGGAGAAATACTCTCGCGATCTGACCCAGTTGGCTCGCGAGGGCAAGCTGGACCCCGTCATCGGCCGCGATACTGAGATCCTGCGTGTCATCCAGATCCTCTCGCGGCGCACCAAGAACAACCCGGTGCTGATCGGCGAGGCCGGCGTGGGCAAAACTGCCATCGTGGAAGGCCTGGCCCAAAAGATCGCCAGCAACGACGTGCCCGAGATCCTGGGCGGCAAACGCGTGCTGTCCCTGGACCTGGGCGCGATGATCGCCGGCTCGCGCTTCCGCGGCGAATTCGAGGAACGCCTCAAGGCAACCCTGGAAGAGATCCAGCGCGCCGGGGGCGAGATCATCCTGTTCATTGACGAGCTGCACACCGTGGTGGGCGCCGGGGCGGCGCAAGGCGCCATGGACGCTTCCAATATGCTAAAACCCGCCCTAGCGCGCGGCGAACTGCACGCCATCGGCGCCACGACGCTGGACGAATACCACAAGCACATCGAAAAGGACGCGGCCCTCGAGCGCCGCTTCGCTCCTGTGTATGTAGAAGAGCCCAACGTGGAAGACTCCATCCAAATGTTGATGGGCTTACGCGACCGATACGAAGCGCACCACAATGTACGTTTCTCCGACGAGTCGCTGGTGGAAGCCGTCAAGCTGTCCCACCGCTACGTGACCGACCGCCACCTGCCCGATAAAGCCATCGACCTGATGGACGAGGCCGCGGCTAAATTGCGCGTGGCCCTCTATTCATTGCCAGAAGATTTGCGCACAATGAAAACAGAAATTGAGCGCCTGCAAGCCGAAGAAGAGCAAGCCGGCGTGGAACGCAATTACGAACGCGCCGCCGAAAAGAAATCAGCCCGCCTGCGCCTGGCGGAAGAATTCAAGGCCAAGCGCGAAAAGTGGGAAGGCGAACACCAGCTCGATGAAGTGGTGGACGTGAACGATATCGCCTCGGTCGTCGCCCAATGGACGGGCATCCCGGTCAGCCAGATGATGGAGACCGAATCCGAAAAATTGCTGAAGATGGAAGAGCGCTTGCACGAGCGCATCATCGGCCAGGACGACGCCATTGCCGCTGTGTCCGATGCCATCCGCAGGGCGCGCTCGGGGCTTAAAGACCCCAAGCGCCCCATCGGTTCGTTCATCTTCATTGGCCCCTCCGGCGTCGGCAAGACCGAGCTGGCCAAAGCGCTGGCCGAATTCATGTTCGACGACGAAGATGCGCTAGTGCGCATCGATATGAGCGAATACCGCGAGCAGCACACCACGGCGCGGCTCTTCGGCGCCCCGCCTGGCTATATCGGCTACGAAGAAGGCGGCCAGCTCACCGAAGCGGTGCGCCGCCGCCCTTACCGGGTGATCCTCTTCGATGAGATCGAGAAAGCGCACCCGGATGTGTGGAACGCCCTGCTGCAGATCCTGGACGACGGACGCCTGACCGATGGCCAGGGCCGCACGGTGGACTTCCGCAACACGGTGCTGATCATGACCAGCAACCTGGGCACCGAATTCGTGAAGAAGGCCGGCTCGCTGGGTTTCCTGCAGGATACTGGCACCGATGAAGAACGCCAGTCCAGCCAGAAGATCACGAAGGCGCTGCGCGACACCTTCCGCCCCGAGTTCCTCAACCGCATCGACGAGATCATCACCTTCTCGCCGCTCTCCAAGGAAGACATGATGCGCATCGTCGATTTGCAGATCAAGGAAGTGCAAGAGCGCATCGCCGAGAAAGGCGTGCAGGTGGAACTGAGTCCCAAGGCACGCGAGTGGCTGGCCGAACAGGGCTACGACTCGGCCTTCGGCGCCCGCCCGCTGAAGCGCGCCCTGCAAAAATTCGTGGAGAGCCCGCTCTCCAAGCAGTTGCTGGCCGGCGACTTCAAGCCCGGCGCCCACATCATCGTGGACGTGGACGAGAAGGGCGAGAACACCGTCTTCACCGCCGGGAAACCGAGCGGCGTGAAAAAGAAACAGGAGATCGAAGCGTAAAACGCAAGGAGGGGGATAAGTGATTGGAAAACTAAAAAAGGCTCCCAGGTTTCCGGGAGCCTTTTTTAACTCGTCAGCTTATTCTGCCGCAACGGGCAATTGAGTGGCAGCTTCCAGGAATTCCAGGAAGATCTGCAGCGCGTTCAATCCGTTGGCCGGATCGATCGGATTTATTTCAGGATCCACCAACATCATCCCGTGCAGATCGCCTGCATACTCAAAGGGGATTGCGTCGATCCTATAGCTGGGAAGGTTCTCCAACTCTTCGCATACATCCCAGGCTTCCCCATCATCCTCAGCGGCCAGGCAATACACAACAACTTCGGATTCGGTCAGCGTTTGGGTAGCTTTTGTATAGGTGAACTGGCCGGTCAGAAAGTTACCGGGCGAAAGCGAAAGCGCTCCCAAACATTGGCCTTGAGCTTCGCCCGCGGCCACAGCCTCATTGAACAAGTAACAGCCATCCACCGCGCCGTCGGCACCGATGCTGGCGCCCGCCGCCACGATCATGTTCGGGTCAGCGCCTTCCAATGTGCTGGCGAAGGTCACCGCTGCCAGTGAATCCTGCAGCAAAGAATCGTCAGCTGCCGCGTAAGGAGTTTGCCCAAACCCGTTGTAATCGAAGATCAGCGCTCCGAAACTGGCTTCGGGAGTGATGGCTGGGAACCAACTGGGGTCGAGCCATGGCCCGTCAATCTGCACGGCAGGCCTGGCCAGCCTACTAGCTAGCGAGAGCTCATCGGGGCGGTTCTGCAGCCAGGGAGCGATGGCCACCCAGTCGCGCATATCGCCGCCTGCCCAGTGCATCAGCACCACGATGGGGGCCGGGTTCACCTTGGATGGATAGTACAGGCCCGCCAGGGTGCGGCCGTCGCTGGTAGGAATCTCCACCTCTTGCGGAGCGGCCTCAAGCGGCGGGTCTTGGCTCAACCAGGCAGGATCCAGGGATTCGGGTTCGGCGGTTTCGGTGGCTGTTTCCGTGGCCGACTGTTCAGATTTAGTGGTGGCCGATGCCTCAGCTTGGATAGGGGCATCACTGGGGACTTCCGTAGCCTGCGGGCTGCAGGCGCTCAGCGCCAGGGCTAAGGTGACCAATAAGATCAAATAGCGCCTCATCATATCCTCCTGAGAAGAGGGCT
>Ga0209342_10007308_pt1 | contig 11130 bp, 10 predicted proteins | sample RifCSP16_2_FD_184023 | JGI IMG/M metagenome (GOLD analysis project Ga0209342, IMG submission 184023) | Soil microbial communities from Rifle, Colorado - Rifle CSP2_sed 16_2 (SPAdes) (version 2) | ecosystem: Environmental > Terrestrial > Deep subsurface > Rock core/Sediment | place: Rifle... | reverse complement strand
GCAGAGGAGAAGAAAAACCGCATGAAGTCCTTCACCTCTTTCTGCATCATGGGCAGGGTCTTGATCTTTTCTTCAAGCCGCTCCCATTCTTCCAGGGGATAGACCGTCAGGCAGCGGTCTAAATCGAGGGCGAGCACAAGCTTGCCGTCGAAGCGCTCCGCAATGATATCGCGGAATTTTGAGGGCACACTTACCCTGCCTTTCGAGTCAACGCTATGTTCAAAACCGCCTCTGAACATCGGCCTCCCGCTGATACCCACAACTTCCCACTTCATACCACCTAATGGCCAAAGTATATCGTTCAGGCAAGTCAATGTCAAGAAAAATATTAATTTTTTGAGAGGTTACGTGGTGGGTCAGCTTTTCGGCAGGTCTGCGTTTTTTATCGTGACAAGTTGAAGGAAAATCGGTAGTATTGAGGTTCATAAACACGGAATTGAAGGGCCGGGACAGGAAGAGAAGAGGAACTATACCTTTTTTAGCTGTGTACCGCCTGCTATCTACTTTTTTTCACCATGACCGATTATTTTACTACAGCCGATGACGAGCATATCAAGCGGGAGAAGGCCAAGGCCCGCGAACTCCGCAACTCCCAGTGGTGGAAGCGGAAGCGCTCCACAGGCGTCTGTCACTACTGCGGAAGAACGTTCAAGCCTCAGGAACTGACCATGGACCACCTGATCCCGATCGTGCGCGGCGGCAAATCAGCGCAGGGAAACCTCGTGCCCGCGTGCAAGGATTGCAACAATAAGAAAAAATATCTCCTCCCCATGGAATGGGAGGAGTATCTGGAGTCGTTAAAGAAGGGGCAGGAGAACATAGAAGAGGGTTGAATGTCAAAAGAAAAGGTCCTGATCTTCTTCCTTTTTTTCTTTCACAATCAGATACTTTTTCAACGCTTCAAGGGGGTCTTGCGAACCTTTTAAGTATTCTTTGCCCATAATGAGGAACAACGCGCGATTCGCGGCATTGTCTCCTTCATCCATTTTGTGATACCCCTTTTCAAACCACTCAACCGTACTCCTCATGAATCCAAGCGCATTCGCCTTCTCTCGTGCTTCTTTGCGGAATTTCTTGAAAAGGTCGTGATACCACAAGATCATCTTTTCAAGATTCATGTCATTCAGCATGTTCTGCGCGGCTGGCAAAGTATCAGCCACGCCGACAACAATGCCCCTGTGTACAGCGATGTAAACATACTGACCGCTCAATTTCCTGCACGCATTACAGTACAGCTCTTCCTTCACAATACGGATGTCTTCCGCGTGAGAGATGCAGTCTTTCACATGATAATGGCTCAGTGCCTGCTCGAATGCCTTAGTCTGGGTGGAATCGATCTCAGCACCGCATTGAGAGCAGGGATATGCCTTGTCAAAATAGATCGTATCAAAAACGCCCATATGATGTTCTCCATCTCTTACACAAATAGCCTGTGAGGTATCGGCTCGACTTCTCCTTACAAGAGAATCCTCTCCAGCCGTTCCTTCCGCTTTGCCCAATCAGGCATATATTTTGACAACAGCTTGTAATACCCGTTATTATGCGTGTGCTCCTTCAAGTGACACAACTCGTGCATTATTACATAATCGATGCAGTATAAAGGCGCCTTTACAAGCTCCGTATTCAACAGTATGTCGCCGGCCTTGCTGCAACTCCCCCACCGCTTAGTCATTTTCTTCAATTTGACCACTGGATAGGACGCTTTCAGGCCCTTGGCGGCTTCATAGCAATGCTGCAAGCGTTTTGCGAAAATTTCTTGTGCATGCTCCTGATACCATTCTGTAAGGAGATGTTTTATCTTTTGCCTGTTATCCGACGTCGGCGTCATCACTAAGAAATTAGCGCCTTTAAGTTTTATCGAGTTATCAGGATGTTTTTTTACTCTTAATCTATATTGCCGGCCCAGGAACAAGTGCGTTTCTCCGCCGACATATCGTCGAGGCGGAGTCCGTGGTTCGAACTGTCGAAAATAATTTACTTGCTTCCTGATCCAGCGGGCTCGCCTCTTTACCCGCTTTTGCACTGCAACGGGTGTTGCTCCTTTAGGCGCTTTTACGGTTACCCGCCCGTCAGGCTGCACGGCAATTTCCATTGTCTTCCGGTCGGCGTAGAGAACATGATATGCAATCTCATCTCGACCGTACTCGACACTACCGCTGTAACCGGTCATACAATCTTCCTGCGGTTTGCCAACTGCATGGCTTGCCGGATGATTTCGTCCATTTGATCGGTTGTGAGCTTCAGCCCGAACTTGTGCTTAAGTCCGTCGTAAAGATAATCATCAATTTCATCGATGGTGCGTTGCTGAGCATCGTGATCATCCCAGAAGTTGACTTTTCTGTTACGGGTGATGATTCCGATGATCGCGTTTGACGATTCAACTGCAAGCTGTTCTATCGGGTGTCTATCCGTGCTATTGCTTAGAAGCTTTGTTAGAATGCCATAATACGCCATCGCGTTTTCGTCGTTTCGTATGGCCTCTGGAACATCGTCATGCTCGCGCTTTACTATCTTGTGCCTGATTTCCGTCACCCGGTTCAAGTATTCCAGATCGGAAATTCGTTTTGCCCGGAATGCATCTATGGCATCCTGGATAAGTTTCGAAAACCGCTCGTAAAATGCAGGGTCTTCGTCCATTTTTTCGGTGATGACCTTCCTGGTCGCATGGGCGATGGCATCTGCCTTGGAAGCAGCTGTTTTCATCACCTGGTAAACTCCTCGATCCTCTTTCACCTGGCCGAATTTGCTTTCATCGAAAATATTGACCGGTTCATTAAGCCTGATTACATCATTCGCCTGAATGTGAGTGTCCAGAAGCTTTTGTATCTTAGGTTCGTAGTCACGGTAGTCGATGGTTTCCGCATAACGGTGCTTCACGGATGCTTTCAAGTTATAGAACCGCTTAAAGTCATCCTTGTACTGCTTGAGTTTCGATTCCTCGGTCTTCATGATGAATTCCTGAGTGGAGAGGGCCATCCCGAGCAATTTGCCGTATTCGGCAAATCTATCGTAAAATTCAGCGCGCAAGGCATCATCGCTCAGCAATCTTTCATACGCTTCTTCGTCGTACTGGTTCTTAACTTCCTTAAAAAGATCCCAGAGATCGGAATAGCGCTGGGGCAACTTGGCTATTTCAGCATGGATGGAGCTGAGCGTTCCCTCAAGGTCTTCTTCATCAAAATCCGCCAATCCTGCTTCAGCATACATGGTCAAAGCCTGGTCCAGCTCTCCAAGAACGCTGGCGTAATCAATAATGTATCCGTAATCCTTGGGATTCTGCTTTTCATCCTCATACACTCGATTCACGCGGGCAATAGCCTGCAAGAGCGTGTGCTCTTTTAATGATTTGCACAGATAGATAACGGTATTACGCGGCGCGTCGAATCCGGTCAGCAGTTTGCTCACCACGATAAGGATCTCGGGCTCCTCCGCATTTAAAAACTGGCCCGTTATCTGTTTGTTGTACTCTTCCTCATTTCCATAGCGCTTCATCATTTTCTGCCAGAACTTGATAACTTCATCCGAAGGCTCTTCCTCGACCTCTTCGTAACCTTCCCTGCTGTCAGGCGCGGAGATGATCACTTCGGAGGTGACATGGCCGAATTCGTTCAGATAGCCATGATATTTCAACGCCACAGGCTTGGTAGGAGCAACGAGTTGGGCCTTGAATGGCGAGCCCTGCCAGTTCATGCGAAAATGCTCGCTGATGTCAAAAGCCCGCATATAGATAACCTTATCGGCCTTGTTCAGCATTTCGGCCCGGGCGTATTTCTTTTTCAGGTCCGCTTTCTGCTCTTTCGTAAGCCCTTGGGTGTGGCGTTCGAACCAGAGATCGATGGCTTTCTTGTCCTGCACCATCTCCACATGCCGCCCCTCATACAGGAGAGGCACCACTGATCTATCTTTCACAGCCTGCTGGATCGAATAATGCGGCTCGATCAACCCGCCGAATTTGACAAAGTTATTCTTCTCCCGTTTCATGAGAGGCGTGCCGGTAAAGCCCAGGTAACAGGCTTTAGGGAACATCTGACGCATCCGGGCGTGAAGGTTCTTGAACTGCGTTCGATGGGCCTCATCAACCAGCATGAAGATATCGACCGATTCTTCCTGATGCTTCTTTACATTAAGCGCCTTATCGAATTTGTGGATCAAGGTGGTGACGATTGTCGCTTTTTTCTTCGATACAAGCTCCAGGAGGTCACGCCCTGTTTTTGCCCTCTTCGGATCAAGGCCGCAAGCGGCAAAGGTGTTACCGAGTTGCTTGTCGAGATCGACCCGGTCGGTCACGAGCACAATTCTCGGATTCGGGATGTCCCTTTCTAACGCAAGATTTCTGGCAAGCCAGATCATGGTGAGCGATTTCCCCGACCCTTGCGTATGCCAGATAACCCCGCCTTTCCGCCGTCCCTCGTTGTCGAACTGCTGAATCCGGTTAAGAGTGGACTTGATCACAAAATACTGCTGATACCGGGCGATCTTCTTGATGCCTCCATCGAAGATGGTGAACTTGTATGCCAGCTCCAGCAACCGCTCGGGCCTGCAAACGCTATAAATCGTTTTATCCTGTGCTGTTACCTCTCGGCCGCCCTCTTTGTCCACAGCATCAAAGTCTTTTCGAGCAAGGGCAAAGTCTCCGGAAAAGAGCGTGTCCTTAACTTCAGCCTGCAACTGCTTTTTAATACTCTTTTCAACATCCTCTTCCTTATCCAGCGGCTCCTGCCAGACACTCCAGAACTTCTTCGCTGTTCCTGCTGTCGCGTACATGGCGGCGTTCTTATTGATGCCCATGACAAGCTGCGCATACATGAAGAGTTTCGGTATATATTCATCAGTCTGATTACGGATAGACTGAGAGACAGCCTGCTCTATCTCAACAGTCGGTGCCTTGCACTCGATGACGGCAAACGGGATGCCATTCACAAAGAGCACAATGTCGGGCCTGGCGGACTCGTCGCTCCGGGTCCGTCCGACTTTGAATTCAGCGGTGACGTGAAAGGCGTTATTCTTCCAGTTCTGCCAGTCGATGTACCGCATGGTAAAGCTTTTCGAATCGCCGTCTATCGACTGCTCCTGAGCGGTGCCGAGCGTCAGCAAATCATAAACAGCCTCATTCGTTTTCTGCGGACCGTCCCATCTGATGTTCTTGAGCTTTTGGATGGCGGACTGAACATTCTCCTCGCTGAAAAGATGCTCCTGACCTTTGTACTGAATGCGGTTGATTTGCTTAAGCTGCAGGCGCAAGACACTTTCCAGCAGCACATTGCCGACTTTGCCCTGGCGCTCAGCCATGGCTTGCTCGGGAGTCAAATATTCGAAGCCGAGATTGATAAGCTGCTGCAGCGCGGGAATCTGAGAGAGGTATTTTTCGTTAAAACGGAAACCTTCCATTACGACACCTCCTCGGCGGTTTTCACCCGCCACTCGCCAGTGAGCAGCTTCTGCATAAGGCCGCTTTTTTGTTTGCGATATGCTGCGAGTTGTCCTTGAAGAAAATCAATTTCTTGGCGTGCAGTGTTGAGAATATTTGCGATCTCTTTTTGCTGCTCTAATGGAGGATAGGGGATCTTTACCGTCATAAAATCCGGGGCGCTGATTTGCTTACCATCTCGAATACCAATTACGGCAATGCTCAAATACTTCTCAATAAAGATATATGACTTGAAAAAATGCCTATAAAATTCATCGTGGATTTCCAGCCGCCGTCGAAGAACAGTATAGGCCGGGCTGATGAGCCCCTGATAGCGCGAATATTCAACGCCGCCCTGGAAGGAGCGAAGACTTATGACAAAGTCGTTTTTCTTAACCAGCTTATAACCATCCGTGCTGCCTTCCGGAGACATGACACGTCCCTCAAGCATCGTGCGTGGAATGACCCCTCGATCTTGTGTCACTGAAAGCAACTCTTCGTTGTCGTTTTTTTTCTCTGAAATGCTTTCGAAAATATTATCTGTATGAAGATGTGCCCAGTGCCTACACTGGTCACTAATAAACGACTTAATAAGTGTCGAAAAAAACTTTTCCTTCGCCGCAATCAGTCCTTCCTCTTTATCGATAGCGGCATCCCATATACACGCAATTGAAGCAATCTTCTCCTGCTCCATAAGTGATGGCAGTGGTATTGGAATATCTCGAATCAAAGATGTATTCAGATTCTGTTGGTTCCCTCCGTGGCCAAGCCTTCTGATCTTCTCATACTGATGGGCAAGAACTGAATAGAGGTAGCTTGAATTAATAATTTCTTTCTTCGGGAAGATCGCTGCACAAGCTTGATTCGTTGCTGCTTCAATTCCAAGAGTTGCTACTTTTCCGCGTGTGGCTCCCTGACCGTACATTGCCATAATGATTGTTCCGGCAGGTAGTAATTTTGCGGCCGATTCTTTCAACCCCAACTCTGTTAGGTACTCTGATGGTCTATTGATTGTTTTGTAATCGATATCCCCAGTTGTAACCCAAGGGACACTTCCACCCCAATACTCAGCCTTGGTTCGATCAGGGGTGCCGCCGGTATTTACTTCGGCGAGCATGCCGAGGGATTGAATTGGTAACTTCATTGTTTTTTCCCCCGCTTCTTGCTGTCCAGCTTCTTCTCCACATCCTCCAACACCTTCATATCCTCCCGATCAGCCGCGACCCGCTCCGCTTCCCGCCGCTGAGCATCGAACTTCGTGTAATGTTCCAGCGCCAGCTTCTCGGCTACTTCATGAGACACTTTGCCGGGATGGGTCAGCACTTCCCGTTCGTTAAATGACAGGAAGGCGTCGAGCTTCTCCGCCCATTCCCTCATGCTTATAGTCTTGCGATTCATCGCCTGAAGTTCTGCGTAATCCAGATACATCACAACAATCCGGTTGAGTTGGTCAATCTCAGGCTGATCGAGGTAGTTCTTGGCAACTGTCACGTCCTGCTGTCTAACCCGGTTGCCATGCCAGGACTTCAGTCCCATATTCGGGAGGCTCGGGTTTGCCCTGCCAGTTATGAGCGCAGCAGCTGTCTTTCCGGTCACTGCCCAGAGCATTTTGTTCTGCACCTTCTTAAAGAACAACTGCGCCTCGTCGCTCTTCGGATCGTAATCCACAGCAGTCGAGTAGATATCTTTTACTTTATGATAGAATCGCTTTTCAGAAGCACGGATTTCGCGAATCCGTTCGAGCAGTTCATCGAAATAATCCCAGCCGCCCGGTTCTTTCAGCCGGGCATCGTCCATGACAAAGCCCTTAACGAGATATTCGCGAAGATGGGTTGTCGCCCACTGCCGGAACTGAGTGCCGCGAAGAGATTTCACACGGTAGCCGACGGACAGGATCATGTCGAGATTATAGAGCTTGGTTTGATAGTTTTTCCCGTCGGCGGCAGTTGTCAAGTATTCCTTGACAACTGAATTTTCCGACAGCTCACCTTCCGCGAGGACGTTTTTTACATGTAAGCTTATGTTTTGTTTGGAAGTTTGGAAAAGCTCAGCCAGCTCAAGCTGAGTCAGCCAGACAGTTCCGCCTTCCGCACGCAGCCGTACGGAAGTGCTGCCGTCTTCGGACGTATAGAGAATTAGCTCGCCTTCGGTCATAATTTTGCCTCCTGATGTTCTACCGGACTTTTCGCGCCGGAACCAATCCGGACCATTTTGCCGACGTCGGCAAAATGGTTAGTGATATCTACACCTGAATTTACACACGCAAAATCCTAAGCCTACAGACGTCTGTTGACCCATCCCCCTCTCCGTCTCCCCCTTGAAGGGGGAGAGGTTTATTGATTTTCCTCTCCTTCAAGGGGAGGATTAAGGTGGGGATGGGTTGCTGATTATAATTTCACAAAGAAAAATTACACCCCCAACTCCCTGAGATACTCCTTCATCTTAGCCCGTACTTTCACCAACTCGCCTTCAAGCTGATCGATCTCCTTCTGCACCGCCGCCACGTCTATCTGCTCCTCTTCCTCAAACGTATCCACATACCGGGGGATATTGAGGTTAAATTCGTTTTCCTTGATCTCATCGAACTGTGCGACATGGGCGTATTTATCCGCATCCTTACGCGCCTTGTACGTTGCCACGATCTTATTGATATGTTCTTCCAGCAGGTTATTCCGGTTCTTGCCTGACTGGTACTCGCGGCTCGCGTCTATGAACAGGACATCGCGCCGGTTTTCATGCACGCCGCCTTTTTCGCGCGAACGGTCGAACACGAGAATGGCCACTGGAATCGAGGTTGTTGGAAAAAGATTCGCCGGTAATCCAATGACCGCATCGAGGGCATTATCCTCTATCAGCTTTTGCCTTATACGGCCTTCCGCACCACCACGGAACAGCACGCCATGAGGCACAACCACTGCGACCCGGCCTTCCTTCTCCAATGCCGCCTCGATCATATGGCTGATAAATGCGAAGTCTCCCTTACTCTTAGGCGGAACGCCCCGCCAGAAACGTTTAAAACGATCGTTCGAAGCATCATCAGCGCCCCATTTATCCAGCGAGAACGGGGGGTTTGCAACGACAATATTGAACTTCATGAGCCGGTCATTTTCCACGAGAGCGGGGCTGGTCAGGGTGTTGCACCATTCGATTCGTGCGCTGTCCATGCCGTGCAGGAACATGTTCATGCGCGCGAGCGCCCAGGTGCTGCCGTTCACTTCCATGCCGAACAACGCAAAGTCACGATCCCCGACTTCGCGGCCCGCTTCGATCAGAAGTCCGCCGGAACCGCATGCCGGATCGCAAATGCGATCGCCTTTTTTGGGTTGAGCGAGCTTTGCGAGCAGTTCGGAAACTTTGTGCGGTGTGTAGAATTCCCCCGCCTTCTTGCCGGCATCAGAAGCGAAGCGTTCGATGAGATAAATGTAGGTATTGCCGATAACATCCTCTGAAACCCGGCTCGGCCGCAAATCGAGCTCGGGTTTATGAAAGTCCTCCAAAAGTAGTTTGAGCAGGCGATTCCTTTCCTTTGTTTTTCCGAGATTAGACTCGCTGTTAAAGTCGATATTCCTGAACACGCCTTCGAGCTTGAGCTTGTTCGCTTCCTCAATTGCGTCCAATGTGACATTGATCAACTCTCCGATGTTCGGCCTGTTTCTCCGTTCATAAAGGCTGTAAAAGTCTGCATGAAATTGTTCTTTTTGCTTTTTGTCCGTATCCGGTATCTCATAATCCACCATCGGCAGGGTGAACCGGTCTCGTTCGAGCTTGCGCCGGATGCGCTCATCATCATCGCCATACTGCTTTTTATATTCTTCGTAATGGTCCTTCCATACGTCGGATATGTATTTCAGAAACAGCATCACGAGGATATAATCCTTATATTGAGCAGGGTCCACAGGCCCTCTCAAGGTGTCACATGCGTTCCATGCCGCGTTATTAATTTCCTGCTGAGAAACCTTGCTCATTTTGCCTTCTCCTTTTTGCTTTTAGCGGCTTTCAAACAGACTGCGTTAATCAAGCGTGAACGCTTCTCCTGAAGTTCAGTGAGTAGTTGCTTTTCTTTTTCCATGAGCCGACTCAACTCGACGATCTTCTTCTGTGTTTCTTGTGAAGGCACTTCCACGGAAAGACCTTTGAACGCGGACATGGGAATCAGCGGCATATGCGTGCCATGACGGGCATTGCTATGCAAGTATTCTTGAACCGGCGCCTGATTAATATACCATGCAAGATATTCGGGTAAAACATCGGGATTCTTAATTTTTAAGACGAAAAAGTGACTTACCGCGATAGCGGCTTTGAGGTCATCGACTATTGGAGCAGCCCAGTTCCTATGGCCGCGGGAAAGAAAAAGGACATCGCTTTTGTTGATGTGAAATTGTTCAATAGGTTTATCGATTGTTACCCGCATAAGACCTTCGGTATGCAAGTTGCGATTATCATCAAAGTCTCGTATCTGAATGACAGAGTGAGTACCGTCAGCAGTGGGATCGATCTTCGCGCGGAACTGATAGCCGATATTTATATCGGCAATGTCTGTGATGTGTGCTTTCATGATTTCTCTTTTTTTTAGATAGGGCCGCCTGTTCCGCAGACGGCCCTGATATTTATCGTCTCATCTCACAAACTGTTCATTACACGATGGTTGATAGTTGAGGATGAGATCCTTCTCTTCGGAGCGCCGTGCAGTCTCTCCGCTACTATTGGAATGCGTATGGATATGTGTTGCGCCGTTACGTTTTGCGCATTCCTCTTTCTCATGGTCCCCAAGGCGTTGGTTAAGATTTTCCGTTTGCCCGATGTAGTAGGGCACCCAGTAACCGGGACGAGTCTCTTTTGCAAAGACGTAGTTTCCCGGCACTTCTTTGAAAGATGTTCCAATCGGGTAGATCCAGTGCTGGTATTTTTCTCCAGACTTACCGGCCCATATGATTGTTTGTGTTTCACTCATTTGGTAATTCCTCCTGTAAGAAATAGAGTCGTTACAACTTCAGCCAATAAAGCTTTGATGGGCGCAAGGCACTTAAAGGCCTTTGCCCCTGCCCCTTTCTGGGCTAAAGCTTGACAGGAGGACAAAAAACGGATAGGATTCTCTTGGACGTTGTCCGTCTTTGCTCCGGCAGTCTCCGCCCGGGTAAAGATAAAAGGCTCTGTGTCGTAAGCACAGAGCCTTTTACTTTTTATTTTCATGATGTTGCATACTTCACATTAAACCATACTTTTTAGGCATTGTCAAGAAATAAGTGAAGTATATTATATTTTTCATAATAAAATTATTGTTAGCCTTAAATGCGATAACTTTTGCCCACAGATATGTCCCGTTAAACTATTTGAAATTAATAATAAATTTTATTTTATCCGTCTATTTATGCCAATGATTTTGTCCCGTGTTTTGTCCAGCAAATTGTCAATAAAAAAGGCTGATTTCTCCATCGAAATCAGCCTCCACTCTTTTCGCCTTTCACAACAACCTGCTATCCGTCCACCCTCTTTACGCCGCCCTCACCCAGTCCACCCGCGCCAGTTTGTTATCGTGAGACCATTGGTACGCCACATCACCGTGGAATGCCTTTTTGATGGCCCGCCCGATCCGCTGCGCCAGCTTTTCGTTCGTCGTGGAAATAACGATGCTGCCGAAGCCGTTCTCTTTTATGGACATCACCCGTTCAAGAGGGTTGAACCCGCGCGCCCGGGCTTCCTCGTTCCTGATAAGGTTCAACAGG
>Ga0209342_10007307_pt1 | contig 11130 bp, 10 predicted proteins | sample RifCSP16_2_FD_184023 | JGI IMG/M metagenome (GOLD analysis project Ga0209342, IMG submission 184023) | Soil microbial communities from Rifle, Colorado - Rifle CSP2_sed 16_2 (SPAdes) (version 2) | ecosystem: Environmental > Terrestrial > Deep subsurface > Rock core/Sediment | place: Rifle... | reverse complement strand
CTACGTCTGGGTGACGCTCGTGCCGACGATCTGGCTCGTCCTCGTCACCATGACCGCGAGCTACCAGAAGGTCTTCGCCCCCGACCCGCGCCTCGGCTTCCTCGCCCAGGCGCGCGCGCTGGAGGCACGCCTCGGGGCGGGCGAGATCCCGCCGGAGAGGGCGGCAGAAACGCGCCGGCTCGTCTTCAACAATCGGCTCGACGCCGGCGTGACCGCGCTCTTCGCCGGCCTCATCCTTCTGCTCCTCCTCGAGGCGGGGGCGGAGTGGTACCGCGTGCTGAGCGGGCGCAAGGAGGCGGCGGTGCGGGAGACCCCGTACGTCAGGACGCGCTGGGCGGAGGCATCGTGAGGCTCCTTGGATGCCGGCTCCGAACCGTCCTCGCCGCTCTCGTGCGCCTCGCCCGCGAGGCGAGCGGGGACCTAGCCTACGAGGCCTACCTCGCCCGCGTGCACGCGGAACCGCGGTTGACGCGCGCGCAGTTCTGGCTGGACACCCTGTGCCGCCGCTACTCCGGCCCCAGCCGGTGCTGCTGAGCCCTATCCCCGGCCGATGAATGCAGACGAGCCAACGCGCCCCTCGACCTTCGCGTGCTCCGAGCGCCCGTGACCCTCCTCGCTGCTTCGGGCCGTGTGACGCAGCCGGGGATCACCGGGTGAGAACGTACATGAGGCCAGAGAAGACGAGGATGGGTAGGCCCACGCCCACAAAGTAGTGGCGAATGACCTGTGCCCAGTCCCACTCAACCTTCCACATCTTGAACGTCGCCGGTTCCGAGCTGAGAAAAGAACGCTTCTTCTCCAGGACCCGAAAAGTCCCGAGAGGGATGACCGGCACGAAGAAGAACGTGAACCACTTGACGGCCTGATAGGTGAAGGGCTGATAGCCCTGCTGTTCTGCCTCGACCCTCTCGTTGGCGGGCAGGTCACCCTTCTTCGCCTTGCCGTACAGCGTTGTGCCGATGCCGTTGACCGTTCCTAGCTTTTCCATCTCTGCCACCCCCCTATCCAGTGGCTTGGGCGAGGGAGAATCAGCTCGTCGCTGTGCCGCGCCGATCTGACCAGCATCGGCACCGGCTGAGTTCTTTGGCTCAGCCGATCACTGGAGCGGGTAGAACGCGCTGCCGAACCACCCCGGGCTCGTGCTATGTAAAGCCCTTGACCCGCTGCTGCCAGAATTGCGCACTCGGGTCAGACCCAGTGGCAGCGGCGAGTTCGCTCGCGAACTCATCGGGGTCCCTGATGCCTTCCTCGAGAAACAAGGTCGCCAAGCCCCTGAAGAACCTCGCAAAGTCAGAAGCCACCACTTGTCGTTCCTGGATCGAGGCATCCCTCAGGCACGCGAAGGCCTCACCGGTCGAGCAATCCAGAGAAATCAGGTAGCCGTCTGATCCGCCAAGGAGAAGGAGACCCGGAGGTCCGCCGAGGCGCCCCACGCCGCTTCCGGGTCCTTGATCTGCCGGAGCAAGAAGCTCAGGAATTCTGATTCATCACCAAAGACGACCCCGCCCAGCTCCAAGCTGTCCAAGCTGCCTAGGTGATACGTGAGAGCCACGTGGCGGAAGTCGTTGGGCAGTGCCGTCGCGAGCGACCTTTCGATCTCGGCGAGCTGTTCCGCTGAGAGCCTGGAAGGGCGGAGCTCCATTCCGGAGAAGAATCCAGGATCCGGCTCGGGGAGCTCCTGCTGCATCTTGCGTAGTTTCTCGTCGATTCGTGCTGGAATCGATTCGATGGTCGCTAGCATCGTTGCTTCTCGTCTGCTATGGGCGTCCGTGCCATGGTCCGCCAGATCCGACGTGCGTCACTCCTGATACTGGAATCGCAAGTCTTGAGGACCTTGTGTGCAGGCGGTTGATACGGAGGCGCCGACGCCGAGTCCAGCAGCCGGTCCTCGGGCACGAGCCCCGTGGTCTTCCAGAAGCAGATCTGCCCGAGTCGCTGGCGTGGCAAGAAAGCCGCTGCGACATCGTCAGGGTCCCAGGTGAGAAACACGCTGACAAGCGCAGGCAAAAAGGTGGATCGAAGCGAGAAGCCTCATCCCGATCCCTTCAATGCTGAACAACAAATGGCGTGCAGTGCGCGCCTTGATTTGCTGCTCGCCGCCCTTCGAGGCGCGTGACGGCGCGCTCTCCTCGTCGCAAGAGCGACCCGCCCTCACTTCGTCGGGCGCGGGAGGAATTCCGCCGATTCGGCGTAAAGCATGCCGAGGAAGCCGGAAAAGCTCTCGCTCAAGGGCACGACAGAACGCTCTCCGTGGTGCCAGTAGACGACTGAAGGTTGAGACTGCCCGGCGTACTGAAAGCACACGAAGTCTCCTCCTCCGTCATCCGCAAATGGAATCACTCCGTGTGGCAGGAAGGGCAGGAGTCGGCGATGCGTCTCGACGATGTTCTCGACGTCATCATCCGAGAAACTCAGCAGAATGGCGAGAGAGCTTTCCATTCGGCCGAGAGCCGGATCCACGAAGGAGAAGTTGTTGTCGCGAGGCCTACCGCCGTGGCACTTCTTGACGCACGCCCGGTAATCCTCAGGAAACGAGACGCCGAGGGCCTGCTCCACCTTGCGCACCTCGGGATCTCCAAGCTCGCCGCGACAGTCTTCCCACGCGATGTCTTGCCAGCTCATCTACTCAAACCAGAGGGCGAAGCCGCCGGTGTGGCCGACCGCTTGGTGTACCGGTGTCGGGATCAGCTGCATGCGGCCAGGCTGTTGATGATGGTGCCAAGTCAGACCAGGAATCTTCTTCTGGTAGCTGTGAATGGCTCGAAGCTGCTCAGCGGTGAATCGGGAGGCCGGTACTTGACCCCGCTGTATGGCATCCGAGAGCGCGCGCGCAGCTTCCTGGAAGTGCAGGGGGCGGCTCTTGACTCCCGCCACGGAGCTCTGGAGCTTCGTATCGAACGCGGCGATGTCATCGAAGATCGGGAATCCACGCTGATCGAAGACAACGCCTGACGGGTGCCGCACACCCGCCAAACCCACGTTCTTGGATCCAGGCGGCGGGACGGTTGAAGAGCTGACCTGACCCGGGTATTGCGAGTCGAGATCGGCCGCAACTCCCTTGGGATCATAAGGCGGGCTCTTTCCTCCACTCTTTGGCGTGATTCTAGCCACACCCGGGCCGGTTCGCCAGGCCTCGAAGCGCGCCCGGGCCGCCCGGCCTCCCGCCACGCCCCCCGCCAGCAGACCCGCCCACTTGGCCATCAGGCTCGCGGCCGCCTCCGCCTTCTGCCAGGAGCTCCTCCTCGGATCGGAGAGGATACCGAGCTCCTCGAGCGCGAGCCCGGAGGTGCCGAGCTGCTTGAAACCCTCCGCCAGGCTCGCACCGCGGCCCTTGGCCTCGCCCGCCCGCGCATCGACGAAGGCGTCCGCTCCCCCGAACGTGATCCCGTTGAAGACGCCCTCGAGGTAGGCCTGGAAGACGGCGTGGGGGCTGCTCTGGGCGTTGATCCGGCCTTCGGCCATCGCCCGGTCGATCCCGACCTTGCCCCCGAGGGTGACGAGGGCGAAGGCCCGGGAGCCCGCCTCGTCGAGGAAGCCCGTCAGCCCGGCGAGGAGCGGATCCGGCTCGAAGCGCTGCGGGCGGCGGGCGTGGTCGAAGGCGAGCCGGGCTAGGTGCTGCTCGAGCAGAGCCTGCTCGAGCTCGGCCCCGGGGCCGTTCGCGGCGAGGACGGCCTCCAGGCGGTCGGTCGTACGGCGAAACGCATCGCGTGTCGCCCACTCCTCGGAGTCCACGGGCATCCAGCCCTGGGCGGCCCGAAACTTCTTCTGGGCCTGCTCGCCGTCCTCCTCAAGCCGTGAGCGGTCGTTATGAAGGACGATCTCGGCCTGCCGTCGCTGGTCGGCCGGCGACAGCGTGGAGCGAGGAGCCTGCCCCGTCCCGGCAAGGTAGGCCTCGGGGTGCATCGCGGCGACACGGACGGCCGGGATCTCGCCCTCGATCGCGCTCAGGAAGTCGGCGTACTGCTCGTTGAGCTGGGCGAGACGGCGGGGATCGCCTGCCGCGGCGGCGACGGCGGCCTTGTAGTTGCGGTCGAGGACCTCGAGTGCCGTGCGCAGCCCGGTCGCCTTCGCCTGGTCCCGGGGGGAGAGGAGGGACTGGCCCCCGGCTTCCTCGAGAAGCCCCTTGAGGGTGATCGCCTCGGCCAGGCGCTCGACCGCTGTCCTCTCCGCACGGGCGAGACGGTGTTGATCGCCGATGGTCCGGGCCGTGCCCAGAAGGGCGTCGGAGGCCCCGATCCCGCCCATGAGGGCGCCCTCGGCGCCGCGGCGTGCCGCGCGGAGCTGATCCTCGGCCTGACGGATCACAGCCGGATCGCCCGAAAGCCGAGCGGCCTGGAGCACGCGCTCCGCCTCGGCCACGGCGCGGCTCGCTCCTTGCTCCGCCCGCTCCGCCTGCCGATAGGAAAGCCCCGCGTCGGCGAGGTTGGAGAGGTCGTTGAGCGTGCTCGTCTGCGTGCGCCGCCCGAGGATCCTCTCGAGCTCCGCCGCAGCCTCTTGCTGCGCGGGGGTTTGCCAGGCTTGTTCTTTCGGCCGCTGAGAGGAGCGGAGCGCGGCCGCCGCCCCGAGGGCGTTCACTCCGACGCTTTCCCAGTCGCGGGTCGCCACGCCGCCTGCGGCGCTCAGGCCGCGTGAAACCGCCCGCAACCCCGCTTCGACGCCGCTCGCCGCCGCAGGCCGGTCCTGTGGCTGGCCCGTGCCCGGCGTCCTCCGCCGGCCTGCGACGTCGGCCGCCATCATGACGCCCGAGCCCAGGCCGGAGAGAAGCGCCCCTTTCTTCGCCCGCTCCGCCTCCTCCAGCCGCTTCATGGCATCGGCGATCGCGCGGGGGTCCCCGCTCGCCCGCGCGGCCGTGAGGGTCTCCCGGGCCGTCGCCACCTCCCGGCCCGCCCGCTGGTACTCCCGGACCGCTGAGACCCCCGTCGCCGCCTTCAAGAGTTTGTCCGAGGTGCTGGCGAGGCCTCTCGACCAGCGGCCCAGACTGTCGCCCGCCTGCTTGGCGAGGCTGCCGATGCCGCTCGCCACCGCCCCGCCCAGGTTGGCGAGGCCGGAGAGGACGTTGCCTTGCTTGATCGCCGAGACGCCCTGGAGACCGCGGGCGACGGAGTTGGCGATGGTCTCGATCCGCTTGAAGCCGGCGGCGGCGGCGCCCATCGCCTTCGATCCGAAGCTCGCCGCCGCTCCCGCCACGATCCCCGCCGCCGCGGTGGCCACACCCAGGATGCTCTTCGCCTTGATCGCCTTGACCGCCGAGATGACGCCCTGCGCGACCCGTGCAAAGGGCGCCGTCACGGGGATGAAGCTCAACACCGTGAGCGCGATCGGCGTCACCTTCTTGAGGAATCCCCCAACCTTGCTCCAGAAGCCCGGCTTGTCCGACTTGGACTGGAGAAGCCGACCGTCCCCCGAGACCTGCAAGGAGACGCTGTACTTGCCGAGCTTCGTCTTGAGCTCTCCGCCCCCGTTCAAGGTCGCCGCGATCTCGTTGAACCTGGCGCGGAGCTCCGACTCCGTAAGCTTGAAGGTGACCTTGCCCGGGATCCGCCCGTAGGTGTCGAGCTGGCCCATGAGCTGCTCTTTGGGCAGCTTCGGCAGCCCGATGCGGTCGAGGACCTGGAAGTTGTCGAGGACCTTCCGCAGCTTCTCCTGCTGGTCGGGAAGCGAGGTAGCGGTGTTGAGATAGCGCGTCGCCGCGACGACCTGGTTCGGGTCGACGCGGGCGAGGTCGAGACCCGAGCGCTTAAGGACCGCCGCGAGGTCCACGGCCGTCACCTCCACCCTGCCGCCGCCGGGAGAGCCGGCAAGGGCCGAGCGGGCAAGCTCGGCGTTTCGCCCTCCCTGCTCCTCGGTGAGCCCGCCCTGCTTTCTCCCCTCGGTAGAGAGGAGGTTCACCTGGTTTTCGTTCCACAGCGTCTGGGGCGGGGGCTTCGTGGGGTCGAGTGCAGATCCCAGACGAGCCAGGTCCTCCTCGGTGAAGTCGGCGGCCATCGGGGAGGTCGCGGCTTCCGGCGCGGCGGCGTCGGCTCCCGAGACCTCGGGCGGAGTGCCTTCCGGCGCGGGAAGTGCCGGATGGCCCGCCGACTCGAGGACCGCCGCACGGCCGCCCAGAAGACGCAGGTCCTGCTCGACATCGTGCGCGACCCGGTCGATCTTCCGGACCTCGTCGAGAGCGACGCGCACCCCGCGCCCCGTGGCCCGGCCCACGACCTCCTGCAGCGACTCCTTTGCCTCCGCCGCTTCCTCACGGATCCCGACGAGGTCGCCCCGCGCTTGCCGCAGCTCGCTCCACAGGTGGGGTCCCCGGGCGAGGGCAAGCCGCGTCGCCGCGTCCTGCAGCGCGCCCGCCTTCCCGAGGATCCGCGTGAAGCCGGAATCCGCCAGGTCCACGCCGTAGCGCACGCGGGCGTCGCGGTCGAGCGGCGACCACAACGCCTCGCGGGCCTTGGCGACGCGCGCGGCGACGAGAGCGGTCTTGTCCGCAAGGCGCGCGGCCACCGGGGCCATGAGGCCGCGGGCGTGCTCGTCCCAGGGGAGACGGGCAACCCGGATGGCAGCCCGTCCTCCCACCGCTGCTTCGCGTGCCGCTGAGCGGAGCGGCACGGAAGGCGCGCCGGTTAGAAGGGTGCCCGGCGTTCGCGCCACACCGAGGGCGGAAGAGAGAGCGCCGGGCTCGAAACGGTCGGAGGCGGGCGTCGCCCGGCCCGACGTGACCGCCGGGCGGGCGGAGGCGGCGGGCGGAGCAGGAGCGACAGAGGATGGTGCGGGAGCCATGACCGGCGCGGTCGGCGAAGGTGCGGCGCTCGCCGGAGAGGCGGGCGGAGCCGAGGCGGCGGGCGGACGCGCCGCCGGTTGCGCGTCGAACGGCCCGAGGTGGCGGGCGCGCTCCATCGTGTCCCGCGAAGCCGTTGGGGAAGGACGGCCGATCCCGGGGACGGCTTGAGCCAGGCCGGCGATGACCTTCGCCGCCTTCGCCTCGAGCACCTCGCGCGCCAGAGCCTGGGGCTCGCCTCCGCCCAGGCGTACGAGCGCTGCCCCCAGCCGCATCCGGCGCTCGCTGCCCCCCCGGAAGGCCGCGTCAACCCGGCGCCGCACCGACTCCGCGGCCGCCGCTGGGTCCGAGGTACCGGCATGGAACGTCGAGGCCGCGCTCACGAAGAACGCCGGTCGCGCCTCGGGAGCGAGGCGGCTCACCTCCGCCAGGATGCGGCCGGTCTCCTCGGGACCGCGTGGGTTGCCCTCCTCGAGGGCAGGCGGAAGGGCTCGAGCCAGCTCCTGGGCGCGCGCCTCGGCCGCGTGACGGGCCGCCTCCGCCCACACTCGACCGGCATCGCCCCGGTCGACCCGATCCATCGCCTCTCTCTCTTCGGCCCGCGCCTACGGAAGCAGGCCGCTTTTTCGACAGGGGGATGCCCCCTGCCTCGAGCGACTACCTCTGGTCTTTGGCCATCTCGGCGCGGATCCGGTCGATGTTGGCGCGGACCTCGGCCGGCTGCTGTACGACCGGCTCCCTGACCAGTTGGGCCTCGACGGTGGTCGAAACCGGCTTGCGCTGCGGCCCGCCGATGGCGTCCCGCAGCGACCCGAGGATGCTCCATTGTGGAGGCTTTTCCACTCCGTCCCTCAGAAGGGGCAGCTTGCCCACGTCCGGGCTGCCGATGCCCAGCAGGAAGTTCTCGAGCCTGGCCTCGAGGCCCCGGGGTCCCCCCGGCCTGATCACCTTGGGCTGCCTGTCACCGAAGAGCTCGTACGCCAGGCTCTGTCGCTGCTCGGGCGAGAGCGCCGACGTCACGAGGTCCCGCAACGCCGCGGCCGCTCCCTTCTTGCCCTCGGCCTGTCGACCGTGCGCCTTGAGGACGCCCTTCAGAAACTGCTGCTCGCCCTCTTGGCTCATCAGCTTCACCTGCCTGAGCAGCTGAGCCAGCGCCTTCATATCCCCACGCTCGAGCGCGCCGGAGAAGTTCTCGGCCAACGCCTTCGGCATCTTCTCCTTGAAGAATCCCCCCATGATCTTGCCAAGCATTCCGCCACTGCTCGCTATGTTCATCTCTGCACCTCCTCCATTCGCTCCACCCCTCGCGACCCTCGGCCGCCAGGGCCGGCGCCACTGCCACTCACGGGCGACAGGCTCCTTTGACCAGCCTCATGGGCAGGTAGTCCGACTCGACCTCGATCGCAAGCCCCGCCTCGTGGGCGAAAGAGGCGCTGCTGCGCCTCGGGTGTCAGGTGTGCGATCTCCCGGCCGATCCGCGCGAGGTCCTGGTGGCGACGGAAATTCTCGGGATCGAGCGCACGGGACAGCTCACGGGCGAGCGCCTTCGCGCGTGAGGCGGCTTCGGCCGCCCGCCGGGCCGCGTCCGCCAGGGCCCGACCGGCCTCGCTCCGGTCGATCCGATCCATCGCCTCCCCCTCCTCGGCCCGCGCCTGAGAAAGTAGGCCGCTACGACATCGCTGGTGAGAGCCGCACGCTACGCCGGCACGAGAACGCGTGTGTGTGAGCGGGATCACAGGGGGCGTCTTCGTGTCGCCGGAGGCGCACGAGACATTGCCACCTTCCCACATTGCGAGCAGGATCGACACACGCGAACGTCCCCGAGTCCCGGCCGGTGCTGCTGAGGCGGGCTCACGTTGACGGACCACCGTACTGGTCATTATAATCTGACCAGTCGAGGAGGGTCCGATGGGCAACGTCCCCGCGACCGAGTTCAAGGCGAAGTGCCTGGAGCTGATGGACCGTGTGGCGGAGCGGCGGGAGACATTCGTCATCACCAAGCGGGGCAAGCCAGTGGCGAAGCTCGTGCCGGTCGCGCGAAAGCCGAAAGAAGCCTTCTTCGGGCGGCTGCGGGACATGGTCGAGGAGGCCGGCGACATCCTGCGCCCAGTCGTGCCGCCAGAAGCGTGGGAGACGCTCAAGGAGTGGGACGAGCTGAACTCGTCCGACCCTCCGCCGAGGAAAGGCCGCGGCCAGCGGTCCAAGAGGTCCGAGCGCAAGGCCCGATGATCGTCCTCGACACCCACGCCGCCTTCTGGCTCAACCGCGCCCCCGAGAAGCTGTCCCGGGGCGCCACGCGCGCCATCCGAAGGGCGGCCGTATCGACCGGCCTGGGCTTGTCGTCGATCAGCCTCTGGGAGCTCGCCACGCTCATCGAGAGCGGTAGGATACGTGTCAAAGGCACCACGACGCGTGGCTTCCTCGACGCCTTCGTGCAGACGCCGAGCCTGATGGTCCTCGAGATCACCGCGGAGATCGCGGTTCTGGCCACGCAGTTTCCACCCGCTTTTCCCCGCGACCCCGCCGACCGCATCATCGCCGCCACCGCACGGGCGCACGATGCGCCGCTTGTGACGAAGGACGGGAAACTTCAAGATAGTCCTCTCGTCCGCACGATCTGGTAGGGATCGGGGGTCGCGCTCCCGGGCGACGGATCAGACCAGCCGAATGGAATGGCTCTTGACGGCGAGCCAGACCGCGCTCCCCGGCCGCAGGCCGAGGGCGGCGATCGCCGCCGGCGTCACCCGCGCCAGCAGCTCCACCCCCGCGGACTCGAGCGTGCAGCGCAAGGTCACGTCCACGCCCGTTCGCTCGAGGGTCATGACCCGCGCCGGGTAGACGTTGCGGGCGGAGAGGCCGCTCACCGGCCCGGATGAGACGAGCACGTCCTCAGCGCGCACGGCGAGCGTGACCGCCGCGCCCACGGCCCGCGCCGCGGCGAGGCTGATCGCCACGTCCAGTCCCTCCCCCACCCGCACACGCGTGACGCCGCCCTCGGGGTCGTGAGCGACGACGCGGCCGGAGAGCAGGTTTTCGATCCCGTCCGCGGCCTCGTCCGCCAGCGCGGGCGAGGAGAGCAGATCTTTCGGGGCCCCCTGCGCCTCCGCCCGACCCTCGCGCAGGACCAGCAGGTGCGACGCGAGCGTCAGCGCCTCCCCGACGTTGTGGGTGACGTAGAGGCACGGCAGCGCCCACTCCTCGCGGATGCGTAACAACCAGGGCAAGACCCTCTCTCGCAGCGAAGGATCGAGCGCGGCCAGCGGCTCGTCGAGGAGGAGCAGTCGAGGACGGGTGGCGAGGGCGCGGGCGAGGGCTACGCGCTGCCGCTCGCCTCCGGAGAGCGACGCCGGGTAGCGGTCGAGGAGCGGGCGGATCTCGAGGGTGTCGATCGCAGCCCCGACCGCAGCCGGGTCCGCACGCACGCCGAAGCGCACGTTGCCGAGGGCGGTGAGGTGTGGGAAGAGCCCGGCGTCCTGCGGGACGTACCCCACCCGACGGCGCTCCGGGGGCAACACCACCGCGCGCGCGGAGTCGAGCAGCACCTCGCCGGAGACGGTGACTCGCCCGCGCGTGCGGGGCCGCAGCCCCGCCACCGCCTCCAGGAGCGACGTCTTGCCCGCACCCGAGGGACCCATGATCGCGGTGACACCGGCGGGCAGACGCGCGGCGACACGGAGGGCGAACGCCAAGAGCGGCAGCTCGATCTCCAGCTCGACCGCGTGCGCGTTCACGCCCGCCTCCAGCGCCCCTGGATCCACTCCGTCGCCCACAGCGTGGCGAAGGCGAGGACGACCGTGACCGCGGCGAGCGTCATCGCCCGCTCGTCGCGCCCCGCCTGCGTGCTCTGGAAGATCGCGAGCGAGAGCGTCTGCGTCCGCCCCGGGATGTTGCCGGCCACCATGATCGTGGCCCCGAACTCCCCGAGCGCACGCGCAAAGGCGAGGACCGTCCCCGCGAGGATGCCCCGCGAGGCGAGCGGCAGAGCCACGCGGAAGAAGGCGCGAAGCGGCCCGCAGCCGAGGGTGCGCGCGAGGCCCAGGAGGCGCGGGTCCACATCCTCGAAGGCGGCGCGGGCGGAGCGCACGAGGAGCGGGAAGGCCATGACCGCGGTCGCGAGCACGACCGCCTTCCAGGTGAAGACCACCTCGACCCCGCGCGCGGCGAGCCAGGCTCCGAGCGGCCGGTTGCGGGCGAGGAGCTCGAGCAGCACGAGGCCCACGGCGGTCGGCGGCAGGACGAGGGGCAGCGCCAGCAGCGTCTCGACCGCGCCTCGGCCCGGGCCGCGCCAGCGCGCCAGCCCCCAGGCGGCGGCGATCCCCGGGGGGAGCACGAGAATGGTCGCGAGCGCGGCCATGCGCAGCGTG
>Ga0209342_10007304_pt1 | contig 11131 bp, 9 predicted proteins | sample RifCSP16_2_FD_184023 | JGI IMG/M metagenome (GOLD analysis project Ga0209342, IMG submission 184023) | Soil microbial communities from Rifle, Colorado - Rifle CSP2_sed 16_2 (SPAdes) (version 2) | ecosystem: Environmental > Terrestrial > Deep subsurface > Rock core/Sediment | place: Rifle... | reverse complement strand
TGATCGCTTTCGGGTGCTCCATTCGCGAGGTGCGGCGCTCGGCCGGCGGCGTGGAGGAACGCGGACGAAGCGGTGATCTGGGCATCGCCCTCGCCGTGTTCGACATCATGGCCATAGGCTTCTCCATGCAGAATGTCGGCGGAAACTGGCGCACCCAGTCGGTTCTGCCGATGCCGCGGCTCACGCGCTGGGGATTCACCATGAACTACGCGGACCCCCAGGAGACCTTCCGGTTGCTGACCACGCTCGAGGCCCAGTGGCCGGAGGGCCAGCCCAGCCGGTGGATCCTGGGGGGGGAGGCCGGCGCCGTGGTGTATGGGGTCGGCCTGTTGGGACGGGCCGCGTACCAGACCCGCACGGCGGGGACCGCCGAGCCGGCGGTCACCTTCGGTGGGAGCGCGGCCCTCGCTCGGGTCCAGCTGGACTATGCCTACGCCGCCCGGGATCTGGTTGGCGCTCCGGCCCACCGTTTGGGCTTTCGCCTGACGCTGTGAACCAGGTTTCGCGCCGCCGGAAGGTGCGCCGCGTCCTCTTGCTCTTGGCGAGCGGGGGGTTGGTCGCGGTGCTGGTGGCCCTCGCCAGTGCCGAAGTGCGGTTCCTCCTGCGGGCGGCCTTTGAGGAGGGGAAGATCCTCGCCCGGCGGCGTCCGTTGGCGCGTCTGGCCGCCGATCCCGAAACCCCGGCGGAGCGGCGCCGCCTCTTTCAGCTGGTGCTCGACTGCCGCGCGTACGCCCAGGATTCTCTGGGGCTGGCGGCCCGAGACACCTACACCGAATTCAGCGATGTCGGGCGCGATACCCTTCTGCTGGTCCTGTCGGCCAGCCCACGAGACCGGCTGGCCGAATACGTGTGGCGGTATCCCATCGTCGGCACCGTGCCGTACAAGGGCTTCTTCGATTTCGGGGCCGCCGTTGATGCTGCCGCGGACCTGGAACGGCGGGGGTTCGACACGTTCTTGCGTCCGGCCGGGGCGTTCTCGACGCTGGGATGGTTCAGCGACCCGTTGTTGTCCACCGCGTTGACCCGGGATCGGGCGTCGCTGGCCGCCACCGTCATCCATGAGATCGCGCACAACACGCTCTACGTGCCCAGTGCCACCGCCTTCAATGAGAGCTTCGCATCGTTCGTGGGGTATCGTGGCGCCGAGGCCTTTTTCCGGTCGCGCGGCGACACGGTCGCCGCCAATCGCGAGGCCGCGACCTGGCGCGACGAGCAGCGGCTGGAGCGGTTCTACGCATCCCTGGCGGAGCGGCTCACGCACCTGTACGGGTCGGCCCTGGATGAGGCTGGGGTCCTGGCGGCCCGCGCCGCGGTATTCGACAGCGCCCGCACGGCGCTCGCCGGCCCCATGGGACGCGAGCTCGAGGTGTACGACGCCGAGCGATTGGCGGGCGTGAAGCTCAACAACGCGCGCATCGTGGCGGCGCGGATCTACCGGACGCGATTGGTCCTGTTCGACGACGTGCTGCAGGTGAGCGGCGGCGACGTGCGCGCGGCCGTCCAGCGCATCGCCGAGGCTACGAAGCACCTGGCCGGGGCCGATCCCTATGTGGCGCTGGAGGCCCTGGTGGCGCCCTAGGGGGAGGACGTGCGGGAGCGCGGCGCGTGGCCGGACCGACCGTCGAGCGTGTCCGGTGGGAGCCTTCCGGCCTTTCCCTGATACTGCGCGATCAAGCGTTTGGGGGCCAGCTGCCGCCAAGCATGCTCCAGCAGCGCCTGGAGGTCGGCGGCCTGCACGTTCGCCAGCCGCACGAGGACGGTGGGGTAGCCGCGGTAGTGGTCGGTGGTGAAGAACGTGTCCGGATCCGCCTGCATCCGGAAATCACGCTCGTCAAACCCGCATTTGACCACCAGGGTTTGGTCACCGTCACGCAACCGCGCGAGGAACTTCCGGCGAACCCGAAACCCCGGGGTGCCGTAACACGGCCCTTCTTCGACGCCGGGAAGGGCGAGGAGCAGGCTACGGGTGGTCCGGACCGTGACGCCGGCGGGTTGCGTCACGGTCGGCGGGCGGTACCGGGTTGCACGCGGCCAAACGCCTCGAGGCTCGGCTGGGATGATTCTCGAATCGCCGCCACCGGCCCCAGCACCACGATCTGCATCCGATCCGGGTGCAGGTACTTCCGGGCGGCGGCCCGTACCTGGGCGGCGCTGACCGCCTGGATCCGCGCCCGGTAGGTTGCCGAACGCCGGTGGTCGCCGAATTCGGCCCATTCGCGGGCCAGGGTGGCGGCCGTGCTGTGGCCGTTGCGGAACTGAAGAACAAACGCCCCGTCCGCCAGCGCCCCCTTGGCAACCAGCAGCTCCTCCTCCGTCACCGTGCCGTTCTGGATCCGCTCGATCTCCTTGAGCGCGACGTCAATCAGCGGCGCGATGGAGGCTGGCCGCCCGGCAGCTCGGAAGGTATACGTACCCGGGCCGCGAAGGCGGGGCTCCGGATGGCCGATTTCGTCGTTGGCCAAACCCCGCCGATCCCGCGCCTCGATGAACATCCGGCCGGCGAGGTGGTCGCCCGCCAGGATGTAATTCATCACCTGGAGCGGCGCCTCGTCCGCCAAGGGCACCGCCGGAAGCTCGTGTCCCATCACCACCCACCCCTGCAGCTTGTCGACTTCGAACGTGTGCACCGTTCGCTCCGGAGCCCCGCCGGCGAGGGACGGCGGCGCGGCGACGCGAGGAGCGCTCCGTGCTCTCCAGTCGCCGAACGTCTGCAGAACGCGCCGGCGGACATCCGCCCCGTCCAGGTCGCCGGCCACCGCCAGCACCACGTTGGACGGGACGAACAACTGTTGGTGGAACGCCGAGACGTCCGATGGCGTCAGGGTCGCGGTGTCGGTGTCGGCCACGCTCCCGCCAAACGGGTGAGCGCCGTACAGCAGGTCCTCGAACAGGCGCACCGCGACGGGCATCGAGCCCTCGTACAACACCGGGCCGTCCTCAGCCTGACGGACCGCTCCTGGGGAAGCCTGCGGCGAGGCGCCAGGCGCTCCCACCCGAGGCGCGCGGAGCACGGCGGCGAGGAGATCCAGGGCCTGCCAGGCGTCTTCCGCAGGCACGTTGAGGGAAAGCTCGGTGATCTCGCGGCCGACGCTCACCGCATAGGCGGCGGTCATCTCCTCCAGGGTCTGCCGGAACGCCGCTGGTGACGTGTTGGCCGGACCGCTGCGCAATGCTTGCTCAACCGCCGCTCCGGCTCCGCGCCTGCCCTGCGCCGTCCCCGCACGGACCAGGGCGGTGAAGGTCACCAGCGGAGCCGTGGGGTCCTCGATGATGTAGATCACGAGTCCGTTCGCCAGACGGTATTGGTAATTGGAGGGGTCGGGGATCAGCGGTCTCGCGTCGGCGAGGTTCATGTCGCGGGGGTGGGTGTAGTCCTGGGCGACCGCGACGGACGTGACCGCAGCGGCGGCGGCCAGAACGGCGGCAGGGAGGCGCGGGTTCATTTCGCACCTCCATCGGTCCGCTCGCGCCCCTCGGGCCGTCGTACCACACCGATCGAGCGGTTCTCTGGAATGAAATACGCTTGCGCGATCCGGCTGAGGTCGGCCGGGCTGGTCCGCTCGCGGGCCTCGAGGTATGGCTGGAGGGTGCGCCAGCTGTCCATGATCTGGAAGTGGCCGATTTCGAAGCCCAGGCGTTCGGGCTCAAGCTGTATCCGGTACCACTCGGTCCGCAGGCGCTTCTTGGCCAGTGCGACACGCTGGGGGGAGATGGGCCCGCGAGCCAGGTCGTCCAACGTCGTGAGGAGTACCCGCTCCGCCGCGGCGAGATCGCCCTCGTCTCCCAGGACCAGCTCCAGGTTGATCGACGCCGGGACGCCGAACCGCGCGGTGTGCACCACGCGGAAGTTGGCGTCGATCCGGCCGGCGATCCCCGCCCGCTCCAGCGCCGAGCCCACCTCGAGCTCGACCGCTTCGGCCAGCACGTCGAAATGGGGGCGGTCCGGGTGTCCCACGCCGGGGATCAAGAACCGCGCTTCGACTCTTGGCTCCAGCCGGTCGCTTCGCCAGATGAGGCGTCGCTCGGCGTTGGGGAGCGGCTCGATCGCCTTGACGCGCGGCGGCTCCGGCTCACGCGGCATCCAACCGAAATAGTGCTCCACCACGGGGACCATTTGCTCCAGCGTCACGCCACCCACCAGCACGATCGTGGTGTTGTTCGGCACGAACGTCGCCTGGTACAGGGCCCGCTGATGCCGGCGGGTGTACTGGCTGAAGTCGGTGAGGAAGCCTTCCTGCCAGAAGACCGGGTGATAGACGCCGACCAGTCCGTTCATGGCCTCGTAGTACGGCGTGGCCGGCCGGTTGAGATCACCCAGCCGCTGCTCCACCACGATCATCCGTTCTTGATCAAACTCGCGGAAGATCGAGTTCTTCATGCGATCGGCTTCGACCCGGAAAAATAGCGCCACGTTCTCCGTGGGCAGATTGACGTCGAATTTCATCCACTCCTGTTCGGTGGTGGCCGTGAGGGCCGCGCCGCCGAACGCCTGGTACCACTTGAGCATGGCGCCGTTCTCGCGAGTGCGATCCGCCTGGCGCTGCCAGTCCTCCAGGGCCGCCCGGAGTGAATCCAGCCGCGGCGTGGTTCGGGCGTGCGCATACTCGTGAAACACCCCGCGCTGCTGCAGCTCGTTCCGTGCGCGGTTCAGCTCCGCGATGATGGCGGCTTCCGTGGTCTCGATGCGTGCATGGATGGGACGCTCGGCTTCCCAGTCGGTGGTGCCCAGCGTGTGGGTGCCCTTGAACAACAGGTGCTCCAGGAAATGCGCCGCGCCCACGTCCCCCGGCGTTTCCAGCAGGCCGCCCATGTCTGTGAAGATCTTGCACGCCACGCGCTGATCTCCGGGACGTTCCCACACGAGGAGCCGCAGGCCGTTCGCGAACAGGTGCTCCCGGATGGGCAGCTCGAACCCGGCGCGCTGGGCGTGGAGCGGATGGGCAAGCAGTAAACCCGACAACAGCGTTGCGACTGATCTCATGGGTCCTCCTGGCCGGGTCAGATGGCCGGCCCGTGGCCGGTCCGCCGCTGATAGGTTGCACCACTGCCCGCCGACACACAACCGGAAGCGTCGTTCGGTCGTGGGCCGCGCTCCTTCTGGCCCACCTCGGCCCGGTGGCGTCAATGGCGCTGCTGGTAGGCCCGACAAACCGGTTCACTCACCGTCGAACCCCGTCGTCGCCCCCTAGTGTCCCCGCAGCCGCTCCGCCTCCGCGACCCGTCCCAACGCGATGACGTACGCCGCCGTGCGCCACGGCACCTGCTTCCCCGTGACGATATCCCGCACGGCGTTGTACGCGGTCGTCATCTTCTCGCGCAGCTCGGTGTTGACCTTCTCCAGCGACCAGGGGTGCTGCTGGAGATTCTGGACCCACTCGAAGTAGCTCACGATTACCCCGCCGGCGTTCACCAAAAAGTCCGGCAGCACCGGGATGCCCCGTTCCTCGAGAATCTTGTCCGCGATGGGTGTGGTGGGGCTGTTGGCCGCCTCCACCAAGACCTTGCAGTCGATCGAGCGGGCGTTGTGTTCCTTGTTGATGACGCCGCCCAGCGCCGCCGGCACCAGCCAGTCGCAGGGGATGCCCCAGAGCTGCTCGTTGGTGATTCGCTCGCCGCCCTTGAACTCCCCCACCGGCTTGCGCTCCCGATAGGCGTGCTGAACCAGCTTGGGAATGTCGAGGCCCTTGTCGCTCTGCAACCCTCCGTCCACGTCGGTGACGCCGACCACCTTCGCGCCCAGCTCGGAGGCGAACTGGGCCACGTAGGAGCCCACGTTGCCGAACCCCTGAATCACGACCCGACTGCCCTTGAGGGGCACGCCGAAGTCGCGCGCGTACTCCTCCATGGCGTACACCACCCCCCGGCCGGTCGCCTCCTCCCGCCCGAGCGAGCCACCCAGCGTGACCGGTTTTCCCGTGACCACGGCGGGGGAATAGCCCGCGCGGGCCGAATACTCGTCCAGCAACCAGGCCATGATCTGGCCGTTGGTGCCCATGTCCGGGGCGGGGATGTCCCGGTAGGGCCCCAGGACGATCGAGATCCGGCGGGTGAAGCTCCGGGTCAGTGCCTCCAGCTCCCGTGACGACAGCTTGCGCGGGTCGCACTGCACGCCGCCCTTGGCGCCCCCGAAGGGGATATCGGCGAGGGCGGTTTTCCAGGTCATCGTGGTGGCGAGGCCGACCACTTCCTCCTCGTCCGCCTCCGGGTGAAACCGGATACCGCCCTTGCAGGGGCCGCGCGCGCCGTTGTGTTGCACCCGGTAGCCGCGGAACAGCTCGATCGAGCCGTCGTCCTTCCGGAACGGGACCTCGACGGCCAATGACCGGAACGGCATACGCAGCAGGCGGCGCATGTACGGCTCGAGGCCCAGCAAGTCGGCAGCCATGTCGAACTGGGACTTGGCGATGGCGCCGGTCTTCATGGCGCTGGGATCGGCGGCGGCTGCGTGCATGACCGGCATCTCCGGGGGAAGGGTTGAGGGAATCTTCGCCTGAAGTGCTAACTGGCAAGGGGGGCGAACCCGGGCGCGCGCCGATATATTCTCCCCATGAGCGACCTACACGCCTTTGCCCAGCAACAGCGGGAGCGCATCCTGAACGAGCTGTTCGCGCTCCTGACGATCCCCAGCATTTCCACCGATCCCGCGCACGCGCCGGACTGCCGCCGTGCGGCAAACTGGGTGGCCGACCATCTCAAGGCGTTGGGATGCTCCCGGGTGGACCTGCTGGCCAGCGACACGCACCCGGTGGTGTGGGCCGAGGGCCCCCAGGTGCCGGGGAAACCCACGGTGCTGGTGTACGGGCACTACGACGTGCAGCCGGCCGATCCGCTGGAGCTGTGGGACACCCCGCCTTTTGAGCCCACGATCCGGGATGGCAACCTGTTCGCCCGCGGCGCCACCGACGACAAGGGACAGACCTTTGCGGTCATCAAGGCGTTCGAGGCGGTGATGCGGGGGGGGCACCCGCCGGTCAACCTCCGGTTTCTGATCGAGGGCCAGGAAGAATCCGGCAGCAAGGTGCTGTTCGATCTGCTCGACCGCGAGCCGGAGCGGGTGGCGGTGGATGCCGTGCTGGTGTCCGACACCGGGTATTTCGCGCCGGGCTGGCCTGCCGTAGAGGTGGGGCTCCGTGGGATTTGCGCCGCCGAAATCGCCGTGCGGGTGCTCAAAGGGGATCTGCACTCGGGGCTGTACGGCGGCGCGGCGCCCAACGCGCACGAAGTCCTGGTGCACTTGCTCGGGAGGCTCAAGACGCCGGACGGGACGATCCACATTCCCGGCCTGTATCAGGCGGTACGACGCCCCAGCGCCGCCGAGCGGGCCGGTTGGAAGAAGTTGCCGTTCACGGAGCGCGCCTTCATGCGCCACGAGGTCGGCGCCAAGGCGCTGACCGGCCTCAAAGGCCACTCGGCGTTGGAGCGCATCTGGGGATTGCCCACGTTCGAGATCCACGGGATCGTGGGTGGGTTCACCGGCGAAGGAAGCAAGACGGTGATCCCGGCCGTGGCCACCGCCAAGGTCTCGTTGCGTCTGGTTCCGAATCAGCGGACCAGGGTGGTTGCCCGGCAGCTCGCCGCCGCGGTGAAACGGTTCGCGCCGAAGTGGGCGCAGGTGTCGGTGAAGCCCCTGCACGGCGCCGATCCGGTGTTGGTGGACATTTCCGCACCGCCGTTCCAGTTGATCGATCAGGCGTTCCGCGAAGTCGAGGGCCGGGGCGTGGTGCCAACCCGCTCCGGGGGCTCGATCCCGATTGTCCCCGCGCTGGCCAAGCGTGGCGCGCCGGTGATTCTCGCGGGCATCGGTCTACCGGACGATCGCCTCCACGCGCCCAATGAGAAGATCGGCGTGGAGCAGGTGTTCAAGGGGATCAGGGTGTTTGGGAGGTTCTTTGAATTGATGGGTGGAAGGTGAGACGTGAGAGGTAAGACGGAAGACGACCCGAAGCCCTTCTCACATCTCACGTCTCACGTCTCACCGCGTCCAGCTCCACCATCTGGGCCTGTTGCTGGAACACCTCGCAGAACGCCAACACCACAGCATCCAGCGCCCGGCCCCACACATCGCGTGGCGTCCGCTCGCCCAGCTCCCGCTGCATGCTGGTCATGGTGACGCCGGGGATCCCGCACGGCACAATCAGATCGAACAGCGACAGGTCGGTCATCACGTTGAGCGCGAAGCCGTGCCAGGTGACCCATTGCTTCACGTGGATCCCGATGCTCGCGATCTTGCGCCCGGCGGTCCAGACGCCGGTGTAGCCGGCGCGGCGCTCGCCGGCGATGCCGAATTCCCGGAGCGACGCGATCAGGCATTCCTCCAGCGCGCGCAGAAACCAGTGCAGATCCCGGCGATGCTGGGACAGATCGTAGAGGGGATACCCCACCAGCTGTCCGGGTCCGTGACAGGTGACGTCGCCTCCTCGCTCGACTTCGAACAGCTCGACGCCCTTGGCGGCGAGGAACTCCTTGGGCGCCACCAGGTGCTCGGCGTGGCTGCCACGGCCCAACGTGACGACCGGCGGGTGCTCGACCAGCAGGAGCAGATCGCGGTCCAGGGATCCCTCCATCCGCCGCCGGGCCAAATCCCGCTGCAATACCAGCGCGTCGTGGTAGGGCATGCGGCCGAGGCCGATGACGGCCAGGTCGGCGCTCATGTCACGCCGCGCGGCGGGCGTGGGCCCCCGCGTACGCGGCGCCGGCCAGCAGCGCCGCCAGGTACCCCGCGAGCCCCAGGCGGCCGCCCATCGAATCGGCGGGCATCGCGACCAGCGAGAGCAGGATGGCCCCGAACACGGCGAGCGTGGCCGTGGCCCCGCGCCGCCAGAGGTCGGCGATCCCCCGGGAGAGAAGCCAGCCGGTGGCGGCTGCCGCGATCATGCCGAGAAGCGCCGCCACGCTGAGGATCAAGAAGCCGGTGTCCTGCGGCTGGGGAGCGTCGCCCCGTTGCGCGGTGCGCAGCACCAGGAGTCCGGCGGTGATGATCGCCGCGCCGGCGGCGGCTCCCGTCGCCAGGCCGCCGAGCGCCCGGAGGACGGGATCGCGGGCGGCGGCGGTCATCTAGGCGTGGAGCACGCGGCCCAGGGAGTCCAGCGCGGCTTCGGCCACCGCCTCGGACAACGTGGGATGCGCGTGGACGGTCAGCTCCACCTCTTCCACGGTGTACTCGTGCTCCCGGGCCACCGCCAGCTCGTGGATCATCTCACTGGCGTGCGACGCCACGATGTGCGCGCCCAGGATCTCGCCGTACTTCTTGTCGCGGATGATCTTGACGAATCCCTCGGTCTCGTTGGACGCACGGGCCCGGCCGCTGGCGGTCAGCGGGAACTTGCCGACCTGGTACTCGAGTTTCCGTTCCTGGCACTGATCTTCCGTCAGCCCGATGCTGGCTACCTCCGGGTGGCAGTAGGTCACGCTGGGCACGTTGTCGTACCGAATGGGGTGGGGTTGCTTCCCGGCGACGAGCTCGGCCACGAAGATGCCCTCCCGGCTACCCTTGTGCGCCAGCATCGGCGGCCCCGCGATGTCGCCGATGCCGTACACCCCCTCCGCGGTGGTCTTCAGGTACTTATCCACCCGTACGAACCCGCGGTCGGTCAATTGCACGCCGGCCGTTTCGAGCCCCAGATTCTCGAGGTTGAGCGCCCGGCCCGCGCCGACCAGAACCTTTTCGACTTCTACCGATCGGCTCTTGCCGTTCGCCTCGATCTCCAGCGTGACCTTTTTCGGCGTGACCTTGGCGCCCTTGACCTGGGCGCCGGCCAGGACCTCGATCCCCCGCTTCTTGAAGCTCCGGGCGATGGTGGCCGACGACTCCGCGTCTTCCAGCGGCAGGATCCGGGGCAAGATCTCGATGAGGGTGACCTGCGTGTCGAACGCGTTGAAGATGTCGGCGAACTCACACCCCACGGCCCCAGCCCCGATGATGGCCAGGCTCTTGGGGGCCGCCTCCAGCAGCAACGCCTCGTCCGAGGAGATCACCGAGGTCTGGTTGAGCTCCAGGCCAATCTGGGGGAGTCCCTTCACGCGCGTCCCCGTGGCCAGCACCACCGCCTTGGAGGCGGTCAGCGTGTCCGTGCCGGCCTTGACCTTCTTGCCGGGCAGCAGGGTCCCCGTCTCGCGCACCACGGTGACCTTGTGCTTCTTCATCAGAAACTCGACGCCCTTGGCGTTCTGTTCGCTGACCTGCCGGGAGCGTCGCATGGCGGTGCCGTAGTCCAGCGTCACGCCGTCCACCGTAATGCCCAGGTCCATGGCATCATGCCGGAGGAGGTTGGCGACGTAGGCGCTGTGGAGCAGGGCCTTGCTGGGAATGCAGCCGATGTTCACGCATACGCCGCCCAGCTTCTCGCGCTCCACCACGGCGGTGGTGAGCCCCAGCTGGGCCGCGCGGATGGCACAGACGTAGCCGGCGGGGCCGCCGCCGAGGATGATCACGTCGAATTGGTTAGCCATGTCTCACCACACCATCGCCAGGGGATTCTCCAACATCCGCTTCACCGTCTGCAGAAACCTCGCCCCCGTCGCGCCGTCAATGACCCGGTGGTCGCAGCTCATGGTGATGCGCATGCGCCGCCGGACGGTCACCGCGCCGTCCTCCACGACCGGCTGCTGGGTGATGCCGCCCACCGCCACGATGCCCGCTTCCGGCGGGTTGATCACCGCGGTGAATTCGTGAATCCCCAGCATGCCGAGGTTGGACACGGAGAACGTGCTGCCCGTGTACTCCTCGGGGGCAAGCTTGCGCTCGCGGGCGCGCCGGGAGAGATCGCCGGTCTCGAGCGCGATCTGCCGCAGGCTCTTCTGGTCGGCGTAGCGGATCACGGGCGTGATCAGGCCCTGGTCCACCGCGACGGCCATCCCGAGATGCACGTCGCGGAAGTACCGAATGAAGTCACCCTGCCACCAGGCGTTGCACTCCCGATGCTGCCGGAGCGCCTGGGCCACCACTTTCACGATGATGTCGTTGACGGAGATCCTGGGCTCCTCACCGAGTTGGTTGAGCGCTTCCCGGGCGTCCCAGGCGCGCTCCATATCGATCTCGACGGTGAGAAAGAAGTGCGGTACCGGGCCCAGCGATTCCACCAGGCGGCGGGCGATGGTCTTGCGCATCTGGGTCAGCGACATCATCGTGAAA
>Ga0209342_10007303_pt1 | contig 11132 bp, 8 predicted proteins | sample RifCSP16_2_FD_184023 | JGI IMG/M metagenome (GOLD analysis project Ga0209342, IMG submission 184023) | Soil microbial communities from Rifle, Colorado - Rifle CSP2_sed 16_2 (SPAdes) (version 2) | ecosystem: Environmental > Terrestrial > Deep subsurface > Rock core/Sediment | place: Rifle... | reverse complement strand
ACACACACGCCGACGCCGACTCTCGGCCCCAGCGCCACGCCGACCGCGACGCCCATCCCGCCAACCGCCACCTCCTCGCCCACCCTAACGCCAACTTTCACCTCAACACCGACCGACACCTCGACGCCAACACCCACCTTCACCCCGACCCCGGTGCTGGCCTCTATCGCGGACACGGGCGGGGCAGGCATTGGTCTGCGCGATGCGCCCGGCGGCAAAATCGTTGGCTTCCTCCCGGAAGGCGCGCCTGTGCAAATTCTCTATCGCCGCGAAACGGTGAACCGGGTAGTGTGGATTGAAGTGCGCGACGTGCTCGACCGAACCGGATGGATACCGGCGCGATTCCTGGTAATCAGGCCATGACCCATCAGTCGCCTCTCCTCCATCACCTCGCCTTCCTGTACGGCGAAGACGCGGGCCGCGCCGCTTTCCACCGTTTGCGCGCGCTGATGGATCGCTATCGCGCGCAACTTTCCCCTTCCGGGCGAGGGGCTGAAGGCGGCAGCGGACTCTCGGAACGCGACTCCCTCCTCATCACCTACGGCGATCAAGTGCAGACGCCGGGGATGCCGCCGCTAGGCGTGCTGGCTGAATTCTGCAAGACGCATCTTGCCGGAGTGGTGAGCGGGATCCACCTCCTGCCCTTTTACCCCTGGACCACCGATGACGGCTTCTCGGTGAAAGACTATCGCGCCGTTGACCTCGCCCTCGGCGGTTGGGCCGACGTGGCTTCCATCGGCCGAAACTTCCAACTCATGTTTGATGGCGTCATCAACCATATCTCCTCGCAGAGCGCGTGGTTTCAGGCTTTTCTCCGCGACGATCCGAGATTCCGCAACTACTTCATCATCGTTGGCGGCAGCCCCGATCTGTCGCAAGTCGTCCGCCCGCGCGCCCTGCCTCTGCTGGCCAAATTCAAAACGCCCTCCGGCGAAAAAGCAGTGTGGACGACCTTCAGCGAGGATCAAATTGACCTGAATTTCGCCAACCCGGACGTGCTGCTGGAGATCATCGATATCCTGCTTTTCTACGTGTCGCACGGCGCACAGTTTATCCGCCTCGACGCAATTGCTTACCTGTGGAAAGAGATCGGCACGCCCTGTATTCACCTGCCACAGACACACCGCGTCATTCAGCTCTTCCGCGCCGTGCTGGACGAAGTTGCACCGAGCGTCATGCTCATCACCGAGACCAACGTGCCGCACACGGATAACATTTCGTACTTCGGTGACGGCCACAACGAAGCCCAACTCGTCTACAACTTTGCCCTGCCGCCGCTCATCCTGCACACCTTCCGCACCGGGAACGCACGCGCCCTCTCGAAGTGGGCCGGGACTTTGACGCTCTCCTCTGACAGAGTGACTTACTTCAACTTCCTCGCCTCGCACGACGGCATCGGCCTCAACCCCGCGCGCGGCATCCTGCCACAGCCCGATATTGACGCGCTCGTGCAACAGACACTCGCGCACGGCGGACTCATCGCGTACAAGCAAAACCCCGACGGCGCCCAAAGCCCGTACGAGATGAACATTAACTACTTCGACGCGCTCTCAGACCCAGGCGGGGATGAGCCGATTGAAATTCAAGTGGATCGTTTCACGGCCGCGCAGGCGATCATGCTCTCCCTCGTCGGCGTGCCGGGCATCTATTTTCACAGCCTCTTCGGTTCGCGTGGCTGGCCGGAAGGGGTGCAACAGACCGGGCGCAACCGAACCATCAACCGTCAAAAACTCACGCGCGCTGACCTCGAGCGGGAATTGGCCGATCCGGCCTCCCGGCGGTATGCAGTCTTCAATCGTTACGCGCAACTGCTCAAAGCCCGGTCCGCCCTGCCCGCGTTTCATCCGTACGGAAACCAGCAGATCATCGAGTGCGGCGATTCAATCTTCACCGTCCTGCGGGTTTCGCCTGGCGGCGCCGGGCGCGCCTTGTGCCTACAGAATGTCGCCGGCCGGCCGCAATCGGCCAGCGTTGACTTTGAGAAGATTTTCGGCCCGGCCTCTAAAGACGGACGGGCCAGAGACTTGATCACGGGAAAGCGTTTCATCGTTGGAGGGAAAAACCCTCTGCGACTGCGCCCATACCAGACTTTGTGGCTGAGCCGCTAACCCGACACGCCATGTCCGCCTCTCCATTCCGCCTGAACCGCCGCCGTATTGGTTTCGTCTCCACCCGCTTCTCCGGGACAGACGGCGTCTCGCTCGAAACCGAAAAGTGGGCAACGGTGCTGGAGCGTCTCGGCCACGCCTGCTTCTATTTTTCCGGTCAATCCGACCGGCCCGCCGAGTGCAGTCGCGTGGTTCCGGAAGCCTTCTTTGGCCACCCGGCCATTGCCGCCATCGGCAATGCCGCCTTCGATAGCGCGTGGGGCGCGGATGAATTGCTAGAATATGCGAACCCCGAAATTTACCCCATCCATACTCCCGCCTTTCACCATCGGATTCGCCCTCCCAGTGTTACGCGCCGCATCCACGAGCTGGCGGATTATCTCAAAAAACAACTCTATGCTTTCGCGCGCGAGTTAGCGCCGGAATTGCTCATCGTCGAAAACGCCCTGACCATTCCGATGAATATCCCACTGGGCGTGGCCCTCACCGAATTCATCGCCGAGACCGGTTTCCCGGCCATCGCCCATCACCACGACTTTTACTGGGAGCGCCAGCGTTTTCTGGTCAATTGCGTTGGCGATTATCTGCATATGGCCTTTCCGCCCAACTTGCCTTCCGTTCATCACGTGGTTCTCAACTCGCTGGCCGCTCAGCAGTTGAGCCTGCGCACCGGCCTTTCGTCGATGATCATTCCCAACGTAATGGACTTCGAGCATCCGCCCGCGCCGCCGGACGACTACACCACCGATGTGCGCGCCGCGCTGGGCGTGGCCCCGGACGAGTTGCTGTTCCTTCAACCCACGCGCGTGGTGCAACGCAAAGGCATCGAACACGCCATCGAACTGATACGACGGCTGGGACTCAAAGCCCGGCTGGTGGTCTCACACGCCTCGGGCGACGAAGGGAATGATTACGAAAAGCGTGTGCGCGAGTTCGCCACCTTGCTCGGCGTAACTTCCAATTTCGTCGCTGACATCATCCAAGACAAGCGCGGCCTCACGCCCGAGGGCCGCAAGGTCTACACATTGGCTGATGTGTACACCCAGACTGACCTGGTGACATACCCCTCTACCATCGAGGGTTTTGGCAACGCCTTTTTGGAAACCATTTACTACCGGCGACCCATCGTGGTCAACAACTACTCCATCTTCGACGTAGATATTAAGCCCAAGGGATTCCGCGTCATTGAGTTTGATGGTTATATTACCGACTCGACTGTTCAGCAAACGCAGCGAGTGTTGTCGGATCCTGAACTGGCACGCGAGATGGCTGACGAAAATTATCGGCTGGCGAAACGCTACTATTCCTACGCCATGCTCAAGCGCCGCCTGCAAACCCTGATTGCCGATTGCTTTGGAGAAGAGGATGACCACTGATTCGCCCTACCTCAATCTATTGAAAAACCGCATCAACTTGAGCCGGATTCCCTTCAGCGAGCGTGGCTCACGGCTGTTGGTCTTCCACGCCGATGATCAACTGGCCGTTCGGCTGGCCGAACGCTGGTTTAAACGCGAAGGGCAGTTGAGCGGCTACCGCCAGCGCCCGCCGCTCATTGACGAATTGCGCTTCACCGATGGCGAGGGCCGTCCTCTGGAAATGAAATTGACCACCTATCCGCACCGGGTGGATTGTGAGACCGACATTGGGACTTTCACGCTAACTCGAGTCCCCTTGCCCCAACACACTGCCACCTCGCAAATCGTTGTTCGCTCCTTCTTGCAGGTTTACAGCACAGGGGTAGAATACCCGCATGGCGAAAATCTCAGATAGCAAAGGGCGCTCAGATACAAACTCAGGTTATGCTCGACTGTCTGGCAACCAGCGATTGGGCCAATTGCAGATAGGGATTGAAGCAATGAGCGATCAGAAACTGCCATTAGATCAGATCATACAAGGGGACTGTGTTCAAATCCTCAATACTCTGCCGGAGAAATCCATTGACCTGATTTTTGCCGACCCACCCTATAACCTGCAACTCTCACAAGAACTCTGGCGGCCCAACATGACCAAAGTGGATGCGGTCAATGATGAGTGGGATAAATTCGGTGGGTTTGCAGAATACGACCTGTTCACGCGCGATTGGCTAACAGCCTGTCGGCGCGTGCTCAAAGATACTGGGACGATATGGGTCATTGGTTCTTACCACAACATCTTCCGGGTAGGAAATATCCTGATGGACTTAGGCTACTGGATACTGAATGACATTGTTTGGGTGAAGACTAACCCTATGCCCAACTTCAGAGGAGTTCGATTTACGAATGCCCATGAGACGTTACTTTGGGCGCAAAAAGTGAAGGGGGCGAAGTACACCTTCAATCATCACGCCATGAAGTCGTTGAACGACGACCTGCAAATGAGAAGCGATTGGGAATTCCCGCTTTGCACCGGCAGGGAACGCATAAAAGTAAACGGAGAAAAAGCACACACAACACAAAAACCGGAAGCCTTGCTCTATCGCGTCATCCTGTCCAGTTCCAACCCCGGCGATGTGGCGCTAGACCCGTTTTTTGGAACAGGGACAACAGGCGCGGTTGCCAAGAAACTAAAAAGGCGCTGGATAGGCATCGAAAGAGACAAGGGTTACATCAAAGTAGCACAGGCAAGAATTGACGCTATTCAGGCCGACATGCTGTCTGATGAATTCTGCGTTTTTCCGAACAAGCGCAACCGTCCCCGCATCCCTTTCGGCGCACTTCTCGAAAACGATTTGCTCAAACCGGGGCAGATACTTTACTTTGGAAAGACAGGCGACATTACGGCCAGGATCCTGGCGAATGGCACGATCAAGCACAATAGCATAACCGGCTCAATTCACCAGGTCGGCAGAGAGATTCAAAATGCCCCTTGCAATGGGTGGGAGCATTGGTACTACATTGACGCAACCACGGGCGAGAGAGTGGTGATTGATAGACTGCGCGAAACGCTCCACGAAAACGGCGATCAAGTAGAAGCGAGCGCAGCTGGCATCGCCGCCAACACCGCCCTCACCGCGCCCAGCGTAAGCCCCTCGCGCACCACGTCGTGATAGGGCCGGTGAGCAGAGACGGCGTCGAAGAGCGCAGAACGTAACCCGGAGTCTGTTTCCGCTGCGCGCACGATCACGTCCATCAACCCGATGCGCGCCGCAAGAATTGTGAGGCGGCGCATGGCTTGCCCGTAAGGTAAGTCGTCGATGAGGTCGCGGTTGGCGGCGTGATAGGCTAGAAACGCGCGCGCCGAAATTCCCTCGCGCAGAATTACGTTCGCCGCGCGGATGCCGGTGAGGATCGCAGATGTCACGCCCTTGCCTTTGAAGGCGCGCACCAGCCCGGCGGCGTCGCCCACCATCACAAAGCGGTCGCCGCTGAAGTTGCGCGCCAGGCCGCAGGGAAAGCGACCCTTGAAATAGCGCAGGTCATTGGAATCGAAACGACCGGCGTTCTCGAAACCCGGCAGCGCACGCCGCACTTCCGGCGCGGCCAGAAAGTTTTCCATCATGTCGGCGTCCACCGACTCTCCGGCGATGTTGATCGTGAGGTGATTGCCTTTGGGCGTGATCCCGCCGAATTCGATGCGCGGCGACGGCGGAAGAAAGGCGTGAATGCGGCTGCCAAATTCGATCATGCCCGCTTCGCCCGGATGATACTTGGTGACGACTGAACTGAGCGCGGATGGAGGCCGGTAGCCGACCGTGCGCTCGAACAGAACCGCAGTGCCCTCGTCGAGTCCGAACGCGCCTACGGCCAGGTCGGATTCCAGCGGCGTGCTCTCGGTGTAAATCAGGACCCGATCGGCGTGAAGCTCAAGCCCGGTGACGCGCGCGCACAGCACTTCGATCCCGCGCTCGCGGGCCGCGTCCAGCATGTAAGCGTCGAACTGAACCCGCCGCAGCGCAATGGACGGTCCGGCCTCGCCGTCGAGCACAATCTCGCGCCGCGCGGTGTGCAGCACGTAACCCGTAATCGCGCTGCGACTCAGCTTGTGAGGGAACGAGACTCCCAGTTCGCGCTCGATCAGATCGACGATGGGCGGCGAGAGCACCCCGGCGCACTGGTTGTACTGCTGCTCACCGGCGAACTGTTTGCCCTCGACCACGATCACGCGCACCTCGCGGCCCATCGCCCGCGCGCCCTGTTTGAGGGCGATGGCCGCCGCCACGCCCCCCGGCCCGCCGCCGATGATCACGACCCGGCCGCCGTCGGCCAGCGGCCCCAGTCCGGAATCTTTTCGAGTCATCGGTCTCTCCATCCTCGCAGCATCCCGCGCACGAATCCGGTCAGCGCCGCGCGGCTGATCGAAAGCAGAAAGATACTTTGATACGACTCGTCGCCAGTGAACATGCCCCACAGCACCCGCGTATGAATCTGAGTCGCCGATGGCTGAGTCGCCTCGGCCATGATGGCGCGCCGCCACGCATTCAACAGAAACGGCACATCGCGGGGGACGTCCCACAACCGGAACAGCAAACGACCGAATCGATTATCGGCGGCGATGCGCTGGCACACGGGCCGGTAACCCGTGGCGAAGTCCGCACGTGAGACTCCGCGTCCGACCGCCGTTCGCGCGGCGGCCTCCGAAGTGACGAACGCTGCGCCGATGCCATCCTTGTATAACCGGGTGATCGCGGCATCGCCCACGGCGGCGAAGCGATCCGCATAATACCCCGAAGCCGGAGAGACGACCACGCGCGGCGTGCAGCCGCACAACAGCGTCGCTCCGCCGGGGAACAGACTCGCGAGTCCCTGCCCTTCGAGAAAATCGCTCACTGCATCGGGCGGCAGTTTGCGACCGAGCAGTGAGATGTTGGCGTAACGGCCTTTCGGGATCAGCCCGCCGAAGATCAGCCCCGGCAGATGATCGAAGAAGATATGCACGCTTTCGTCGAGGAAGCCGCCCGGCAGGAGCACTTCATCCTGGGCCATGGTCTCGGTGCGCGGAGGCCGGTAGCCCCAGGCGGGATCGACCGGCGTCCGGCTGTTCACGCCGGTCGCCAGAATCACGAGGTCGGCTTCCAACTGCTCGTGAGCGGTGGCGACGATGGGGCGGAGGCCGGGCCGGATCGATTGCACACGCACGCGCCGGACATCGGCCCCTCGCTCGCGAGCCTGATCCAACAACCAACCGTCGAACGAACGGGGAAACGGAGGCTCGCCGAGACGCGGCCCGCTGCCGCGATAGACGCTGAAGATGCGCCGCGCCGCATCGGGCCGGTGGATTGGTAATTGCGTTCCGCCGAGATGCAGAACGTATGCATTGAGTTCGGATTGGATCACATCGGGCGGGAGTGTGAGGCCGAGTGTGTGCAGATTACGGACGATGGTGGAGGAGAGGATGCCCGCGCATTTGTTGCAGCCGCCGGGGCCGGGGCGGTTGAAGTCGCGGGCTTCGAGCAGGGTCACGTCGAGGCGCAGGCCTGCTTCGGCGGCGAGGCGCAGCAAATGCAGAGCGGCGAAACTGCCCGCTGGCCCGCCGCCAACGATGACCACCCGGCTGCCATTTTCCAGACGCATGGCAACTCCGTTCCGGCCTGCGCATCATCTGCGCCCGGCACGCTGCTCAACTGAATAACCTGGGATGTCATGCCGAGGCGCGGAGCGCCTCGGCATCTCTGGGCCTGACAATGGTGGAGCCAGAGACCCATCGCCTCGCCCGGCTGGCATGGATGACACGGCAATTTAACGAATGTGGAAGTGAAAACAGTATACAGGATTCTCACCCGGCGGGTTACAGTGAACTTTGTCGTCATCGCGAGCAAACCCCGCCGAATGTCACCGGTCATCGTGGTTGCCGTTGTGGCGCTGGCCGTTCTCGTTTTCCGCCGGGGCTCCGACGAAGACGTGGCTCGCGACAAACGCGCCCTTTGGGTGCGGCGCATCGCTCTCATCCTAATGGGGCTGAGCGCCGCCTTCTGGGCATTCATGGGCGTCGGCGAGATGGCGTCGGGAGATTTCAGCGGAGAGGGCTTGTTTTTGCAGCGGAACTCTTCCGCCCCGCCCCGCGTCTACTCTGGCGAAGGGAAAACGAAAATGAAACACATCATTCTTGCGGTTACTTTGACTGGCCTCTTGCTCGCCGCGTGCGGCACACCCCCGACTCCCGCGCCGACGGATACACCCCTTCCTCCCACGCAACCCGCCCCGACCGAAACCCACATCCCGGTTGACCTCAGCCCGGCTCAACGCGCCGCTATCCAGATGCTGGCTGATTCGTTCGGCGTTTCTGTCGATCAAATCCGACTCGTGAGCACCGAAGCCGTGGACTGGCCGGATGGATGCCTGGGTATTCAGGAACCGGGCATGGCCTGCACACTGGCGATCGTCCCCGGCTTTCGGATCGTGCTCGAAGCGCAGGGCAGGCAATACGAGTACCGCACGAATCAGGATGGCAGCATCGCGCGCCCGGCGACGGTGGCGCTCACGTGGCAGCGCGAGGGCGGCATCGCCGGGTTCTGCGACGACCTCATCGTATATGCCTCGGGCGAAGCGCACGCTATTGGGTGCAAGGCAAGCGACGGCATTGCGGCGGATAGTCTGCAGACCGTGCTTTCGGAAGCCGAGGTGAATCAATTCAACGAGTGGCTGGCGACCTTCGGCACGGTGACTGTGAGGTACGAAGACCCGGCAGTTGCCGATCAGATGAAAGTGACACTCAGGCTGTACGGTGTCGGTAACCACCAACCGACCGAAGCCGAACAGCAGGAAATGATTACGTTCGCGCAGACCGTTTATGATCGCGTGAAGCCGTAGCCCAAGCCACGCTACTTCTATTTCGCCTTCAGCACCACCACTGACTGCGCCGCGACTCGATAACACGTCTTAATCACCTGGGCTTCCTTGCCCGGCTCGGCGATGTCGTCGGGCGAGGGCAGAGAGGTGTCCACCACCCGCCGCCAACTCTGCCCGTCGGGCAGATGCGGCAAGTCGAAATCCAGCGGTCCCCAGTACGCATTCATCATCACGTGCAGGTGATCGCCGCTTGCCGCATCCTTCAATTCAAACGCCAGAGTGTGTGACTGATGATTCCAATCCGGCTTGTTCAGCCGCACGCCGTGCCACGTGATGCGCGGCCGGCCATTCTTCTCGGCAGTCGAGCCGTCGTTCCAGAACCGGCCGGCATGAAACATCGCATGTGAGCGATTGAAGCGGATCATCTCGCGCACGAAACGCAGCATATCGGCGTTCCGCTCGAGCCCGCGCCAGTCGAACCAACTCATTTCGTTGTCCTGGCAGAAGGTGTTGTTGTTGCCGCCCTGCGTCCGGCGGGCCTCGTCGCCCATCAACAACATCGGCGTGCCGTGAGAGGCGAGCAGGATAGTCAACAGGTTCTTCATCTGCCGGGTTCGCAGCGCGGCGATCGCCGGATCATCGGTCGGGCCTTCGACGCCGCAGTTCCAACCCAGGTTGTAGTCGCTGCCGTCGGTGTTGTTTTGATTGTTGGCTTCGTTGTGCTTCGCGTCGTACGACACGAGATCGCCGAGTGTGAAGCCGTCGTGGCAGGTGACGAAGTTGATGCTGCGCCCGGGGTTGCGGTCGGCCGCAGCGAACAGGTCGGGGCTGCCCATGATGCGCGCGGCGAGTTTCTGCACTGCGCCATCGTCGCCCCTGACGAACCGGCGCACGTCGTCACGGTATTGGCCGTTCCACTCCGACCACCGGTCGCCGATGAACGAGCCGACCTGATACAGACCGGCGGCGTCCCACGCCTCGGCGATGATCTTCGTCCCGGCCAGTATCGGGTCCGATTCGATCTCCCATAACAGCGGCGGGCTGCTGATCGGCTGGCCGGTTTCGTCGCGGGCCAGCACCGAGGCCAGATCGAATCGAAAACCGTCCACGTGCATCACCCGCACCCAGTAGTGCAGGCAATCCATGATCGTCCGGCGCACGATGGAGTGATAGCCGTTGATGGTGTTGCCACAGCCGGTGTAGTTCGCGTAACGCCCGCCCTCGCCGAGAATGTAATACGCCTGATCCTCAAAACCGCGAAATGACAGCGTCGGGCCGGTCTCGTCGCTCTCGGCAGTGTGGTTGAACACCACGTCGAGAATCACTTCGATGCCCTCCCGGTGCAGCGCCTTCACCATTTCGCGGAACTCGTTCACCGGCCCGAGCGGGTCGTCGGCGCGGACGGCATAGCCGCGATGCGGCGCGAAGAATGCCACCGGACTATAGCCCCAATAGTTCGCGAGGCCGGGCGGCGCATCCTGCTCGTCGAATTGTTGAACGGGAAGCAGTTCGACTGCCGTGACGCCAAGCTCTGTGAGGTATGGAATCTTCTCGATGACGCCGAGATACGAGCCGCGCCGACTCGGTTCGACTCCCGAACTGGGGTGCCGGGTGAAGCCGCCAACGTGCATCTCGTAAATCACCGTGCCGCTGTTAGGGCGCTGGAGCGGCATGTCGCTTTCCCAGTCGTAGGCGCGTGGATCCACGACGACACTTTTCATCGCCTGGGCACAGTTGTTCTCGCCGCGCCGCTTCGCCGCCTCGCGCGAGTAATTGTCGCCATACATCACGGCCCGCGCGTATGGATCAATCAGCAACTTCGAGCCGTCGAACCGGAGCCATTGATCCGGATCGTATTCGCCGTGCACGCGATAGCCATACAACTGCCCCGCGCGGATGCCGGGAGCGAAGACGTGCCAGTAGTAAAACGTCTTGTCGCGTTTCGGGTCGAGCGGGATGACGCGCGCCGGGCGCGGATCGTCACAGCGGTCAAACAGCAGCAGTTCGACGGCAGCGCAGTTTTTGGCGAATACGCTGAAGTTCACACCGTCGGGATGGACGGTAGCACCGAGAGGGTACGGCTGACCAGGATGAGTGTCGGGGTGCACGCGGGATCAATGCCGCCGTCGGCGGCGGGTGTAGGAATGGAGACGGCTATACCAGAAATAGGGGTGACGCATATCGTCATATCTTATTCGAACCACTTCTCAGCCAGCGGCGGCCATTCGTCGCTCTGCTCGGCGCGGTCGGCCCAATTGCGCTTGCCGCTCCAACTTTCGATGGCGATTGCATACACGCTGGTGCGCTTGAGTTCCTGATC
>Ga0209342_10007301_pt1 | contig 11136 bp, 13 predicted proteins | sample RifCSP16_2_FD_184023 | JGI IMG/M metagenome (GOLD analysis project Ga0209342, IMG submission 184023) | Soil microbial communities from Rifle, Colorado - Rifle CSP2_sed 16_2 (SPAdes) (version 2) | ecosystem: Environmental > Terrestrial > Deep subsurface > Rock core/Sediment | place: Rifle... | reverse complement strand
CCTCCAATTTGTAAGCGGCAAAATCCTCTCCGGCGCTCTCGCCGTCAATCTCCCTCGCCCCACCGTCTTTGCCATCCATTCAACACTCGGACTTCTCATCTTCATCATCGCTATTCTCATGACCCTCGCCAAACTCTTCCTCTGGCTCATGAAAAAAGGCAAACTGTAATAGTTCGTAGTTCGTAGGCAGTAGTTCATAGTAAATAATCGCCGACAGGTAACTTTCAACGGGTCAGCCACCCCATTATCTACGTTCTACTTCCTACTGCCTACTGCCTACTGCCTACTCCCTTAGCTTTGTGTTACAATACCTTCATTCTTACGAAAGGAGCTTTATGAACTATGGCCCGAAAGTCACTAGAATTAAGTAAACAGGCTAAAGTAAAGCAAACGGCTAAAAAAATAACATTAGAGAAGGTTCAGAAAAAGACAGACAGCACTGAAAAAAAGACCAAGCCATCTTCGTCTAAATCAAAAACCTCCAAAAGTCCCCAGAAAGCCAAAACCGCAGCCTCTGCCAAGCCCACCACCATGGCAGAATTGTTAGCTATTACTGGCTACGAGCTCAAAGCCCCCAAGCATGGTCAAGTTATCGAAGGCGTCGTTACCGACATCAGTAAAAAAATGGTTTTATTGGACATCGGCGGCAAAACCGAGGGCATGGTCGTCGATAAGGAATACGAAGTCGCCATCGATCTTATCAAAGGCTTAACCATCGGCGACACCGTCAAAGTCTTTGTCGTTTCCCCAGAAAATGACCGCGGCCAAATACTTCTCAGCCTGCGCCGGGCCAGCCTTGACCGCAAGTGGGAGCAATTGGCCGAATACTTGGAAACCGGTAAAGTCCTCGAGGTTGAAGGCGCCGAAGTCAACCGCGGCGGCTTGGTTGCCCAAACCGAGGGCATTCGTGGCTTTGTCCCTAGCTCCCAGTTTAGCCGACAATTCTTGGGCAAGATGGACCAGCTCCTTGGTAAAAAATTCAAAGTCAAAATTATCGAAGTTGACAAAGACAAAAACCGCCTCATCTTCTCCGAACGCCACGTCTCCGAGGCCGACGCCATGGCCCAAAAGGCCAGCGCTTTAAAAAAGGTCAAAGCCGGGGATACCTATAAAGGGGTCGTTTCCGGCATCATGCCTTTTGGCGTCTTTGTTACTGTCGACGTGCCTCTTACTAAAGACAAACTCGGCAAAGTCGAAGGCTTGGTCCATATTAGCGAAATCTCCTGGGAAAAGGTGGACGATCCCAACCGTCACTTTCGGGTCGGCGAAGCCCTAGACGTTATGGTCATTGGCGTCAACGAAGACACCGGTAAACTCAATTTGTCGGTCAAACGTCTTAAGCTCGATCCTTGGCAAGAAATTGACAAAAAATATGTCGTCGGCAATAAAGTGACGGGCAAAGTTACCCGCGTCGCTCCCTTTGGCGTTTTTGTCACTCTGGAGCCGGGTGTCGACGGCCTCATCCATATCAGTAAAATCCCTACCGGCCAAGAACCAAAAGTGGGTGAAGATATTGACATTTTTGTCGAAAGCCTGGATAAAGAAGCCCGCCGCATGAGCCTCGGCATGGTGTTAAAAGAAGTGCCGGTCGGCTATAAATAATGTAAAAGTTAAAAGTCAAATGTCAAAACTACAACGTAAAAGTCAATAGTATAAGTTTTAAGCTGCAGTTTTGCCTTTTTCGCTTTACACTTTACCCTAATAAGGAGGTTTTATGAGTAAAAAGAGAATGATCGTCTACGACGACCAGTTATTAATCGACATGGAGTTAATCTTTAACGCCATCAGAGAAGCCAAAGGCGATTGGAAAAAAGTCGAGCAAGAAATGAGCGCCTACTTGACAGCCGTCCAGGGCATGGTCGAGTCAAACTCGACCGAATAAAAAAGCAACGTCAGACGTTGCTTTCAAATTTTGACCCGACCCATCTCGTCTGACGGGATGGTCGGGGATGGAGAATAGCCCATATTCCATCTTCAAGAAATGATTAACCTTGGTCCCCCTGATGGCATAAGCGAAGCCTATGCCAGGGAAATTGCCGATGCAGTTGTTGCTATCGAAAAATCTCCGAGTATTTAGGAATTATTCTCGGCGACTATGTTTGAATAGCATCGCTCCGATAAAATATCGGAGGTAGATATTATATTATTATATAATATTAAAGTATTTGAAAACTCTCATGGAATGGAATACACTTCTTGAGTAACCTAGGCAATGAATCAAGAACTCGATCCCTTTGAACAACTGCGTCAACTCTTGGAAAGTGTAGCCGCCTCGGCCCAGCAGAGTCTCGAAAACCTCTTTGGTCCCGTGAACGAAACCACCATTCCTCCCGAGGAAGTCGCTAACTTACTTAACTTAGTGCGTCAAAATCCCGACATCTCTCATCAAGATTTAGCCCGGTTAGTGTATGATCTCTCCCAGAAATACCGGCCACCCCAAACTCCCGACGAATTTACCGACTGGTTCAACCGCCGCCCCTAGAAAAACGTCCACGGCCTCACCCCACCGGTTAATTAATAATTAACGCCGAAACATTCCGATTCCGGAAAGAAAAATTTTCTTTATTTCAAGAAGGCAAATACCACCAAGTCTGACTCGGGGGATGAAACCATACCAAAAATCGCCGCAGGCGACAAAGCGCAACATTACGTCAGTAACATCGGCCGAAGGCTTAGATATAAAGACCCCGGGCGTCAGCCCGAGGGATTTTTATTAAAAAGCTATCCAAAAATACTTTTAAGAGCTTTGAAGAGTTCAGTTCCCATCCCTGGAAGTTGGCCAGACAAATCTTGTGGTTCAGCCGAGTAAGGTAATCGTCCCGTATATTTTTGAGGCAGAGCAGTTACCTCCCCATTGTCCAGAACCTGAACACTGACACCAACCTGGGGTTGCCACTGCACCCGTTCTGTCCGCGGATTAAACCCCACCATTTGGTTGAAGGCTGACACTTGGAACCCGCCTGTTCCGGCCACTTGTTCTGCCGAGCGACTGTATCCGGAAAATCGATCAGGACGATGTACTGCACTAAGTGCGCCCCGCTGTTCAATCTGTACTACATACTCCTCCACCATTCGTGGCTTGCCATTCGAATCAGTCAGCTGCAACATACTAGGGTCGCTCGGGGAGACATCGTTCTGATTGCAAAAATTAAGCCGCGCTTGACTCCGTCGCCATACCACATCTCGCGTTTGGAAGCCTCCAAAACCCGAATCCACCGCCTTTTGTAACTCCTGAAAGGCGAAAACATCTTCAGTAATGACCGGTTCCTCTTCGGCAGTTGCTTGATTTAGTTTTTCTATTCTTTGTAAATGCCTACCGATCCCGTTAGATAGAAGCGTTTGCAATGGCATCGACTCGCGCACCAACGCTTCAAGGGCACTTAGTGGGTCTGTTGTTTCGGATTCTCTCATGACAAGTATTATAACAAACGGAGTACCAACCTCTTCACCAGCGATTCCTCCCAAAATTAGCCAACCCTTGCAACCCACTTTCATTTGGTGCTATCCTTAAAAAGGACAGGGCCACGATGAACTTACTCAAACAAAAATGGCTCTTAATCGTCATCCTTTTGGCAATAGTTACTGTCGTAGTCGTCAACCTTGCCGGCTCCTTTCTTTTTGGCTCCAGAGTTAGTTACCCAGACACTTTTGAAGGTACAGGTTCCTCTGGAGTTTCCGGCCAAGTCTTAAATCCCTCCCTGGGGAGGGGATTGGCTGACATCTTCAAGCCCTCTCGTCCAGAAACCATTACTCCGTTACCTCCGCCCTCCACTCAAGACGAAGCCCTTGATGTCGACGACCGCGTTTATAAAAAGAGTTCCAGCTATGACGTCGTCGCCCACGACGTTGCCCAATACCTGGAAAGAATCAAAGCCCATGCCTTAAGTATCGGCGGCCGGGTCTTAAATTCCAGCTTAAGCTCCGATGTTCGTAATGCCTACGGTTCCCTTCGTATTAAAGTCCCGGTTGACCGCTTTGAAGACACCAATTCTACCATTGTCTCCGAAGCCAAAAAAGTTGTCAGAGAACAAGTCTCCGCCGAAGACTTTACCGGCCCGGTCACTAACGTTTCCGACCAAATTGCCGCCTTGGAAACCCAAATCACCGACAAAGAAGTTGAACTGGCTGCTGCCACTGACCCTGCCGAGCGCCAGCGTTTACAACGCGACCTCGACCGCCTCAAGGCCCAACTTGAACAACTCAAAAACCAATCGCAAAAACTGACTCAAGAGATAGATTACGCTGCCGTTACCGTCAGGGTCGCAAGTAGCGAGCGTTACTTCAACCCTTCCGGCCGTTCCGACTCACTACTCGAAGAATTACAAGCTGCTTGGGAATCTGTAGCCGATAAACTGTTCGTCATCGCTCAACTGGCCATTTGGGTTATTGTCTATTCAATTCTCTGGCTGCCCGTCGTCATTGTCGTTCGCTTCCTCTCTCGAAAGTTCGGTTCTAAGGCATGAGCCAGCTTAAATGGGTCGTCTCCACTCTCTGGTGGACTTTAATTCTCTCCGCCGTTTCGACCCTTTTTGTCTGGAATTCTCCTCGGCCAGTTTTCCTGCCGTCAGCTTCACCCACCCCCTTTCCCACTTCCTACCCCAATCCTTCGCCGCTACCAGAACCATCGCTACTACCGCTGCCTTCAAGCCAGCCGCCAAGCGGCGAGTTATTAAGCGACGGCAATATCGAAGCTGGCTCTTATCCTCTAATTTCTGCTTGGAATGATTCTGCCAATGTTGATCTCAATCGCTGGTACATGGTCAAGGCTTTGGCTAATATTGACTCTGTTCCTATCAAAACCTTGCCGTCAGCCCACGGCGTCTATTGGGCATACCTGGTCAACTTTGTTCCCGAGGGTTCCTCCACAGGCTTACTCGCTCTTGATCTAAATAACTGTGCCAGCGCCGGCTGCGAAACCGCCGCTATCCAGCTAGTCCCCGCCCAAGCCGGGGTTAAATACCGCTTATCAGCCAACGGCTTTCTATTGTCAGGAGATAGCGGCACCCTCTATTTAGATTTTCTTAACGACAATCGACAGCGGTTAAAAGTCAACACCATCGGTAGCTTCCCGTTCGGCAAGTGGGGCACTCGGGAAATCATAGACATCGCTCCCAGTGGTACCGCCTACATTCGCGTTATCCTCTATTCTTCTACCAAAGCCGTTGGCAAGATGCTCTGGGACAACGTTTCCCTCTGGGCAAGCCAGTAGGTTATTGGAAAGTCACTGTTAGTCTCACCCAGTGCTATACTGCTCTCATGCCCAAAGAAAAATCCGTCTTTGTCTGCCAAAACTGCGGGTCAGAAACACCCAAATGGTCCGGCCAGTGCCCAACTTGCGGCCAGTGGAATACTTTAGTGGAGACTGTTGTCTTCACCAAAGTCAAAGGTCAAAAGTCAAAGGTCAAAAGTTTAACTGGGGATGTCATCAAACTTTCGGAAATTAAACTCACCTCCACCACCAACCAACGTCTTTCTACCGGAATAGGGGAGTTTGACCGGGTTTTAGGCGGGGGTATCGTTCCCGGAAGTATCACCCTTGTTGCCGGCGAGCCCGGCATCGGCAAGTCAACACTGCTCACTCAGTTAGCCCTCAACGTCGGAAAAGTACAAAAAGTAGGGGAAGCACGAAAGGAAGAAAGAAATAATACTTCCCGTACCTTACCTACTTCTCATACTTCTATTTTGTATGTCTGTGGCGAGGAATCTCCCGAACAAGTCAAATTGCGAGTCGACAGATTACCCTCAAATCGATCCACCAACCTCTTGCTTTTGCCCGAAACTAATGTAGACACTATTTGTGCAACTCTTGAAAATGAGCAGGGTATAAAGCTTGTTATTATTGACAGTATCCAGTCACTTTTCACCGAAGATTTAACCGGCACAGCCGGGTCAGTGGGTCAAGTTAGAGAGTCGGCCCAGCGGCTGTTACGGATAGGCAAACAGTTACGCCTTCCCATTTTCTTGGTCGGCCACGTCACCAAAGAAGGCAGCATCGCCGGCCCCAAAGTCTTAGAACATCTCGTTGATACTGTCCTCGAACTCACCGGCGAGCGCACCACCGCTTTTCGTATTCTCCACGCCGCCAAAAACCGCTTTGGCCCCACCGACGAAATCGGCGTCTTCGAAATGGCTGCTTCAGGTCTGAAAGAAATTACTAACCCTTCCCAAGCCTTTCTTGAAGAGAGCCAAACGGGTGTTCCCGGCTCGGCCGTAGTCGTCATCATGGAAGGTACCCGGCCGGTTCTAGTCGAAATCCAGGCATTGGTGGTCAAATCCCAACTGGCAGTACCCCGCCGTGTCGCCAGGGGCATTCCGGTCAGCAAAGTCCAACTTTTGGCTGCCGTCCTCCAGCGCCGGGGTTATCTTGCTGGCTTGGGCGAGGCCGATATTTTCGTCAACGTCGCCGGCGGCCTGACAGTCAGCGAACCCGCCGCCGATCTCGGCATCGCTCTGGCTATCGCCTCAAGCCTGACCAACCGGCCTCTCCCAGTTAAAACCGCCGTTATCGGCGAGGTTGGCCTTTTGGGTGAAATTCGCCGCGTTTCTTTCTTGGAAAAGCGCTTGAAGGAAGCCCAAAAATTGGGTTATTCCCGTATCATTTCTCCAGATAAAGCCAAGACGCTCCGCCAGGCACTTGTCTGGCTACAAAGTCCAAAAAAGACCTAATTTTGCCCATTTCAATGCCAAAAATGGACAGTCCTTTTTATTGGTAAATCAAGCAAAAATACCTCCTACTGTAATTTTCACGCAAAATCCAGACTAGAGTAATTTTCACGGAAGTTTGCTTCCCTAACCGGTTGCCGGATCATTCTCCACCCGAGCTCTCCAGGCAGATCCCGAGGGTTGCCAACCACCTTCTTGCCATTGCGGTGGCCCGTAACTTCTTCCGCCTCTTTCCGGACTAACATCGTTGATGCTGATACACAGTCTATCAGCAGCCACCCCATATGTTGAAGAGATATCCTCAGTCAAATTCTCAATAACATGAGGCACGATATCAGTATTACTAAATCCAACTAAATATTCTAATTGTACCGTTTTTCCATTATTGTCTATAACCTTCTCTACCGGTATAGCTATAGCAGACGCCATCTCCGGCTTACCTGCATGATTTGATGGACTCATCCGTTCCTACTTTAGCCTTAATAACAGGCTGATTATAGCAAATTAAATCTTGTCCACAACCTGCAAACACTTTTCCACAACAAAAAAAACTTATCCACATGTGAATATAAATTCGCTCATCACTTCTGGTTTTACTCTTAATATATTTCTTATAGGTCAGGGAATAACAATCGCTAATTAAGCTATAGGTTTGACAAGAACCCGAAGCTATGTTAGACTGATTCAGTAACGACAGTTAAAAGCTCACGCCTAAGTAGCACGGGACGAAAGCGATACTGCTCATGAAGAAAATAGTGCGATCTATAGCCCAAAAAATGCGCACCCCGAGGAATGTTAAATCAGGCGGTGAGCTTTTTTGGAGTGAGCAGCTTAAAAGATTAAAATATCTCCACCAGCACTTGCTAGTGGGCTGGAAATAAAAAAAAGAGCATTACTACCGCTGGTCCGTAAACCACGAATAGCAATGCCCTTTTAAGGTTGATCGCGTGTTTGGACAGGAAACGCGCGGATCTATAGTTAAGCTACAGAAAAACACTTTAGCAGTCAAGATGCCACGAGTGCCAACGCGCAGATAGGCACAAAATCGACTTTTTAGGTGACGGGAAGCATCAACCGTTCCGGGCAATATGTTGGACTAGTAGAACGGGTTAAACAGGTTTGACGCCTTAGGATTTGGTCTCTTTAAGCGGCGGGTAGTATGTTGGGCAGGCGTACTGCCCGCCTCTAAAGGGACTAAAGTAAAGACGTGACGCATCACCGTCTTTAGAGAGATTAAGCCAATCACGTTGCGTATTGTTTACCTTAAGCTCCATCGAAGGTCCCGCCCCTCAAGAAGTCGAATTTTTTTAATAAAGTTTCTTTGTTAGACCAATGAATTAAACACTGATCGCTTGACGCTATTCGCTAATTAGAGAGGGGCAACCCTCTCGTTTACTAGGAATAGCTCTTTTCTTAACCGCTACTCTGCCTACTTTAACTATGACCGACGCCGAAACCATCGACATCACCAGCTACCAATTGCCTGGGTTGCTACCGGGAATATCTGACGTGCCTAACGACAGCGTCAATTCGGCCATGCCAGATGTCAGTCAGGAAACTCCAGAGGAAAATACCTCAACACTCGAGGAAACCACTCCTTACCGGATTAACTCGGTTCCTTCAGGGACGTTTGACGTCCCCTCAGGGGCGTTAGACGCTCCTCAACTAGCTCCCGCTCTAGTACCATCAGGTTTGCCTTCCCAAGCCTTGACGACGGGGGCAGGTCAACCCATCCGTCTGATCAAGTTCTATCCCTGGCAATCAATTAGTCATTCCAAACTATCCCAATACCTGACCAAATTAGCCTGGATTAGCCTGGGAGCAGCCGGCCTCATTCTGGCCGCTACTCTGGGACCCCGCCTTATCCAGAGCCTTAAATCTACTGAGCTTACTGCGATCGGTAAAATCCTCATTCGCCCGGGAGCCACCTTCGGCGATGCCTTAAAATCTGCCGGCCAAACCCCAGTCGAGCCTTACCAACCTGCCTTTGACCCCACCTTATCCCCAGAAAACTGGCTAATTGTCGACAGCATCGGCGTCAACTCTGCCATCGGCGAAAACACCTATGCCAATCTCGAGGAAACTTTGAGAGATGGCCCCTGGCGTGTGCCTGACTTTGGCACGCCTTTTACCCGGGAAAATCCGACTATCATCGCCGCCCACCGCTACGGCTATCTGGCCTGGACCAACCAGTACCGACGGGAACGCTCCTTTTTTAACCTCCCCAAGGTTAAGGAAGGCGACCGGATAGAGGTTGTCTGGAATCGGAGGAAATATATTTATGAGGTCTACGCCGATTCGGAGGGGGAGGAAATCACCGACTACCGGGCCGACCTCATCCTTTACACCTGCAAATTCCTTGATTCCGACACCCGTATTTTTAAATATGCTAAACTATTGGAAATTTAACTAAAAAGTGGTAAAGAAGAACTATGACCGACTACGCCCATCCTAGAATTGAAATTAATCCAGGCGAGCTCGACCCGCATCAAGGATTTAGAGAAGAACTGAAACACTTGATTCCAGTTCTGGTAGCCAGCGGCGCTGTCGTTGCGGCAACATCAATATGCATTTTGTCAGCCGTTGCCTCACAAGAGGGAAGTCTCGAAGAGGCCTTAGCCAAACTTTCTACCCTGATTCCGTAAAGCAAAATTAGTCTTATAAAACTTATAGTTTCGCGCTCTATTTTTTAATTTTTCACTTTGCTTGCCCATCCGTAGTCCCTCGCAGTCCGCCCGCTGGCGGACGAAGGAGGGAATTTTAATAATTTTGACAGCTTGACAAAAACTTAAACGTCCTATAGAATACACCACAATCAGTTCAATTATAAAATTATAAAAATAACGTTGGTAGTGATACCAACGTTTTTTATTAAAGGACTTGTTCTGAGTGAAGACTCATCGGACGAGTCATAGTCGAAGGAGACTGCTCATGACTGCCGTTAAAGTTCTTGCTACCAGCCTTATTCTCTTTATCCTTGCGGCCACTCCCGTCTTTGCCGACGGTGCTTACGGCGAGCAGGTCGAAAAACCCAAGGAAGAGGAAAAGGTTCACGAACCAGTTCCCGCTGCTTTGGGCGATAACCTCTATGCCATTGCCGGTGGCGCGGTCGCCCTCGCCTCTATCCTAGCCTACGCTGCCAAAAAGACCCGCTACACCTACTTATTGGAAAAATAGGCTTTCCCTGCCTGACCTCCGAATCCGCCAGCTGGCGGAGAAGGAGGGAGTTTATCGAAGGGACTGCAATGGACTGCAATTTCCTAAATCTCACTGAAAAATAAACTCCTCAAACGGAGGAGTTCGTTTTGCCTGCGACGCTTTTATTTTAATAGTTAAGTCGCCAGCAAAACCGCTTGACTCAACCGATCATCGCGATCGGATATGGGTAAAGCGATCAAGCGTTGAAGGTTTAACCTTTGACGTTTCAGGCACCTTGCCAAGCTCAACTCAAAGCGAGGGATAAATGAAAGTTTACCCAGAGCAAAGCGAGGAGCACCTTAACAAGGCATACCGTTTACCCCGTACTCGAACCTGATTTCGGAAACGGCCGAACAGGCAGTTTGCCGAAATTCAAGTGAGTAGTACTGGGATGTAAAGCGCAAAATGCAAAGGTTAAAACTCAAAAGTTTTGCCGTGTGTTTTGTGCCTAACGCAATAAATATCGCTTAGTAACCTCCACGCTCGTTTTAATAGAGTAATCTATTAAAAACTGAACAGGCCAATTCTGGATACAAACTGATTGCAAAGAGTGACTGCAAATAGTAAAAAGGACATTCCCGCCTTAGGCGGGTGCGTCCTTGATAGAAACCAAAAAGGTTTAACCTTAATTAGAAAACCATCAAAAGAAGGCAGTTTTAAACCAAATTAAGATGTTGCTCGACTTTGGTAATTCGTACACCCAAACTCTTGTCTTGTTTGTCAATATACCCTAACGTGCTGTTGATGTCAGTTCTTATCTGCTTGACGTCTTTTTTAATGACTTTAACGTCTTTCTTAACAGTAGCAAGATCTTTTTTAACAGGCTCAAGCTTAGTATCAAGACGTTCATCAACTAAAGTACCAATGGCTTGAAGATCATGTTTGGTTAAAGTCATACCTTCAATAAACCACACCTTACTCGTTTGTCAATCAAACAAACACAATCAATTTCTGTTCTTTGTCGCCAAAGAACCAAAGCGTGCTCGCCGTACCGATTCTTTCTGGAACTGGCGCCCGCTCATTATTCGTTGCATCTGGACTTGGCCTGTTCAGCCCGCACTTCCCGAACCCCCGCCCCTGATTTCCCGCCCGCATTGATGAAGAATCAATGGGATAAACGGATCAGAAATCAGGATCAGCCTGGGTAGTAGGGAGGATCGGAACGAGCAGGAAATTTCCCTCGCGAGGAAAATTTTCGAAACAGCTAGAAACTGGAGGTTTAGAAATGACTACTGTCTCATTTCCCCAGAGCACCCTCATTTTGCTTCTCGTCGG
>Ga0209342_10007300_pt1 | contig 11136 bp, 21 predicted proteins | sample RifCSP16_2_FD_184023 | JGI IMG/M metagenome (GOLD analysis project Ga0209342, IMG submission 184023) | Soil microbial communities from Rifle, Colorado - Rifle CSP2_sed 16_2 (SPAdes) (version 2) | ecosystem: Environmental > Terrestrial > Deep subsurface > Rock core/Sediment | place: Rifle... | reverse complement strand
ACTCTTTCTCATTTTTCAGACCTCTCTTTCTATTCTATCTTACCAAAAAAGCATCTTAACTACTGGTCTGAAAAGGCCCGTCCATTATAGGTATAAGTAAAGAAAATAACCCATTTGAGGAAGTAGAAGCCGGTATAATTCTTGGCAGTGAAAAATTTAAAACAACGATAAAAAGATTATTGAATAGAATGAAACTCGATGAAGAGATTCCTCAGATGAAAAGGCTCCGGGGAAAAGTATCCATAGATAAGGTTATAAAAGTATGTTGTAATTATTATGCAAAGAAGAAAGAAGAATTACTCAAAAAGGGCAAAGGGAAAGAGGAAAGGCGAGTAGCGATATATTTATCGAAGATATTGAGTAACGAAAAGAACGTAGAAATAGGGGGATATTTCAGGATAAAAGGGTCAACAGTAAGTGAGGCGTTAAAGGGGGTAGAAACCAGGATGAAAAGAGATAAAAAATTCCAGAAAGAGATTGAAGTATTAAAAGGACCGTTCATTATTGAATAATGAAGGTTTGACCCTCAGTACTCCTTCTTTGATGCGCTTTGCCGGGAAGCTTTTTGGTAAATCAGAGGCAGTCGAGCGGCTTGTCGGTTCATTGACAATCGACAGTTCAAAGATACATAAAAGCTTTTTTTGGGGTAAAAACTTGGCGCCTAAACCCCAATTGTTCCCTGGTTATCTGTATCAAATGGTTGCAATCCTTTCCTGCATAAGATATGAAAATGGTTTTTTTCTTGACGACATCCTCAAACGATGGTATACATTAATTAAGTTATGTATACGGACAGGCCTTTATGAATATAATAGTTGCAGATAGCTGCGCATTAATACTTCTTGCAAAATGCGGCATGCTGGAGCTTCTTGCAGGAGCAATCCCCGTAATTATGCCGGAGGGTGTTTATAAAGAGGTCGTGAATAAGGAATTGCTAAAGAAATATGCTGATGCCGCTGTTATATCCGACCTTGTTTCAAAGAAACTGATTAAGGTTGTACCAGTAAAGCACAAGTCTTTTAGAATCCCTGTCTCTATGGATAAGGGCGAAATAGAGGCCTTGGTCTTAGCGAGTCAAACGACTGCCCCTATAGTGGCAACTGATGACAGGAAGGCGATAAAGGCGTGCCGGTACCTTAAAATACCTTTTATCATTTCTCCAAAAATTGCGATTGAACTATACCGCATGGGCAAGATTGATTTTGAAAGAGTGAAATCAGGGGTTGAAAAGATGAAGATAATAGGGAGATATTCTCCAGACATTATTGCAGAGGCGTTGCTTGAATTGGAGGTAATCAGAAATGCTAAAAATAGCCACAGTCAGGGTTCCTGAAGACTTTCTTGAGGATCTGTCAAACTTTGTTAAAGAGATGAAGCTTGATAAATCATCATATCTTAGGGATATCTTAAAAAAAGGGTTCGATGAAGACCGCCAGGAAAGGCTGCTTTTGAGATATTCAAATGGCGAGCTTTCTGTTGGAGAGGTTTGTAATATGCTGAACAAGTCTCCCTGGGATTTTTTCGATTTGCTGAAAAAAAAGAATATAAATCTCAATGTGGAACTTGAAGATTGGCTGGATTCAGCCAGTATCTTGCATTAATGCGGATAATGAAATACTGTCTCTCACGCAAAGTCGCAAAGAATAGCCTTTCTTGGCGTCTTTGAGTCTTGATGAATTACCCCAGCTTTTTAGCATTCTGAAAGGGGACATGAGTTTTGTGGGTCCCCGGCCTGCGTTGTTCAATCAAGATGATCTCATGGAATTCAGGACGCAAAAAGGAGTTCATGTTCTTTCCCCAGTCCTTACCGGCTGGGCCCAGGTGAGCGGATGGAATGCGATCGGTTGGGAGGACGAGAGGATAGGAGGATGGGAAGCTAAGAAGGTGGGAAGTTAGGAAGGTGATATAAGGATAGAGAGTGATATAAATGAGATGTATATAAAAATGCTATTTATTATTGACAAGTGTGATAATATGATGTATATTTAGATGCATGAAAACATTAAAAAAGAAACCGATTCAGATATATATTGATGTGGGACAGGATACTCTTCTGGATGCATTATCCAGAAGACGCGGCATCTCAAAGGCGGCAATGATCAGAGAGAGTATTGAAAAGATGTTGAGAGAAATTCCTGTGGAAGAAGATCCTGCGATGGAGCTGATGGGGATAGGCGGTTCCGGAAAAGGGGACATGGCTGAACGGCACGACCAGTATCTTATTAGATACACCGACACAGGAAAGAAATGATATCACAGGAAAATATCTTTATCGATACCGGAGCATGGGTCGCCCTTGCTGATAGAGATGACGACTGTCATCGGCAGGCTGTTTCCGTATATCCTTCGCTCTTGAAGTCATGCAGGACATTAGTCACAAGCAATCTTGTCGTGGCGGAATCCTATGTGCTTGTTTTGCATGCATTGGGGCATACGGCTGCCATGAGCTTTTTGGAGAAGATACATGCAAGTCCGAGGATTTTAAAGATTTATTCGAATGAAGAGATAGAGTCTGATGCAAAAGATATTTTGATGAAGTACACGGACCAGGATTTCAGTTATACTGATGCCGTAAGTTTTGCGATAATGAGGATGCAACGGATTGAAAAGGTATTCTGTTTTGACAAGCATTTTTTGACGGCTGGGTTTGTCAGAATTCCCTAAGTGGAAAGGTGAGAAGATAAGAGGATGGGAAGATGTATAGATTGGAAGTTAAGAGACTGAGAAGGCAAGAGGTAAGAATGCGAGAAGCTTGGAGATTGATACTATGACGGAAAGCAGAAATTGAGATGGTATGAAATTAAGCAAATAATTAAGAAACGCAGGGATGTATTACCATGTTAAAAACAGTAAATGATGTTGTGAGTCGAATCGTTCAATATTATAAGCCTGAAAAGGTAATTCTTTACGGTTCCTATGATACCGAGAATAGAAAAAATGGTAGCGATGTAGATTTATTGATTGTTAAAGATACCGATAGACGCTTGTTTGAGAGATTAGTAGAGGTGGAACGTTTGCTCTCAGATAGAACGTTGCCTTTAGATATTATGGTTTATACACCAGAAGAAATGAGATTTTTGTTTTCTGTTGGTAGTCCTTTTATAGAAGAAATTTTGCAGAAGGGAAGGTTGCTTTATATGAGAAAGGCTACAGGTAGCTGGATAAAAGAAGCGAAGGATGAACTTGATTCAGCCATAATACTTTTTGAACATGGGAAATATCGGGGGGCATGTTATCATAGTCAGCAATCTGTTGAGAAGGGGCTTAAGGCACTCATTTTAGAAAAGGGTAGAAAACCGGAAAGAATACACGATATCGTTGAATTGCTGAATGAAGTAATAAAACAGGGATGGAATGTTAACTTGACAATGGACGATGCAATATTTTTGAATAGTATCTATAAAGGCAGGTATCCGACAGAGGAAGGGCTTTTGCCACATGGTGAACCATCACGTGAAGATACAGAACAAGCAATTTCCGCAGCCAAGAAATTAATTGAAAAGCTGTCAAATATTCAAACGGCTGAATAAATTAAACATTTTTAATATATGGAAAAATGAGAAGATGGGAAGATGTGGAGATGTGAAGTTTAGAGGATAGCTTTTGGGGTATACCCCTCCGCTATCAGAGGAAGGGGAGATCAATGTCATTTATCGTGAAACAGAGTATCAATAAGAAGTATAATGTCAAGTAGAGATGGTAAATTTGGCAAAAGGTTCTTTGACCTGTTCTTGGCGTTTTTGATTCTGATTATATTTCTACCGGTATTTTCGGTTTTGTCGATCTTGGTTTATTTTGCCTTCGGAAGGCCAATCTTCTTTCGACAGGTTCGTCCCGGTTTAAACGGCAAGCCTTTTACCATGTATAAGTTCCGCACGATGACGAACGAGCGGGATGGAAACGGCAACCTGCTACCCGATGACAAACGTTTGACCAGTTTCGGCAGATTCCTCAGGAGCATGAGTCTCGATGAACTGCCGGAGTTGCTCAACGTCCTCAAAGGAGAGATGAGCCTCGCCGGACAGCGGGTTTTTTTGAATTCGATTTTTTTCAATTGAATGATGAAATATTGAAATAAAGTAAATTTTGGTATAATTATTAAGCAATTAAAACACGAAGGCGAAGAAAAGAATATAAATTACATATATCGTACTATGCTTAAAGGAGTTTTAGAATGACTGACATCAGATTGATTTCCAAACGAAATCGTCAAATAAAGCCATTGGTGGAAGCAGCGCTGGTAAATGAATTGCGCCTATTGGAAACTGGCATAAGACAAACTGAAGAAAGGCTACAGGAATTTGAGAAGAAATATCAGATGCTCACGCAAGATTTTATCTCTCGCTATGAAAATGATGAATTTGAAGAGACTATGGATTTTGTGGAATGGATTGGTGAGTCCAGGTTATTAAAATGTTTAAAAGAGAAGGCAATTTGCGAATTGAAGACTATTTTCTTCAGATACAAAAAATTGTTGAATCATGTTCTATTATCCAATTATCAAATGTTACGTATGATAAACGCGGAACACATGAAGGTTTTATCCGGGGTAAGCTCCAATTTATAGATAGTTACACCTTACATTGGCGTGAATTTGTTGATGTAGAAATAACAGTAGATCGTTTAATGTATGTTTATCAATACATGGATTCTTCCGATATGATTGTCTTTCGTTATGACAATACCGGCCACCACAAAAATTTAAATTTATCAACATATCCTCATCACAAACACGAAGGATGTGATAACAATGTCGTTCCCTCGGTAACCAAAGATTTAGCCAATGTCCTTAAAGAAATTGAATCACGTGTTAAATATTAAATGATATGTTTCAAATGCAAAACATTCATTTTTACTGTATTAGGAAAGAACACAAGGGGTCGCATTTTATATTCGGTTGAGGGGTCAGGCCTTGAATCCTGGCGTGCCCAGTGAAGGGTGTCGCCTTCTAACGGGTGAGAGTTCCGACAATGGTAAAAAGCCAGAGCCATGCAGCCATGATGGCAGGTAGTTATGGAGACGTAACCTCTGAAGCCCCATGACAAGGTTGTTGTTAAGCTGCTTAATATGAATAGTTCAAAAGGGGCTTTTATGCAACGTCATACGATAATCTTTTAAAAAAAATTTTGTGGATGATGATAACGGATTTCTGTCGCCGGTGAAAGATGCACTGGCGCTTGCACGTGCAATGGAACAGTTTATCCTGCACCCTGAACTCATAGAAAAAATGGGCAGGCGCAGCCGAGAGATTGCGGAAGAACGGTTCGATGTAAACAAGGTCAACGATGATATGCTGCGAATAATGAGGCTGATATGAAGCGACTGTTTGATCTGGTAGCAACCGGAGCCGGATGCCTGATGATCTTGCCTGTTTTGCTATTCCTGACCATGCTGGTGCGGATCAAACATGGCGCGCCGGTCTTCTTTCGGCAGCAGCGCCCCGGCCTGCACGGCACGCAGTTTTTCATGTACAAGTTTCGGACGATGACGAACGAGCGGGATGGAAACGGCAACCTGCTACCCGATGACCAACGGCTGACGAGCTTCGGCAGATTCCTCCGGAGCGCCAGCCTGGACGAATTGCCAGAATTCATCAACGTGCTTAAATGAGAGACGTGCCTCGTCGGCCACCGGCCGCTCCTGATGGAGTATCTCCCATTATATTCAGCGGAGCAGTTTCGTAGGCATGAGGTAAAGCCAGGCATTACAGGCTGGGCCCAGGTGAGCGGACGGAATGCGATCAGTTGGGAGAATAAATTTAAGTTCGATATATGATATGTTGATAATCAGTCTTTTTGGCTTGACATAAAGATTCTCTGGATGACTTTTATCAAGGTCTTGAAACGAGATGGAATCAGCCAGGACGGTCAGGCAACGATGGAGAAATTTGAGGGGAAGAGGTAAACAGGTACTGTGAAAAAGGGTTGCTCCTGCTTGCCACTTGTGTTTAACAGCTTGATTCTGTTATCCTTTCGTAGTAATTAATTCAAATCCCTGACTAGGGGTTGCAAGGAGGGAAATAAAATGGAGATTGTCATTCCTGATGAGATACTGCAGGCTACTCACATGTCTGAGGATGAAGTAAAGCAGGAATTGGCTGTTTTGCTCTTCCAGAAAGATAAAATTACCATAGGACAGGCGAGCTGGTTGGCAGGGATGAGCCAGCTACAGTTCCAGCATCTCTTGACAAGTCGCAAGATCCCGGTACATTATGATGTGGTCGAATTCGAGGCAGATTTAAAGACATTGCGTGAGATGGGCCGGATATGATCGTGGTCAGCAACACATCCCCAATCGTCAATCTGGCCTGTATCGGGCAGTTGGATATTTTGCGGCAACTCTACGGGTCAATTGCTATCCCAGAAGCCGTCTATCATGAAATTGCGGTAACTGGTTCAGGGGAGGCTGGTTCAAGGGAAGTACAGGCATTGGGTTGGATCGAAACGAAAAAGACTACGAACCGCCTGCAGGTTGCGTCCCTTCAGATTGAATTAGACAAGGGTGAGGCTGAGTCCATTGTTCTCGCACTTGAACTTAATGCGGAACTGCTTCTGCTTGATGAACGCCGGGGTAGAACGGTTGCGTCGCGGCTGGGATTAAAGTCCGTCGGAATCCTGGGTTGTCTTATAGAGGGGCTAAGCATCTGGGGTTGATTCCTTTCATCAAACCAATACTTGATAATCTGATTGTGAACGCAGGTTTTTGGGTTACCGAAAACCTGTATATGCGGGTTCTACAAACTGCAGGAGAACAACAGCCTTAGGTTAACCTCTTAACCCGCAAAAATTTGCGGCGTCTGAATTCAGAGTTTTTGCAATTATTAAAAAGGCCATAGAATGAATATATTGGTTACCGGGGCCAACGGTTTTGTTGGTAAAGCACTGTGTAAAAGGGTGGCGTTGAATGGTTGGCAGGTATGGGGAACCGTCAGATCTGCTGAACAAGCAGCCGGTCTGCCTACCGGGGTTGAAGTTGTCCAGATAAAATCAATCGGTGCAGATACTGATTGGTCAGGTGCCTTGGCTGGAGTGGATACCGTTGTCCACTTAGCAGCACGGGTGCATGTGATAAAAGAAACAGTCTCAAACCTGATCAGCGAATTCCGTCGAGTGAATGTAGCCGGTACGGAATCGTTAGCGCGGATGGCAGAAAAAGCAGGTGTACGGCGTTTTGTCTTTTTGAGCTCGATTGGCGTAAATAGTGACATAACCCATGATCAGCCTTTTACTGAGGAAGACAAGCCGCGCCCATACAATTCATATACGTTGTCAAAATTTGAGGCTGAACAGGTTCTCTTGCGCATAGCGTCATAAACTAGAATGGAGGTTGTGATTATTCGTTCTCCTCTCGTTTACGGTCCTGGTAATCCAGGAAATTTTCTTTCCCTTCTTCGTATCATTGCCAAAGGAATTCCGTTGCCTTTATCTTCCGTCTGCAATTTAAAGAGCTTTCTGTACGTTGAGAACCTTGCTAGCGCCCTGGTCTGTTGCGCAATCCATCCAAATGCCGCTGGTCAGACTTATAATGGTTTAAAAAAAAGCATGGTCACGCAAAGCCGCAAAGGCGCTAAGAGAGACAAAAATACAAAAGCCTTTTTAATGTCTTAACCTTCTTTTGCTGATTGAAAGTATTACTTTCAATTTGACAAAAGATGACTGTTAATTTATAATCCTCTTATGTTTAAACGAACCTTATCCGGTAAGTTATCCGCCCTGGCAAAGAAATTTCCAGTTGTCTCTATCATGGGACCTCGCCAGTCAGGAAAGACTACTCTTTCAAAAAAGGTATTCGAGGACCACGATTATGTCAGTCTTGAAGAACCTGACGAGCGAGAGTTTGCCCTTGCCGACCCAAAAGGGTTTCTGAGGAGATTCTCAGGCGGAGTTATTCTCGATGAGGTTCAGAGGGCCCCTGATCTTCTATCTTACATCCAGGGGATTGTGGACAGGGAAAATATTCCGGGCAGGTTTATCCTAACCGGTTCGCAGCAGTTCCATGTTATGGAGAAGATCAGCCAGACCCTTGCCGGCAGGACTGCGATAGTTTATCTCCTTCCATTAAGTCTTAACGAACTTCTTGGACAGCCAACGCCTGATCCCTATGAGATCGATATACTTCCGGATAAAAAGAAGAGGACACCCTTCAGCCTTGAAGATATATTATACAAGGGGCTTTATCCCCGAATACATGACAGGGGTCTTGAGCCGCATGAGTGGCTCTCCGCATATTACAGGACTTATGTGGAAAGGGATGTGCGGGACGTGGCGAATATCGGCAATCTCGATGCATTTCAGAGGTTTGTGCGGCTCTGCGCCGGCAGGACAGGGCAGCTGCTGAATCTTTCGTCTCTGGCGTCAGATTGCGGCATATCCCACACTACAGCCAGGCACTGGGTTTCTATTCTTCAGGCGGGTTTTATTATCCAGCTCCTTCCGCCTCACCATGAGAATTTCTCAAAGAGGATCATAAAAAGCCCTAAGATATATTTCCTTGACACAGGACTACTGTGCTATCTCCTGAGGATAAGGGAGACGGAGGACATACCTGTTCATCCATTGAAGGGGGCTATTTTTGAGAACTTTGTCTTCTTGGAGATTTACAAGGCCTTTGCCCATAGAGGAGAACTCCCTCCTCTTTATTTTTGGCGTGACAGGACAGGGCATGAGGTGGATATTGTTATTGATACCGGCAAAAGGCTGGTTCCCGTTGAGATAAAATCAGCTGAAACCATCGACAGTTCTTTTTTCGACGGGCTTAGGTATTATATTTCCCTTGGTATCCCTGTATCGAAGACAGGCGTGCTTGTACACGGAGGGGACGCATTATATCAGAGGGAAAACTTTACTGTACGCCCATGGTTCCAATGCTCCTGAAATAAATCCCGTTTTATAATGTCTTTGTTCTTACTTATTATATCCAGCATCCCGACGTTGATTATTGCCCTGCTCGTGAAGGCAACTTCCAGAGGGCCAGTGTTTTACTGGTCTGATAGAGTGGGGAAGGACAATACTATTTTCAAGATGCCTAAATTTCGTACCATGAAAATCAATACTCCGGCAGTGGCGACGCATCTCATGGAAAAACCCGATCAATACCTGACTTCTATCGGGAAGTTTTTGCGCGAATTGAGTCTTGATGAATTACCCCAGCTTTTTAGCATTCTGAAAGGGGATATGAGTTTTGTGTATCCCCTGCCTGCGTTGTTCAACCAAGACGATCTCGTTGAATTCTGAACACAAAAAGGAGTTCACATTCTTTCCTCCGGCCTGACCGGCTGGGCTCAGATAAACGGCAGGGATGAGTTACCCATACCTGTTAAAGTTGAGTATGACGAGTACTACATGATGAATCAATCCTTTTTTTTCGATCTCAAGATCATTATTCTTACTGCGCTCAAGGTGGTCAAAAGCGAGGGGGTAACGCATTAAAGGTAGTTGAGAGTTCTAGGTTTTGAGTTATGGGTTATGGGTTGGACTGCGTATGGCGGCGGACGGAGACTTATGGCTGACCCGCCTGTAATGCCGTCATCGCCTTTTTAGTTTGACATTGCACCGTTATTCATATTAAAATTACAAAAATTGGAGGCAATGAATATGTCATCGTCAATCACTATAAAGTTATCGGATAAGTTGGAAAAAGAATTAAACGCCGCGGTAAAGACAGAAAAAATATCGAAAGATGAGATCATCAAGGATGCTCTCGCTCGCTACCTGGCGATAAAGCATTTTCACCAGATAAGAAAAAAAGTATTGCCTTTTGCTGAAGCGCAAGGATTATTAACCGATGAGGACGTATTCCAGACCATATCATGAGGATCGTTCTGGACACCAACGTCATCATCGCCGCCTTTGCGACAAGGGGTTTATGCGCTGATGTATTGGAGCTTTGTCTTTCGGGTCACATCCTTGTAACCAGCGAATTTATCCTGTCGGAAACCAGGGAAAAGTTGTCAGAAAAACTTCACTTGCCTGAGAGCGTCATTCACGACATCATCTCCTATCTACAAGACAATTCCGAAATTGTCGTGCCTGCGCGAATCGTCGAATCCGTTTGCCGCGATAAAGAGGATGTCAAGATAATAGGCACTGCCGTCAGTGGGAAAGCAAACTTCATTATCACCTGCGATAAAGATTTACTGGTTTTAATAAACCATGAGCAGGTCAAGATAATGACTCCGAGGGCGTTCTGGGAATTTCTCCGGCAATTAAATTCATAAACATGAGGAAGTTTTGACGGCTCTTCGTGAAGCGCTCCTCAATGCAGTCGTCCACGGGGACTACACAAACTCTTCAGATATTCAGATCGAGATATTTGACGACCGACCAGGGACTCTCTCTGCTCTCTGGGGGCACACCTTGATTAGTGATTATATTATTGACAATAAAAGGCATTTTGTAAGGCATAAGGCGCATGTCGTATGTCATTAGTCAATTTTTATACAGGGAATGAGATGAAGATTGGACATAAGACAGTAGGACGTAATTTAGGAGTTGAGTGTGTGTTTTATTATTGAGGAAAGATTGGGAAAATCCTTGTATTCTATAAATAGATTTGGCTATTATTGTTGAATAATCCAATAGTTGATAAGATAGGACGATAAAATAGGGGAGATTTAAATGAAAACCGTAGAAGAGATGATGAAAGAATTGCCCGCTGAATATAAGCATGAAGTACTGGATTTTAAGAATATTTATTTTAAAATAAATTAGAAGGGAGATTATAAATGCCGGCTATTTCACCAAAATTAGGGGAATTTTTAGTTAAAACAACAGGTTCAAAGGACATCGATGATGCCCTACATAAAGTGTTTTTAGATTATTTAGAATTAAAGTTACAAAGTTTAAATGAGTTAATTAATGGCCTGCAAAAAAAATGGGGCATGAATTTTGATGAATTTAAAATGAATTCAAAAACAGGAACACTTAAAAAAGATTCATATTCTTTTGATGTTGAAAAAGATTTTTGGCATTGGGAGGAGGCAGAGACATTGAAAAAACATTATGAAGAGATAAGAAATCAGTGAATATTTAGTAAAGTGGACGGGTTTGTCAAGACCATTTTTTATTAATATTTAGATGCATTGATTCATGAACAACAATGTTCAGAAGGGTAACGGAAGGAGCCCGTAGGGCGACT
>Ga0209342_10007296_pt1 | contig 11138 bp, 7 predicted proteins | sample RifCSP16_2_FD_184023 | JGI IMG/M metagenome (GOLD analysis project Ga0209342, IMG submission 184023) | Soil microbial communities from Rifle, Colorado - Rifle CSP2_sed 16_2 (SPAdes) (version 2) | ecosystem: Environmental > Terrestrial > Deep subsurface > Rock core/Sediment | place: Rifle... | reverse complement strand
ATTCGGCCCAGCACGCACACATCGAGGGCGTGGGCCATGGTCTCGTCAGCCTCTGGCGGATGCCCGGCCCGTCACCGCCCTCGGGCCGGGCACCCGCCGCAGGGACTCCACGGCTTCCGTCACGTCCGCGCCGCGGTGGACCATCGCGGTGAGCGCGCGGCTCAGCGGGAGCGGGTCGGCCGCACCGGGGTAGAGGAGGTTGCGTCCGATGATGGCGCCCCGCACGCGCGGCCCCGCGGCCAGGCCGATGCCGAAGTCCCGCAGCGTCTCTTCCGCGGTGCCGCGGGCGGGCCCGCCGAGGAGCAGGAGAGGCAGCGTGGTGGCCCGGCACACCCGCGCCAGGTCGTCGACGATCGGCACCTTCAGCCACAGGTGGATCGACGACTCGCCGAGCGCGGCCGCGATGCCACATTGGCGCACGAGCGTGGCGGCGTCCTTCGAGGCGGCGTAGCCGCTCGCCGAGCGTTCGACCCCCAGCGGCTCGAGGAAGGCCGGCAGCTTGTGGCGTCGAAGCTCATCCAGGGCGCGTGCGCAGGCCTCGATGGTGCGGCCGGAGGCGGGATCCTTCGGATCGAGGCGATACATCATCTTTCCGCCATCGAACCCGAGCTGGCGGATCCGCGCCGCCGTCATGGAGGTGAACGTGTCGGCCATCTCGAAGGCGGTGCCGGCCAGACCCCCGCGGTTCATGCTGCCGACCATCACCCGGCCGTCCAGGAAGCCGTGGCCGCGGCGTCTGCGTTCGAGGTGGCTGAGGATCAACAGCTCCTCGAGCACGTCGGCCGTGGCCACGATCCCGTCGAGATCGGGGTCTTCGAGGACGCGCCGCGCGCGCGCGAGGTACTGCTGGCGGTCGCCCATGGCCAGCGGCTCGCCGCGGATCTCGTTGACGCCGCGCCCGGGATGATCGAGGGCCACGAGCACCAGCCGCCCGTCCGGGGCCAACCGCCGCCGCCGCCGCCGGAGGCGGGCCTCGCGGGCCACCCGGTCGGGATGGTGTACGCGGACGTCCGTGATCTCGTCGAGAGCGGCCGGCGGGAGGTACGCCTCGGCGTCCCAGGTCTCCAGGGTGGCGTGGTTCATCCGCGTATTCTGTGGCTAAGACTCCCACCTTGTCGCGCAGGTAGGCGCGGGAGCGCCGGACCCGTCATGCCCCGAGCGCCGTCAGGAACGCGAGGCTGCGTTCCACGTCCCGCGCCGGTCCCGCTCCCGGTGGCGGCTCGGCCGAGAGGACGACGTCCTGCTCCAGCACGTACCATCCCGCGTAGCTGTTCGCCTCCAGGAGCGCGACGGTCTCGCGGATCCGGCTCGCGCCCTGGCCCAGCGGGCAGTAGAGGCCGGCGCGCACCGCCTCGTGATACCCGATCTGCCGCGCGCGCACGCGCTCGGCGAGCCCCGCGTCGACGTCCTTCAAGTGCACGTGGCCGATGCGCCCGTGGGCCTTGCGGGCGACCTCGAGCGCGTCGCTACCCGCGACCGCCAGGTGACCCACGTCGAGGCACAGGTCCACCCCCGATCCCTCGAGCAGGCGCTCGACGTGCGCCCCGGTCTCGATCACGGTGCCGTAGTGCGGGTGCACGGCGAGCGCCAGGCCGTGGCGGCGCGCCACGTCCGCGCTCCGCTCCACGCCTTCGAGGAGCGCCTGCCACTCGTCGTCACTGAGCCGTCCTGCGGTCTCGTAGTCGTCGCGACCCGTGGCGGCGGCGAGCACCAGCACCTGGCCCCCCGCGTCGGCGAGGGCGCGGGCCGCGTTCTCGACCGCTTGCAGCTCCGCTTCCCGCGGCGAGCGGAGGTGCAGCACGGCGGGGACGAAGCTCGCGATCAGGCGCAGGCCGTGGCGGTCGAGGAGCGCGCGAGAGGCCTCGCGCTCCTCGGGCAGGAAGCCTTGCGGCCCGTGCTCGGTGGCGGTGAGGCCGAGTCCCGCCAGCTCGGCGAGGACTCGCTCGGCGCCGAGCTGAAACCCCCAGCCCGGCACCTCGCAGACCCCCCAGCTGATCGGCGCGCCCGCCGCCCGGCGGGCCAGGCCCTTCCGCTCACCGGCGGGCGTGTCAGGCTTGGAACGTTCCATAATCGGTACGCTAGCGACGTGCGAGGCGGGCTGTCAAGGGATTCTTCGCCGGCAAGTCCCGCCTCCCGTGGCGGGACCGGATATGATCGGCGCTCGCGTCGGATCAAAGGCGTCGCGCGTGACGGCCCGCGCGGCGGCCGGGAGTCGATCGAGTGAGAGACGACGAGGGCAAGAGCGCCGCTCCGTCGGCCCTGCGGATGTGGGGAATCCGCAAGTCGTTTCCCGGGGTGATCGCGCTCGACGGCGTGGACCTCGAGGTGCGCCAGGGCGAGGTTCACGTCCTGCTCGGGGAGAACGGGGCGGGGAAGTCGACGCTGATGAAGATCCTGAGCGGCGCGATCCGCAGCGACGCGGGCGAGATCCAGCTCGTCGGCGAGCGCGTCGAGATCGAGGGACCCGCGCACGCGCAGGCGCTGGGGATTAGGATCATCTACCAGGAGTTCAACCTGGTGCCCCAGCTCTCCGCGGCCGAGAACATCTTCCTCGGTGGTGAGCCCACGCTGGGCTTCGGGCTGGTCGACCGCCGCCGGCTCCACGCGGAGGCGGCACAAAGGCTCGAGGAGCTGGGCCTGCGCATCGACCCGACGCGGCCCGTCCGCGAGCTGGGGGTCGCGCAGCAGCAGATGGTCGAGGTGGCGAAGGCGCTCCACGGCGAGGCCCGACTGCTCGTGATGGACGAGCCCACCTCGGCCCTCACCGCGAGCGAGATCGACGTGCTGTTCGGCGTGATCCAGCGCCTCACCAGCCAGGGAGTGGCCGTGGTGTACATCTCGCACCGGCTGGAGGAGGTCGCGCGCATCGGCACGCGTGTCACCGTGCTGCGCGACGGGAAGCACGTGGCGACGCACCCGGTGGGTGAGGTGTCGCTCGCCGAGCTGATCCGCCTGATGGCCAACCGCGAGCTGAAGGAGCACTACCCGAAGCGCCGGGTCGCGCGCGGCGACGAGTTGCTGCGCGTCGAGGGGCTGCGCGGCGGCATCCTCGACGACGTCGCCTTCTCGCTCCACCGCGGGGAGGTGGTCGGCCTGGCCGGCCTGCTGGGCGCGGGCCGCACCGAGCTGGCGCGCGCCATCACGGGAGCGGACCCGCCGCCTGCCGGGCGCGTCACGATCAAGGGCGAGCCCGTGCGTCCCCGGGCGCCGCGGGACGCGATCCGCCGGGGCGTGGGCTTCCTGCCCGAGGACAGGAAGACCCAGGGGCTGGTGCTCGAGCGGTCCGTGAGGGAGAACCTCGCGCTTCCGAGCGCGCCGCGGCTGTCGCCGCTCGGCTGGATGGACCAGGCGGCCGAGAAAGCGCTCGCCTCGCGCGAGGTGGAAGACCTGCGGATCCGCACGCCCAGCCTGGAGCAGAAGGTCGTGTACCTCTCCGGCGGGAACCAGCAGAAGGTCGTGCTCGGGAAGTGGCTGGCCGCCGACGTGGACGTGCTCGTGATCGACGAGCCGACGCGGGGGATCGACGTGGCGGCCAAGGTGGAGATCTACGAGGAGATGAACCGGCTCACCGCCAGGGGCGCGGGCATCCTGATGATCTCGTCGGAGCTGCCCGAGGTGCTGGGCATGAGCGATCGGATCCTGGTCATGCGCCAGGGCCGGATCGTGGCCGAGCTGGACGCCGCGGGCGCGAGCCAGGAGCAGGTGTTGCGCGCCGCGCTGGGGCAGCCCGCTTGAGCTCCGCGGCCTGGCTCGCGAACAAGGGCCGGCAGGTCGGCACGCTTCTGGGGCTGCTCCTGCTCGGCGCGCTGCTCTCGATCCTGAGCCCGCACTTCCTGACCGTCTCGAACCTGCTCAACGTCCTCGAGCAGACCGCGATCAACGCGGTGATCGCCGCGGGCATGACGTTCGTGATCATCTCGGGCGGGATCGACCTCTCGGTGGGCTCGATCGTGGCCTTCTCCGGCGTGCTGCTGGCGAGCGCGCTCCAGGCGCCGCTCGCCGCGCCGCTCGCGATCGCGGTCGGTCTCGCGGCGGGCGCCGCGTGTGGCCTCGTCAATGGCCTGCTGATCACCCGCGGCCGGCTGCCTCCCTTCATCGCCACGCTCGGGATGATGAGCGTGGCCCGGGGCGCGGCCCTGGTTTTCACCGAGGGACGGCCGGTCTCCGGCTTCGAGGCCGGCTTTCGCTCTCTGGCGACGGGGCGCGTGCTGGGCCTCCCGGCGCCCGTGCTCGCCGCCGCCCTCGTCTACGTTCTCGCGCACCTGCTGCTGAGCCGCACGCGCTTCGGCCGCTACGTCTACGCGATCGGGGGCAACGAGGAGGCCACGCGGCTCTCGGGAGTGGAGGTGCGCTTCCACAAGACCATGGTCTACGTCCTGTGCGGGATCACGAGCGCGCTCGCCGCGGTCCTCCTCACCGCCCGGCTCAACTCCGCCCAGCCGATCGCGGGGATCATGTACGAGCTGGACGCGATCGCCGCCACCGTGATCGGAGGCACGAGCCTGCTCGGCGGTTCGGGCTCGCTCGGCGGTACCCTGGTGGGCGCGCTCATCATGGGCGTGCTGCGGAACGGCCTCAACCTGCTCGGCGTCTCGTCGTTCCTGCAGCAGATCGTGATCGGCCTCGTGATCATCGTGGCCGTTCTCGTGGACTCGATGCTCAAGCGACCGGGGAGATGAAAACCATGAAGATCGCGCGACCGGCGTCGTTCGTCGCCGCCCTGGCCGGGCTCGCCCTCGCGGGCTGCAGCAGGCCCGCTCCCGATCCGTCGGCCCCCGCCAAGCCGCGGGTGGCCCTCGTGCTCAAGACCCTGAACAACCCCTTCTTCATCGACATGCAGAAGGGAGCGCAGGAGGCGGCGACGCGCCTGGGCGTCGACCTCGTGGTGCAGGCGGCGGAGCGCGAGGTGGACGTGGACAAGCAGATGCAGATCATCGAGAACCTGATCCAGACGGGGGTTCAAGCCCTCTGCATCACGCCCAGCGGCTCGAAGGAGGTCGTGCCCGCCATCGCCAAGGCGAACGCGGCCCGGATCCCGGTCGTGATCGTGGACACGCGCGTGGACGTGGCTGCGGCGACGGAGGCGGGCATCCGCCTCGACGGGTTCGTGGGCTCGGACAACTACGAGGGCGGCAAGGTGGCGGGGGAGTACCTGATTCAGGTCACGGGCGGAAAGGCCCGAGTGGGGCTTCTGGAGGGCATCCCGGGCCACGAGACGGGCGACTCGCGACTCGAGGGCTTCCACGACGCGGTCAAGAACGCGCCCGGCGTGAAGGTCGTCGCCTCCCAGACCGCGAACTGGGAGCGCGACCAGGGCTTCACCGTCTTCCAGAACATGCTCCAGGCCCACCCCGAGATCGACGCCCTCTTCGCGTGCAGCGACATGATGGCCCTGGGGGCGGTGGAGGCGATCGCGGCCGCGGGCAAGACGGGAAAAATCCGGGTCATCGGCTTCGACGCGGTGGACGACGCGCGCAAGGCGATCGCGGCGGGGACGATCCTGGCCTCGGTGGCGCAGTTCCCCTCGGAGATGGGGCGGCTCGCGGTGGAGGACGCGGTCAAGCTGATCCGCGGGGAGAAGCCGGAGCCGGAGCAGAAAGTCCGCATCGAGCTCGTGACGAAGGCCACGGTTTCGGGAAACTGAGATGACCGCCCCCCGGAAGAAGCTCGGTATCGGTCTCATCGGCCTCGGCCGGCTCGGGCGCGTCTACGCTCGGGACCTCGCCTCCCGCATCCCCGAAACGCGCCTCGTCGCCATCGCGGACCCCGATCCCGCCGCACGGGCCGAGGTCGCCGCGGAGCACGAGGTCAAAGCGGTCTTCGCCGAGCCGGAGAAGCTGCTGGAAGCCCCCGGTGTGGACGCGTTCGTGATCGTGGGGCCCACCCATACCCATCGCGGCCACGTGGTGGCGGCGGCGGCGCGCGGTCTGCCCATCTTCTGCGAGAAGCCCCCGGCTCTGACCCTGGCCGAGACCCGCGAGATGAAGCAGGCGGTGGAGAAGGCGGGCGTCTTCTTCCAGATGGGCTTCATGCGCCGCTTCGACGCGGGCTACGCGGCGGCCAAGAAGCGCGTGGAAGCCGGCGAGATCGGCACGCCCGTGGTGTTCAAGTCGTCCTCCCGCGACCCGCACCGCACGACGCTCGAGTACGCGAACCCCAAGAGCAGCGGGGGCATGATCCTGGACATGGGGATCCACGACTTCGACCTCGCCCGCTTCTTCATGGGCGAGGTCGCGGCCGTCCAGACGATGGCGGGGACGCTCGCCTATCCGGAGCTGAAGACGGTGGGCGACCTCGACAACGCAGTGGTGACCCTGGAGTTCGAGGACGGGCGGCTCGGGGTCGTGGACCTTTCGCGAAACGGGATCTACGGCTACGACATCTCGACCGAGCTGCTCGGCACCGCGGGCACCCTGCGCATCGGCTACCTGCGGGAGACGCCGCTCTTCGTCATGACCAAGAACTCTGTCGCCCACGACACCGTGCCCTACTTCATGGAGCGCTTCGCGGGCGCCTACACGACGCAGCTTCGCAACTTCGCGCAGAACGTGCTGGAAGGGCGCAAGGCCCCGGTCACGATCGACGACGGGATGGCCGCCCTGCGTATCGCGATCGCCGCCCACCGCGCGCACGAGACGGGCGAGCGGGTCCGCGTGGCCGCGGTGACGGAATAGCCGCCGGCCCGGCGCGCCGCGGATCGCCCTGGATCCTCTTTATTGGGACCGGGCGGCTTGACTCGAACGGCTGCCGGGCGCCGCGATCAGCAGGACTATCGCGGCGGCAGCGGAAGCTCGAGCGGAGGGCCGTCCGCCGCCAGCTCGCTTCCGCCGCTCCAGCCGAAGACGCTCGGCCCGGGCCGGTCGTCGGGGCCGAGGCCGAAGAAGCGATTGACGCGGTCGATGCGCGCGGACCCCGTGCCCCGTGGCAGTGGCGACTCGCCGCGGCGCGCCGGCCGCGTGTGGGCCCGCAGGCGCACCGCCCGCACGTCACTCACGACGGAGGCGGGCGGCAGCGCAACCGCCGCCCGGAAGCAGCCGCCGCGCGCGACGCGGAAGCCCGGCCCTCCCCGGTCCGAGGCGTACCAGGCCACAGCGCCGTCCGGAGCCTTGAGCCCGACGTCGAAGGCGAGCCGCGTGTCGGTCACGCTGCCGCAGGCCTCGAGGAAGGCGAAGCGGCGCGGGTCCGGGATCCGCTTCGAGCCCGGCGCGGCCCCGTCCCGGACCAGCCCCTCGCGGCGCACTTCCGCGGCGGAGACCTCGTGCGTCCAGGGATGCGCGTCCATCACGACCTCGCGCGAGACCCCGTCGAGCGAGAAAGGCACCGGGGCGAGCGCTACGCGCGGTGTCGCCGGTCCGCGATCGCTCAGCATGTTGTTCTTGGTGACGACGTACAGCACGGGGTGGCGGCCTTCGTGCCGGCCCGCGAACGCCGTCATCACGTGGTCCTTGCCCTGGTACTCGGCCCGGCGTACCCGGCCCGCACCGTCGAGCTCGACCGCGTACACGAGCTCGATGTCCGTCGCGCGGCCCCAGGTGGCCATCAGCCGGTCGAGCGGGGTACCGCCGTCCTCGTGGCTGAACACGATCGAGTAGCGCAGCTCGCGGCCCCCCTCGCTCGCCGGGAGCGTCTCGACCCAGGCGACGAGCGGCACGTCGGAGAAGTGGTCGAGCGCGCTCTTGCGGGTGTGGACGATGGGGGCATGGGCGAGCGCCTCGTGGCCCGGATCGCCCGCGGCCACCGCCTCGACGCTGACGCTCTCGACCCGCACCGTCCCGACCCCGCGCGCCGAGCGGCGCGCGTCGAGCGCGAGGGCGAGCCGGTGCTCGCCATTGGCGAGCGCCCCGAGCAGGACGCGGTATTCCCCGCGCGTGCCGCGAGCCAGGACGACGTGCTGGGAGTGCCGGCCGTCCACCGAGAGGGCCAGCACGGCGCCCTCGCGGCCTTTCGCACCCCAGTCGCAACGCTCGCAGGCGGCGGTGATCACGGCCACCGCCTCGGTCTCCCGGTCCAGCCGGAAGGCGTGCTCGCGGAGCGGCGCCACTGCAGCGAGAAGCAGCCCGAGGAACAGGGTGGTCATCGAGAGCGGCGATTCTACCGAAGACCCGGGGCGAAGGGTGGCGTCACCTCGAAGTCACGAAATCGGCCTTGTCACGGGAGTGCCCCGCGGGTGTAGGATTCACCCATCATAATCCCGGCCTGACCCCAGTATGTCGCGGAGGTGCCCATGAAGCGCTTGCTGTTGCTCGCCGCCCTCGTGCTGTTCTCGATCCCCGCCCAGGCCCAGGTGGACCGGGCCACGCTCACCGGAACCGTCAAGGACCAGCTGGGCGCGGTCATTGCCGGGGCCTCCCTCGCCGTCACCCACGGTGGCACGAACGTGACCACCCGGGTCAAGACCACGAACGACGGCGTCTACCTCGCGCCGAACCTGATCCCCGGCACCTACACGGTGCAGGCCGAGGCCCAGGGCTTCGGCACCCAGTCCCGCGCGGTGATCCTCGAGGTCGGCCAGCGGGCGCGCATCGACTTCACGCTCACGGTCGGGGGGTTGAGCGAAGCGGTGACGGTGGCGGACGCCACGCGCCTGCTCGACACGACCCAGGCCGCCGTAGGCACCGTGCTCGACCAGAACGCGGTGTCTAAGCTGCCGCTCGCGATCCGCAACTGGGACGACCTGCTGGCCATGGTGCCGGGCGTCCAGGGCGACCGCTACAGCGAGGAAGGCGGCGCCACCGCCAACGGACGGACGGGCGGCGTGAACGTCCACGGGAACCGCTCGCTGCAGAACAACTTCCTGCTCGACGGCGTCGACAACAACTCGATCTCCACCAACGTGCAGGAGCTGTCGACGCAGGTTTCGCGCCCCTCGATCGACTCGATCGAAGAGTTCAAGGTCGTGACCAGCCCCTACTCCGCCGAGTACGGGCGCTCGCCGGGCGCTGCGATCTCCGTCACCACGAAGTCGGGCACCAACGCCTTCCGGGGCGCGGCCTACGACTACTACCGCGACGACCGCTTCGACTCGAACTCGTACTTCAACGAGGACTACCGGACGGAGCGCGGCCTCGCGCCGAACCCGAAGTTCGCCAACGACCAGAACCAGTTCGGCGCCAGCCTGGGCGGCCCGATCGTCAAGGACAAGGCGTTCTTCTTCGTGGACTACGAGGGGACGCGCATCACGAAGGGCGTCACCCGCATCATCAACACCCCCACGCTCGACCAGCGCGCGGGGATCTTCACCTCCCCCGTGCGCGATCCGCTCACCGGCCAGCCTTTTCCCGGCAACGTCATCCCCGCGTCGCGCATCGACCCCGTGGCCAAGGCCATCTTCGACCTGATGCCCGCGCCCAACACCCCCGGCGCCAACAACTACACGCGCCCCGACGCCCAGGTGACCGACGACGCGGACCGCTTTCTGGGTCGCGTGGACCTGCGTTTGTCGGGCAGCGACAACATCTTCGCGCGCTACATCTACACCACGCGCCAACGCGTGCTCCCCGGCTATCTCGGCGGGATCATCGACGGGACCTCGAGCTCGGCGCTCGGCGACCAGAGCATGAAGTCCCACGGCCTGGTCATGGGCTGGACCAAGATCCTGGGGCCGTCCCTGGTGAACGAGTTCCGTTTCTCGTTCATCAAGGCCGATTCCGACCTGACCCAGCTGCCCTTCGGCCAGGATCCGCCCGCCGCGGCGAAGGTTCCCGGCGTTCCCGAAGACCCGCTGTTCAGCGGCGGGGTGACCGGGATGCTGATCGACGGCTTCTTCGGCAGTGTCTCCAAGATCGGCTCGCCCAACTTCGCGCCCAAGTTCCAGCACACCCGACAGTACGAGTTCCTGAACACGCTGTCCTGGCTCAAGGGCGACCACCAGTTCAAGTTCGGGATCGACATCCTGGCCCCGATGAAGAACGAGTACATGGACGTTCCGGGCATGCGCGGCGACCTGCGCTTCCGCAACACGTTCACCGGCAACGCGGTCGGCGACTTCCTGCTCGGCTACGTGTCGGACTCGCTGCTCACCACCCCCTACGTCGTGGACCAGCGTCACTGGGCGACCTCGTTCTTCGTCCAGGACGACTGGAAGCTGAGCGCCAAGCTCTCGCTCAACCTGGGCCTGCGCTACGACTTCATCACGCCGGCCCTGGAGGCCGAGAACCGGCAGGCCAACTTCGACCCGAGCACGGGGACGCTGGTCAATGCCAAGGACGGCTCGCTCGCGGACCGCGGCCTGGTCGAGCCCGACAAGAACAACTTCGCGCCGCGCGTCGGCATCGTCTATCAGGTGAGCGACAGCATGGTCGTCCGGGGTGGCTACGGGATCTTCTACAACCTGTTCGATCGGATCGGGAGCGAGGACCAGATCGCCTTGAACCCGGGGAACGGTCTGATCAGCCTCTCGCCGCCGACCGCGACCGTGGCCAGCGGGCCGCACTTCCTCCTGCGCAACGGCTTCCCCGCCGGCTACCTGGACCCCTCGCGGATCGACATCTCCCGCGCCGTGATCCGCGGCGCAGACCGCGATTCTCCCAAGGCCACGATGCACCAGTTCGGCGTGGGCGCGCAGAAGATCTTCGCGAACGTGTGGGTGGTCTCCCTGGACCTGGTCGTCACCGAGGGCCGCAACCTGGCCAACCTGATCAACCTGAACCAGCCAACGGCCGGCACTCTGGACGCCAACGGCCCCCGCCCGTACCCCGGCGTGGGCGCCACGATCCAATGGCGCGAGCAGAAGGCCTCGTCCAGCTACAAGGGCATGGACCTCGCCTTCCAGCGGCGCTTCTCGAAGGGCTTCTCCTTCGGCCTGGCCTACACCCTCTCCGAGTGCCGGGACAACAGCGCAGAGCACCTGACCACGGGCGGCTCTCCGAGCCGATCCCAGAACTCCCGCGACCTCGACGCCTGGGAGGGTCCGTGCGGGTACGACAACCGTCACCGCTTCGGCGGCAACTTCGTGTACGAGCTCCCGTTCGCGAAGGGCAGCTCGGGCGCGACCCGGGCGCTCCTCGGCGACTGGCTGGTCTCGGGCATCTACGCGGTGCGCTCCGGCCGGCCCTTCACCGTCACCCAGACCAGCAACAACGTCGGCCAGTACCACACCGGGCTGCCGAACCGGACCGGCAGCGGCGAGGGACCAGGGA
>Ga0209342_10007295_pt1 | contig 11138 bp, 8 predicted proteins | sample RifCSP16_2_FD_184023 | JGI IMG/M metagenome (GOLD analysis project Ga0209342, IMG submission 184023) | Soil microbial communities from Rifle, Colorado - Rifle CSP2_sed 16_2 (SPAdes) (version 2) | ecosystem: Environmental > Terrestrial > Deep subsurface > Rock core/Sediment | place: Rifle... | reverse complement strand
GTTGTAGTTCTCGATGCCCACGCCGGATGGCCCGGTCTTCGACTCGGCCTGGGCCTCCAGCCAGACGCGGAACCCGTCGGTCGCCTCGCGGGCGCGCCGGGCCTCCGCCGCGACTTCGGGGCTCGAATCCTCGACCCGTGCCGCCAGGGCCGCCAGCGCGGCGCTCTGATCGCTCACCTCGCGGATCCCCATGATCCACAGGTCCCTGGTGTTTTCAACCAGGCTGGCCTTGGCCTGCTCCAGCAGCGGCGGGATGGTCTTGAGTTGCGCCCCCAGCTCGGCGGCGCGCTCCGACGTGATCGGGAAATCGTACGTCCACAGCTCAATGGACCCGTAGGCGTGCGGGCCTTCGCGCGCGGGCTGGTCGCTCTGCGAGGGGAACACGGTGACGTAGAACGCCGGATTCCTGGCCCACGGGCGGTGCACCCGGTGGTCGAAGTCGAGGCCGTTCATCTCGGCTCGGACCAGCTGGTAATCCACTTGCTGGGCCACGGGCCACGCGCCGGGGTCGATCGCGGCCAACCGGCGCCGGTAATTGGCCAGCTCACGGCGCTGCGCCCGCATGGCGCCGGCGGAGTAGTCGGGCACGCCGTCCACCAGTTTGGGTTGCTGGAACGCACGCCACTCCTGGAACAGGGTGACGAGGTCGTCGTACGTGCTGCTGCTCGGAGCGGAACGCCCGGCGCAAGCCGCGAGTCCCAACGCGACCGCCAGGCTCGTGGTCTGGAGAATGCGGGAAGGTCTCATGGCGCCGAAGGTAGCCCTTCGGCGCCGAGCCCGGGAAGACGGGGAGCGGCGCTACCTGGCCGGCTGCGCCGCCTGAGCCACCTTGGTGAAGATCTGGACGACGCCGCCCTTCGCCTCGTCGCCAAACAAACGTGCCGCTGCCTCGCCCTTCACGATCTCAATCCGGACGATGTCCTGGGGGTCGATCTGATCGAGCCGCTCGCCGGTCGCTAAGCGCTTGCCATCCACGTAGATGATGCGGCCCTCCGGAACGACCTGAAGCGTCTGGGTGGCGTCCGAATACGCCTGCCGGGCTGTCGGTCCGGTGAGCGGCTGGTCGCACGATGCGGTGGCGAGCCCGACAGCAGCGATCATGGAGACGGAAAGACGCATGTGAGCCTCCGCGCAAAAAAGTTGACCCTGTTTTCGCTAGACCTTCTCCTGCCCCACGGCGACATCCGGCCACAGGTCCCGGCCGTCCTCGCCGTGGGATTCCATCTGACGGACGACCATGTCGTAGTACCCCCCGCGGGCGGCCATGAGTTCCTCGTGCGTCCCCCGCTCGATGATCCGCCCCTCCTCCATGAGCAGAATCAAGTCGGCGCGGCGGATGGTGGAAAGGCGGTGCGCAATCATGAAGGTCGTCCGCCCCGCGAGCAACGTGGCCATGGACGCCTGGATCAACTGCTCGCTTTCCGTATCCAGATTGCTGGTGGCTTCGTCCAGGATGAGAATCTGCGGATCGGCCACCAGCGCTCGCGCGATCGCCAGCCGTTGCTGCTGGCCGCCCGAAAGCTTGACGCCGCGCTCCCCGATGAACGTCCCGTACCCCTGGGGAAGCCTCACGATGAACTCATGCGCGTTGGCGCGCCGGGCGGCGTCCTCGACCTCGGCCTCCGCGGCCTCGTGGCGGCCGTAGGCGATGTTATCCCGCACCGACCCGTCGAACAGGAACGTGTCCTGCTGCACGATGGCCAGCAGGTCGCGGTAGGTCCGGAGCTTGAAGTCCCGGATGTCGGCGCCGTTGAGCAGGATCCGTCCTCGGGTGGGGTCGTGGAACCGCGCCACCAGGTCGGTCACCGTGGTCTTGCCGGCGCCGCTCCGCCCCACCAGCGCCACCACCGAGCCACCGGGGACGGTCACGGTGAAATCGTGCACCACCGGCTGGCCCTCGCGATACTCGAAGGAGACCTCTTCAAACCGGATCTCCCGCACCAGGGGGGGCGCGGCGACGGCGCCGGGTGGGTCGGGCTTGTCGTCGGGCATCGCCAGCACTTCGAAGACCCGCTCCATTGCCGCCAGCGAGCGCTGCAGCTCGGAAAACGAGTTGACGATGTTCCACACCGGACCCATCAGCAGGAAGGTGTACCACTGGAAGGCCATGATGTCGCCGACGCTCGCGGCGCCCATCACGTTCATGTACCCCCCGTACCAGATGATCACCACGCTCACGCTGGCCTGCAGCAGACCCCAGGACGTCCACAGGACCAGTTCCCGCCGGTGGGCGAACAACTCCTTTCTCAGAACGGTGTGCCGGCCCAGCATGTAGTCGAACAGCTCCCACATCTCGCGCCGGAACGCCCGCACCACCCGAATCCCTGAAAACGTCTCGCCCACCCGGCCGTCGATGTGCTCGACGTCCTTGCGGACCGACCGGTAAATCGGCCGGATGCGCCGGGCGAAGACGAAGCTCATCAGCATCGCGCCCGGAATGACCACGATGGCCGCGAGCGCCAGCCGCCAGTTCAGGGCCATCAGGATCCCGATAGCGATGACCAGCCGGATCACCGAGATGGCGGGTGACACGATGGCCATCTGCAGCAGCCCCGTGGTGGTCTCCACGTCGCCCGTCAAGCGCGACAGGATGCCCCCGGTCTTCATCTCCCACAGCCGGGGCAGCGCCAGGTGCAGCATCCGGTTGTAGAGCGCGCGGCGGAGAGACAGGATGACCCGGGTGTTCAGCAGCCGCTGGCGGTAGTCCTTGAGCGCGCCCACCAGGTTGGAGAGGATGATCACCGCCACGAACGCCGCGCCCGCCAGGTTCAACCGCGCGAGGCGTGACGCGGTGTCCAGCGCCTGGTTCAGCAGTACGCCATCGATCATGAACCGCATGAACAGCGGCTCGACCATCTGCAGACCCGCGGCCAGCAGCGCGAACAAGAACACCGCCGCGGTGGCGAACCGGTGCGGCCACAGCCAGCGCAGGTAGTCCCGCAGGTACTCGCGTCGCTTGCCCGGCGCCGGACGTCGCTCCGACAAGCCGGCGTCCTGCCCCGCCTCCGACGCTTCGTCGAGCCGGTGCTCCCGGTATTCCTGCAGGAAGCGCCGGTACCGTTCACGCGACGAGCGCAGGGCGGCCGCTAGAGGTAGCTGAGCCACCAGTCCTTACGCCTGGCTTTGACGCCGGCGAACCACCGGCACGGGACGTACAGCACCACGATCGCCACGGCCCAGACGGCGTACAGCAGCCAGAGACTCCAGGTGTACCCGTCGGGCGGAGGCGGATTGCCCATGGGGTGATTGGCGAACAGCCAGGGGCTCACCTCGCCCAGACGGATGGTTGACGCCACCAGCGCCAACGCGTGAATCAGCGGGATGTGCAGCATGTAGTAGAAGAACGGCACTCGGCCAAAGACCGCGGTCCACCGGGCCAGCGCACCGCCGCTTCGTTCCAGCAGGGGGATCAGCGCGATAGTGGGGCCGAGGGTCATCAGCAGGAAGCTGAGCGACGCCGGATACTTGGTGGTGTTCAGGAACGCCAGCAGCGCCGGCATGGGCGGCCCGTCAGAGCCGTCCGCCGCGGCGCCCCAGGCCTGCGGATCTCCGTAGAGGTTGAAGCCTCGCAGCATCAGGAACAACGCCGTGGCGCCGAGGCCCAACCTCACGCAGAGGCGGTTGCGCCGGGCCGGCTCCATGGTCAGGACCTGCCCGAACGCATACCCCGCCGCCATGACGCCGATCCACGGGACGATGGAGTAGAGCACGATCAGGTTGGGGCCGTCCGGTCCGAACTGGATGGGTCCCGCGAAGAAGCCGACGTAGAGGATCTTCCAGAGTCCGGCCAGGCGGTTGTCGCTCAAACCCTCGACGACCGTCCAGAAGTGGGGGTCCATGAGATTATGGCCCGCGATGACCGCGAGGCCGATGGCCCCAATGGCGCCCACCGGCAACTTCACCAAGGCGGCCAACAGAATCATGCACCAACCGATGGCCCAGATGACGCCGGCCATCTCGTAGTTCGCGAAGTCGAAATTGAAGGTCCACGCCACGCGGAGGAACGTGAGCTCGAGGAACACCAGCCACGCGCCACGGGTGAGCAGGAACCGCGAGAGTCCGGCGTGCTTCCGGCCGTAGAAAAAAGCGCTGGTCCCGGCCAGGAACAGAAAGGCGGGCGCGCAGAAGTGGGTCACCCAGCGAGTGTAGAACACGCCGGGAGTGGGGCCACCCGCCGGGACGCCGGCGAACACCCGCACGTGGTCAATGGCCATCAAGACCATCACCGCGCCGCGGATCAGGTCCACGGACGCCAGGCGGGTCACCGGGGCTCTGGTTGGCTCGGCCGGTGTCAGAACGGCCGGCCCGGCATTACTTCCCGCCGGCGGGCTCAAGCCGCACGACGGAGGTTTTCCCCCCCTGCCGGCTATCAATGGCCAGGTAGATGTAGCCGTCCGGCCCCTGCCGTACGTCCCGGAGGCGGCCCATGCCCTGGACCAGGGTCTCTTCGTTCTTCACGCGCTGCCCGTCCATCGTGAGACGGGCCAGCTGCTCGCCCGCCATGCCACCCACGAAGATGTTGCCCTTCCACGCGGGGAATTGATCGCCGGTGTAGATCATCATTCCGGCCGTAGCGATGGACGGGACCCAGAAATGCACCGGCGCCTCCATGCCTTCCCGGAACCTGGTCGCGTGAATGGGCACACCCTCTCCGTAGTTCACGCCGTACCCGATCACCGGCCAGCCGTAGTTCGCGCCCTTCTGGATGAGGTTCAGCTCGTCGCCGCCCTGGGGCCCGTGCTCGGTGGCCCAGACGTCGCCGGTCTCGGGGTGAACCGCGAGACCCTGCGGATTCCGGTGCCCGTAGCTCCAGATCTCGGGGCGCGCACCGGGCCGACTGACGAAGGGATTGTCGGCGGGGACCCGACCGTCGTCATGAATCCGGCTGATGGTCCCGTGGTGGTTGGAGAGGTCCTGGGCCGGATGCTTTTCCAGGTCGCCGCGCGGCGGGACCTGGCGGTCGCCCGCCGTAATGAACAGGAACCCGTTGCGATCGAAGGCCAGTCGCGACCCGTAGTGCCCCGCGCCTCGCGCCACCGCCGTGAAGATCTCCTGGACATCCGTCAGGCGATCGTTCTCGAACCGACCCCGTGCCACCACCGTGGTGGCTCCGCTGTCCGGGTACGGCTTGGAGAAGCTGAGGTAGATCAGCCGGTTGGAGCTGAAACGCGGATGCGGCACCACGTCCAGCAATCCGCCTTGCCCTCGGGCATAGACCGGGGGGACACCCGGGACGGAGGCGTCCAGCAGCTTGCCGTTGCGGACGATGCGAAGCCGCCCCGGCCGCTCCGTCACCAGCATGTCCCCGCCGGGGAGAAACGCGATGGACCACGGATTCTCCAGCCCGTCCGCGACGGTGACGATGCGATAGTCGTGATAGGCCGACCGGTACACCGGCGACTGGCCCGAGACGGGTCGCGCGCCCAACAGCAGGAGCCCGGCGGCCGTCAGCGCCAACGACGTGCGATGCATGACACTCTCCCCAGTGAGTGTGATTCCCCGCCCTCGATTCTATCACACCCCGGCCGGTGGGGAAAGGCGCCCACCGGTACGGGGCGAGGACGGGCTCGCCCCGGACGTGAGCGCGGCCGGCGGACGGCTACGCCGGACCGCCGGGAGGGATTACCGCCCCCACGAGGGGAACGCCGAGTACAGCCCCGTGCCCCCGGTCACGTTGGTGACGGCGGTGCCATCGGCGGCCATCACGAAGACCGCTTCCAGGCCGTCGCGCCCGCTTTCGAAGGCGATCATCTTGCCGTCCGCGGACCAATTGGGCCGTCCGTCTCCGGCCGGGTGCTGCGTGAGGTTGGTCAGTCCCGTGCCGTCCGCGTTCATCACATAGATCTCGGCGTTGCCGTCGCGATAACTCTCGAAGGCGATGCGCTTGCCGTCCGGCGAGACCGCCGGGAGGACGTCGTCCGCGGCCACCGACGTGAGCCGCGTCAGGCCGGTGCCATCGGCGCCGATGGTGTAGATCTCGTAGTTGGTATCCCAGCCGTGGAAGGTGATGATCCCCTTGGGCATGGGCGACCGGGCGGCGAGTACCGGCGCGACGTCTCCCTCAGGTGCGAGAGGCGCACTCTCGCAGCCGAGGGCCACGAGGGCCACAGCGGAGACAGCAACGCCTGTCTTGCGGAACATGGAGCCTCCTTGCGCGGTGCGCGGTTGGTGGATACTTGGGGCCGACCGGAGACACGGGCAGCACCCAGGAAGGGTGACGTTCAGGCTAGTCACGCCCCGTCACCCACCCGTCCCGCGCACTGTCGGCTATCCATCCTATCCTTCGTCAGTCGCACGTTCGGGCCGGCCACCCGTGCCCGGTGGAGACGGCACGTCGCGTGGTAGGCGTGTCCCCCGGATGAGGTAAAATCTTATGTGGTAATCGGTTAACGATGCTGGAGGGAGCTGCGGAGTTAAATGGCCGGGCGAGGGGGCCTCAGCGCACCCGAGCGGTTCCCCCGGAATTCCGGATGGTGCGGATCAGGGATTCGACTTTGGTAGAGGGCACCAGGGCGAGGTCGGCGTGAAGCCGCCGAGCGTATTCGCGGTAGAGCGACTCGGCGGCGGCACGATAGCCCAGGTGCCGGTAGAGCATGAGTGACCGGGAGAGCACCGCCTCATCCAGCGGTGTCAGACCAGCCGCGCGCCGGGCCCACCGCACGGCGGAGCTGGGATTCCCATCCGCGGCGGCGCGTTCAGCCAAGCCGCACGCCGCGCGGGCCGCCTGGTCACGGTAGCCGGACCGTTCCCGGTCCAACCAGTCCTGGAATTCCACCGACGCGCTGCGGACGCTCAGGCCCCCCAGCAGATCGCCGCGGTAGAGCTGGACCGCACGGGCGAGGTCGCACTCGGCGATGGCCTCGTCGAACGCGACGGCGTCGCACCATACGGTCCCGGGCACGACTCCGACGTCGTGTGCGCCGCGCACCGCAATCATCGGACCCAGCTCGCGCCGTAGCTCGTAGAGCGCCTGACGCAGACCGTGGCGGGCCCGCGCGTCTCGCAGTTCGGGCCAGAACAGTGCCAGCAGGTGGTCCCGTCGGTGAAACCCGCGGGGCCGCGCCACCAGCAGGTACGTCAGTAGCGCGAGCCGCTTGGGACGTTCCAGGAGCCGCGGAACGTCGTCGCTCGTTCTTCGCACCAGCTCCGTGCTTCCCAAGACCCGGTACTGGATCACGCGCGGCCACCGCCGTAGGACGAGAAAGGGAGGGCTTATAGTGACGCGGTCGAGGGCGGAACGCAAGAATCCGGGCCGCCGCGGGGATTCCTACCGAGGCTGGAGCCGCTCCAGCTCGGCCAGCATGGCTCGTCCGTCGGGGTTCTGGGGATCGAATGCCAGGCCCCACTCCACCTGGGTCTTCGCCTGCGCGACCTGCCCCTGCAGTGCGAACACGCGGGCGAGGTTGAAGTGGGCCGGTGCCAGGCTGGCGTTCGCCGCAATGGCCCGCCGGTACAGCTCGGTCGCCCGACCGGCATTCCCCTGCCGGAAGGCGAGGTTCCCCAGATTGAGGAGTGCCACGGCCTCACGGGGGTTCACGACCAGCGCCTGCTCGTAGGCCGTGCGGGCGCCGACCATGTCGTTCAGGGCCTCGAGCGACAGTCCAAGATTGACCAAGGTGAGCGGCTGGCGTGGATCGAGGCTCAGGCTCTTCCGGTAGGTCGCCGCCGCCTCAGGCCAATTCCCCGCCCCGGCGTACGCCAGTCCCAGGTTGGCCATCACCGCCGGATCGTCCGGAGCCACCTCCAGCGCCCGCTGGTAGGCCGTGACCGCCGTCCGGACGTCCCCGCGCTCCCTCCAGGTGTCGGCCAGGAAGGCCAGAGCGACCTTCCAGCGGTCCCGGATGAGCGATTCCCGGTCGCCCAGTGCGCCCAGCGCGTTCGCCAGGAAGCGCCGGACGCCGCGCCGGTCGCCGGCCATGAGGTGGAGCGTCGCGAGGGCCAATGCCTGAACGTCCAGATCCTCACTCAGGGCGAGTCGCTCCAGGCGGCGTACGGCCTCGCGATCCAGCCGGTCCATGTCGGGTCGGAGGTGACGCTCCCACAACGCGCCCAGCGCCTGCACCTGCGCCATGGGGTGGTGCAGGTCCGGCCGGAGCAGCTGCGCCACCGCCGCGCTCAGTGTTGCGGTATCGCTGAGCCCGGCCACGGCTGCCACCAGGGGGGAATGCGGCTTGAATCTGCCCCACCATGAGCGGGCCGCTTGGTCCAGCCGCTCCACCGACTGATCGCGGTGACACTGGCGGCAGGCACTCTCCAGCCCCAGGCCCGCGTCGAAGGCGGGCCGAGGAATCGGGATCGTATGGTCCGACCGCGCGAACCCGAGCGCGTTGCCCAGCTCCGGGTGCTGGAGGTACGGCATGTGACACGCCACGCACCGGCTTCCTGAAGAGCCCGCCGGATGATGCGTGTGCGCGGCGACGTCTCCGGCCTTGCTGGCGTGACAGCCGGTGCATTGACCGTCGGCGAACCGGTCCGACAGCGGCCGTGCCCAGACGTCTCGGTATTCCTGGCTGTGGGGATCGTGACAATCGACACAGGTCATCGAGCCGCTGAGGTAGCAGTCGCTGAACCGGTGGTTCTGCTGGTATGCGAACGTGCGTACCCGCCCGTCCGGGAACCAGGGTTTGTCGCCCAGCGCGGCCAGTCCAAGCGAGTAGTGCGCCTCCAGGTCTTTCCCCGGCAAATAGCCGGTGCGCAGCACGTCCTTCACCGCATGACACTGGAAGCAGACGGCAAGCGACTGGTCCTTGGTGAGTGTGACCAGCGACCGCATACCGATGTCCGCCGCGGCCTCCAGCCCACCGGAGCGCACCAACTCCACGTGACGACGGCCAGGTCCATGACAGGACTCGCAGTTGATGCGGAGGTCCTTGTACCTCGTCTCGTAGGGCCTGACGCTCGTGTCCGGCCGAAGCTCGATCTGGCTCCCGTGGCATTCCTGGCAGTTGGAGAAACGCGAGTCCGTACCGAGGACCCGTTGCGGCGGCCAGTCCACGCAGGCCTCGAGCGGGATATCCGGCGTGATCGGAATCCAGCCCTCATCCCTCCGGCCGTTGGTATTGCAGAACCACACGCCCTCCCGCCGAATGAAATCGAACGGCAGGAAGCGGACGGTGCCGTCGGGGAAGTCCGCCACAAACCCCTGCGTGCCCCCGCCCACCATGTGCCCGCCGCCGATCACGCCGGCCACTGGGAGCACCACGTCCGGCCGGCCCGGTTGTGACACGGCGAACTGATACCGCCCGCTTCCCGCTACGCGCGGCGTCACCGTGGCATCCCGGAAGCGGATGGGCACACCGTTGAACCGCGCGATGACGATCTCTCGGCTTGGGACCCCACCGGCGCGGCCGTGCGTGGACGTCCGCCACACCCGATACTGCGCCTGGTGACACTCGCCACAGGCCTCGGCGCCCAGGAAGTCGTCCCATGGGACCGCCGGCTCCGCCGCCACCGACCGCGGGAGCGGAAGGACGATGGGCGCCGTCCGCCACCGCCACACCAGCAATCCGCCGGCCACGATCGCGGCGGCGGCGGCCGGCCAGAGGATGCGCTTCATTGCCGGCTCCACGAGGGTCCGCCACATCGGCACAGCTGCCGCATGTACCGCACCAGGCTCCAGATCTGGTCGCGGCTCAGCGTCTCGCCCCAGGCCGGCATCGCGTGGCTCTTGTTGAGGATGTAGCCGCCCGAGAAGACGCCGTCGAACAGCGTGTCATCCGGCCGCGTGGACATGTATGCGCTATCGGCGTGCGCCGTTGGCCGCACCGCGAGATTGCCGGCGTTGAACCCATCCCCTGCCCCCGAGGCGCCATGGCACGCGGCGCACAGGCTCTGGTACAACGCGCCGGCGTCTCCGATGCCGCTCAGGCGCGCGGAATCGCCGGATATCGCTGGGTCGGCGGGAGCGGCGCGGGCGCTGCCGCTCTCCGCCAGGTAACTCGCCACCAACAGCGCCCACTCTGGGGGCATGGGGACGCGGGGCATCCGCGAGCCGTTCAGGGTCGCCTGCGGATTGGTGATCATGCGAAAGATGAAGTCCGCCGAGCGGCGATCAGCAACGCCGGTGAGCTCGGGCCCGATGATCCCGCCCTGCCCTTCCAGGCGGTGGCAGCCCAGGCAGGGCAGCCGCTCACGCAGGAGCCACGCCGCCCTTTGCCGGCTGAAACGGGAAAGCTCGATCGGAACGAACTGCGCCTGGGCGAGCGTGGGCAGCAGCGCGAACAGGCCGAGCAGCAGCGGTCTCACTTGGGGATGGCCGCCAGGAACTCTTCGGCCACCTCGACGGCCGGCCGGTGGAGCACGTCCACCTGATGATTCAACTGCCGCATCTTCTGGTCGGTGATGGTGCCCCCGAGCTTTGCCAGCGCGGCCCGCGCCGCCGGGAACCGGGTGAAGAGATCCGTCCGCGCCACCGGGGCCGCTTCGTACGGCGGAAAGTACCCCCGGTCGTCTGCGAGCTGAAACAGGTCCAGCGCCGCGATCTGACCGTCCGTCGAGTTGCCGGCGATGATGTCGACGCGACCCTCGGCCAGAGCCCGGTAGGTGAGACCCAAGTCCATCACCGCCGGCCGCCCGGCGAACGCCAGGCCGTAGGTTCGGAGGAGCCCCGGATATCCATCGTCCCGCTCCACGAACTCGTACCCGAAGGCCGGACGCCAGGAGCGGGCGTGCGGGACCGCCTGGGAGAGCGTGCGAATGCCCAGACGCAGGGCATCACGCCGGCGAATCAACATCGCGAAGGTGTTGTTGAAGCCGAGCGGCTCGGTCCACACCAGCTGCCACCGCCGGGCATACGCGCTGTCGACCACCTGCCGCACCAGAACGGCATCATGGGTGGCAGGCAACGAAAGAATGGCCGAATAGGCGGTACCGGTGTATTCCACGTACACGTCAATCTGGCCCGCCTTGATGGCCTCGTGGCACACGAACGTGCCGCCGAGAAACAGCTTGCGCTTGACCGGCAGGTCGTAGCGCGCGAGCTGCTGGGCCACGATCTCCCCGAGCAGGACGGATTCGGTGAAGTTCTTGCTGCCCACGATGATGGCGTCGCTGCGACCGCAACCGGCTGCCAGCAGGGCGAGCACGGCATAACGGCATAACGGCATCACGGCATGGATGGCCGCGGCGCCTTCGGGCCG
>Ga0209342_10007294_pt1 | contig 11139 bp, 5 predicted proteins | sample RifCSP16_2_FD_184023 | JGI IMG/M metagenome (GOLD analysis project Ga0209342, IMG submission 184023) | Soil microbial communities from Rifle, Colorado - Rifle CSP2_sed 16_2 (SPAdes) (version 2) | ecosystem: Environmental > Terrestrial > Deep subsurface > Rock core/Sediment | place: Rifle... | reverse complement strand
CCATGGCGTCGCGTGGATGGCGGTCGATGACGCTCGTGAAGCCCACCAGGTTAGGCGACGACGTCTCCAGATGACAGGTGAGGTTCCGCTGAAAAGCCCCCCAGGAGGCGAAGCCGAAGGCGGGTAAGGTGGCACCCGCCAGGAGAGCCGCAGTCACGGTGAAGGCGACCAGCATCCGCTGGCGCTCGCGCGCAATGCGACCCGTCGTCACCAGATCGGCGATGGCCTTGAACACGAAGGCCGCCAAGAAGAACACGGGAAACATCCTGAGGACGCTGGCCAGTGCCAGCAGCACCCCGGCCGCGGCAGGTCGCCCCTTGGCCAGTGCGGCAAAGGCCCCGACGACACCGAAGAACCACAAGCAGCGCAGGAAGGCGCCTCCGGTCCAGCCGAAGCCCGCGCCAAACCCGACGCAGAACGAGATCATCCCGAGGAGCATGGTCTCGGCGCCGAAGGCCCAGGCCACCGCGACAAACGCGGCGGCGATCAGAAGCGGATCGATGAGCGTCAGCAAGAAGATGCCGCGGCCGCTTCCGGCCGGGACCAGGTTGGCCAGGCTCCCGCCCAGCAAGGCCCAGAGCGGCGTGGGGTTGAAGCCGTGGTCGCGGAAGAGCTTCCCATACTGCGGGCCCAGGACACCCCGGAAGTAGGCGACATCGGCTTTGAAGCCAGCCCAACGTTCGGGCGTGAAGGCCGCCCTCACCGGCCCGCTGGCGGTGAGCAAGTCGCGGATGTGAACCAGGTCACCCGACCGAAGATCGCGGGCCTCGATGGCCTTGAAGTGATTGTCGAAAAGCTCGGCCTCCGCGCGCAGCATGCCCGTGTAGAGGTCGCCGTAGCCCAGCTCGCGGAAGTACTTCGACCCCAGGTAGTAGTGGGCGACGTCGTGGGAGTGGACCCAGGTGGCTTCGCCGTGGAACGCGAAGAAGTTGTAGTACACGACGACGGAGGCGATGGCCAGGGTGGCCAGGGTCCGCAGGTAGCGCTTGGAGTCCTGGACCCAGGGCACGCCGAGCTCACGCGAGAGCAAGATCAGGGCCGTCCCGGCCGCGATGAAGAGGTTGAGGCGCTTGAGGTAGGCGAAGTCGACGCCTTGGTACGGCAGGCTCCCGGCGGCCAGCAGGACGGCGGCAGCCAGCACCGAGCGTCGCAGCCACGGGCGCTTGAGCAGGCCAAGGCGAGCCGAGAAGTAGCAGAGCGGCAGGACGCCGAGGAGCAGCGCCGGAACCATCACCGCGCATCGTCCTTCTCGAACCGATCGGTTCGGAACCGCGAGGCGAAACGGAACCACATCGGTAGGTGCAATCCAAGGAGCCCTTGCGGGCGGAGGGCTTGGGCCGGCCTACTCGAAGCCGTCCTCGAAGATGCGATCGCCGAACCGCTGACCGAAGACGCCATAGCCGTTCCCGTCTTGGCCGAGGCTTTCCCAGGCGACGACGAAGTTGCCGTTTGGCGCCGAGGCCGCCGTGGGGCCGGCCTGTCTGCTCGTGGTGTAGGAGTTGATCTGGAACTCGCTTCCCTGAGGGACTCCGGCGGCGCTGAAGCGCTGCCCGAACACGCCCCAGCCGCTCCCGTCCTGCCCGTCGCTCGCCCAGACGACAACGAAGTTCCCAATCGCGTCCGAAGCCACGCCCGGCTTGAGCTGGTTGCCAGCGACCTGGGTGTTGGCCCGGAACTCGCCCCCCTGGGGGACTCCCGCGGCGTCGAAGCGCTGGGCGAAAACGCCGTAGCCACTCGCGTCCTGGCCATCGCTCGCCCAGACTACGACGAAGTTCCCGTTCGCATCCGAGGCCACTTTGGGCCGGGCCTGGGACCCCGTCGTGTAGGAGTTGACCTGGAACTCGCCGCCTTGGGGAACCCCAGTGGCGCCAAAACGCTGGCCGACGATGCCGCTGCCACTCCCGTCTTGGATGCTCTCCCAGGCGACGACGAAGTTCCCGCTCGCGTCCGAGGCCACCGCAGGACTCATCTGAGTGCCCGTGGTGAATGAGTTGGCCTGGAACTCGGCTCCCTGGGGGAGTCCGGAGGCGTCAAAGCGTTGGCCGAAGATGCCCTCGAAGCTCCCGTCCTGAATCCGACTCGTCCAGACGATCACGAAGTCCCCGTTCGTACCCGACGCCACGGCGGGCAAGAACTGGTCGTTGGTGGTGTAGGAGTTCACCTGGAACTCGGCTCCTTGGGGGAGTCCGGAGGTGCTGAAGCGTTGGCCGAAGATGCCCAAGGCGCTCCCGTCCTGGATGCTCTCCCAGGTCACGACGAAGTTCCCGCTCGCGTCCGAGCCCACCGCTGGGTCGAACTGCTGGCCCGTGGTGTAGGAGTTGACCTGCAACTCGCTGCCCTGGGGGACTCCCGAGGCGCCAAAGCGCTGGCCGAAGACACCGTGGCCGCTTCCGTCTTGGCCGTCGCTCGCCCACACGACGACGAAGTTCCCGTTGGCGTCCGACGCCACCCCTGGCACCCATTGAGCGCTCGTGGTGTGAGAGTTCACCTGGAACTCGACTCCGGCAGGGTCTTGGGCCCAGGCCACGCTGCACGCGAGCGAGAGGAACAGCGTATGGAGCGACCAGCGGTGAGCCATGGGACCCTCCCTCGAGTGTGCGCTTCAGAGACGGCTCGAACCCGCCAGCTCCGCCCGCGTCAAGGGCTTCGTCCCCTGGGGTTGCAGGCGATGCCCAGGATTGTTCACCGGCACGTCCGATCGGTCAAGCGTAGGGAGTGAGCGGGGGGCGAGGGACCGGGAGCCCGCTGGCAGCGGCGTCATCTCGCACTCGCGCGTTGCTTGGCGACCGTCGCCAACACCAGGGCTCGATGTCGCTCGCGTTCGGCTTCGGACTGCTGGCCGAAGTGGGCGAGAAGGTCGCTGCGTTTCGCGTGGAGCGGAGCGAAGGAGCCGGCGAGGTCGGCAGCGAAGAGCGAGATGGTCGAGGATGATCCGCTGGGCTCCAGGGTCTGCAGCTCGCGGGGCTCCATCGCCAACTGACGCGTGAGGCGCTCGATCGCCCCACGGAGATCGTCCACCGCCATCCGTTGCTCGGCGAGGCGGAGCGCGATCTCGTTGCCCACCCCGAAGTCCTGGACCCGCACGCGCGCCATGCCCCTGGGCAGCGGTCGCCCGATCGCGGCCGCCAAGATCGCCAGCGACACCAGCACGATCAGGGCTCGGCGGATCTGCCGCGCCGCAGCGAGCCGCGCCAAACCGACGACCGCAATCGCGGCAAACGGGATGAGGGCGAAGGCCACCGGCATGCGCAGTCGACCCAGGGTGTACAAGACGACGAGGTTGATCAGGCCGCAGCCCACATACCCCACGGTGAGTGCGTAGTCCCACGACCGGCAGAACCCGAGCGCCAGCCCGACCAGGGCCAACGGCGCCACCAGGCCGAACGCCAGGCCAGCGTTCCTGAGGACCTGGGTGTGGAGAAGGAAGTAGTCATAGCTCTCGTTGTTGGGGATCTCGTACCAGTGCCACGCGGCCAAGAACTTGCCTCCCAGGAGCACGAGCCAGCTTCCGACGCTGGGGTGCGTGCGGAGGGTCTCCACAATGGCGGGAAGCGTGCGGCCGCCGCTTCGACGCATCACCTCCGCGGCGTGACCGCTCATGGCGGTGCCCCCCATGGGCTGGTAGTCGGCGGCGTTGTGATTGACGAAGGTGATGGCCCCGCTGGAGGCTAACGAGAAGGGCGACACCCCGACCGCCAGGTTGCGGGTGATGGCGGGAGACAGCCCGATGGCCAGGCCCGCCGCCAGCGCGCCTACCGAGCGCAGGGCTTGACCGGGGTTCCGGCGTAGCGCAAGCGGGGTGAGCGCGGCCACCAGCAGCACGAACGGCCAGGCGCCGGAGGTCGCGAGCGCTCCCAGCGCACCGGCCAGCCCGGCAAGCGCGAAACGGCGGGAGTCTGGCAGGCGGAAGGCGCGCATCGCCAGCCACAGAGTCGCCATCCCGGTGGTGTTGATGAGGACGGCTCGGAGCAGGACGTTCTCGTAGAGGACGAGCGGCCCGTAGAGCGCTCCCATGAGGCCGGCGACCAGGGCGACGGTGTCGCCTCCGAGCCTGCGCGCGATGGCCCACAGGAGGGTGATGCTCAGAAGTCCCAGCACGGCTTGGGCGAAGAACACGAGCCGCACCTGACGGCCGAACGTCCCGTAGATCGCGGCGAGGAAATAGGGATAGAGCGGGTCCTGGTAGAACGTACGGGGGCCGAGCCACTGGTCCCAGATGCGTCGGCCGATGGCCTCGGTCATCGGCTCACCGCCGCCCGAGGCCTCGTAGGCCGCGCGCGCCACGTGGCCGTGCCAGGAATGAAACGGGCGAACGTCGTGCACCGAGAGGAAATCGCCGCCCACGATCCTCCGCGCCCACCGGTCGTAGAACGCGTTGTCGGTCTCGGTCCAGTGGTGGAGGTAGAGGACGGGGCTGTCCCACACCTCGATCAAGACCAGCGCGCGGAGCAGGATGGCCACGCCAAGAATGAGCGCCAGCGAGAAGATTGCCGACCGGGCGGGCCAACCGGCGGGGCGCGGCTGGGCGGGTTGCGGCAGAGCGGGCTCGGACACGCGCGGCGCAGGATAGCACGCCGCCTGTGCTGGCGGCCGGCCAAGAGCTGGCCGTCGGCTAAGGCCCACGCGGGGGCCGCAGCGCGGCCGTCGATGTCGGCGGCAGCCACACCGGCGTTGGGCGCCGGCCCTGGCCAGCGCTGCAGAGCCGGCGAGGTCGCCCTACTCGAAGCCGTCGCGGAAGATCAGGTCGCCGAAGCGCTGGCCGAAAACGCCAAACCCGCTCCCATCCTGGCCCCCGCTTTCCCAGACCACCACGAAGTTCCCGTTCGCGGCCGAGGCCACAACCGGGCTGAGCTGCATGCTCGTGGTGTACGAGTTGACCTGGAACTCGCTTCCCTGGGGCACCCCGGAGGGGTCGAAGTGTCGGCCAAAGACACCGTAGCTACCCCCGTCCGAGAAGGCCTGCCAGACCACAACGAAGTTCCCGTCGGCATCCGAAGAAACCGCGGGGCTGGTCTGACCGTTCGTGGAGTAGGAGTTGACCCGGAATTCGCCACCGAGGGGAGACCCGCTGGCGCTGAAGCGCTGGCCGAAAACGCCGTCGAGGGAGCCGTCATCGCCCCTCCAGACGACGACGAAGTTCCCGGCCGCGTCCTCGGCGATGCCGGCAGCGTACTGCCAGCGGGTTGTGTAGGAGTTGACCTGGAACTCGCTCCCCTGGGGGAGCCCGGAGGAGTCGAAGCGCTGGCCAAAGACGCCGCCGTAGCTGCCGTCTTGCCCCTGGCTCGTCCAGGCGACCACGAAGTTGCCATTCGCGTCCGACGCCACCGCAGGGCCTGCTTGGGTTCCCGTGGTGTAGGAGTTGATCTGGAACTCGCTCCCCTGGGGGAGCCCGGCAGCGTTGAACCGCTGTCCGAATACGCCGTAGGCGCTGTCATCCTGGCCGCTGCTTCCCCAGACGACGACGAAGTTCCCACTCGCGTCGGAGGCCACCGCGGGCCAGGCTTGCCCATTCGTTGTGTAGGAGTTGATCTGGAACTCGCTCCCCTGGGGAAGTCCGGCGGCGTCGAAGCGGCGACCGAAGATCCCATAGCCGCTCCCGTCGCTCCATCTCTGCCACACGACGACGAAGTTCCCGTTCGCGCCCGACGCCACCGCGGCGCGGCTCTGAGGGTCCGGGGTGAAGGAGTTGACGCGAAACTCCAGTCCCTGGGGGACTCCGGAGGCGTTGAAGCGACGGCCGAAGACGCCGTAGCTGCTTCCGTCCTGGCCGAAGCTCTGCCAAACGACGACGAAGTTCCCTTGCGCATCCGACGCCACCGCCGGACGGCGTTGGTGACCCGGCGTGTATGAATTGACCCGAAACTCGGCCCCCATGGGATCCTGGGCCCAGCTCTCCAGGGCGCTCCACGACCACCCTGACGCGTCCAGGATCCCCGTCCAGACCGCCAGGTAGGTCGCCATCAGAAGCAGCGCGAGAAGCCACCGCCGGTTGGTCATGAAGCCTCCCTTCCGGGTCACGTCGTCAGACGCCGCGAACGCGTCAGGCTCGCCGCCCTGAGCCACGGGCGGCTTTGATTCTCCCCTGGGCCAGCACGGCAGTCAATACCAAATGACGGCAGTCGTCGTTCGCGGAGTAGGTGTTTCCGCAAGGGGTATCATCACCGCACGAAGAGGTGAGGCTCGCTCGGCGGAGGCACACTTCGCGCTTGCCGGGCTTCGGGGGAGCAGGTTCGCGTGAACACAAGGCGCATGCCCGTTCTCCTCGTCGCGGGGCTCGCCTTCGCCCTGAACCTGGGCCTTCCCGCCTTGATTTCCCGGCCGGTTCCACTGGTCCACGACGAGTTCAGCTACCTCCTGGCCGCCGACACCTTCGCAAGTGGCCGGCTCACCAACCCCACGCACCCGATGTGGAGGCACTTCGAGACCTTCCATGTCATTCATCAGCCGAGCTACCAGTCGAAGTACCCACCCGGCCAGGGTCTGGCGCTGGCGGCGGGGCAACTGCTGACCGGCCGGCCCATCGTCGGGGTGTGGATCAGCTTGGCGCTGGCGTGCGGCGCGCTGTGCTGGATGCTCCAGGGCTGGCTCCCGACGCGTTGGGCGCTGCTTGGTGCGGGGCTCGCAACGTCGCAGCCGACGATCCTGGCGGCGTGGGGCCAAACGTATTGGGGCGGCGCCGTCGCCATGCTGGGCGGAGCCCTGGTCTTCGGCGCGCTGCCGCGCCTGCTCCGGCGCATTCGGAAACGGCATGCCTTTGCTCTGGCAGCGGGCCTCGCCATGCTCGCCAACTCGCGTCCCATGGAGGGGCTCATCGCCGGACTGTGCGCCCTGGCCGTCCTCATCGGGGCCGCGCTCGCCGGCCGCATGGGACCGCCGCGCCGCCTGTGGTCCGACCTGGCGGTGCCGGTTCTGGCCACGCTCGCGGTTTGTGCCCTCGGGATGGCCTACTACAACTGGCGGGTGACCGGCGACCCCATCGAGTTGCCCTATCAGACCTGGTGGCGGCAGTACCAGGGGCCGGAGGCAGGGCTCCGCTTCGCCGAGCTCAGCGAATGGCGTGGCTCGGCAGACGGTTCGGTTCTGCAGAAGCTCCGCCGGCTGCGCCAGTTCTACTTCCCCTTCGCTCTGTGGATCCCGGTGCTTTCCCTGCTCTCGGTTCCCTGGCTGTGGGGCGTGCGCGGCGTTAGGTTGGCGATGGTGACCTGTGGCCTGGTCCTGGCGGCGAGCACGCATTGGTCGACCGGCTGGCCTCACTACTGCGCCCCGGTCGCTTGCCTCCTGTCGCTGCTGGCCGCGCAGGGGCTGCGCCTCTTCTGGCACACGCGGGTCGGCGAATCCCGGCCGCTCCGTTTCCTGGTGGCTCTGATCCCCGCGCTGCAGCTCGGCTTCCTGCCGCTCTTCTTCCTGCGCCAGGATTTCGCAGTGTCGTTCCGAGCCCAGCTTCTGGCGCGGGAGCGCATCGCGGTCATGCTCGACCAGCAGCCCTCCCATCACCTGGTACTGGTTCACTATCACCCGAACCACTTGGTGCACGCCGAATGGGTCTACAACCGAGCGGACATCGACCGGGCCAAGGTGGTGTGGGCCCGGGACCTGGGCCCGGCGCAGAACGAGGAGCTGCTCGCCTACTTCCGCGATCGCCGAGTCTGGCTCCTGGACGCCGACACGGAGCCACCGCGGCTGCGTCCGTATCCGTCGGCGGGCGATAGCCGGCCCGCTCGCTGAAGACTCGGCGGAGCGCCGGGCCTGCTCGAAGCCACGAAGCCACGAGCCTGTCTTGACGGCCCTACCCGTGCGGCGTAGGCTCCCGGCCAGCAGTTCATCGGGGTAGTGAGGCCTCGCTCCCGGAGCCGTTGGCGTGGCCACAGCATCCCCAGGTCCGGATCTCAAACAACCTCGAAGGGAGAGCAAAGCCCCATGAAACACCACTCGGCGATGCACAAGGCGATGGCCATCGTCGTGATCGGCCTCTTCGCCGCCGCCCCCGTGCCCGCACTGGCGTCCGGCTTCCAGCTTGTCGAGCAGAACGCGAGCGGTCTCGGCAACGCCTACGCGGGCCAGGCCGCGGGCGCGAGGAACGCAAGCGCGATCTACTTCAACCCCGCCGCCCTCACACGTGTGAAGGGCTGGAACGTCGTGACTTCGGCGGAGTCGATCGGGGTCGGCACCACCTTCACCGACACCGGATCGAGCGGCCCCTCGGCGGGGGCGTTCCAGTTTCCGGTGTCCCTCGGCAACGACGGCGGCGACGCAGGGAAGTGGGTCCCCGTCCCTAACGCCTACGTCTCGGGCCAGCTCACAGACCGTATCTGGTTGGGCGTCGCCTTCAACGTTCCCTTCGGGCTCGAGACCGACTGGGATCCCGCCTGGGTGGGTCGCTTCCACGGCACGCAGTCCAAGGTACAGACCTACAACGTGAACCCCACGGTCGCCGTGAAGCTCAATGAGTCGCTGTCGGTTGGCGGTGGCGTCAGCTACCAGCATCTGAAGGCCGACCTCGGCCAGGGCGTGGCCTTCGGCAGCCTCGCCTTTGTGGGCACGGCCCAAGCCGTGGCGGCCTACCCGCCGACGGTCCAGGCGCAGGCGGTCGGCGCGGTCTTGGCGCAGCTCGGCCCCTCGGGGCGGGCACTCGAAGGCTCCGCGCTCATCACGGGCGATTCCAACGCCTGGGGCTTCAACCTGGGGGCTCTGGTCAAGGTCGGGAAGCAGATGCACGTCGGCGCCAGCTACCGCTCGAAGATCAAGCACGACCTGACCGGAGACGTGACCTTCACCGGCGCGCCTACCTTTAGCCTGCCCGGCTCCCTTGCGCCCATCGGGGCGGGCCTGAACGCCCGGTTTGCGAGCGGCCCGGTCGCCACCACCATCGAGCTGCCGGACACGCTGTCCGTCGCCGCCACCTGGGAGAAGGACAAGCTGGAGGTGCTCGCCGACTGGACCTGGACCGGTTGGAGCTCGATCCCCTCGCTCGACATCGCTCGCGCCGACGGCTCGGCCCTCAGCACAGTCGATTTGAAGTTCCAGGATACCTGGCGCGCGGGGGTGGGCGCCAACTACAAGGTCAACGACTCCTGGACGGTGCGCGTCGGTACCGCTTACGACAAGGCACCGGTGCAGGACGAGTTCCGTACGCCCCGGCTGCCGGACGCCAACCGGGTGTGGACAGCCGCCGGCCTTGAGTGGAAGCTGGGCAAGAGGGCCACGGTGGACGTCGGCTACGCCCACATCTTCGTCGGCGACGCGCCGAGCGACCTGCCGAATCAGTCCACGCCGACCTCAACACCGGTTGGCCACCTGGTGGGAGACTACGGCGCCAAGGTCGATATCCTCGGGGTGCAAGTCAGCTTGCAGTTCTAGCGAAGAGGTCGCCTTGGTAGCGGCGCGCGCCCCGGAGCCGGGAACGCGCGCCGTTTCTCCCGTCAAGGAGGATGTGATGACCGTTCTGCGAACCGTCCGGACGCTTGGGGTTGGGACCGCCGCGTTGCTGGCACTGGTGTCCGGCGCCACCGCGGCCGAGACGCCTGCGCCGAGCCAGCAACCGCTGACACACGAGGCGCTCTTTCTCATGAAGCGCGTCGGGGCGCCGGCCGTCTCCCCGGACGGGAAGTGGGCCGTCTTCTCGGTGACCGAGCCCGCCTACGACGAGAAGAAGGAGGTCTCGGACCTTTGGATCGTGCCGGTGGATGGCAGCGCCCAACCCCGCCGCCTCACCTCGACCAAGGGCGGCGAGAGCGGAGCCGCCTGGAGCCCGGATGGCCGGCGGCTCGCCTTCGCGGCCAAGCGCGAAGACGACGAGCTGGCCCAGATCTACGTCCTCGAGGTGGCCGGTGGCGGCGAGGCTCGCCGGCTCACCTCCTCCCCACTGGCGGCCCGCGCGCCGGTCTGGAGTCCGGACGGAACCACCCTGCTCTACCAGAGCGGCGCCTACCCCGGCGCCGCCGACCTCGAGGCCAATCGCAAGCTCGCCGCCGAACGCAAGGACGCCAAGTCCAAGGTCAGGACCTACGATGGCTTTCCCTTCCGGCGGTGGGACCGCTGGCTCGACGACGTTCGCACGCACCTGTTCGCGATCCCCGCCGACGGCGAGGGCAAGGCGCGCGACCTGCTGGCGGGGACCACGCTGACCCAACAGCCCGGGTTTGGGGGAGCCGGTGGCGAAGGCGCCAGCGATGACCTAGCCCCCGCCTGGTCGCCCGACGGCAAGTCCATCGTGTTCGTGGCGACCACCAACCGCAACGCGGCCGCCTACTCGTCCACCAACACCCACCTCTTCGAGCTACCTGTGGCGGGCGGCGAGCCTCGGGCCCTCACCACCGGCACCGCGAGCTACACCACCCCGCGCTTCGCCCCCGATGGCAAGTCGCTGTGCTTCAGCGTGAGCGAGGACTGGGGGAAGATCTACGCGCTCGACCGCCTCGGCTGCTCCGCCTGGCCCTGGTCGGGCGCCACCACCATCACCCCGACGTTCGACCGCTCGGTGGCCGACTTCGAGTTCTCGGCCGACGGCCGTACCCTCTACCTGACGGCTGAGGATGCCGGATTCGTCAAACTCTTCGCCCTGCCGGCGAAGGGCGGCCAGCCAGCGCCGCTCTTCGACTCGCGCGGCGTGTACGGCGGGATCGAGATCCCGGAGCGCGGCAAGTTGCCGGTCATGGTGGCGAGCTGGGGGAGCGCCGTGAGCCCCACCGAGATCGTGCGCATCGATCCCGCAACCAAGAAGCAGACGAACCTCACCTCGTTCAACGTGGACAAGGCCGCGTCCCTCGACTGGCAGCCCTTGCAGGAGTTCTGGTTCGAGAACGCCAAGGGCCGTCGCATCCACAACTTCCTGACCTTGCCCCCTGGCTTCGACCCCCAGAAGAAGTACCCGCTCTTGGTGCTCATCCACGGCGGCCACGCCAACATGTGGCGTGACGCCATCACGTTGCGCTGGAACTACCACCTGCTGGCGAGCCCCGGCTACGTGGTCTTGCTCACCGACTACCGCGGCTCCAGCGGGTACGGCGAGGCCTTCACGCTGGACATCCTCGGCGATCCCCTTCGCGGCCCGGCGGAAGACGTCAACCAGGCCGCCGACGAGGCCATCAAGCGTTATCCGTACATCGACGCCTCGCGTCAGGCAGCCGGCGGCGCCAGCTA
>Ga0209342_10007293_pt1 | contig 11139 bp, 10 predicted proteins | sample RifCSP16_2_FD_184023 | JGI IMG/M metagenome (GOLD analysis project Ga0209342, IMG submission 184023) | Soil microbial communities from Rifle, Colorado - Rifle CSP2_sed 16_2 (SPAdes) (version 2) | ecosystem: Environmental > Terrestrial > Deep subsurface > Rock core/Sediment | place: Rifle... | reverse complement strand
ATGCGTGTCGCCGTTGGTCGCCTTGACCTCGAAGACGCCCTCCCCGATCTCGAGGATCGAGATGTCGAAGGTGCCGCCGCCGAGGTCGTAGACGGCGATCGTCTCGTCCTTCTTCTTGTCCAGGCCGTAGGCGAGGGCGGCCGCCGTCGGCTCGTTGATGATCCGCAGCACCTCGAGCCCGGCGATCTTCCCGGCGTCCTTGGTCGCCTGCCGCTGGCTGTCGTTGAAGTACGCCGGCACGGTGATGACGGCCTGCGTGACCTTCTCGCCGAGGTAGGCCTCCGCGGCCTCCTTCAGCTTGCGCAGCGTCATGGCGGAGATCTCGGGCGGCGAGTACTGCTTGCCGCGGATCTCGACGCGGGCATCGCCGTTCGAGGCCTTGATCACCTTGAAGGGGAGGAACTTGATCTCCTGCAGCACCTCGTCGTAGCGGCGCCCCATGAACCGCTTGATCGAGGACACGGTGTTCTCGGGATTCGTGATCGCCTGCCGCTTCGCGACCTGGCCGACCAGGATCTCGCCGTCCTTCGTGAACCCCGCGACCGAGGGCGTGAGGCGGCTGCCCTCCTGGTTCGCGATCACCGTGGGGTTGCCGCCCTCGACGACCGCCACGACCGAGTTGGTCGTCCCGAGGTCGATGCCGATCACCTTCGCCATGTTGAATCTCCCTTCATTGAATTCGTGCGGCGGCGCGGGCGGCGAGGCTCGCTCCGCCGCCTTGCACGCCCCGAACGAATTACAGGATGTCGATCTTGATTTCCTTCGGCTTGACCTCGTCGGCCTGTGATTTGAGTACATTCTTCATATATCAAGTGAGTGTTTGTCTGTCAAGTCAGTTCCAAAAAATTCAATAAACGCCCGCAGTCGCTGAAGACCGACGAGGTGCTAGGGTGGCGTCGTGCGTCTGGGTTGCCTGGGCTGCCTGACCGTCTTGATCGTCGTCGCGCTCGTGGCCGGCAGCGCCTGGTTCGGCTTCCGCATGCTCCAGGAGCCCGCCTTCCCGGCCGTCCCGACCACGGCGGCCGACGGCGTCCGGGCACAGCAGAAGATCTTCGAGGTCGTTCAAAGAAGCGCGGGCCGCAGCAAGACGAATGGCGAGCCCATCGTCCTCTCCGAGCGCGAGCTCAGCGCGTTCCTCTCGCGACATCTCGCGGAAGCGGCGGACGTGCCCTTCAGCGACGTCGGGCTTCGCCTGGCCGGGGGCGGGATCGCCGAGTTCAAGGGCCGGCTCCCGCTGCGCCACCTGCTGAGCGAGGCGCCGCTTTCGGCGCTCGCCATGGCCGTGCCGGCCGCGTGGCTCGAACGCTCCGTCTGGCTCCGCCTCGGCACGCGCGCCCGCATCGAGCCCGGTACCACCCGGGCCCAGCGCCGCTATCTCCGACTGGACGTCGTCGAGTTCGCCGTCGGGCGGCAGTGGCTGCCGGCGCCGGTCATCCGCCTCCTGCTCGACCCGGCGACGCTCCGCGTGCTGCGCTGGCCGGTGCCCGACAGGGTGGAGGCCGTTACGATCGAGAAGGGCCGGGTGGTGATCCGGATCGCCTCGTAGCGTTCACGTAGCGGAGCTGGAGATCGTGGAGGAGGTTGTCGAGGACCTGGCTCTCTTCCGCCGACCGGTTGCCCTCGGTCTTCTCGCGGAGCAGGATCAGCAGGTCGATGGCGTCGCCGGCGTGCGCCGGATCGTGGTGGCGCTGGCCGGTGACCGGATCGGGAGCGTCGCCGAGGGCAATCACCGCCGAGCTGGCCAGCATCATGAAGAGCCCGACGAGGCTCCGCTCGGCCTCGGCGCCAAGCGGCGGCGCCTGCTCGCGGGCGACCTCCCCGGCGCGCCCGGAAGGCGGCGCCGCCGGAGCCGGCGGCTCGTCCTCGGACGGCCGCCTGCGGCGGTCGCTGACCTTGAACGTCTCTTCGGGCCCCGAGGGAACCATCGCAGCGAACCTAGCATACGCGAAAACCCCTGCTGTATAATCACTTAGCCTCAGGAACGGACATGACCGAGTCCCCCGGTGTTCTCTTCGAACAGCTCCTCGACATCATGGCGCGTCTGCGCGGCCCCGAGGGCTGCCCCTGGGACCGCGAGCAGACGCGGACGTCGCTGAAGCCCTACGTGATCGAGGAGGCCTACGAGGTCCTGGAGGCGATTGACGCGGGCGACGCCGGGGCGCTCGAGGCGGAGCTCGGGGACCTCCTCTTCCAGGTCGTCTTCCACGCACGCCTCGCCGAGGAGGCCGGCGACTTCGCGATGGCCGGCCTCCTGCGGCGCCTCATCGACAAGATGGTGAGCCGGCATCCCCACGTGTTCGGCGACGCGTCGGTCACCACGTCCAAGGACGTCCTGGCGCAGTGGGAGGCGATCAAGCAGCGCGAAGCGGAGGCGAGTGGACAGCCGCGCTCGGTCATCGACGGCGTCCCGCGCTCGCTGCCCTCGCTCCTGCGCGCCCAGCGACTCCAGGCCAAGGCCGCGCGCGTGAACTTCGACTGGCCTAACGCGCGCGCGGCGTGGACCAAGGTGGAGGAGGAGATCCGCGAAGCGGGCGATGCGCTCGCCTCGGGCGAGCCGCCGCGCGTGCAGGAGGAGCTGGGCGACGCGCTCTTCTCGCTCGTGAACGTCGCCCGGCTGTCGGGGATCGACGCGGAAGAAGCGCTGCAGGGGACGATCGAGAAGTTCCGGCGGCGCTTTACCGAGATGGAGGCCGACCTCATCGCACAGGGCAAGTCGGTCGGCGCGGTCTCGCAGGACGAGCTCGAGCGCTCGTGGGAGGCCGCGAAGGCGCAGGAGCGCGGCGGGCCCCGGCGATGAGGCTCAGGATCGGCCAAGCCTCCGTTTCGATCGAGCGCGGCGACATCACCGACTGGGAGGTCGACGCGATCGTCAACGCGGCGAACTCCACGCTCGCCATGGGTACCGGCGTGGCCGGCGCCATCAAGCGCAAGGGCGGCGTGATCATCGAGGAGGAGGCCATGCGCCAGGGTCCGGTGGAGGTGGGCGAGGCCGTCCTCACCACCGGCGGCAACCTCGCCGCGACCCACGTCATCCACGCCGCCGTGATGGGGCCCGACCTCAAGACGGACGGCGAGAAGATCGCCGCCACGACGCGCGCCGTCCTGGCACTCGCCACCAAGCATCGCATCACGTCGGTCGCGCTTCCGGCCCTCGGCACCGGCGTCGGGCGCGTCCCGCCGGCCGTCTCCGCGGAGGCGATGCTGAACGCGGTCGTCGCCCACCTCCGGGGGGGCGGGAGCAGCCTCAAACGGGTCGTCTTCGTGCTCTACCAGGACGACGCCCACAAAGCCTTTACAGATACGCTAAAACGCCTGGGTGCGGTACAGTAGTAGGCTACAATGGCGCAGCAGGTAAAGCTCGGCCAACCCGTCAACCGGCGACTCGGGGACCTCCTCGTCGCCGACGGCCTGCTCACCCAGGACCAGCTCCACAAGGCGCTCGGCGAGCAGAGGGGCTCCACCGAGAAGCTCGGCTCCATCCTGATCCGGCTGGGCTTCATCAACGAGGAGCAGCTGATCGGCTTCCTCTCCCGACAGTACGGGGTGCCCTCGATCACGCTCTCCCAGCTCGAGATCGACCCCGAGGTCCTCAAGCTCGTGCCCGCGGCGATCGCGAAGAAGTACGAGGTGCTGCCGGTGCGGAAGATGGGCAACTCGCTGGCGCTCGCGATGGCCGACCCGACGAACGTGTTCGCCCTGGACGACATCTCCTTCATGACGAACCTCCAGGTGCTGCCGCTCGTCGCCTCGCAGACGGCGATCAAGAAGTCGATCGACCGCAACTACGAGTCGAAGGCCGAGGCGATCACGAGCGTCATGCAGGATATGTCCGCCGACCTCCAGAACGTCGAGGTCGTGGAGGGCGGTGAGGAAACCGGCGGCCAGATCGACATCTTCGAGCTCAAGGAGTCGGCGGACGAAGCGCCGGTCGTGAAGCTCGTGAACATGGTCCTCGTCGACGCGATCCAGAAGGGCTCCTCCGACATCCACTTCGAGTCGTACGAGAAGGTCTTCCGGATCCGCTTCCGGATTGACGGCGTGCTCCACGAGATGCTGTCGCCCCCGAAGCGCCTGGAGTCGGCGATCCTCTCGCGCCTCAAGATCATGTCGAACCTCGACATCGCCGAGCGCCGGCTGCCGCAGGACGGGCGCATCAAGCTCCGCTACGGCAGCCGCGAGATCGACTTCCGCGTGTCCACGCTCCCGACGATCTTCGGCGAGAAGGCGGTCCTCCGCATCCTCGACAAAGAGGCGCTGAAGCTCGACCTCACGCAGCTCGGCTTCGACGCGTGGAGCCTCGAGAAATTCAACGAGGCGATCCACCAGCCGTACGGCATGGTGCTCATCACGGGGCCGACCGGCTCGGGCAAGACGACGACGCTCTATTCGGCGATCCACACGATCAACTCGCTGGACGTCAACATCATGACCGCCGAGGACCCGGTCGAGTACAACCTCAAGGGCGTCAACCAGGTGCAGATCAACGAGGGCATCGGGCGGACGTTCGCCGCCGCGCTCCGGTCGTTCCTGCGCCAGGACCCCGACGTCATCCTCGTCGGCGAGACGCGCGACCTCGAGACGGCGCAGATCAGTATCCGCGCCGCGCTGACGGGCCACCTCGTCTTCTCCACGCTCCACACCAACGACTGCCCCTCGACGATCGCGCGCCTCATGGACATGGGAATTCCTCCGTTCCTCGTCGCCTCATCGCTCCTCCTCATCCTCGCCCAGCGGCTGGGCCGGAAGGTCTGCCAGTGGTGCAAGGAGCCGTATGAAGCCGACGAGGAGAGCCTGGTCCCCTACGGTCACCTCTCGCAGGGCCTCGGCAAGGTCAACTTCTACAAGGGCAAGGGGTGCGCGACCTGCAACTTCACCGGCATGAAGGGCCGGGTCGCGATCTACGAGGTCATGCCGATCACGGAAGAGATCCGCGATGCGATCCTGAAGAACGCGCCGACCGCCGAGCTGCGGGAGCTGGCGCGGTCCCAGGGCATGAAGTCCATGCGCCAGAGCGGGCTCATGAAGGTGCTGGAAGGCACGACCACGGTGGAAGAGGTCTTGAGGGTCACCCTCTCCTAGCAGGCCGTTATTTCCGACGAGGAGGCGCGATGGCCGCCAACATGGCCGATCTTCTGCAGATCATGGTGGACCGCGGGGCATCCGACCTGCACATCACGAGCGGCACCTATCCGCAGCTCCGGATCAGCGGGCGGCTCACCCAGCTCACCCAGTTCGAGGTGCTGACGCCTCAAGACACCCAGCGGCTGGCCTACAGCGTGCTGAACGAGGGGCAGAAGCAGAAGTTCGAAGAGGACAACGAGCTCGACCTCTCCTTCGGCATCCAGGGCCTCGCGCGCTTCCGCTGCAACGTCTACCGCCAGCGCGGCGCGGTCGGCGCGGCCATCCGCATCATCCCCTACAAGATCCGCACGTTCGAGGACCTCGGGCTGCCTCCCATCGTCCAGCATCTCGCCGACCGCCCGAAGGGGCTCATCCTCGTGACGGGGCCGACCGGCTCGGGCAAGTCCACGACGCTCGCCGCGATGATCGACAAGATCAACACCGAGCGCCACGAGCACATCATGACGATCGAGGACCCGATCGAGTTCGTCCACCCGCACAAGTCGTGCCTCGTGAACCAGCGCGAGGTCTTCGCGGACACGCAGTCGTTCACCCGGGCCCTCAAGTCCATCCTGCGCCAGGACCCGGACGTCGTGCTCGTTGGCGAGATGCGCGACCTCGAGACGATCGCGGCCGCGCTGACGATCGCCGAGACAGGCCACCTGACCTTCGCCACCCTGCATACGAACTCCTGCGCCCAGACCATGAACCGCATCATCGACGTGTTCCCGACCACGCAGCAGGACCAGGTCCGGGCGCAGCTCGCCCTCGTGCTCGAGGGCATCTTCTCGCAGACCCTGATCCCGAAGATCGGCGGCGGGCGCGCGATGGCGATGGAGATCATGGTCGCCACGCCCGGAATCCGGAACCTGATCCGTGAGGAGAAGATCCACCAGATCTACTCGGCCATCGCCACCGGAGGGAAATACGGCATGCAGACGATGAACCAGTCCCTCGCCGATCTCGTGAAGCGGAAGCTGATCACGCGCGAGGAGGCGCTGAACCGCTCGACGCTGGTGGAGGAGCTGACCCAGCTCTTCAGCCACGAGGGCGGCGGCGCCGCACCGGCCCCGGCCGCGGCCGGCGCTTCACCCTTCGCCAAGCGCTAGGAGGGAACCATGCCCGTGTTTGCGTACCGTGGCCGGACGGCGGCGGGAGCCGTCACCGGCGAGATCGAGGCCGATGACCGGCCGGGCGCCGTCGCCCAGCTCAGGGCGAAGGGCGTCGTCGCCACGTCCGTGCAGGAGCGCCAGGCCAAGGCCGCCGCGACCAAGCGGATCGGCGGCAAGGTCAAGGACAAGGACCTGGCGATCTACACGCGGCAGTTCTCGACGATGGTCGACGCCGGTCTGCCGATCGCGCAGTGCCTGACGATCCTGTCCGAGCAGAGCGAGTCGAAGACCCTCCGCGACGTGACGGCCCGGATCGCGCGCGATGTCGAGGGCGGCGCCACGCTCGCGGAGTCCTTCAGGAAATACCCCAAGGTCTTCGACGACCTCTTCACCAACATGCTCCAGGTCGGCGAGTCGGGAGGCGTTCTCGATGTGGTGTTACAACGCTTGTCGGGGTACATCGAGAAGGCGGCCAAGCTGAAGGCCAAGGTCAAGGGCGCGATGGTCTATCCCGTCACGATCATCGGCGTGGCGGTCCTCGTGATCGTGTTCATGATGATCTTCGTCATCCCCACGTTCGCCAAGATGTTCCAGGGCCTCGGCGCGGACCTCCCGCTGCCGACGAAGATCGTCATGGTGATTTCCGACCTCGTGCAGCGGTACATCATCCTGATGGTCCTCGCGGGCGCCGGCATCATCTACGCGATCAAGCGCTACTACGCGACGGACCAGGGCAGCAAGGTGATCGACGCGTTCCTCCTGAAGGTCCCCGTCATCGGCATGCTCATCCGCAAGGTCGCGGTCGCCCGGTTCACGCGGACGCTCGGCACGCTGATCTCCTCCGGCGTGCCGATCCTCGAAGGGCTCCTCATCACGGCCCGCTCCGCCGGCAACCGCGTCGTCGAGAGGACGGTGATGCAGGCCCGCACGGCCGTCACCTCGGGCCGGACGCTGTCGGAGCCGCTGAAGGGCAGCGTCGTGTTCCCGCCGATGGTCGTGCACATGATCAGCGTCGGCGAGAACACCGGCGCGCTCGACCAGATGCTGCAGAAGATCGCGGACTTCTACGACGACGAGGTGGACACCGCCGTCAATGCGCTCACGTCGCTGCTCGAGCCGGTCATGATCGTGTTCCTCGGCGTGGTCGTCGGCGGACTCGTCGTGGCGATGTACCTGCCGATCTTCAAGCTGGTCACGTTGATGAAGTAGTGGCGCTCAACGTCAACGGCCTCCTGCGCGGGTTTTCCTGGGCGCGGCTCGCGCTCGCCGCGCTGCTCCTGACCCTCGGTCCTTTCGTGCCGGCCGATCTCATGCCGGGCAAGCAACCGGCGATCCTGGCCCTTGCCCTGCTCGTCGCGGTCGCGTCCTCGGGCGCGCTGCTCCTCGTGGGCTCCGTGGCCCAGCCGCGCCACGTCGCCTGGCTGATCTGCCTGCTCGACGTCGTGCTCATCACCGCCGTCGTCGCGGCGACCGGCGGCGCGCGGTCCATGTTCGCGTTCCTCTACGTGCTGTCCGTCACCGGCGCGTGCGTGCTCCTGTCGCGCACGGGCGGGCTCGTCATCGCGGCGGCCGCGAGCGTGCTCTACACCGGCGTCGTGCTCGGCCGCACCGTCTTCCCGACGAACGTGTTCTTCGACGCGCCCGAGGAGACCACGGCCCTCGAGCTCCTGACGATGTTCCTCAACTCGGGGACCTTCCTCATCGTGGCCATCGTCGCCGGCGGCCTCGCGGAGCAGTTCCGCACGACGCGCCAGGCGCTCGAGACGCAGCACCGGGACCTCCTCGACCTGCAGGCGTTCAAGGATCTCGTCTTCCAGTCGGTCGGCACGGGACTGATCGCGCTCGACCGCCAACACCGGGTCACGGCCCTGAATCGGGCCGCGGAGGAGATCACCGGGCGCGCCGCGAGCGAGGCGGTCGGCCGCTCGTGGCAGGCGGTGTTCGGCGACGCGGTGTCGCTGGACGCCATCGATGCGGCGATCGAGGACAACCCGCGGACGTCCACGCTCCACGAGACGACGCTCCGCCGGCCCGACGGCACCGCGGCGCCGGTGCGCCTGACCTTCTCGGCGCTCCGGTCCGGCGAGGGCGCGCGGCTCGGGCTGATCGGCGCGTGCGAGGATCTCTCCGCGATCCGCCAGCTGGAGGCCCGGATGCGCCAGGCCGACCGCCTCGCGACCCTGGGCCGCATGGCCGCCAACATCGCCCACGAGATCCGCAACCCGCTGGCCTCGCTGACCGGCGCGATCGAGGTGCTCGCGACCCCGGCGACCACCGCGGAGGCGCGCGACCGGCTCTCGCAGATCGTCATGCGCGAGTCGGAACGGCTCAACCAGATCATCAAGGACTTCCTCGCGTACGCGCGGCCCGCGCCGCTGGCGCTCGAGACGGTGAGCATCGCGACCGCGCTCGAGGAGGTCCTCGTCTTGTTCGAGCACCGGGCACGGCCCGGCGGCCCCAAGATCGTCCGAGAGTTCAGCGCGCCTCTGCACTGGCGGATCGACCCGCAGCAGTTCAGGCAGGTCGTCTGGAACCTCTGCGTGAACGCGGTCGAGGCCATGCCGGACGGCGGCGAGCTGCGCGTCGGCGCGGCCGCGGCCTCCGCGCAGATGCTGGCGGTCTGGGTGAGCGACACCGGGGCCGGCATCGCCCCCGACGACCTTGCCCACGTGTTCGAGCCGTTCTTTTCCACCAAACCCGAGGGCACGGGGCTCGGGCTCGCGCTCGTCCACCGGATCGTGCAGGAGCACGGCGGCGAGATCGACGTCCGCAGCACGCCCGGCTTCGGCACGACGTTCACCCTCATGCTGCCGGCGCGCCATGCCTGACACGCGCGTCCTGGTCGCCGACGACGAGCGCAGCATGCGCGACCTGCTCGCGATCATGCTGAAGCAGGCGGGCCACGACGTCGCGCTTGCCGAGGGTGGCGCCGAGGCCATCGAGGCGCTCAAGCGCGAGCCGTTCGATCTCATCGTCACCGACCTGCGCATGCGGGAGGTGGACGGCCTCGCGGTCCTCCGCGCGGCGAAGGAGCATTCGCCGCAGACGGTCGTGCTCGTGATCACCGCGTTCGCGTCCACGGAGACCGCGGTCGAGGCGATGAAGCTCGGCGCCTACGACTACATCACGAAGCCGTTCAAGATGGACGAGATCAAGCTGACCATCGCGAACGCGCTCGAGCGCAAGCGGCTCCAGGACGAGAACCAAGCGCTCAAGCGGCAGCTCCGGCGGGAGCGGGGGTTCGAGAACTTCGTCGGCCGGAACCCCCAGATGCTCGACATCTTCGCCACGATCCGGAAGACGGCCGACAGCCTGTCCACGGTGCTGATCACGGGCGAGAGCGGCACCGGCAAGGAGCTCGTGGCGCACGCCCTCCACGAGGAGAGCCCGCGGCGGAGCGGGCCGTTCGTCTCGGTGAACTGCGGCGCCATCCCCGAGACGCTGATGGAGTCCGAGTTCTTCGGCCACCTGAAGGGCGCCTTCACGGGCGCCGTCGCCAGCACGACGGGGCTCTTCTCGGCCGCGAGCGGCGGCACCCTGTTCCTCGACGAGATCACCGAGGTGCCGCACTCGGTGCAGGTCAAGCTCCTCCGCGCCATCCAGGAGCGGGAGGTCCGCCGCGTCGGCGACACGCGCGACGTGAAGGTTGACGTGCGGCTGATCGCGGCGTCGAACCGGGACGTCGCGAAGGCGGTTGCGGGGGGGATGCTTCGCGAGGACCTGTTCTACCGGCTCAACGTGATTCCCATCCACATCCCGCCGCTCCGCGAGCGCCCGGAGGACATCCCGCTCCTCGTGGCGCACTTCATCAAGAAGATCGCGGCGGAGCTCGGCAAGGTCGTGCGCGGCGTGACCCCGGAGGCGCTCGCGATCCTCGAGGGCTATCGCTGGCCGGGCAACATCCGCGAGCTCGAGAACGTGATCGAGCGCGCGCTCGTCCTCGGCAGCGGCGAGATGTTGGACGCGGACGCGCTGCCGGCCGATCTGCGCCGTCCCCGCGACGTCCAGGACGTTCCCGTCGAGATTCCGGAAGGCGGGCTCGATCTCCAGGCGACGCTCGACCAGATCGAGCAGCGCTACATCCAGATGGCGCTCGCGCGGACGGCCGGCGTGCAGACGCGCGCTGCGGAGCTCTTGCGCGTGAGCTTCCGCCAGCTCCGGTACAAGCTCCAGAAATACGGGACGCGAGCGCCTTCGCGCGACTGACATTCCGCGTCTGGTCCTCCGCCGAAGCCCGTCATGGGAGCGGGACCGTTCGTCCGGGCGCCGGCCGTAAGCGGCTGCAAAACAAGCGACGGGCTCGCGGCGCCAGGTTCGGCACCGACTGTGCACGTGGGATTGCAGGAACTCCGAAATAGGGAGGACGGCATCGCTCACTGGTGGCACAGGGGCCGCGGGATATCGAAGGGCCAGTGCGGCTTCACGCTGATCGAGTTGATGATCGTCGCGGCGATCATCGGGAATCATCGGGATCCTGGCGGCCATCGCCATCCCCCTCTACGTCCACATGCAGGCGCGGGCGCGCGTCGCGAAGGGGCAGGGCGATGTGCGCGCGATCCCTGGCTCACAACGCCGGCATCCCCACTGCGCTGGCTGAGCTCACCGTCGTCGCGACGAGGGCCCAGGGGCAAACCGCGGGCCCCTTCCTCGCACAGATCCCCGTGGCACCCGCCGGCTGGAGCACGTACGCCGACGCCGCGAGTACAGCAGACTCGACGTGGACGATCTCCGCAGCGGGTGACGCAACGACGGTCGTCCTGCCATGACGTTTTTCGTCACGAAGCTGCCGCAGGCGGTCAATTGCCGGAATTGCCGACGGTTGAATGGCCTTAAGAATCAGTAGCTTGAGGCCATGAAATTGCTGGCACGGAAGATGCGATAGCGTGAAGAAGAGTTTCGGGAATCC
>Ga0209342_10007292_pt1 | contig 11140 bp, 12 predicted proteins | sample RifCSP16_2_FD_184023 | JGI IMG/M metagenome (GOLD analysis project Ga0209342, IMG submission 184023) | Soil microbial communities from Rifle, Colorado - Rifle CSP2_sed 16_2 (SPAdes) (version 2) | ecosystem: Environmental > Terrestrial > Deep subsurface > Rock core/Sediment | place: Rifle... | reverse complement strand
GTACCCTCGTACCGGTAGACGGCCTCGCTCACCCGCCGATGCGCGCCCGAGACAACCTCTCCCCACTCCTCGGGGTCCAGCTCCTCAGCCAATGCGGTTGAGCCGACGATGTCCGTGAACAGGATTGTGACTAACTTTCGCTCGCCAAGTGCCTTGCCACTGGCGCGGGCGACGTCGAGCTTGGCCACGAGGTCCTGCGGCATGTACCGATTCAGATCGGATCCGTCCGAACCAGGAAGGACCTCACCCGGCGGCTGAGAGGGAGCATTCGGGAGCGTCGGACGATCCCCAGACTGCCGGGGGACTGTGCCCGACGGCCGAGGCGCAGGTGGCCAACTTGCCGCCCGGGATCCGTCGACCGGCTTCGCAAACGGCCGGTTAGAAGGTGCATCTGAGTCGGACGAATTCGAGGGCGTTGCCTCCAGGCGAACAAACTCCACCAATCGGAAGCCGCACCGATCACAGAAGACGGCGGCTTCGGGGAGAGCAACGCCACAGCGTGGGCAGGCATCGAGGAGCAGGCTCCCGCAGCGTTTGCAGAACCTGGCCTCCCCGCGATTCGATGTCCCGCAGAATGGACAATCCATCATCCCATATTCCTACACACGTATTCCGGTGAGAGGGTGTGGACACACGCAGGCCGCACCCTAGGCCTGCCGGGCAAGAACCTTAGCATCCGGGATCCCGTCGACCCTCAGGCTGGCCCTGTCCATGATCTGAGTTTGTACGGTCTTTGCTCCAGATCGCTCTGGCGGAGGGACTCCTCACCGGCTTCGTTCGAATGCGAGTGATCACCAGGCGTTCATCCCCATGGCCGGGCTCCTTCGCAGAACGACGAGATGATAATAACCGGTTTGTCCTTGGCTGGAAAGTCATACCGGCGGATACGCGACCGCCATGTGGGTGCCGCTTGTATCATCGCCGGACACCCGAACAGCTAGTTTATTGAGTCCAGATAAGTGAGTAACGGCTTCATAAGCTTGAAGCCCTTCAGCGTCTCCTTCACAATGCCGGGTGCCAGCAGGTCGCGATCGGGGATTCGGTGGTAGACCGTGACCTGTTTCATTCGCAACAATTCGATGTCAGGGTGATCCTTGGCATAACCCTTGGGTGCCGTCTTCAGCTTCTCTCCCTCGACGCCTCCGAAGTAGTCGCGGAACGCTTTGGAAGCGACGATCTTCTTGAACGGCTTGGGGTCGCGGTCGATTATCTGACGAAACTTGGCCAGGTGTTTCGAGTCCGGCTCGTGCATGCCGCCTGCGATCATTGACTCGCCGCCCGGACTGACCTGTATGTAGTAACCGACCCCCATAGACTTTCGGCCCCCGGGCGCGATGTAGGCGCCCATGTGGGTCTTGTATGGCGTCTTGTCCTTGGAGAAACGAACGTCGCGGTAGATCCTGAATATGCAATCCTTCGGTGTCAGGCCGTGCAGGCCTTCCGTGGGCCGCAGTTCGTCTATCAGTGCACCCACGAACGCCTCGAAGGCCTGGCTGGCCTGGTCGTATTCGGCGCGATGAGCCTGAAACCAGGCCCGGTTGTTGCTGCGTTTCAATGCCTTGAGGAATTCCAAAGTCGGTTTGAGATCGGCTTGAGTGGCCATACGATTGTGCTCCTGCAAGGGTACCTCTACATAGGATCGGACATGCAGCCATCATCCCCGAGTCAAATCACCATTGCGTGATCACCATCATACCTCAACCACGCCAGAGAACAGGCGGTCTCAGACCTCCTCCCCCGGCCTGGCGCGCCGCATCCCCGCCCCCGAATTCTCTACCGGGGGCGGAGGTCTTCTTGAAGGATGGGGCCGGCTTCGCCGGCCCCATCCTTCAAGAAGACAATGTGATCGCAGGAACGCGAACCGCGTGCCGATGTGGTTTCACCACCACTCAAGTCATTCAAGGCTCGCCGATCGATAAGGCCGATCGCGAGCTACACCATGAACGGCGGGCCGAAGAAGATGTATCGCTCGAAGTCTCCAAACTCCTTGTCGCACATGAAGATCGCCGTGAATGAGTCCATTGTGTAGCCCCGGCGTATGAGGTGTCTGATGGCCAGTCGATTGACGAGGGGCACCTCAATTCCAAACCGATCCCATTTCCCGCGTGCGAAGTTTTCCGCGTGGGCAAGAACCGCCGGGAAGTCGTCTGCGTCCATCAGGGCGAATGGACCGCTCGTTTCCCCGACGTAGCCATAGCCGACGATCCTGCCTTCCCGCCTGAAGATGAACCCGTGGCGATCGCCGGCCAGCCACCGATGATCTTCCGGCCGCGCGTGCCCGATCAGCTCCCGATCGATCTGGCGCAATCCCTCCATCACTTCCGGGGTCAGGTTCATTCGCTCAGGAACCAGGTCGGTGTCGACCTCAACCAATTCCGGTTGGCGAGAGAAATACTTAATGGGGAAACGTCCGGCCAAGCCAGCCTTCAGGTAGCGGATTTGAGCTCTGTCATCCAGCGTGGCGATGATCGACCGATGGGTCGCGCCGGCATCCGGGAACGCCCGCCGGAAGAGTTCATGCCCAACGCCGGAGGATTGTTCTCCAGGGACGACGAAGAATTCCGTCAGTTCTTGCGCCCCGCCCCTTCGGATTGCCCTGGCGTAGCCGACTGGATCCCCGTCGTTCTCGGCGATCCAGAACTCGGAAGCCGTCCGGGCGATGTGCTCGAACATCGACTTTCTTCGCGTCCACAGGCCCCGGACGACGTCTGGATCACTCCCGCCCGATATCGCCATCACCCCGGTACGCCGGCCAAGATCAGATATGGCCTGGTAGAAGATCTGGAAAGCAGTCTCGGAATCCTCGACGCTGCCCTGACGGTATGTGATCGGCATCGCACGTTCTCCCTGGAGGGTAAGCCTATTGCGGGTGACAGGTGGTAATTCCCGGACGTGGCCGCCGCGGCTGTCGCTAGTGATGAGCGACCGACGGTCGGATCAGGCGTCCGCCTTGGAAGGGTTAAGGCTCTTGAAGGCGGCTGCGGCCAGCGCGCCACCCAGGATTTCGGCCACGAAGAAGATCCAGATGTTGCCTGCGCGCGACAAACCCATCACGGTGATCCCCAGCGCCACCGCCGGGTTGAACGCGCCGCCCGAAATCGATCCCACGGCATAGGCACCGACGAGGAGTGTGAACCCGATCGCAAAGCCGAAATAGCTGTTGCCGCTCGTCTGTTCCGCTGTGGCGACATTGAGCACGACATAACACAGCGCAAATGTGAACAAGAACTCGGCCAACAGCGCCGGGATGACTTCAGGCTGAGCCGGAGTGAGTGTGGGGTTTCCTTTAAGAAAGGACACGATGAGCGCGGCCACGACCCCGGCCAACGCCTGGGCGGTCACATACCAGGCTGCCTGACTCGGGCTCGTCTTGCCCCGCAACCAGACCGACACGGTCACGGCCGGATTGTAGTGGCCTCCGGAAATATACCCTCCCGCGTAGACCATAACCGTCAATACAGAACCGATCGCCAGGGGAGCCAGTGCGCCTGCTCCGGGATCGATCGACACCATGCCAACGGTGAGCACGAGGAAGAACGTACCGATGAACTCGACCAAGTATTTCTTCATACTTATGCCTCCGCATATGAATATGTGTGAGCGCAGGCCGATGCCCGTGCGTTCTGCGTCTCAATCGTCTGTGATCGGTATGTCTGGAACCCAGTCGTAACCGTCGAGATCGAGGATGTGCGCTTCGCGCAGCTGATAGGGTTTGTCGCTGGCCGGGGATAACACGCGATACCCCAGCCTCTCGGCGGCCGACTGAGCCGCGTCAGGATCACATCCATGCAACCTGAGCTCCACACCTGTCCCCCGCCTCCCGTCCATGCTCAGGAGCGAAAACAAGGGGTGCTCCTGATAGGTGTGGTCCGCGTGCAGCGTCCATTCGGCTCCGTACCCACGCAGGACGGCAAAATCCGGATCGCGGTAGACCACAGCCGCCTGCAAGACCTCCCGCTGGAACGTCAACGAGGCCTCGATCTCGCGCACGATCAAGTTGACAGACAGAGCCTGAAGGGTCTTTGCGTAATCTTTTGCCGGCATCCACGGAGCGCCCGTTCGGAGTTTCAAGAGTACCTCCCCTGGAATAGGGATATCCCGGCTGGGGTCGACCGCCCCATTTCACGAGTCTACCATCTACAACCCACGGTCCGCGAGCTGTAATCTCCATTCCGACGTCAAGAGCTGAGGTAAAAATGCCAGAGCACCCGGGCAGCGACGGCCCTCCACGGCCTCCAGCGCTCGGCGAACTCATTCATCGCCGCGATATCCGGACGGGAATGTAGTCCCTTAAGTTTCTGGAGTGCAGCGGCCAGCGCCAGATCTCCGGTCGGCCAGACGTCCGGTCGAAGCATGGCCATGAGAAGGTAAATGTCCGCCGTCCATGGACCGACGCCATCGAGGCTCAGCAATGTGCCGCGGATGGTGTCGTCGTCGACCTTTTCGAGCTCCTCCAGTTCCAGGCTGCCGTCCAGAATCGCCTTCGACAGCCGACGCACATAGCGGGCCTTCTGGCGGCTGAAGCCAATGGTCTTCATCGTCTCATCATTCAGGGCGAGGACACCGGATGGCGTCAGGGGTGAGACAACCAGACACAGACGATCGAAAGCCGCCTGAGCAGACGCAAGGGAGACCTGCTGCTCGAGAATGATGTGGATGAGGGTGGGGAAACCGGGCTCACGCTCCCACATGGGAGGTTCGCCGAACGCATCCAGGACCGAGGCCAGATCATCATCGCAGCTTCGAAGGTGCTTCAAGGCAGACGAGAACCTACTCGGGGTGAGTTTGTAGGATTGCATTTGGGGGCCCGCCTCGTCAGGATCCTCCGGGTTCAGCGCTTTGCCAGGATTTCCTTCAACCTGGGATGATCGGCGTACACACCGCGCCGTTCGGGGGGAAGCAGCGCCGCGATCCGGCACATGATTTCGTCATCGTAGGCTTCCAGCGCGCGATCGCGATCTAGATCGGCAAGCGGTGGCAGCTGAAAGACCTCGCCGAATCGCACGCGGATATGAACCCGGCGCAGGCTCCGCAAGCTGGCCTTCACAACCGAATCTTCCGTCCCAATGATAGCTGCGGGCAAGATCGGTGCCCCGCTCTTCATCGCCAGGTACCCCGCCCCGGACCTTGCCCGGATCAGCGCACCGCTCGGGCTTCGGGTCCCCTCGGGAGCGACGATCATCATCCCGCCGCGTTTCAGGCGCCTCAGGCTTGTCCGGACGGCGTTGAAATCGGCATTGAACCGATCGACCCATATCCCATCGATGGCCCAGGTCAGCCAGCGGAATACCATCGTCTTGCGGTACTTCTCGGCGACGAGCATGATGATGTCGTCCCTGTCGATCAGCACGTAGGGAAGACCGGGGTCCAGCCGGCCGATGTGGTTGGTGACCGCAACCAGTCCGCCTGAGCGCGGGACGTTCTGCATGCCTTCGACCTCAACGTGGGCGATCAGGCGAAACAAAGCACGGATCAATGCGGTAGTGATCTTGAACTTCATGGTCCTCCGAAGGCAGACATCGCCGGGAACAAAGACAACCTGCCAGGAGACGTCGAAGAGGCGATCCTTGGCCTTTCTTCCGGCATGCCAGAATTCTACTGTATCAACCGCACACGACTGCGTTAGAATCGATCGATTGAATCGGACTGGGCTGTCCTTTCGAGAGACAGCCGGGGGAGTTCCCTCCCCGTCCGGGAGGTGTCGATGAGGCTATCCTGGATGGCGTTGAGGCTCGGCCTGGCCGGCGGGCTGGTTCTGTCATACCCGTCACCCACACTGGCAGTCTACCAGCCGGCGGCGCCGGAGATCCAGGTCCTGGACGCGGAGGGATCTCGCGTGGATCGAATTACCGACGGCGATCAGATCCGCCTGAGCCTGGCGCTCCTCCCGCCCTCCGGGACGGACCGGCTGGTGCAGTTCTCTCTCGACGGGCACTCCTCACCAGTCGCGACCTGCGCTTTGGACAAGGAAGAGCAAGGTTGCCAGACCCCCCCATTCGAGACCCTCGGCTGGTACTGGTCCGACTCGGGCGCCGCCTCACCCAGCCGTTCGATCACCGCTGAGGTCAATGGGACGGCTCCAATTGGTCCAACCTCACTCCATGTCGCCCCTCGGCCGGTGGTGATGGTTCACGGGTTTGCCTCTTCATGGGAAGCCTGGATCCGCTACCTCGGTCCGTCGGGCTATCTGGCCGAGAGCGGGCTGAGCGGCTTTGCGGTCGGCGACGGCCAGGTGGCAGGAAGTATGAAGACCGGGAGTCTGACCGACCCGGCTGAACGAACAAACACGATCGCCGAGAATGCGACGGCCCTGTCGGAGTACATCGAAGGAGTTAAGAAGGCGACCGGTGCCCACCAGGTCGATCTCATCGCGCACAGCATGGGCGGTTTGATCACGCGTTATTACATCGATCGTGTCATGGAAGCGAAGGACGTCGCCCAGTTGCTCATGTTGGGCTCGCCGATGGCCGGCACCGACTGCGCCGATCTGCCGGCCGCACTTGGTCTGTACTTGCCTGCCACGCTCGAGATCCGGCCGAGTTATGTCACGGACGTGTTCAACGTCGATATCACCGGCCGGCATGGCGTGCCCTTCCATGCGCTGGCGGGCGTCCCGATCCTGGAGGGGTTTCAGGCCCCGTGCACCGATGTGCCGTCAGACCTGGCAGTCTCTCTCAGGAGTGTGACCGCGATCCCACTCGAGGCACGCCAGATCCCGGTCCTGCACATGAACCTCAACCTGTCAGAAGATGTGTTCCGCGAATTCGTTCAGCCATTGCTCCAGACTCCCCCGGGGGGATTTCCAAATGAGCCCGATCCACCGGGGAGCGGGGCGGCTGGGGCGCCGCTGCAGTTCTCTCGGGTGTTTACCGGTCATGTCGCGCCCGGCGAGGAACAAGAACTGACCGTCCCCATCGATTCGGGGATGACTTTGGCGAGCTTCGCCTTGTACGATTCGACCCGCTCCTTGGACGTATCAGTCCGGGGCGCGAGTGGGAATACGATCGAGCTGAGCCCCGAGGCGAACGGGCTGGTGGTTGTTCGAGACCCGGACACATTGTATTACCTCGGGTATGGGTTTCAGAACCCGAAGCCGGGTGCCTGGAGGGTGACCTTGAAGGCGACGAAGCTGACGCCCAGCACGGGGGCTGACTTCGCCTTGGCCGCCCACTTCCTCGGGGGAGCGCAAGCCGAGGCGCAGTTGAGCGCGATCTTGCCCCAGGTCGGGGAGAAGGTCACCCTGACAGCCTCTCTCGGCCCGCCCGGGATGGGAATTACGCTCACGGAGGCTGAAGCCTCGATCCGCGATCCAAGCGGTGCGCTGGAATCGATCGAGCTTGCGGTTGCCGGATCGGAGGCGGGTGCAATTTGGACGGCGGCAGTCCCCGGCCTGTACGGGATCGACGTCAGCCTGAAGGGGACCGCATCAGACGGAATGCCAGTCGAGCGGACGGTCTTCCTGGCGCTCGAGGCACAAGCCGCCCCTGATCGACATGGCTGGGCTTTGTTGTTGACCGGAGCGGTCCTTTTATTGACCTTGATTGGCGTAGCGGTGACCTGGCTCCGGCTCCATCGAGGCCGCCGCAGGTCAAGCTCTCAGGACACGCCCCGCATCTAGCCGGAACGTCTCATCGCCAGACGCGCCAGTCCTAACCCGATCCGGCCGAAGACTAGCCCCAGGCTCGCAGCGATCGCCGTGCCGAGGGCGACATGGTACCAGGCGATGGGGTATGCGCTGAGCGTGGGTATCTGGCGGAACCATACGCTCGCCGTGACGACGAGGCCGGCTCCGTATACAGGGGCGGCGATCAGGGGATTGCGCCTGGCCCACGGCCACAAGTCCAAGAGCGACACCAACCCCAGCGGCACGGCCGAGAGCATCATCGTCCAGGCCTGCTCGAAACCGATCAGGCCATTGGCGTGCCAGCGCGATGGTCGAGTCTGGGTTCAGTCGCACGAACTCTTCCACCACGGAGACAGGTCTCAAGGCGGCAAACCCCACGGCAGCCACGCCTACGCCGATGTACTGCAGCCCGAGGGCTGTGACGAAGATGAGCGATGCGGGCCAGAACCGGCGTGCCAACCCAATGATCAGCAGGAGCGACATGGGGAAGAGCGATCCGACCAACACGGGGAAAAGGAGCCGGACCACGCCTGCCGACTGTGCGGCGAAACTAACGATGAATGCCTGGGCCATCTGGAAGTTGACGGCTTCGAAGGTATACGCCCCGACCAACACAAATACCCATAAGAACGGGCCAGTCCATGCGAATTTCAACTCCCGCCGCCGGCCCGACTCCACCAGACCTATCAGCAAGCTGTAGTCCACAACCATGGTAGAGAACATGATGGCGAGATGCGGCGGGCTCCAAAGGGTTACATCGACGCCGAGAACCTCGTGCCACAGCTCATCGAAACCTCCCGAAAGCAGCGCGGCAGCGTAGCCGAAGAACACACCGAAGAAACCCAGGGGGGCATGGATCGGACCCAGGTGGACGGTGCCCTCGAGCTTGACCCCCGAACGTGTCAGGTGTGTCTCATGCACAAGCATCCATGACACCAGGCACATTCCCGAGACAAAGGCGACGATCACGAGCAGATGGGGAGGGATCCACAGACTGTCGCGGCCGATGGCCACATGCCATTGGATGTCCCATATCCCACCGAACAGATTGAGGAGCTTGAGCAGCGCGATGACAGTTAGCACTCTGAATCGAAGCCGCTCATGGGCCTCAGCTTGATATCCCCGCATGGTGTTGGGTATCCTTCTTCGGTCGGATTGTTCAACTGGCTTCACGAGCATCGGACCGCTCCCCCTCCGCCCCATACCGATGCGGCAAGCTGAAGTCCCAATCGCCCGAGCTCGTTTTACGAATGACGGCCTAGGGAATTGCTCGACCGACTGACATGTTGCTGGGAATCTTGCGTGACTCGGCCGGGTTCGTCACCTGGATGGACCGAAATCGTCAAGCCGCATAGGGTACGACTCGCAATGATATCAAGGCTGGGCTCCGCGGGCGAGAGCGCTTCAGAATTCCATCACGGCATCAAGACCTCGATGGAGTCCGGTGAGACGGCTCACATTGCGGATCGCCAACAGGGCCCCAGCCACATACGGCTGGGCGCTTGTCCCCGAGTCAAATCGGAGAGTCAGCCGCTGATCCGCTTCACCGAAGATCGCCTCCAGAGAGATCACGTACCCCGGCAGCCGCACGGAGTGAATCTGAGATCCGCCAAGCCGGGCACCGCGACTTTCACGCGGACCGCGCACCTGATCGAGAGGGATATCCAGTATCGATTCGCGGATCGCGGCCAGGCGGTTCGCCAGCTCGAGCGCCGTCCCGCTCGGAGCATCGATCTTGTCGGCATGGGCGTAGTCGATGATCTCCGAATGGTGAATGTGGTTGGCCGCCATGGCGGCGAATTTCTGCAAGAGGACGGCGCCCAGGGCAAAGTTGCCGCAGGCCAGCACTCCCCTGCCCATCTGTGTGGCAACGACGTCGATCTCGCGGTAGTCAGCGTCACTAAGTCCGGATGTGCCAACGACCACATGGGCGCCGCGCTCGAGGCCAAGAAGGACGTGCTTCTTGGCGACGTCCGGGTGGGTGTACTCGACCAGAACCTGGGGATGGGAATCCATGGCGGCAGAAACGGAGGGAGAGAGTGTGACGGAGAGGCCCGGCTTGCCAATGACGTCTCCAAGGCGTTCGCCGGCATGTTTCCGGGAGACCGCCGCCACGAGTTCGATATCCGGCGCGTCGGCAATCGCTTTGGCCAGCGCCGAGCCTGCCCATCCGGTCGCGCCGGCGATACAGACTGCGATGTTTGTGTTCATAGGCCCTCAGGTGGATTCAAAGATGCCGGCGATGCCTCCGACTAGAGGTGCATGTTACCTCCACCGCCGGTCGGGGCACAAATGGCCGCGGTGGACATCTGTAGTCTGAGAGGGATCAAGGGGAAGTGGACCCCAAAAGCTGGACACTCCCAGTAGGGGGGGCCTAGACTTTGGAAGAGAGGTCCACGATGACAGACAGGCGAACGTTCTCTGCAGAATTCAAGGCCAAGGTCGTCCTCGAGCTGCTGGACGGTTCGAAGAGCTTGAGCCAGGCCAGCCGGGAGTATCGGATCAAGGACTCGGTGCTTTCCCGCTGGAAGCAAGAGTTCATCGAGCGCTCGGCCATGGTGTTTGAGACCAATGCCAGTCGGGACGATCGGGATCAACGGATCACCGAGTTGGAGCGCATGGTCGGTCGTCTGACGATGGAACTTGAGATGGCAAAAAAAGTATCTCGGCGTCTTCGTTGACGACGGCGAGAAAGCGGGAATTGGTGAGCGAGTTTCATGATCGAGAAAAGTATCCAGTCGCAAAGCTGTGTCGCTTGCTGGGGCTAGCGCCGAGCAGCTACTACCGGCATCGGGTCGAACCTGATGAACAAGCGCTGCGGGGAGCCATTGAGATGGTGTGCCAGCAATATGCAACCTACGGCAGCCGACGGGTCACCCGAGAGCTGCGACGGGCTCCTTACCGACTGACCGTCAATCGCAAGCGGGGATCCAGCGGCTGATGAGGCAGATGGGCCTGAAACGAACCCAGAAGCCCCAGGGACGCCGTACGACAGATAGCCGACATGGATTTCCGCGCTTCCCCAACCGGGTGGCAGGTCTTGAGGTATGCCGGCCGGACGAGGTCTGGGTGAGCGACATCACCTACATCCGGTTGGGCAAGGGGTTCGTGTATCTGGCAGTGATCATGGATATGTTCACGCGGGGCATTCGAAGTTGGAACCTCAGCCGCTCACTCGATCGTTCCCTGACGCTGAAGGCCTTGCAGCGAGCGCTCAGGGACGGCGTGCCGACGATCCATCACAGCGATCAAGGTGTTCAATATGCCTCCACCGACTACGGCGATTTGCTCAAGCAGCACCAAGTCCAGATCAGCATGTCCAGAAAAGGATCGCCCGGAGAGAAACCCTACGCCGAGCGGCTGATCCGCACCATCAAGGAAGAGGAGGTGGACCTATCCGAGTACCGGGACTTCGCCGAGGCACAGGCACAGATCGGGCACTTCATCGAAGAGGTGTATCAGAAGAAACGCATCCACTCATCCCTTGGGTATTTGACCCCTCGGGAGTATGAAGAC
>Ga0209342_10007291_pt1 | contig 11140 bp, 10 predicted proteins | sample RifCSP16_2_FD_184023 | JGI IMG/M metagenome (GOLD analysis project Ga0209342, IMG submission 184023) | Soil microbial communities from Rifle, Colorado - Rifle CSP2_sed 16_2 (SPAdes) (version 2) | ecosystem: Environmental > Terrestrial > Deep subsurface > Rock core/Sediment | place: Rifle... | reverse complement strand
GCATCGAGCGGATCGAGTCGCGAAGGGCCTGGCGTCCGTCCTCCGTCAAGTCCTCACCTTCGACCTCCGACAGGTAGTGCAGATTCGCGTTCACGACCACAGCCAGGTCGTTCAGCTCGCGCGCGACGCCGGCGGCGATTGGCAGGAGGGGGATGACCGGAGGCTTCATGGTGGAATCGACCTCTTCAAGGCCGGTGCCATGTCCGGCGCACGGCTCCGATATCGTTCTGCGAAGAGGGTGACCCGGCGGAACTCGTCCTGGAACGCAGCCGCGAGAGCTCCGGGATCCCCTAACGTTCCATGCTTCGCGTCCGCCTCGACCTCCTTGGCTTGGTTGCCCAGGCCGACGAACCCGAGGTTGAGGGAAGAGCCCTTGAGCGTGTGCGCGAGGGTCTGGATGGATCGGGTATCCCCCTTTTCCACGGACTGCGCGAGCTCTCGCAGCTGTCCCTCCGTGATGGAGAGATAGGGCCGCAGTATCCCCTCGTAGAAACCGCCAGGGCTCCCGTCGAGGAGATCCTTCATTTGCTCGAAGCGCCGCGCGTCCACCGTCGTCTCCTGTGACGCCGCAGGATCTGCCGCCGCCTGCGAGGGCGGCGCTCCTGCGTGCCCCGGCTCCGCGCCGTGGTTCTGGGTAGAGCGAGAGAGGGCCGCCCACAGCCCCTGCCAGGTGATGGGCTTGCTGATGTAGTCATCCATCCCCGCGGCCAGACAGCGCTCGCGGTCGCTCTCCAGGGCGTTGGCCGTCATGGCGATGATCGGTATGTGGCCACCTCGCGTTCGTTCTCGCTCGCGGATGCGCGCCGTGGCCTCGAGCCCGTCCATCCCGGGCATCTGGCAATCCATGAGCACCACGTCGAAGGTCGACTTCTCCAGGAGCCCCAGCGCCTGGGACCCGTCCGTAGCCACGACCAGGGTAGCCCCCATCCCTTCCAGCATCTTCCGGGCGACCTGCTGGTTCACCAGGTTGTCCTCGGCAAGGAGGACGTGGAGGGGAGTGGCGAGCGACGGTTCGTCCCTGTGGGACGGGCTGGCCTCGCTCACGGTGTGGCGGGTGACGAGGGCTCCGCGCTCCCCCCTTCGCTTTCGCTCGAGGACCATGGAGAGCACGCCCGCCAGGCTCTCGGCCCGCACTGGCTTCACCAGGTAGGCGTCGAATCCGAGGGATCGCATGTGGGCCGCCTCGCCTCGGTACCCCGAACTGCTGAGCATCACCAGGCCGAGGCCTGTCAGCGACGCGTCGGCCCGGAGGATCTCCGCGACCCGCCCACCGTCCATGTCGGGCAGGTGATCGTCCACGATGGCGGCGTCGAAGGCTCCGCCTCCCCGCGCCGCGGCCTGCACCTTCTCCACTGCTTCGCCGCCGGAGTGGGCGGCCATCACGTGCACGCCCAGCTGGCCCAGCTGCTTCTCCAAGATCGCCCGGCCGAGGTCGCTGTCGTCGAGCACCAGCAGTCGCGCGCCTCGCAGGATCGAGGAGGGCGGCAGCGCGCCAGGCCGGTCTTGGTCCGCGGGGAGCTCCAGCGCGACGGTGAAGACGGACCCGCTTCCCTCTTCGCTCAGGAGGTCGATGCTCCCTCCCATCCCGTCGATGATCCTCCTGCAGAGCGCGAGACCAAGTCCGGTGCCGCCGAACTTGCGCGAGGTGGAGGCGTCCGCCTGGGAGAAGGGGCGGAAGAGGCGCTTCTGCGCCTCCCGGGAGAGGCCCATCCCCGTGTCCGCAACCGAGATCCGGAAGCCCACCCTCCCGCCGCTCTGGTGGTCGAGCTTCGCCGTCACCAGCACGTGGCCAGCGGAGGTGAACTTCACGGCATTGGACATCAGGTTCCCGAGGACCTGGCGGAGACGGCTGGGATCGCCGATGAGGCGCGACGGGAGTCCGGGGTCGATCTCCACCAGCAGATCGACCTGCCATCCGACCACCTGGGGACGGTTCAGCTCGACCACGTCGAACACCAGGGACGTGAGGTCGAAGGGGATGGCCTCGAACCGCAGCTTGCCTGCCTCGATCTTCGACAGATCGAGGATGTCGTTGAGGATCGTCAGCAAGGACTCGCCGCAGCGGGCGATGGTGCCGACGCAATCGCGTTGCTCGGGGTTCAAGGAGGTGTGCTGGAGGAGCCCGGTCATGCCGAGCACTCCGTTCATGGGCGTGCGGATCTCGTGGCTCATGTTGGCGAGGAACTCGCTCTTGGCGCGGGTCGCCGCCTCCGCCTCCACCCGGGCGCGCTGCACCTCTCCCATGGCCCTCTCGAGCGCCTGCGCATCGGCGACGAATCGCGCGGTGAGCGCGTAGGCGACCGCGCCGATGGGCACGAGGAAGCCCAGGTCGACGAGGTAGGGCACGCGATAGAGACCGGCGAGGACGAAGTAGTCGTTGGCGCCCATGGCGAGGAGGAACGAGAGCGCCGCTAAGTGCACGCCCGCGTACGGCACGCGCCGGCGCCACGCCGCGAAGAACCGTCCCACCGGCACGATCAGCGAGCCGAGGACGAGCGCGATGACCATGTCGCCGAAGGCGGTGGTCACCGGGTTGCGATAGGTGATGCCGAACAGCGGGATCGCCACGGGGAACGCGCCGCCGGGGTAACTGAGGGGTGTCGAGCACGCCAGCACGCCAGCGACGGCGAGCGCGGCGGTGAGCGCCCCCTCCTTGCGTGTCGGCTGAAGACCCAGGTAGGTGCGCGAGTAGCGCAGCCAGGCGATGGTGTGCAGCGCGGCGATGAGCGCCTGGATGCGGGATGTCAGCACGACCATCCCGTCCGAGAGCGCGTGCGTCGTCGGCACGTTCAGGGCCGAGTACACGGCCACCATCATCGCCGCGGCCGCGAAGTGACGTTGGTCTCCCCACCCCGGTGCGCGCGAGAACCTCCGGCTCAGAGCGGCGACGTAGAGCCCGAGCGCACACGAGAGGAGGGAGATGACCGACGCGACGTTCATACCTTAGCGTGCCGGCTCGGTACGCGCGTCGACGCCGTCCCCGAAAATGCGACTCCCACTGCCACCTCTCCTCACCCCGCGAGCGAGAGCGGCTCCCCCTGGCCGCCTCGCGGGGTAGCACGCTGCGGGCCAACCGAAATGGGCGAGGCGTGGGATGCCGGGCCTCCTCTACCCGTGACTCACGGACCAGCCCACCGGTCGTGGGTCGAGCCCAACCGGCGCATTAGCTGATTCACGCTAGATCGAAGGGGTGGCTGGCGCGACCCATGGCGGCGACGAGACCTCCCCGGCTCGCGCGGGATGCTCGGAGAGCAAGTAGCGAGTCGTCGCCATCGAGCAGGCAGCGCTGCGAGACGGTAGCGAGGCCCAGGCGTCGCTGACCTTCAAGGTACGGAAGCCTAGCGCAGCAGGTCCTCGATGGCGGTCGCCAGGCGAGCGGTGACGTCCTCGGGAGAGCGCTCTCCGTCCACGACCTCCACCCGGTGCCCCAGTCGCCCCAGATGCGCGATCGCCTGTCGGTAGGCGCGCGCCACCCGGCGCTGGAAGGCCGGCTCCTCGAACAGCTCGCGGTTCGCCGAGGCCGCGAACCGGCGGCGGATCGCCGTGCGCGAGCTCACCTCCAGGAAGAGCGTGACGTCCGGCGCCGCGGCGCGGGCGTTCACCGTCTCCACCCAGGCCATGTCACCCGTCGTGAGCGACTGGTAGGCGAGCGACGAGAGGGTGAACCGGTCGCAGACGACGTCGAACCCCTCCGAGAGCCGGGGCTCGACCTCGGCCGAGAGGTGATCCAGGCGGTCGGCCGCGAAGAGGAGCGCGAGCGCGCCACCGTCGAACCCGCGCGGCGTCCCGGGCGCCCCGGAGATGCGCCGCGAGAGGATCTGGCGGACGAGCGCGCCGACCGGACCGCCGGAGGGCTCGGCGGTGAGGTGCGCCCGACGGCCCCGGTCGCGTAGCCATGCGACGAGGCGCTGGCTCTGCGTGGTGGTGCCAGCCCCGTCGAGCCCCTCCAGTACGATGAACCTGCCCCTCCGGATCCGCCTCACGGATCGAGTTCCAGGAGGCTGCGCAGCGCGCGGAAGCGTGCGAAGTCCGCGTCCTCGACCCGCCCGAGCCGCCGCGCGCGGATCAAGAGCAGGGCCGCCACGGCGCCGAGCACCAGCGCCGCCGCGAGCGCGAGGAAGAAGTAGACCGGCGGGCCCATGAACCGGGTGGCGCGGGTCGAGAACCACCTGTCCCACGCGAGCCTCGCCGCCAGGCCCGAGGCGATGACGGCGCCGAACCCGGAGTAGGCGGCGCGACGGATGGTGTCGACAGATCTACGGACGGCCAGCCGCTCCGCGAGGACGTCGTGCTCGGCGCGGAGCGCCTCGGGCGGTGCGGCTGCCCCGTTCATCGATCGGCTCTCCCACCGAAGCGCTCCGCGATCGCGTCCATCACGGCGCCGAGCCCCGCCGCGACCTTGACCGACGGATTGGTGAGCCGCGGAGACACCTCGGGGAGCGTCCCCGCGTGGTAGCCGACCTTGAAGTCGGAGAACTTGAGGCCGTGCGCGGTGGAGACGACGACCACTCGATCCCCCCGGCGTATGGTGCCGCGCGCGACCAACTTCTCGAGGACGGCCAGGGCCACGCCGGTGTGGGGGTCGGCGTACGCGCCGGCGCGGTCGGCCCGCGCGGCCGCGTCAGAGAGCTCCTGCTCGGTCGCCTGCTCCACCACGCCGTCCAGGGCCTCGAGCGCGCGAAGCGCCCGCTTCGCGGACACCGGGGCGCCGATCCGGATGGCCGACGCGGCGGTCCTCCCCGCCGCCATCGGCTCGACGACGAGCTCGGTGAATCGCCGGCGAGTGGAGGCGAGCGCAGGGGCAGGCGGATGAGCCTGCCCCGGAGCGGGCGGGGGGCACGGGGGGAATGGGGGGGCAGCAGGCCCCCCCATGTCGGATGCGGCGGCAGCAAGCCCCCTCTGAACAGCCCTGAAGAGCGGGTTGGCGCTCGCGGCCTGGGCCACCGCCAGGCGGGGGAGCCGATCCACGAGGCCGAGCTGCTTCAGCATGACGAAGCCGCGGCCCACCGCGCTGGCGTTCCCGAGGTTTCCGCCCGGGATGACGAGCCAGTCCGGCACCGTCCAGCCGAGCTGCTGCGCGACCTCGATGGAGAGCGTCTTCTGACCCTCGATCCGCAGCGAGTTCATCGAGTTCGCGAGGTAGATGCCGGGGGAGCGCGACAGCTCCTGCACCACCTTCATGCAGCCGTCGAAGTCGGTGTCGAGCTCCAGCACCAGCGCGCCGCTCGAGATCGGCTGCACGAGCTGGGCGATGGAGATCTTTCCCTGCGGGAGCAGCACCACGCTCGGGATCCCCGCCGCTGCGCAATACGCGGCCAGCGCGGCGGAGGTGTCGCCGGTCGAGGCGCACGCGACCGCGTCGACGCGGGTCCCCCGGCTCCGCATCTCCTTCACCGCCGAGACGAGCACGGTCATCCCCAGGTCCTTGAACGACCCGGTGTGCGTGACCCCGCATTCCTTCAGCCACACCTCGTCGAGACCGATCTCCCGCGCGTAACGATCGAGACGCAGGAGCGGGCTCCCGCCCTCGTACATGGACACGACGTTCTCGGTCGCGAGCCCGGGATAGACCCACTCCTTCTTCCCCCACACGCCCGATCCGTACGGCCAGGGCCCCATCCTGAAGCGGCCGTCGAAGAGCGCCTTCCACTCCTCGGCGGATCGACCGGCGAGCGCGGCCGTGTCGTGCTCGACCTCGAGCAGGCCCTGGCAGCGCGGGCAGCGATAGACGACCTCGGTGAGCTCGGCGCGGAAGTCGCATCCGTCCGAGCAGCGGAACGAGGCGTGGAACCCTTCTGGCTTCATGAGACGGTCATACCCGATCCACGGGCCGCGGGATGGGGGTATGGCTCGGTCGCGGCTCCGAGGCGGCCTTTTCCAGAAATGCTCGGACGCGCCCCGCTGCCAGCTCGAGGCGCGCCTCGTCCTCGACGAGCGCCATGCGCACGCACCCCTCGCCGGCCGGTCCGAAGCCGATCCCCGGGGACACCAGCACGCCCGCCTCCGCGACCAGGCGGCGCGCGAACTCGAGCGAGCCGAGGTGGCGCAGCGGCTCCGGGATGGGCGCCCACGCGAACATCGTGGCCGCTGGAGAGGGAATGGGCCAGCCGGCCGCGCCGAAGTGCCGGATGAGCGCGTCGCGCCGGCGGCGGTACGTGGCACAGACCACGACGGCGAACGCATCGCAGCCGTCCAGCACCGCGGCCGCCGCCATCTGCACGGGGCCGAAGAGCCCGTGGCCCAGGTAGCTCTTCACGCGCGCGAGCGCGGCCGCCATCGCCGGGTTGCCGGCGGCGATGCCGACCCCCCACCCTGCCATGTTGTAGCTCCTCGACAGCGACATGAACTCGAGCGTGCGCTCACGCGCGCCGGGGGTCTGAAGGATGGCGGGCGCCTCGCCGTCGAAGGCGATGTCGCAGTGAGTGAGGTCGGAGACGATGAAGAGATCGCGCGCCTCCGCGAACTTGACGATCTTGTGGAACAGCTCGGCGGTGGCCACCGCGGTGGTCGGGTTGGCCGGGAAGTTGACGACGAGCCCGCGAGGCCGGCGCTCCGCCCGCTCTGCCGCCACCACCAGCGACTCCATGAAGTCCACGCCCGGACCGACCGAGACCGGGATGCTCTCGCCCCCCGCGATGAGCGCGCCGAAGGAGTGGATGGGGTAGCCCGGCGACGGCGCCAGCACGGCGTCGCCCTCCTGGAGCATCGCGATGAGGGCGTGCCCGATGCCCTCCTGCGCGCCGATGGTGACCACGACCTCGCGCTCCGGATCGAGGTCGACGCCGTAGCGCCGCTTCCAGCGCCGGGCCGCCGCCTGCCTGAGCTCCGGGATCCCGCGTGAGTCGAGGTAGCGGTGATTCCTCCTGTCCGTGACCGCCGTTCGGAGCGTCTCGACCGCCACCTCCGGCACCGCTCCGTCCGGGTTGCCCGTCGAGAGGTCAACCACCTCGACGCCGCGGGCGATGGCCTCGTCCCGCATCCGATCAGTCGCGGTGGAGGCGGACAGCGGCAGCTTCCGGACGCGGGCGAAGAGCTCTGGGTCGTTGAACTGTTTCATGAAAGGCGCTCAAAATTGCCGGAGTGCGTCCGGGATCGCAAGGGGGTGCAGCGAGGCGCTCAGCCCTCGCGGTGTCGGGTGCCGCACGCCGGACATACCTCCCCGCCGAAGCGGCCGCCGCAGGCCCTGCAGCGGCGCTCGAGCTCGGGGATGCCGGCGGGCGACGCGGTGCGGGGCGCCAGTGGCAGCCTCACGCCGCAGCTAGGGCAGAAGACCTCTCCGGACGCGCCGACCCTGGCGCAGTACAGGCAGGCCGCGGAGCTCGCCGGCTCGCGGTCCGCTTCCGGAGGTGCAGGTGCGAGCGCGGTCGGCTCCAGGTCGGTCAGGAGGGCGGAGTCGACCTCTGCAGGCACCGCCTGCGTCAGCTCGAGCCCTTCGAGAGGCGAGGCCGGCACCGCTTCGCCCGCTGGATCGGCCGCCAGTCGTCTCCCGCAGACGTCGCACTCGTACCCGGTCTCCTGGACGTGCTCGCAGAGGGGGCATACGGACATCGTACGGCAGCATAGCACTGGACGGTGGGGGTGCTCATGGACCGGTGAGCGGCACGAACCGCACCGGGAGCAGATCGGTCTCCTGACTCACGCCGTCGTCGCCGCGTTGCAGCACCTTCAGCACCTGGAGGTCGGGGTCGGCGCCGACGGGGATGACGAGGCGCCCGCCCGGCGCGAGCTGCTCGCGGAGCGGCTCGGGGATGGAGCCCGGCGCGGCGGTGACGATGATCCCGTCGAATGGAGCCGCCTCCGGCCAGCCCAGGCGGCCGTCGCCGACGCGCAGGCGCACGTTCGTCAGCTCCAGCGTGCGCAGCAGGAGCTCGGAGGCGCGCGCCGCCAGCTCGGGCACGATCTCGATCGAGAAGACCTCGCGCGCGAGGAGGGAGAGGACCGCGGTCTGGTATCCGGAGCCGGTGCCGACCTCGAGCACGCGCTCGTCCCCGGTCAGCCGCAGCGCCTCGGTCATGAAGGCGACGATGAAGGGCTGCGAGATGGTCTGCCCATGGCCGATGGGCAGCGGCCGGTCCGCCTCCGCCTCCGAGCGCAGCGGCGGCGGGACGAACAGGTGGCGCGGTACCTCCTCCACGGCCCCCAGCACCCGCCGGTCGCGGATCCCCATTCGCTCGAGCTGTCTCGCGAGCGCGCGGCTCACGGAGGATCCTTACCGCGTTCGACCGGCCCGGGCGAGCGACTCGACATGGGTGGAGGTTCAAGGAGCGAACATCTCGGTCAGCACCTCGAGCACGCGCTCGAGCGCGGGGGTGCCGACTGCGCCGAGCCTGCGAACCAGACGGCCTCGATCGACGGTGCGCAGCTGATCGAGCACGATGAGGCCGGACTTGCGTTGAAAGGTCACCGCGACGCGGCTCGGCAACGGTCGCCCCTTGGTGGTCATTGGTGCGACGATGACCGTGCCCAGGGCGCGATTCATCTCGTCGGGAGACACGACGAGGCAAGGCCGCGTCTTCCGGATCTCGTGGCCCTGCGTCGGATCCAGAGAGACCAGGTGCACTTCGCCGCGAGTCACCATTCCCACTCGCTCTCGTCGAAGCGAGTGGGGAGCGCGGGGTCGAGGAGCGGCTCTGGCCCGGCGGCGGCGAACGCGGCCTCCCATCCTTCCCTGGGCTTGCGGGCGCGCCGGATGACGAGGGTCTGGTTCTCGACCGCGAGCTCCACCTCGTCATCGAGGCGTAGCTCCGCAAGCATGGCCCTGGGAATACGAACGCCCTTCGAGTTGCCCACCTGGACGATGTGCGTCTTCACGGTGCTTACTTTGTGATCACCGGCGTCGGGTGTCAAGGCCCGCAGCGCTCTCCACGCTCATCCCACCTGCGCCAGCGAGAGCCGCTCCGCCCAGCGTTCAGCGAGCGCCTCGGCCGCGGCGGCGTGCTCGGGTCGGGAGAGGTCCGGGTCGTCGTCGGCCAGCGCGAAGGCCTCCTCCCGCGCCTCCTCCAGGATCACCTCGTCGCGGTAGAGATCGGCGATCTGGAAGAGCTTCTGCCCCGACTGCCGCGTCCCGACGAGCTCCCCCGGCCCCCGGATGCGCAGGTCGGCCCGAGCGATCTCGAACCCATCCTGCGTCCCCTCCATCACCCTGAGCCGTTCGCGGGCCTCGTCGCCGGCCCGCGCGAAGTGCGCGACGAGCAGGCAATGGCTCTTCGCGGATCCGCGCCCCACCCTCCCCCGGAGCTGATGGAGCTGGGAGAGCCCGAAGCGCTCGGCGTGCTCCACCATCATGACGCTCGCGCCCGGGACGTCCACGCCCACCTCGATGACGGTCGTGGCGACGAGCACCGCCAGCTCTCCCTCGCGGAAGCGCGCCATCACCCTGTCCTTCTCCTCGGCGCGCATCTGGCCGTGGACGAGGCCCACCTGCCTGGGCGCGAAGAGGCGCGAGAGCTCCTCGGCCCCGGTCGTCGCGTCGGCGAGGTCGCTCTTCTCGGACTCGGCCACCAGCGGGTAGACGACGTACGCCTGCCGTCCGGCCTCGATCTCGCGGCGCAGGAGCTCATGGGCGCGCCGCCGCTGGGAGTCGCCGAACACCTTCGTCGTGATCGGCGTCCTCCCGGGCGGCAGCTCCGTGATCTTCGACTGGTCGAGGTCTCCGTAGAAGGCGAGCGCGAGCGTGCGCGGGATGGGCGTCGCGGTCATGACGAGCACGTCCGGCCGCGCGCCCTTCGCGATGAGCCGCGCCCTCTGCAGCACGCCGAAGCGGTGCTGCTCGTCCACGACCACCAGACCGAGGCGGCCTAGATCCACGCCCTCCTCGAGGAGGGCGTGCGTCCCCACCGCGACACGCGCCCTGCCCGTGGCCAGCGCTTCGCGCGCGGCGCGCTGCTCCTTCCCGCGGGCCTGCGCGCCGACGAACGCGAGCTCGATCCCCGATCCTTCGAGCCACCCTCGCAGCGTGCGGGCGTGCTGCGCGGCCAGGATCTCGGTGGGCGCCATGAGCGCCGCCTGCCACCCCGACCGGACCGCCAGGACCATGGCCGCGAAGGCTACCGCGGTCTTGCCGGAGCCGACGTCGCCCTGGAGGAGGCGGTTCATGGGCTCGGGGCCGCCCATGTCACGCGCGATCTCGTCCAGCGCCCGCCGCGAAGGGAAGGAGCTCCGTCGCCTCGGCGACGCGCTCCGGTCCCGCGTCGAAGGCGATCCCAGCCTCGCGGCGCACCCCTCTTCGCCGGAGGGCGAGGGCGAGCTGCAGGAAGAACAGCTCCTCGAAGACGAGGCGGCGGAATGCGGGCGTCGCTCGGTCGGCAGCGAGGACCGGATCGGTCCCGGGTGGCGGGAAGTGCGCCTGCCTCAATGCGCTCATGACCGGCAAGAGGTCGCGTCGCGCCCTGATCTCGGCCGGCAGATCGTCGACCGCGAGGGGCGCGAGCTCGTCGCACAGCCGCTTCATGAGCTTGCGGAGCGCCGGGTGCTGGTAATCGGCCGGTCCCGCGTAGAAGGGCACCACGCGGCCGAAGTTGGCGGAGTCGCCCGGACGCAGCGTCTCGACCTCGGGCTGGCTCATCCGGCGGCGGCCGCCGAACCCCTCGCTGACCTTGCCCGAGGCGAGCAGCGTCTCGCCCACCACGAACTGCCGCAGGCGCCAGGGCGGCGGGTTGAAGAAAGCGAGCTCGAGCTTCCCGCTCGCGTCCGAGAGCTCGACCCGGAGCATGGGCTTCCCGTTCTTCATTCGATGCGGCTGGGCTGAGCGCACCTGCCCGAGGACGATCCCCTCCTCTCCCGGGCGGAGATCGGCCACGCGGCGGATCCGGGACCGGTCCTGGTAAGCCTTGGGCCAGAAGGCGAGGGCCTGCTCGACGGTGACGTGCCCGCGATCCTCGAGCAGAGCGCGTGGCGCAGAGTGAAGGCCCGCGATCTCGGCGAGCGGCGTCCGCAGGCGCGCCCGTCGCGCGCGCCGCTCGTCGGCGTCGCGCGGCTCGGGGGGGAGCTGGGGCTCGAGCTCCGCGACGGGAGTTGCAGGCTGCGTTTCGGGCTTCGCGCCTCGGGCCACCTGCCCCGTGGTCGCGGTCGGGGATCTCGGGGGCGGAGCCGGGGGTATCGGGGGCGGAGCCCCCGATGTCAATGTCGGCGAAGCCGGCGG
>Ga0209342_10007290_pt1 | contig 11140 bp, 10 predicted proteins | sample RifCSP16_2_FD_184023 | JGI IMG/M metagenome (GOLD analysis project Ga0209342, IMG submission 184023) | Soil microbial communities from Rifle, Colorado - Rifle CSP2_sed 16_2 (SPAdes) (version 2) | ecosystem: Environmental > Terrestrial > Deep subsurface > Rock core/Sediment | place: Rifle... | reverse complement strand
CTTCTAGAGCTGCCAGATCTGTAGAACCCTCTCAAAATCCCCCCCTTTTAGCTATGCTATACTCGCTTAAACCGCGCTCCTGTCTTCTCCGCGTGTTCTAATTCACGATGATGCCCGCCAATGTCGTACGAGACGGAGGACGGACCGAAGCCTCCCTCGACCTGCTTTTTCACATCAGCCGCGAATTGGCGGCTGCGCTGGAACTGCGTGTTGTCTTGGAGCGTATTATCAGGCTTTCCCTGGAAAACGTTAGCGGAAGCAGCGGCAGTATTATTGTGCTGGATGAGCAGGGCAAGGCCTTAGATTCCATTATTTTGGTCAATAACAAGGTCATTCAAGAGACCACCGAGCAACTGAAATTTACTTTGGAGCAGGGCTTGGCCGGATGGGTGCGCGAACATCGCCAGGCTGTCCTGATCGCCGACACGAGCAAGGATAAACGCTGGCAACGCCCTGACCGCGGCGAAGAGGTAAAGGCCGGTCCCAAGGCGGTGGTCAGCGCACCACTGATCGTGCGGGAAAAGCTGGTGGGCGTGATGACCCTCACCCATCCGGAACCAGGCTCCTTCAATGCAGGACACCTCAACCTGGTGCAGGCCATTGCAGATCAGGCGGCGTTTGCTGTGCTCAACGCGCGCTACTACGCCGAAAGCCAGCGCCGGGCAGCCATCATGACCGCCATCGCCGACTCAGCGCGGGCTATCGGCGCCAGCCTGCAATTGGACGCCGTACTGCAAACTATCCTGGAGCAAACCACCAGCGCTTTGGAAGTAGAGGCGGTCTCACTGGCCCTCGTTGAACCGGGTGGGGAAGAACTGGTCTTTCGCGCCGCAACCGGAAAACAAAGCAAACAAATCCTTGGGGTTCGCGTGCAAATGGGCCAAGGCATCGCAGGCTGGGTAGCCCAAAGGGGCGAAGGCATCATTGTGAGAGATGCCCAACACGACCCCCGCTTCTATGCGAAGGTCGACGAAGCTACAGGCTTCAAGACCCGCGCGGTTGCCTGCGCGCCGATCCGCGCCCGGAAGGAAGTGATCGGCGTGCTGGAGGCGCTAAACCCGCGCTCGGGCGCCTTCGACGGCGAAGACCTGCCGGTGCTGGAGGGGATCGGCAACCTGGCGGGAACCGCCATTGAACATGCGCAGCTTTTCGAGCAAATGGAAGCCGCCCGCGGCCGTTACCTTGAGCTGTTCCAAGACAGCATAGACCCCATCCTGATCACCGATCGCGAGGGAAAGATCATCGAAGCCAATCGCCAGGCGGAACTCTTGCTCGGGTTCGACAAGCAGACCCTGGCTCAAATGAATGTGCACCACTTTCACGAAGCGGACTATAAAGCCCTCGGAGACGACCTTGCCAATCTGGAGCAAGGCAAAACCGCTTCCTACGAATCAGTTTTGCAGGGAAATAGAGGCGATCCGATCAATATCGAAGTATATGTGCACAAGGTGCAGGTGGAAGGCGTGGGCCAACTGCAGTGGATCCTGCGTGATATTAGCGAGCGCACAAAGTTCGATAACCTGCGCGAAGACCTGGCTTCGATGATCTATCATGACCTGCGTTCTCCGTTGGCCAACGTGGTCTCGGGTTTGGACGTGCTCGAAATGATGTTGCCCACGGACCGCGACCCGACGGTGAGCTCGGTCCTCGATATTGCCATGCGCTCCACCGAACGCGTCCAGCGGCTAGTCAGCTCCCTGTTGGATACGTCTCGCATGGAGGCTGGGCAACGCCTGGGTAACCCCGAGCCCAATTCCGTGGCCGACCTTGTGCAAGCCGCCCTCGAAGCGGTGGCTCCGAACGCCCAGGGTAAGGAACTCAAGCTGGAGGCCGCCGTACCCAAGGGCTTGCCGAGAGTGATGGCGGATACCGAGATGATCCGGCGCGTTTTTATCAATCTGCTGGAGAATGCTGTCAAATATTCCTCTGAGGGGATGACCATTACCATCGGTGCCAAGCGCGCAAGTGGTTTTGTAGAAATGTGGGTGCAAGACCAGGCGCGCGGCATCCCCAAGAGCGAACAGGCCCGCATCTTCGAGAAATTTGCCCGCGTGCAAGTGGGCGTCTCAGGAAGCACCAAGGGATTGGGCCTGGGGCTGGCTTATTGCAAATTGACAGTCGAAGGGCATGGGGGCAAGATCTGGGTGGAGAGTGCAGTAGGCAAGGGCTCGCGCTTTGCCTTCACCATTCCCGTGGCGCGCACCGGGCAACTGCAATGAAGAAGCTCAAAGCCAGTATTTATTATGAAAATTCATATACCGGCGCAACAATCGGCGCCCTGCTTTTTTCCAAAGATACCGTGTTAGTGGATGCTCCCCTAAAGCCCGAAGAAGGGCGCGCCTGGCTGAGCGATCTGCACAAAGCCGGGGCCAAGTCGCGCCGCCTGGCCATCAACCTGGATTCCCATCCTGATCGCACGCTGGGAACCCAGACACTGGAAGCCCAGGTGATGGCGCACCGCGATGTGGTACGCCAGATCCGGCGCCGGGCGGCGATCTTCAAGGCGCTGAAGCAGGAAAGCGGCGCCGAATGGGAAGAGACCCCCGGGCTTAGCGGCTTACGCTGGATCCTGCCGCGGCTTACCTTCTCTGAAAATACAACCCTGTATTTCGATAAGCGAGAATTGCGGCTGGAATACCACCCCGGCTCCAGCCCCGGAGCTTGCTGGCTGAGATCGCCTGCGGACAAGGTGGTCTTTGTTGGCGACACCCTGGTCATCGGCGAGCCTCCGTTCCTGGCCCAGGCGGACATCCGCGCCTGGCTGAAGCAGCTCGACTTGTTGTCCTCAAAGGAATTCAAGGGCTACACGATCGTGGCGGGGCGCGGGGGTAAAGCCATTGCAAAAGATATCCATGCCATGCGCCGCCTCCTGAAAGATGTTGAGGCGCGCCTGAAGAGCCTGGCCAAAAGAAAGTCCGCATCCACTGAAATCGACAAGCTGGCGCACAAGCTGGCGGGCAAATTCAAGGGCTCGGCAAAACGCCAAACCTTGTATGCCCAACGGCTGCGTCACGGCATGCAGGCCTATTTCAGCCGACGCTACCTGCCGGCCAGTAAATCCCCAAACAACGATTAACCGAGCAAGGTCATGGCTGCTCCCGGTTATCAGCCCGTTTATGCGTTGAAGCGGGGTGGGCATCGCGAATCCCTGCATTTCGGCGCCATCGCCGTGGTCAGCGCCTCTGGCGAGCTCCTGTCGGCCCATGGGGACGCGCAGCTTTCCACATTCCTGCGCTCCGCAGCCAAGCCATTCCAGGCTCTGCCCTTCGTGCTAGCAGGGGGAGTGGAACACTATGGGCTATCGACGCAGGAGCTGGCCCTGATCTGTTCCTCGCATTCCGGCACCGACGAGCACGCAGCCGCCCTGGCCGAACTGCAGCAAAGAACCGGTATCAGCGAAAGCCAGCTGCAATGCGGTGTGCATCCTCCTTACCACGCGGCCACCGCGGAACGCATGAAAAAGGCAGGACAGCCGTTTACCCCTAACCGCCATAATTGCTCGGGGAAACACACGGGGATGTTGGCTTTCGCCAAACTGCGCGGCTGGCCACTGGATTCGTATTTGGAACCCAGCCACCCGTTGCAGCTGGAGGTTATTTCCCTGTTCGCTGAGCTGGCGGGCTTCCCGGCCAGCCAGCTGGCTCTGGGCATAGATGGGTGTTCCGCGCCCATTTGGGCGGCCCCGCTATACAGCACCGCCCTGGCCTACGCTCGGCTGATGGACCCTGCCGGTCTGCCGGCCGCCCATCGACGCGCTTGCGAACAGGTGCGCGCCGCGATGCTGGCCTTCCCGGACATGGTGGCTGGCCCGGATCGTTTTGACACCATGCTCATGCAAACCACAGGTGGGCGCATCCTTTCCAAGGGCGGCGCCGAGGGCTATCAAGCGCTCGGCCTGCGCGCTGGCGCGCTCCGCGTCGCTTCCCCGGCTATCGGCATCGCGCTCAAGATCGCCGATGGCGACGCGCGTGCCTGGGTAAGCCACGCCGTCGCCATGCAAGTTTTGGGACAACTTGGTGCGCTTTCCGAACAAGAGCTGGCTGCCCTGGCCGCCTTCGGGCCACGGCGCAGCATTTCGAATTGGCGCGGGTTGCGGGTTGGGCAAGGCGACCCCGTCTTTGATCTGGGGGGCTAGCAGTGGACCTGGCAAAACGCGCCCTGGCGGTGCACCGGCGGTTGCTGGATTTCTACGGGTATCCCCAATGGCGCAATCCTCTGCCCCCGTTGGACGAGCTGGTCTCTACCATCCTGTCTCAAAATACCAATGACCAGAACCGTGACGTGGCCTTCAGCGTCCTGAAGGCCCGTTTCCCCAGCTGGGAGGCGGTGCGCGACGCGCCGCTGCGTCAAGTGAGATCGGCCATTCACTCCGCCGGGCTTGCTAACCAAAAAGCGCCGCGCATCCAAACCGCCCTGCGTTCCATTACAAAAGCTCGCGGCGAACTCTCGCTGGAATTCTTGCGCCACCTGCCCGCGGCGGAAGCCAAGGATTGGCTGCGGCAATTCAAGGGAGTGGGCCCCAAGACGGTGGCTATTGTGCTGCAGTTCTCGCTGGATAAGCCAGCCTTCCCGGTAGATACGCACATCTATCGCGTCACCGGCCGCCTCGGCCTGCGGCCCGCCGCCATGAACGTGGAGAAAGCTCACGATTATTTCGAAAAGCTATTTCCCCCTGAAAGCTATTACGCAGCCCACCTCAACATTATTCGCCTGGGCCGCGAGATCTGCATCGCCCGCAAACCCAGGTGCCCCGCCTGCCCGCTGCGGAAGCTCTGCGATTATTATGCGCAAAATTACAAGGACAGTGATTGGAGATTGGCAATCAAGGATTAGTGATCAGTCTCAGTACAGCTCGGCTTGTCTTGATTTCGTTTCAACCTAAACCTTCAGCTTGAAACTGGGAACCTTAAACTCCGGTCGTTCAGGTATACTCACAGTTATAGCGGCGCCCAGAGCGCGCCGTTACCTCGGGGAGCTTGCGCGGCAAGACACTAAGTCGCCACGCGTTGGCTGAGAGGCAGGCATTGCCTGCGACCCGCACACCTGATCCGGATAATGCCGGCGGAGGAATGCATGCAGCCCATTCAACCTCCGGCAGCCGCTGGAGGTTTTGTTTTTTGTTAGCCCTAATCTTTGCCAACGGAGACTTCAATCCCCCCTCGGACTTTGCGGAGCGCCTGGCGGCCGCCAACCTGATCGTGGCCGCGGATGGCGGCGCCCAGCACTGCCGCGCCCTGGGCCTTCGGCCAGACGTAGTTATCGGCGACCTGGATTCGCTGGACGCTGAAGCGCGCCTCGGGCTGGAGGCCCAAGGGGTCCGCGTCATTTGTTACCCGGCAGACAAGGACCAGACCGATCTCGAGCTGGCGCTGTCGCACGCCAAACAAGCCGGGGCCCAAGAGATCATCGTGCTGGCCGGTCTGGGCCGGCGCTGGGACCATAGCGTCGCCAATCTGCTGCTGGCTACCCACGCCCAATTTTCCAGCCAGCGCGTTCTTTTCCTCGACGGGGAGCAGCGCCTTTTTGTCATCCGCGGCCGAGTCCGCCTGGAGGCCAAGCCGGGCGAGCGCGTCTCCCTGCTGCCTCTGGGCGGCGATGCCCAGGGGGTGAGCATTCGGGGACTGCAATATCCGCTAAACAAGGAAACCCTGACCTTTGGTAGCAGCCGCGGGATGAGCAACGTTGTCCTCGATGCGACTGCCGAGGTGGAGTTGGGCACCGGCTTCCTGCTGTGTGTAATTTCACCCGCCGGCCCTAGTTAAGAGAAGATAGCCATGAAAGTACTAAAGAAAGCATTGTTATTGGTAGTGCTGGTGGGATTGGCTGGTTGTGCCCCAACGGAATCCGGCGGAGCACCTCGCACGCTAACGGTGATGACCCACGATTCCTTTGCCGTCTCGGAAGAAGTGGTGGCTGGTTTCGAAGCCGAACATAATGCCGATGTCGTCTTCCTCAAACTGGGCGATGCCGGCGAGGCCACTAACCGGGCCGTCCTATCCGCTGAGGCGCCGCTGGCGGATGTCTTTTATGGCGTGGACAATACCTTCCTCAGCCGCGCCCTGGATGGCGATATTTTCGAGGCCTACGCATCCCCGCTGCTGGCCGGGATCCCTGATGAGTTCGAGCTGGATCCCGAACACCGCGCCCTGCCGGTGGATTATGGGGATGTGTGTTTGAATTACGATTTGGCCTATTTCGACGAGCACAACCTGGCTCCGCCGGCCACCCTGGAGAACTTGCTGAAGCCCGAGTACAAGGGTTTGCTGGTGGTGCAGAACCCCGCCACTTCGTCGCCCGGGCTCGCCTTCCTGTTGGCCACCATCGGCCATTTTGGCGAGGATGGCTACCTGGCTTTCTGGGAAGGCTTGGTGGCGAACGAAGTCTCAGTGGTCAACGATTGGGAGACCGCCTTCTACACCGAATACAGCCGCTGGGGTGGCGAGCGCCCCATCGTGGTTTCTTACGCCTCTAGCCCACCAGTGGATCTGATCTTCGCCGAGGAACCCATGGATGCCCCAGTCACCGCCGCCGTGGTGGCCGACGAATCCTGCTTCCGCCAGATCGAATTCGTCGGCATTCTCAAGGGCACGCAGCAGCGTGACCTGGCCGAGGCCTGGGTGGATTTCATGTTATCGCCAACCTTCCAGGAGGACCTCCCGCTGCAAATGTTCGTATTCCCGGTCTCTCCTGATGCGCAACTGCCCGCCGAATTTGTAGATTTCCTGGTCGAGCCGCAGGAGACTGCCTTCGTCAGCCCGCAGGATATTGCTGGCCACCGCGAAGAATGGATCCAGGCATGGACGAATACGGTGCTTAGGTAGAACCTTTGCGCGCCAAGATAATCCCCTTGTTTTTTTGGCTGCTGCCCCTGGCCTTCCTGGCGGTCTTTTACTTTTATCCGTTAGGCAGCATCCTCGCCCTCAGCTTCTCCCGCGGCGAAAGCTGGCTGCAGCCCTTCGTCGATGTGCTTGGCAACAGGGGATTGCGCGGCGTGCTCGGCTTCACCTTTTGGCAGGCGGCGCTTTCCACGTTGGTCACGCTGGCGGTGGGCTTACCCGCCGCCTACCTGGCAGCCCGCCATCATTTCCGCGGCAAGAGCCTGCTGCGTGCCCTCAGCGGGGTGCCCTTTGTGCTGCCCACCCTGGTGGTGGCGGCCGCCTTCGACGCGCTGCTTGGCCCGCGCGGCTGGGTGAACCTGTCTGCCACGAACCTGTTCGGCCTGGATAACCCACCGCTCCAATTCGTGAACACCTTTGGCGCCATTCTGGTGGCGCACGTTTTCTACAACCTGACCATCGTGCTGCGCTTGGTCGGTGATTTCTGGGCGCGGCTCAGCCCGCGCATCGAGCAAGCCGCTAGCAGCCTGGGGGCCACCCCCTGGCAGGTGTTCCGTAAGGTCACCTTGCCCATGATTTCGCCGGCTTTGACCGCCGCGGCTTTGCTGGTGTTCATCTTCGATTTCACCTCGTTTGGTGTCATCCTGGTCTTGGGCGGCCCACGCTTCGCCACCCTGGAAACCGAGATCTATTACCAAACCGTAGCCCTGTTTGATCTGCCCACGGCGGGCGCGTTGGCTTTGATCCAACTGTTGTGCACTCTAGCGCTGACTATCCTCTATACGCGCCTCTCGGCAAGACTTTCGCGCCCGCTGGAGCTGCGCGCCCCCCAGGCGGTCGCCCAGCGCTTTGCCACACGCCGCGCCAAGTGGGCAGCCAGCGCGTTCCTCATCCTATTGGCCATCTTCTTCGCTGCGCCGCTGGGCGGCTTGGCGCTGCGCTCTATCTCGCGCGTGGGGGCCGAGCGCGGCCAGATCGCCGCCCAACCCGGACTGACCTTGGACTATTACCTAGCGCTGGGCGAAGACCCGCACGGTAACGTCTTCTTCGCCTCTCCTGGCGAGGCTATTCGCACCTCGCTGCTCTACGCCGGAGCCACCGTCGCGCTGGCGCTGGCCATCGGCCTGCCGGCCGCCTGGGCCCTCGCCCGGCGACGGGACGCCCTGCTCAGCCGGCTCCTCGACCCCTTATTGATGCTGCCCCTGGGCACCTCCGCGGTCACCCTGGGTCTGGGCTTTGTCGTCGCCCTGAATAGCCCGCCGCTGGACCTGCGTACCTCCCCTGTGTTGGTGCCGTTGGCGCATAGCTTGGTGGCCCTGCCTTTTGTGGTGCGCAGCCTCACGCCTGCGCTGCGCAGTATCCGCCCGCGCCTTAGGCAGGCAGCCGCGGTGCTGGGCGCCGCCCCCGCCCAAGTCCTGCGCCACATTGACCTCCCGCTGGTTGGCCGCGCTCTGCTCGTGGCCGCCACGTTCGCCTTCGCCATCTCGCTCGGAGAATTCGGCGCTACAGCCCTCATCGCCCGCCCGGAATTTCCGACTATTCCCGTGCTGATCTATCGCCTGCTGGCGCAACCCGGCGCGGCCACCTATGGGCAGGCCATGGCGCTCAGCACCATCCTGATGCTGCTTGCCGGTGGCGGCATGCTGGCCATCGAGAAACTGCGCGTTGCCGAGATCGGCGAATTTTAGATGTTGGATCTGCGCGATCTGCATAAGATCTTCAATGGCAAACCCGCCCTGAACGGAGTTTCGTTCAAGGTAAAAACCGGCGAGATCGTGGCGCTGCTAGGCCCCAGCGGCAGCGGCAAGTCTACGCTGCTCTCTATCGTGGCTGGGTTAGATCACGCCGAGCGAGGCGAGGTGCGCTGGGACGAAAAAAAAATGTCCAACGTGCCGGCGCACCGCCGTGGCTTTGGGCTGATGTTCCAGGACTATGCGCTTTTCCCGCACCGGGATGTTTTTGGCAACGTGGCCTTTGGTTTGCAGCTGGGCGCCAAGCCTGCTGCGCTAATTCAGCGCCGGGTGAGCGAGGTCTTGCAGTTGGTGGGCCTGGCAGGTTTTGAGCGCCGGGAGGTGAGTTCCCTTTCGGGGGGCGAGCAGCAGCGCGTGGCGCTGGCTCGCGCCCTGGCGCCCCAGACGCGCCTGCTGATGCTGGACGAGCCGCTTGGCTCGCTGGACCGCGCCCTGCGCACGCGTTTGTTGGAAGAACTGGCTGCCATCCTGCGCAAGGCCCGCCAAACCAGCCTTTATGTGACCCACGATCAGGAAGAGGCCTATGCCATCGCCGACCGCATCGTGCTGCTGAAGGCGGGGCGCGTGGAGCAGGTGGCTGCCCCCGAGGAACTCTATCGCCGCCCGGCGACGGCCTTTGTGGCCCGCTTCCTGGGGCTGCACAACCTGCTGCCCGCCCGCATCGTGAAGGCCGGCCAACGTACCTGGCTTGAAACCCCCATTGGCCGTCTGCCCGCGCCGCAGACCAAACTCAGTGGAGATGTGCTGGCCTTGCTGCGGCCGGATGCCGTCAAGCTCGGGCGAGGTCTGCCAATAAAATTGAATGGGACGTTGCTCTCGAAGCGCTTCCACGGCAGGAACCTGCAGGCGAAGGTCAAGGTGGGCGAGACTCACCTGGTGCTAGAGCTGCCTTCGGATGCGACCTTGCCAAGGCAACGCGCCAAAGTGCAGCTCAGCTTCGACCCGCGCCAAGCCGTCCAGGTGTTCCCGCGTGAAGCCTGACATCACCGTCATCAAACGCAATCATTTGGGAGCGGAGGTAATTCGCTACGCGGGCACAGTACTGCAGCGCTCCGCGGCCGAAATACTGATCGAAGCCGCCTTCTCACTGAACTACGCCATGCTGGTCGATATCCCCGTCAATCGGGGCGACCGCTTCTTGGAGACTTACTTCAGCAAACATTGGTACAACATCTACGAGATCCGCGACAAGCTGGACGACAGCTTGAAGGGGTGGTATTGCAACGTGTCTTATCCCGCGCAGATCACCGAAAACCTGATCGCCTTCAGCGATCTGGCCTTGGATTTGGTGGTCTACCCTGATGGCCGCCAGGTGGTGCTGGACGAAGAGGAATTCCAAACGCTGGGCCTGGCGCCTGGCGTTGCGGCCCAGGCGCGGGCTGGGCTAGCTGAATTGCAGGCTCGGTTCCGGGAACAGCTTTCGACATCGGACTGAGCCCTTGCCCCGTCAGTGCGTTCTTGGCACGAATGTTGTTGCGCATACACCTGGCGGGATCCAAGGGAAAGGGGCTTTGCAGTAGATAACATACAAGGGCCGGGTCCTGGCGTTTGCGCGGGCTGACTATGTAAACTCGCTCGGCCTCAGAATGAGAACACCTCAGAATGGGAGACAGAGCAGGAGACAGGGGAACGCTATGCCCCGTTTAGAGTCCCGGTCTGCTTTGGGAATTGGGCTAACGAAACAGCTGCATGAATTGGTCGACGAAGTAGTCCCCTGTATACCAGCCCACAGCTAAGGTACAAAGGCAACACAAAAGGGCTAAGAGCAAGACCCCGCCGATGGACAATAGGACAATGCGCAGCCCGCGGTTGCTGTTCGGTTTTGGGACCATCTTATTTCCTGCGTACATGGGGCCTCGGCTTTGTGTCTTCTTGTGCGCTACCTCGTTCGCATTCTATCATTCAAATTCCCCAAGAAGAACTGCTAACGGATATAAAACTTGGACAAGGTCCACCGTTGAGGAAGGCCGGCATTGGGCTCTTGAAAATAGGCTTATCGGATGCACACGTGGAGTGTAATGGGGATTTTGCAGTTAGAAAGGCCAGTGGCACCCTTGGCATTACAGTCCTTAGCTTGTTTTGGGTTAAAATTATGCTTAAGACTTACAAGTGAGGTTTTGAAATGCAAGAGACGAAGACCCAGTCAATAGTCACCAATCCCCCCCACGCCTGGTTGCGCACCATCGAAGTATCTTTCGTGCCCGGCCCCATGTCCCCTATGCTCGAGGAGTTCACTCAGGGTCTCCTTAGCCGCTTCGGAGACCTGGGCCATACCGTGGTGAATAAGCCCACTGAAAATACCAAGGTGCTTTTCACCACCGCGCCGCTTGGCAAATCCATCCCCTGGCGCGAGGCGCTGTTCTTTTCGGCGCGGCGCATGTTCGGCCTGAAACATTCCCCGGTGCTTTACACCATCATCCATGTCACGCCGAAGGAATTCGACCGGTGGATCGGGCATTTCAAAGCGGCCTTGGCGAAGCAACCGCCGCCGGAAAAGGAATTCCTATTCGAGGGGCTGTCCCCCTCGGCGCCGCGCGTATTGATCGACCAGGG
>Ga0209342_10007289_pt1 | contig 11141 bp, 15 predicted proteins | sample RifCSP16_2_FD_184023 | JGI IMG/M metagenome (GOLD analysis project Ga0209342, IMG submission 184023) | Soil microbial communities from Rifle, Colorado - Rifle CSP2_sed 16_2 (SPAdes) (version 2) | ecosystem: Environmental > Terrestrial > Deep subsurface > Rock core/Sediment | place: Rifle... | reverse complement strand
ATCAATATTAAAATGAACGTAAAAAACCGGATATTTTTTGTCAATGAAGAAAATCTACCGCGGTCTGGTAATTATAAGGTGATTGGCCCCGTGTATGTCGGAATAGCCGAACCTGAAGGGAAGGGGCCGGAAAGGCTGAGATTCAAACAGACTGCGCATGGCTGATGCGTTGCTGCCTCCTTCATCTTCAAGAAACGCGCCGGTGAATTTCCCGTAGGTCGTCTGTTTAAAACCTGCATTTGACGCGTGTTTCGGAAGCAGTCCTGTTGAATCGGAAATGCAGAAGGCCATGTGGCCAAGCAGGTAGTTCCGCAATGCCGAAAAATTATCAAACCAGAGGAGGTAGCTCGCTCCTTTTATCATTACTGATACGTTGCCCTTTTTTTCCAGATGCCTCAGCACTCCCGAACCCGCAAGGTGCTTGTCGTCGAGGTTGAATGCAATATGACGGTGAATGATCGAATCTCCTCCAGCTTTTTTGCGAAATACAAGCTCCATATTCCTGTATGCCACAGAGAAATCAGAATCGATCCAACTGCCCTTGAGTCTCTGCCCCCTGACCTTTTCCAACTCCGCTATTTCTTCAAAAGTAAGATAATGAATCGAGCCGTCGTTTTCGACCCGGAAAAACTTTAGGGAAACCGGTTCGCGGCCGAGAATGGACAGGGCCGTGAGTGAAAAGGCCAGTTGGTTGGGTATGAGCCCCCGCTCCAGACTGCGTATGCTTGCATTGCTGCTGTCGTTGGTCATCAGCATGAATCCCACGTTTAACCGGTATTCCTCCAGGGCCTGGCGGAGCTGTTGCCGATTCGCCTTCAGGAAACGCCGCGGGTCGCCCGCGCCTTCGAGGGAAATTGTCGTAATTTCCGATGCTTCCGGATAGACCACTATGGCCGGGAGAAGGTCTCCGCCGCCAAACGGAACCACAATGGTGCGGGGTATGCCTCCCGGCCGGCTTGCAGCCATGAACGGTGCTGCTTTTTGTATAAAATTAAAGCGGTAATTTTCGATGTTTTTGCCCATCCGGGAACAGTGGTCCTCTATCACGGCCGCGTCAATTCCGCCGGGGAGCGCCCCTCCGCCGCAAGCGACCACCCGGTATATCGCGCGGGCCTCATTGATGAAATCATGGCCGCCGGCATGGGCCCATGAACAGCACATGAAGAAGGTGGCGGTCAGCAGGCTGAAAATGATATGATTAAAGGTATTACCATTGCTTGCCATCGGTGAACTTCCTGATATTATGTGCAAAAAATATTGGCGGATTAACTATCGTTTTTTAATTTTTTCTTTCGTGCGTCTTTTCCAGCGACAGCCGGACAGATGATGTCCCTCAGGCGGGGAAGAAAGATAAACGCGAGGGTATTCCTTACCCACTCCCGGTATTGGCTGCTGCCGGGATCCATTCCCTGCACCTGTGCTATGCACGGACTCGCACCGAGGAACGCTATCACCAGAAAATTGAAGCTGTGAATGAACATCCGTATTTCCTGGCTCGTGCCCTTGAGGTGTATTTTTTCCTCGAAAATCTTTTGTATGTTTTCTATCAATGCCGGGAAATGCTGATATCCCGGGATCTGGGAGATGTGCTCTGCCTGCGATATGTTGAGGGCCAGTATCCTGAGCGGCTCCGGATTGCGCTGATTGAAATCCAGGAGCTGGTCGATGTATTTGATGAATCCTTCCGATGTTCTCAATTCCTTAACCGAATCGAACCATTCTTTATTCGACCTGACGAATTCCTCGCAAATATTCAGTATGATCGTTTCGAAGAGTTCCGCCTTGCTGGGAAAATAATAATTGATCAGGGGATGTTCGATACCGGCCGCCTTTCCGATCATGCGCATGCTGGCGGCATGATAGGGATATTCGGAGAAAACTTTTCTGGCCGCTTTTAAAATCGTTTCCCTGGTCCGGACCCCTTTTTTGTTTTTTGCGGACGAGTGTGCCGTCTTGGTGACCATAGGGACGATTGTCCTATCGTGATAAATATCTTTTTATAACACGCATATTCTGCGGATGATATGCTCTGCGATGAATAGTATTGTAGGATGATAATTGGTTTTCGCTGTCAAGTATTATTTACCATATGTTAAATAATAGTGGGAGAGCGGCGGATTCGATGATGGAGCCATCCTAAAACATCCGCCCAACCCCCCTGGTAGTAATATTTTGAAGTCACCCTCCGGGGCCAACGCATTCGGTCCCGTGAAATCGGGATGCCTGCGCTGCATCAACCTCATCCTGAGAACGCGGATTTAGGGGGCTTTTGGGCAACCCTGCAGATGTAATTTCCCTCACCCGCTATTTTAACAGGGGCATCGGATACGCGAATGATTCCGCTATTGAATTAAGGGTTTTGCCGCCATCGAGACTTGTGATTTTTCCCCAGTTGTCCATTATCTCTTCTGCTGAGATATCCCGTTTGCCGTCGCCCAGGAGCACGCCGTTCGTGCACATGATTGCGGTACGGCTGTACCATCCGCCCATGCAATTGAATATCATCCCTGAATCCTTGCATTGGTCTGAACAGAGATAGGCGACCAATGGGGCTATGAAATCAGGCTTCAATCGTTCAAACAGCTGCGGAGGCATGATGTTTTTCGTCATTCGCGACGCCGCGTTGGGAGCGATTGCATTAATAAGAATATTATTTTTTGCACCCTCGATCCTCAAGGTGTTCATGAGTCCTATCATGCCCATCTTTGCGGCGGCGTAGTTTGCCTGGCCGAAATTGCCGTACAGGCCTACCCCGGAACTGGTAAAGACGACCCGTCCGTAATTCTGTTCGCGCATAATGGGCCACGCTGCCTTGGTAACGTTATAAGATCCTTTTAAATGAACGGAGAGGACCATGTCCCATTCTTCTTCCGCCATTTTGACGAATGATTTATCACGAACGATGCCGGCATTGTTAATGACGATGTCGATTTTTCCGAAGGTGTCGACCGCGGTTTTTACCATATTTTCTCCCCCAGCGGCAGTCGCGACTGAATCATAGTTTGCAACCGCTTTTCCGCCCGCTTTTTTTATCTCGTCAACCACCGCGTCAGCCGCGGATGAGCTGGTACCGGATCCGTCAAGGTTCGCGCCCAGGTCATTAATCACTACCATGGCGCCGCGCCTGGCGAGCTCAAGCGCATATGTCCTCCCGATGCCGGCGCCTGATCCGGTTACTATGGCTGCTTTACCGTCAAATCTGATCTGAAACATTTGTTCCTCCTGAATTCACGATGTATACTGTGCACAATCATCTAGATTCCCATTGATTGCATTGAATTGAATAGTTCATGCTGCACAATCGGTAAAATTATCATATTACTTATTTTACTGTCTACAAAATTTAACTGATGAATTGTAACTACATAATTTCAAGTTTAGCATAATCCTATTCTGTTTTTTGAAAATATACTAGAATGAAAAAAATTGGCACAAAATTTGACTTTGGAAAGTTTATACATTAAATTTAATGGTTTTGTAAAAATTTATTAAGGGTATGGATGTATGCTTTTCAGGAAAGTCGAATTTTATATGGCTTTGGTTTTCTCTATCATAGCGACCATGACCGGATGCAGTGACGTAAAATCAGACTATAAAAATCTGAAAATATCATTCATGTGCATGGCTTTCAATTGTCATGCCGGAACCCAGCTGAGGATTATGATTCCGGTCAGCGGCGCCCATTCCATCCATATGAGCGCCGAAATTATCGGAACGAATCTGAGTTGCGAATCATGCCACAGTGATTATACCAACGAGAGATCCGTTTAACGGCAGTTCAGTGTACCAGACCCAGAGAACCGGGAGCATCGGCAACTGGATTTTCAATTTCTTCTACGGATACCTTGATTACAGCAGCGATCCTTTCTCCATGCAGCTCGGCCGGATCATGGACTTCGACAATCTCGCATACATGTACTTTGACGGGTTGAATCTTGAGGGCAAGTTCAAGGTAAGGAACATCCGCTCGGATGGACCCATGTTGCATCATCGTCGTTCCACGGAAAGAAGGCCCGGATCAATATCACCGCGTGTACGACCTGCCACACAAAAAATGAATGCAACTACTGCCACTTCTGGTTCAAGAGAGATTAGGCGGCCGCTTGTCGAACCAGGGCGCGGCTGTTTCGAGCTGGGCCGCAAGCCGGAAGAGCGTGGCTTCGTCTCCGAAGGGTGCCATGAATTGAACGCCGACGGGCAGCCCGTCGCGCGTCCAGTGCAGCGGCACCGACATGGCCGGCTGTCCGGTAAAATTGGCCAGCTGTGTGAAGGGTGTTTTTTCAAGGCTTTTTAAGAATATCTTTTCAATTGCGCCGATTTTTTTTATCACGCCGGCGAGCTTCAGCGAATTTATCACCGATACGGCTATGCGGTCCGCTCCCCTGAGCTTCAGCTCCCCGACTCTTACGGGCGGGTAGGCGGTTGTCGGGGTAAGATAGAGATCGTATGTTTCATGCAGGCGCGCCATTGCCCTGGCTGCGTTGTCCCATTCCCGAAGGGCCTGGACGAATTCTTTGGCGGTGTAGACGTTGCCCAACAGTCCCAGAAACCATGTGGCCTTCTCGAAATCACTCCGCCTGGGTTTTCTGTGAAGCGCCTCCACGCTCTTGGCTATATCTGCCGCGGTCTCGCCGTAATACATGGCCATGTATGACCGTGCCATGGTGAGGCCGTCCAGGTCGGGCGCCGCCTCCTCGACATGGTGGCCCAGGTCCTCGAGCAGCGCCGCGGTCTTTGTGACAGCGGTGACGCATTCCGGATGCACGCTCATGCCGATCGGGGAAGCAGCCGAGAAGGCTATTTTCAGGCTGCCCGGTTTCGTCTTTATCTCTTTCATGTATGCACGATCGGGCGGAGGGGTCAGGCAGCGCGAACCGCGGTCCATGCCGTTCGTCGCATCGAGGACCGCCGCGCTGTCCCGGACCGACCGGGTGAGAACATGTTCCGTGACCGCTCCCTGCCATCCTTCGCCGTTTTCAGGACCGATGGGATTGCGCCCCCTTGTCGGTTTGAGCCCGAACAGCCCGCAGTATGATGACGGTATCCGTATCGACCCCCCGCCGTCTCCGCCGGATGCGATCGGCACCATGCCCGACGCGACCGCTGCTGCCGAACCCCCGCTGGAGCCCCCGGGAGTGCGGTCGGTGTTCCAGGGGTTTCTGGTCGGGCCGAAGAGCTCCGGTTCCGTCACGGCCAGGAGCCCGAATTCCGGCGTGCTGGTTTTTCCCAGGATGATAAAACCGGCTTTCTTAAAACGCCTCACCATCTCGCTGTCGCGTCTGGGAATGAAATTGCGGTACGCTTTGGAACCGCACTGAAACGGCACGCCTGCGTATGTTGAAATTAAATCTTTAAGGAGAAACGGTACCCCTTTAAAGGGGCTGTCCGGCAATTTGGCCGCAGTTTTTCGTCCAATGTCGAACATAGGGCATATGACTGCGTTCAGGCGGGGGTTTAATTGTTCAATTCGGGATATGGCTGTTTCGCACAACTCAGCCGGTGAAACCTTCTTTTTTTTGACAAGTTCAGCCAGGCCGAGACCGTCAAATGAATCGTATTCTTTGAATCCACCCATAGTTCCTCCTTCAAATACGCCGGTGCATAGATGTTAGTACAAAGCTCATGACAACAATTACTCGATAAGGTGTTTTCACCTATTTACCCCTCCCTTGATGGGAGGGAACCGGTGATTTGCCAGGCTTTTAAATGCCGGGCACCGCGCCTTATTCCTGCATACTATTTCATGTTCAAGTGCCTCATGTCAATTTATTTTGGTGGAGAATTTCATCAATATGCAATAGCGGGATCCGCTCCACGGGATCATGTCATGAGTGACGGGCGGTGCGGGCGGATGTTTTACCCGCGAAGTATCAGGCATGCGGGGCGTTTCCCAGTCCTGATTCAATTATCGAATGCGCGCGGTTCATCAGGTCTTGCAGGGTATGATCATCATAACCGGTGGTATCGATGGGTTTGTGAATTATCATCCGGGCTTTTCCAGGGAAGAGGTTGAAGGTGTTCGATGGAAGGATTTTGTTGGTGCCGATAATCGTTATCGGGAGGACGGGAAGCTTGAGGTCGATCGCCATTTTAAAGGCGCCCTTTTTGAACGATCCGAGCGATCCGTCCCTGCTTCTCGTGCCTTCCGGAAAAAAAAGAACCGAAGTGCCGTCCACGATTTTTTCTTTCGCCGCGTGCAAAGAGGCCAGTGCGCGTTCATGGTTGGAACGGTCGATGAAAATATGGCCGACCTTTTCGCATCCGATTCCGATGCCGGGTACTTTTCTCAATTCCTGCTTCATTACCCATTTAAAATCAACTCCCAGCCAACCATATAAAACGAATATGTCGTATTGGCTCTGGTGGTTGGAGACAATCACGTATGACTGGGTTTTAATAATATTGTATCTTCCGTACACGGTAACCAGCATCGGCGTAAGATAACTGTTAAGCCGAGCCCATATTGTTCCGCAGATAAAACTGGTGATCCTTGGGGTTGTGATATGAACCATCACGACTGCTAAAGTTCCGAAGAATATCGTCGAAACAGCAAGGTAAGGAATAAATATGAACCACTTATAAGGCTGATAGAGAATATATAACGCTCTTTTCATAAACCTATCCCTTTCATTTTGTTTACAGAGAAGCGCATTCACGGATAAAAAGCATAAATCCTGTGATAAAAATTGTGGCGGCAACCATGGCAGTGGAGAGGGAACATGGCATCGCCAGATACGGGGGAATGCGCCCGATTAACCTATATAGCCTGCTATTCTGCTGAATATGCACCCGGGTTTCCATGTATATTCTTTCCCAAAACTCATGCGTGTCGCGGTAAAATATTCCGTAAAACCATTGGAGCGTAATAAATCAGAGGCCATTATGTTTTCTTCGGGAAATACGCTGTTCCGATTTTCAATCGCATGCTTTAAGCGCAGCAATTCCAATCCGGCATCGCTGTCATTTGCAAGTATGACCCCGTTACCCAGATCCGGTAAATAGAATCCTGTAATCTTATTATTGGTTTTATAAACAAAACCACCTGAAGAGAACATTTCCAGCATGAATCGACGCATATCACCGGTTATGGATTGGTCAATTTCAGAGATCTCATCCAGATCTGCGGAATTAATCGGCGCAATATTCGTATTATTGCATGAACGAAAGGTCTTTCCCCCTTTATAAAAGAGATATTGCGTGATCTCCTTAAAACCCAATGACGAGTATAGTGTTTTTCCGATATCGGTGGCTATGAGATTAATTGAATGACATTGTGAAGAATTGGAAAAATCCATCAAGTATTGTGTGATCCGGCGGCCAATATTTTTTCTTCTGTGGTCCGGACGGACGATAATAGTCCCCAACCATGAGCTTTTTCCCGTCAAAAAAATACACCCGATTCCCACAATCTCATTCTTGATTTTTACTACAACCGCATGAAAATATTTATTACCGTGATACATATTCATGAATTTCACTATGTCAAAATTCCATTCTTGAGGTGGAAAATCTCTCAGATCATGTATGAACGCGCGCTCAAGCGGCACTATTTGCAACACTGATTCCATATATTAATAATTATTCCAATCAGTATTATGGTGTCCCGTAGTACAGGGTTTTGAATATACTCATCACCCACTATAGAGATCGATATTCCCCTCCGGACATGACAATAACCATTGCCATATTTATTATTCCGGGAACAAAGGTTACCAGAAGCAGGGACATGCATTCCTCCTTTATTGCTCCAGCGGGCGCAACAAATATTTCTGCCAGGACTGATTCGCCGTGATCTCAATGAAGATTTTTATTGAACTATACTAATAATAATTAAGATGCTTGCAAATTAGAGAATGAGTGAATTTTATTTAATTCTTTTGATATTTTATTTTTTTCTTCTTCTAAATCAAAATCATTTTGTAAACCTAACCAAAATTCAGGTGAATTCTCAAAAAATTTACTAAATCTCAACGCAGTATCTGCTGTAATTCTACGTTTCTTTTTAATAATTTCAGATATTCGCGTCTGTGGAATATTGGTTTCTTTAGCTAAACGATACGCCGTAACATTTAAAGGCTGAAGAAATTCTTCAAATAGAACTTCTCCTGGATGTATATTCGGTAAACGTTTCATATTCAAACCTCATTATTTAGTGATAATCAACAATTTCAATATTATAAACATTTCCTTCAGTCCATTCAAAACATATTCTCCTATTTCACCTTTCCAGACTTTTTCAGTTTCTTTTGAATGAAAAGATTTAATCATATATCAATAATAATGAATTACGTTAGTAACGTCAAGCAGAATTATCCAATAAATAAATATTAATTAATAAGCGCGCGCAAATTTCGTACAACGTTCAAACAGGTGTGAAGCCGCCGCAGGCGGTTTGCCGGAGCGCCGACTTCCTCCCTTGGCGCGGAGGCCGAGGAGCGCCAGCGACGCAGCGTCCATGTTTTGTTAGCCGCTGGTGCCCACGTTCTTTTTTATATTTTTTAATTTAATAAATTCATCAGGAGTATGCACTTTAATATCAGTACGGGCATAGTCTTTGACATTTCGAGTGATTAAATAATCAATATTACTTAATATTGCAGTATAATATTGCAACGCATATTCGAAATCTTTGAATTTTGATTCGAGGGACAATTTAATTATTTCATCAGTAACCGGTAATATTTTAATAATTAGACGTAATTTTGTACTAAAATCTATGGCGATTTTGTGCGATTCGATTTTTCGTAAAATGTAGTATAGATTTGAAATAATAATAGATGATGTATAACCATCAAGCATTTTCGATTCAATAAGACTTAAAATTAATGAAGAAGAGTGGAAATGAGGCTCACGAGAGAGTGCGATATCAAGAATGATATCAGAATCTATAAATAATTTATCTTTCATTTGACATGCTTAGAAATCAAATAATCTTCAATAATGTTTTTATAATTAATTTTAGTTCTATTTTTAACAATTTTGCTTAATTCTTTAGTTATAGGTCCTATATGGATCGACTCGTTTGATCGGCTAGATAAAGATTTCAAATACTCTTCAACAAGTCTTGATAAACTGATATGCTGAGTTGACGCATAAGTTTTTGCTTTATTAATAATATTTTTATCAATATTAAGAGTTAATTTTGTGTTCATGAGTTTGCCCTCTTGCACGTAATAATATAAATATATGTTACGTATATGTCAAGTTATTTTTACAATAATGTATAATTAATAAGTGGGCACTGGCGGCTAACGTGTCTGGCGTTTACGCCGTAGGCCGTTTGCGGAGCGTTCTCCCGCGGAGCAAATGGCCTACGGCGCGGAATGATACGGGAAAATACGTGCGATTGCAACTCTTATTTTTTTGATTCTTATAACGAGAACAAAACGAGCGCCGTAAACGCCATGTTATACGCCGTGGCAAATTAATAATAATTCATACCGCCGCAGCACAGGAAGTGCGAAGGCGGGGAATAATGATAAAAAATATCATATAAACTTTTCAACTGATACTCTAAATATATTTGATAAACTTTTAGCCATTTTTAAACTAATAGGCCTTTTACCATTTTCCATATTTGAAATATGTTGTTTAGGGATACCACCTAATAGTTCTCCTAATTGGACTTGTGTTAAACCCCTATTCATTCTATAAACTTTCAAATTATTTCCCGGGGTCATTTGAGATTTGATATTTTTATACCAATCAGTTTTAAAAACATCAATATATTCATCACCTTCATTAATTAAATGAAGATTTTTTCCATATTCCTTTTTGAGTAAGGAAAGATGCCTTTTTGATATTTCACCTTTAATATCAATTTTAATATGGGGCGTTTTCACGTGAACCTGCATAATAAACCTCAATTAATATACTTTTTTCATAAAATTCCCAACAAGCAACCCATTTATACGTTAAATGGCAATGATATTTATTCTTTCCAATTTTACTAAAATTTGCCCAGTGTTTAACAATGGGACCAAGTTCTCTAAGATCATCAAGTAAGTTTCCCATTGCTAATTGAGCTATTTTAGGCATTTTATCAATACCTTTTAAAGCGCTTTTTTTAATAACAACTTTGTACATAAGGCAAGGTAATCAATAATAGGTTACTTGTCAATACATTTTGTTTATTATTTATGAGCCGGCCCGGCCGGCCGGCCGGCCAAATTCTATTGTTGTCATGGCGTATAACGTTTCCAGAGTATGCGACGTTTGCCGTAGCGCAGCGGAGACAAATGTGGCGAAGCCCGAAGCGACCGGCAGGGAGCGATGCGCATACGCTGTGTTATATGAAGAGGCGTGCCTTCATAGAAAAAGGCGGGCGAATACATAGACGTATGAGCCCGATGGGAAAGTAACATAAAAAATAAATACACTTTTTTAAAACTATTATTCACATTGGCATTTATTTACTGCAACACTGCCATAGTTGCCTAGTGTAGTTTCATAGTGTCCCGGTTGAGATTTTCCTCGTTTAAAAAACTTCAAAAAACATCCTTCTTTTGTTTTGTTAATATTAAAATATGCTGTATAATGTATTCCATCTCGATCATATTCCTTGTGAATCTGACCTTTATTGAAAATAATTTTATAATCCTCTGGTCCAATTTTATAATGCATGCTCATATTTTGACTAAAAGTACGAAAAGCTTTTTGAATATCTTTACCGCATTCAATATTTTTAGATGTATTCAACAAAGAATGGCCTCCAATATTTAAAGATGGAAAAATAAAAAACCAAAAGTATAAACCAGCAAGTGTAAAAATTGTAATGAAAGCAAGAAATATTGCACCTTCATGTTCTTTTAAAAATATTTTAAATTGTTTCTTTTTATTCATGCATACCTCTTTGCTTTTAATTAAAAAAATATATATTTAATGTTATCAATACATGATACTTTTAGAAATACTTTGTGATTGTTTTAATAATTAATGGTCTTGGTTACTATTTTTTTCCCGAGGGCTATTATAAAAAACAACTAATTTTAATCTTCAGCCCGCCAGGATGGCGGGCCAAAGATTTTTCGGCCGTTTCACCTAACGTCGCGGCATAGCCGACGTTGCGCTCAGTTTCATATATTGGGCGCAATGTGCCGCAGGCCGAGCACGGCCACAGCTTCATTTCTTGTGGCCGCGCG
>Ga0209342_10007288_pt1 | contig 11141 bp, 9 predicted proteins | sample RifCSP16_2_FD_184023 | JGI IMG/M metagenome (GOLD analysis project Ga0209342, IMG submission 184023) | Soil microbial communities from Rifle, Colorado - Rifle CSP2_sed 16_2 (SPAdes) (version 2) | ecosystem: Environmental > Terrestrial > Deep subsurface > Rock core/Sediment | place: Rifle... | reverse complement strand
GCCATACCGGGATTCGTTCCCGAATACATCAGACCACTCTTTTGTGATGGCAAGGGTCCATTTCGATGGGCGGCTCTTTCCGGCAATCCCGAGGATATTTACCGCACCGACCGCGCTGTGATGGAGACATTTCCGGAGAACAAACAGCTCTGCAATTGGATCGAGAAGGCGCAGAGACAGGTCGCGTTCCAGGGTCTCCCCGCCCGCATTTGCTGGCTGGGATACGGCGAGCGGGCCCGGATGGGCACGATCTTCAACCAGCTCGTTGCAGACGGAGAAGTGAAGGCCCCGATCGTAATCGGACGAGATCACCTGGATTGCGGCAGTGTCGCCTCTCCCAACCGCGAAACTGAAAAGATGCTCGACGGAAGCGACGCGATTGCCGACTGGCCTATCCTCAATGCCTTGCTCAATGCGACGGGAGGGGCAAGCTGGGTGAGCGTGCATCATGGGGGCGGAGTCGGCATCGGACTTTCCATCCATGCGGGCATGGTGGTCGTGTGTGACGGAACACAGGAAGCCGAGAGGCGGCTTCAGCGCGTTCTCACATATGATCCCGGCATGGGAATCATTCGCCATGCGGATGCAGGATACAAACGGGCGATAGAAAACGCGAGACAATGGCAAATTGCAGTGCCCATGGACCGATTCTCAGGCAAGAAGAAACGATGATCGGGGTAAGACAATCCTTTTTCGTTTGTTCCAGTGGATGTCAGTGTTCTATTCACAAGGTGGAGGACACTGAAAAGGAAGGAAAGAAAACGGAAGTAAACGAGTAGGGATGAACATGATATGAAGATTCTGGTGATGGGAAGCGGCGGTGTGGGCGGCTTTTTCGGGGCCGTGCTTGCGCGCTCAGGATTGGAAGTCTGGTTTGTGGCGCGTGGAAATCACCTTGCAGCCATGAAAGCCGGGGGCCTTCATATCCGATCATCCGCGGGAAATTGGATCGTTCCCGCGGGAACAATGACCGATCGTCCATCCGACGCCGGTACAGCCGATATCGTTCTCTTTTGTGTCAAATCCTATGACACAGAAGAAACGGCACAACAGCTCGCCCCCATCCTTTCTCCCCAATCAGTTGTCATTTCCCTGCAGAACGGAATCGAAAACGAAGAAATACTCCACCGCACCGTGCCAAAAGCGACGATCTTCGGAGGGGCCGCGTACATTTCCGCCCGGATAAGCGCTCCGGGGGAGATCCTGGAGACCGGTGGGCTGCAACGGATCGCATTCGGACCGATGTTCGGACCCATCGACAAGCGGGCAGCCGAAATCCTTGCCGTGTTTCTTCAGGCAGGGATCAAAGCAGATCTCCGGCAAGACATGAGGGCAGAGCTTTGGAGGAAGTTCACTTTCATCACATCGGTAGGTTCCCTGACGGCTCTCACCCGTCTCAATCACCGCGACATGCTGGCTTCTCCCGAGACAATGGATCTTGTCTTTGCGGCTATGAAGGAAACTGAAACTATCGCGCGCACTCACGGGGTCCTTTTTGAGCCCTTAAATCCCGATAAGGTCATTGAAGGACTGAGACGCTTCGACGGCGACACCCGATCCTCCATGTACTATGACCTGATGAATGAAAAACCACTGGAGATTGAATCGCTCAACGGTACAATCGTGCGAATGGGGAAAGAAGCGAACGTTCCGACACCGATTCATCAAACGATCTATGCCAGCCTTCTCCCTTATCATCGGCGACATGTGAGCACCATGAATCATGAACGATCCCGCTCGTGATTCAAATATGGGCCTCTGCGCGGCGTGCCAGCATTGTCGTGTCATCACAAATAAGCAGGGAAGTACGTTCACGTATTGCCGCCGCTCGGAGACCGATCCTCAATTCTCCAAGTATCCGCGTTTACCGGTTCTTTCGTGCAAGGGATTCGAGGAAAACCCCCAATCGCCTTGATTCTTTCGCATCTTCTTTGTTTCTTGGCTCGACCGATCAATCATCCAACCTTGGTTGTGACAAAACCTTCGCAGTATAAACATCTTCTCCGCCAGGAAGCAGATCACTGGAGCTCCGTGCATCCTGATCCTGAGAATCCGCAACTCTGGCACGATGAGAAGCTCTTCGATGTGTTCTTTGGCCGCGAATACGCAATGTTTGTCGACCGCGTCATGAGGCACGGTCCCCGGGTGCTTGAACTTGGGTGCGGGGAGGGCTCGCTGGCCATCACACTCGCCAAACGCGGTCTCTCTGTCACAGCGCTGGATCTGAGTGAAGCCCGCCTGGCCCGTGCGAGGCAAGAAGCCGAAATCGCGGGGGTCGCAGATCGAATCGAATTCCGGGCAGCTGACCTGAACCGCGTCGAACTCCCTCCGGACACGTATTCATGCGCAGTCGCTCACGATTCCCTTCATCACATTCTTTCGCTCGATCAACTTCTGAACCAGGTTTCCAACACTCTCAAAAAGGATGGGGCATTTCTTGTGATGGATTACATTGGGATGGGGCGACTCCGTAAGTTACTGGCTGCAGGGCTTTTTGCTGTCCTTCCAACAGTCCAGCCATATTCCGAAAAATGGCGGTTGCGGAGGCGGCTCCGGGGCTTTCTCGCTTCAGAGGAGGCCAAACGGGCCGCGCTGGATGGAGATGCTACGCTTCTCCATCCGGATTCTCCATTCGAAGAGATTGCCCAGAAGTCGATCCTCACGACGATACGGAAACATTTTTCGGTTCAACAAGAACTGTCCTTTCTCCCCTTTTGGTTCTATCTTGCACCGAAGATTCGCGTTCCGCAAGGCATCCGATACCCCTTTGCCCGGTTTCTGAAGGCTATGGATGATGGACTCCGTCATCTTGGAATTACGGGCGCCTATTGTTTCATCGATGCCCGAAAGCACAACAATGCGCCAGCTGCTCATTAAGAATATCAACCAACTCGTCACGGTTGCCTCCGGAGGCAAGCCGTGGAAAGCCGGCGCGGAAATGCGGAACATAGGCGTTCTCGAGAATTCCTCCGTTCTTGTCGAAAATGGAAGAATCCGGGCTATTGGATCTGAGAAGGATCTTGCATCAACCCTGGCTCCGGATGCGGAGACACTTGACGCTTCGGATCGTGTTGCTCTTCCGGGTTTCGTGGATTCCCATACGCATCTGGTTTTTGCGGGCAGCAGAGAGAACGAATTTGCTCTCAGAGCGGAGGGAAAGTCATATCAGGAGATTGCAGAACAGGGGGGCGGGATTCTCAGCACGGTGAAGGCGACCCGGGAGGCCGGTAAGCGTGATCTTAAGAAATCGGCCGCCCGACGTTTGGATGATCTGTTGCAGCACGGGACCACAACGGTCGAAATCAAATCGGGGTACGGGCTTGACCCGGACTCCGAGATCAAAATGCTCGAGGTGATCAACGACCTGGCAAAAGAGCACTACGCTACGATCGTTGCCACTTTCCTGGGAGCGCATGCCGTTCCTCCCGAATATCAGTCAAATCCGGACGCCTATGTCGCTCTGGTTTGCGAACGAATGCTCCCGTATGTCGCAAAGCGAAGACTGGCCGAATTCTGTGATGTGTTCTGCGACCGTGGGTATTTTTCTCCTGATCAATCGCGAAAAATCCTCAATGAAGCCGTCCGTCTCGGGATGAAGGTCAAGGTCCATGCCGAGGAACTTGCTGCGTCGGGAGGAGCAGGACTGGCTGCCGACCTGCATGCCACTTCTGCCGACCACCTTGAGCATGTCAGCCAGGAGGGAATAGAGAAACTGAAGAACGGAGGCGTCGTCGCCACGCTCCTTCCGGGGGTTTCGTTTTTTCTGAACCATGGGTATGCGCCTGCCCGGTTACTGATCGACAGCGGAGTACCCGTCGCGATCGCCAGCGACTTCAATCCCGGTTCCTGCATGTCGTTCAGTATGCCCCTCATGATGACAATCGCATGCACCCACATGAAGATGTCACCAGAGGAGGCGATTACTTCCTGCACACTTAATGGCGCGGCTGCCCTGGGGCTCTCCTCCAGGCTGGGAAGCATCGAGGTTGGCAAAGACGCCGATATCATCCTGTATGATATTCCGAATTATCGCTATCTTGCTTACCACTTCGGCGCAAACCATGTTGCGACTGTTATCAAAAATGGAACGATCTTGGAATTCTCATGAAGACAATCGTTGAATGCGTGCCGAATTTCAGCGAAGGAAGGAATCAGAACATCATCAACGCCATCGCGGAAAGCGTCAACACCGTGAAAGGCGTGAAGCTTCTCGGAGTGGAGCCCGACAAAGACTATAACCGGACAGTGGTAACATTCGTCGGGTCTCCTGACGTCGTGCTTGAGGCGGCATTTCAGGCGACAAGAACCGCGTCAATGCTCATTGATATGCGCCTTCACAAAGGAGAACATCCGCGGCTTGGCGCAACGGATGTTGTTCCTTTTGTGCCTGTTTCGGGAGTTACAATGAACGATTGCGTGCAGCTCGCGCGGCGATTCGGCCAGAGGGTTGCTTCGGAATTGGCGGTTCCGATTTTTTTGTATGAACATGCGGCCGCAACTCCCGCGAGAAAGAATCTGGCCGATATCCGCAAGGGTGAGTATGAAGGTCTGAAGGACAAACTGAACGACCCGGCCTGGAAACCGGATTTTGGGGCGGGGTTTAATGAAAAATCCGGTGCCACGGTCACGGGTGCCCGGAAGTTCCTGATCGCGTATAATGTGAATCTCAAGACTGCCGATTCAAAGATTGCCCATGAAATTGCACTCCGAATACGCGAGGCCGGCAGGCCGAAGAAGGACGAATCAGGAACAACCGTGAAGGATGAACAGGGAAACGCTGTGAAGATCCCCGGCTCCTTGAAGGCGGTGAAGGCGATGGGAGTGTTCCTTGAGCGTTTCAACATTGCACAGGTGTCGATCAATCTTGTCGATTACGAAACGACACCGCCGCATATGGCCTTTGAGGAAGTACGGAAAGAAGCATCGACGCTGGGCACCGAAGTCACGGGAAGCGAAATCGTCGGCCTCACTCCGCTCCGGGCTCTTCTCATGGCAGGCGACTACTATTCCGAACGGATCGGCAGCCGAACAAAGGACGAGCAGGCTCTGGTCGATCTTGCCGTGCAGAGTCTTGGACTCAGCCAGCTCGAACCGTTCGATCCAGCCAGGAAGATCATCGAATACACACTCTAGCAACAGGATTGTCCATGCTTACCACAAAAAGTGTCTCGGAATTCATCGACGATGTTTCCTCCAATTCTCCCGCACCCGGCGGAGGGAGTGTCTCTGCCCTCTGCGGCGCGCTGGGGTCGGCATTGGCGGCAATGGTATGCCGATTAACAATCGGGAAGAAGAACTACGAGGGGGTGCAGGATGAGATGCTCACGGCACTCGGACGCGCCGATGAACTCCGGGCCGAACTGACCGCCCTCATCGATCAGGACACGGAAGCATTCAATCTGGTTATGAAGGCATTTACCCTGCCCAAGGCCACCGAAGATCAGAAGCGTGCACGCAGCGAGGCGATCCAGGAGGCGACGAAACAAGCGACTCTGGTACCGCTCGAGGTCATGAAGCTGTGCGAGCAGGCGATCGGAGTTGCCGCGACTGTTGCCGATCACGGAAACGTCAATTCAGTGACTGACGCGGGAGCAGCCGGATTGATTCTCAAGGCGGGATGTGAGGGGGCGGCGTTGAATGTGCAAATCAATCTTGCAACACTGAAGGATCAGATCTTTGTCGACGAGACATCCACCCTTGTCTCCGCTCTTCTCACCAACGTTGACGCAGTCTCCGACAGGATCAAACAGAGAGTTCAGGAGGTGCTGAGCTAGCCTCAATCGAAAGTCCGACATCCGCTAAGGATTTTCCCGTGTCGATGTCGGACTTTAGCCTCATTCGAATTTTGAATTTCCCACCCAGCCCTAGCTTCGCCAGAATGCCCTGCTGAAGAGAACGAAGACTGTAAAGAGCTCAAGCCTCCCGAGTAGCATACACGCGTCAAGTATCCATTTCGCCAGATCCGGAAGATGGGCGTAATTCGCCATCGGCCCCACCGAGCCAAGGCCGGGACCGCAATTGGCCATGCAGGAAGCCACAGCACTGAGCGAGGTGACCAGATCAAGGTTGAGCGCTGTCAGGAGAATCGAAGCTGTCGCAAACGTCACGAGATAGAGAATGATGAATCCTGCGACGGTGAAGAGCACATCCTGTTCAACTGTTTTTCCATTGTACCTCACCGGCACCACAGCCTGTGGATGAATGAGCTTGTTGAATTCATTAACCGCCGCTTTTAGCAGCAGAAGCACACGAGCATTCTTCATCGCACCCCCCGTCGATCCGGCACAAGCCCCTGGGAATAAGAGAAAAAGGAGAACGACCTGCGCCAGGGGAGCCCACAAGGCAAAATCAGCCGTTGCAAACCCCGTGCACGACATCACCGACATGACGTTGAATGATGAATACCTGATCGCGGTCAGGATGTCCCCCCCGAATGAGGTTTGAGACGTAACGGCAGCAACGATCGCCACCGCCGCAAGGAACGAAACAAGAAAGAAGACAAACTCATTATCACGAAAATAACTCTTGAAACGCCCGCGGAGCGCCAAATAATGAAGCGCGAAGTTTGTTCCTGCTACAAACATGAAGAAAGTAATCACCGCATCGATATATGCAGAATTGTAGTATCCGATGCTCGCGTTCTTCGTTGAAAAACCACCTGAGGCAATTGTGGCAAATGAATGACATACGGAGTCGAATAACGACATGCCGCCCGCCGTCAGCAGGATTGTCTCCGCCAGCGTTATTAAGACATACAGGCCCCACAGCAGCCTTGCGGTTTCAGCAACACGGGGTGTGAGTTTGTCTTTTGTGGGACCTGCCACTTCGGCTTTGAACAGTTGCATGCCGCCGATTCCCAGCAAAGGAAGAACAGCAAGCGAAAGGACGATGATCCCCATTCCACCTAGCCAATGGGTTAGAGAACGCCAATACAGAAGCCCTCGCGAAAGCTTCTCAACATCGGTAAGAATCGATGCGCCGGTGGTGGTAAACCCCGACATCGTTTCGAAATATGCATCGGTGAAATTCGGAATGGCGCCGGAAAGGAGAAATGGCAAGCAACCGACCAATGGCACGATGAGCCATCCAAACGTGACTATGGCAAATCCCTCGCGGGCCCGCAGTTCGTCCTTCTCAAACCTCTTAAGAAAGACGAGAAGAAAAACTCCTGCTCCCACGCTCATCAAAGCGGAAACGAGAATCGGCTTGAAATCGGCTTCCTGATAGTAAAGAGATACCCCCGCAGCGGTCAGCATTGCCACGCCAACTGCAAGGATGAGGAAACCGAGTACCGTCAGGACTGGAACGATGCGCATAGGCTAGCTGAAGAACTTCTCGACGTCCCTGAGAGCGGTAGGGAGTGTAAAAACAACAACCCGATCCTGCGGATTGATGCGCGTTATTCCGGTTGGGATAGAAACCCCGCCATTGTGAATAACACAACCGATAATGGCACCTTCCGGAAATTTCAAATCCTTCAAAATCTTCTTTGTCACGGCAGACCCTTTTTGCGCGACCATCTCAATGACTTCGGCGTCAACTCCATGAAGCGTGGCAACAGAGACAATCTGCCCTTTTCGGACAAACTTCAAAATCGCATTTGCCGCGGAAAGTTTCTTATTCACTAAGGCGTCAATCCCGATGGTATTCGCCAGCGGAATGTAATCCAGCTTCTCGACATGAGCAATGGCCTTCTGGACACCCAGATGCTTTGCCATGAGACATGAAAGAATGTTGTCTTCTTCGTCCTTTGTAACGGCAATGTACGCATCCATATCCATAATCCCCTCGGTCGCAAGGAGATCCAGATCCTTTCCTTCCCCCCGAATCACCATGGTTTTTTCCAGCTTATCGGCAAGATGAAGCGAGAGTTCGTTGCTCGACTCAATGAGCTTGACCGACATCTCTTCCTGAAGAGTCTCGGCAACATTTCTCCCGATGCCGCTTCCTCCCAGAATCATGATGTTTTCGAACTTCACCGATTCTTTGCCCGTGAGTTTGAGCATCTCTCCCACGAACTCCGTCTTAGCAACGACAAAAATCTGGTCCCCTTTCTTGAATTCATCTTCCCCCGTTGGGATAATGGTGCGGATTCCTCTGCTGATGGCCACGGACCGAAACGGCAATTCTTTGTATTCCTTTGTCAAATCCTTGAGCTTCCGGTTGATCATCGGACTCTCTTTGTCCAGCTTGAGACCAAGAATCTGTATTCGCCCATCCGCGAATTCCAGAACGTCTGTTGCGGCCGATCGGCGAATGAGGCGAACAATTTCGGCAGCCGCAAGGTTGTCGGGAGAAATCACGAGATCGATGCCAACGTCCTCGGGTTTAAGAAAACTGTCCCCGAAAAGCGTGTCGGGCTCATCAACGCGAAGGATCGTCTTTTTCGTGCCGAGACGATGTGCGAGGAAGCAGGCGATGAAATTCACTTCATCGTTTGACGTAACGGCAATCAACATGTCGGCATCGCGGGCACCAGCCGCCACCAAGTCGCTCATTTGACTTCCGCTTCCGCGAACAATCATCACGTCAAGGCCTTCACGAATCCGGGTAAGCGGCTCTTCGTTTCGGTCCATGACCACAATATCATGCCGCTCCTGGGAAAGGAGTTGCGCAAGATAAAGACCAACTTCACCGGCTCCCACAATAATAATTTTCACAAAAGACCTTTCATTCGTAGTTCTACCATCCACCCACCACCCAACTCATGGCAGAAAGAGCCGCTGTTTCCGATCGCAACCGGCGGGGACCCAGCGAAATTGCCACAAACCCGTGGTCGGCCGCAAGCTTGATTTCCTCTTCCGTGAATCCGCCTTCAGGCCCGATGAGAATCAGCGCTGACTTTGCTTCGGCATGGTGCTTCATGACGGATCCAATGAACTGCGACTGCTCCGTCCTCTCATGCGGAATCAACTTGAGTTGGTATTGCCCTGCATTGGAAACAAGAGTGTCGAAACGAGTCAGGACAAAAACAGTTGGGAGCACACACCGACCACATTGCTTCATCGCCGCCGCCGCGAGCTTCTGCAGACGGAGATGTTTCTCATGTTTCGGGATTGTTCGTTCGCAAACAAGCGGGATGATTGTTGTGACCCCCAATTCAGTGGCTTTCTCGACCACAAAGTCCAGTCTCGCCGGGTTCTTCAAAGGAGAAATGGCCAGAGTCACATTGATTTTCGGCTCGTTCAGCCGCTCGAACGTGTGGAGAATCGCACATTCTGCGTTCGTCCGGCTCAGCGAATGGATGATCGCCTCGTACATTCGGCCTCTTCCATCCGTCACCATGACATGATCCCCGGCCTTCTTTCTAAGAACCCTGCTGAGATGCCGGTACTCATCCCCTTTGATAGCAAGGTGATTTTCAACCACATCGTCCGGATCGACAAAAAAGTAGTCCATAATTAGAATGAGGCTCCAAAATCGATAATGAACTGTCCGACTCCACGCCGGTTCATTGCGTATTCCGTTCGAATAATGATGCTGTATGGAAGAAGGAAATGCAAGCCCGCTCCGAATCCGGAATACCAGCGTCTCCCTCCCGGTCCCTCGCTGCGAAACCAGGTCTTCCCCGCATCGGCAAATACGCCGGCATACACCGCATACCGCCAAACGCTGAACTCGGGCAACGGCGCGTAGGGGAACTCGTAGTACCGAGGGGACAGGAGCGGGATGCGGAGCTCAAGGTTGCCCCCGACAATGTCCTCCCCCTCGATGATCCTGTCGAAATAACCCCGGAGCCGTTCGCCGTAGCCAAAATATGTGTAACGGTAAGGGGGAACCGCTCCCCCGCTCGCAAATTGACCGTGCGTCCTTCCCGCGAGAGAAGTCCCGCCATTCAGCAGAACATAGACTCTGGCGTCATATCCGTACCGCAGAATATTCACTGACCCTGAACCGAATCCGTTCTTCGTCGCCTGAACATTCGCAAGGAATCCGTTCGTGGGATATTCCTTCACGTCGCGCGTGTCAAATGTATAGCTTCCTCCGACAGAAGGAAAGGCATCCCGGCCGTCGGGAGAAATGGTTCTGCCAATCGCCACGTCGGAGACTCTCCATGATTCATACCCAAAAGAGCCGGTCAGAAGATGATACAAGCCGAAGCGCTTTCCCAGAGTAATGGATCCACCGACGGCTTCCTGTTGATAGGTACCGCGATCAGGATTGAGGTTCTGAACCCGCGACCAGGATCCGGAAATGCGGAAGAAGATATCATCGTCAGCCGTCAACTTGGGATTCTGATAACTGAACTGAATCCAGCGGTCGTATCCAAAGGCGAACTCACCAATCAGCCTTTCGTTGCGTCCCCGAAAATTCAAATGGGCGACACCTGCGCCGTAATAGAATTTCTTGAGATCACGATACTTGAATCCCAACACCGGAAACGGATAAATGTACCATCGTTCATGAACGCGAACGATCAGCTCTGCTTCGGATCCTTGTGCAGCATAATCGATGTCGACGCGGTTGAAGAGGCCGAGACTGTAAATTCTGTTCTTATCATACTCAAGTCTCTCAAGATTGAGCGTGTCACCGATGGCTGTGGACATTTCACGGAGGATGATATAGTCCCTTGTCGATTCATTACCCGCGACCCGAATGGAGCGCACCACAAGCACCGAACCGTCACTGCCCAACTGCAATTGGGTGGGCGGCGACGCAAGCATCCAGGTGGGAACGAGAAGTAGAATGAGTCTGGACATGTCCTCTCTTTTGAACACAAAACCCCCGCTTTGAAGAAGGTGGGGGTTTTACTCCATTTCTGCGACTTAGCGGAGAAGCCGCCTATGGTCAACCGCAATGCAGCGGTCCACGATAACCTTCATGCCGTGTTTCTCGGCCAACCGCGCTCCTTCTTCGCTGACCACACCCAACTGCAACCAGAGTGTCTTTGCTTTCACAGATATCGCTTCGCGGACAATTGCGGGCACAGATTCAGACCGGCGAAAGACGTCCACAATGTCGATGGGTTCAGGGACATCCTTGAGATTCGCATAGCATGTTTGATCCAACACTGTCTTGTAGTTCGGATTCACGGCAAACACGCGATATCCGCGACCCATGAGGTATCGCATGATGTCGTTGCTGTCCCTCCAGGGCTTGTCTGAGGCGCCGACGACGGCAACCGTACGAGACGAAGCGAG
>Ga0209342_10007286_pt1 | contig 11142 bp, 10 predicted proteins | sample RifCSP16_2_FD_184023 | JGI IMG/M metagenome (GOLD analysis project Ga0209342, IMG submission 184023) | Soil microbial communities from Rifle, Colorado - Rifle CSP2_sed 16_2 (SPAdes) (version 2) | ecosystem: Environmental > Terrestrial > Deep subsurface > Rock core/Sediment | place: Rifle... | reverse complement strand
GCCCGAGACCCACCAGCCGTGGGAGGAGCCAGGCGGCGCCCATGTCGGCTCCGGAAAGCCCCACGCGCGTGAACAGGAACGCGATCTTCGCCGTGTCCGCGGCGATCCGCACATCGCACGCCGCGGCGATCACGGCACCCGCGCCCGCCACCGTCCCGTTGAGCGCCGCCACGACCGGACGGCGGCACCGCCGGATATTGCGGATCAGATCGCAGGTCATCTGCGTGAACTCTTTCAGTCCCGCGAGATCGCGGCCGAACAGCGCGCCGATGATGTCCTCCACGTCGCCGCCCGAGCAGAACGCCCGACCCGCGCCCGTGATGACGACTGCCCGCACCGCGGGCTCCGCGTCCAACGCCCGGAAGGTGTCCCGGAGCTCGGCGTACACCTCAAACGTGAGGGCGTTGAGGCGCTCCGGCCGGTTGAGCGTGATCGTCGCAACGCCGCTCTGCGGGTCCTGGTGATACAGAAACGACTTCGGGGCTATGGCCATGGAGCTCATCCTCTATGGTAACACGGCGGTCGCTTCGATTTCGACCAAGGCGCCGACATCGACCAAACCCCGCACCTCCAGGAGCGTGCTCGCCGGGTAGTGGTGGCCCATGTGCTTGCGGTGCACTTCTCCCAGCCGCTTGAGGCTCACCCGATACGCCTCGAGGTCGGTGACATAGACCGTCATGCGGGTGATCTGCTCGGGCCTCCCGCCCGCCGCGCGCACCACGGCAACCACCCGCTCGAGCGCGCGGTCCCACTGTTCCACCAGTCCTTTCGCCGCGATCCGGCCCGCCGCGTCGAGCGCGGCCTGGCCCGCCACGAACAGCACCCGGCCGCCCCGGGGCGCGAGCATCCCGTGGTTGAACCCGCGGGGCGGGCCGAGGCCGTCGGGATTGATGATTTCGGCGCTCATGCCGCCGCGCTCCCGTCGATCACGATCGCTTCCCCGTTGATGTGGCCGGACCCGGGGTCGCACAGGGCCAGGACCTCGCGCGCCACGTCCTCGGGTGGAATGAGGCGCCGCTGGGAAGTGCTCGCCAGCATGGCGGCGAGCGCCTCTGCGCGCGACTTGCCGGTCTTCGCCATCACCCGCTCCACCGATTCCTGCGTCATCTCCGTGTCGACATAGCCGGGGCAGATCGCGTTGCAGGTCACGCCGGTGCCAGCCACCTCGGCCGCCACCGACCGGGTGAACCCGATCACGGCGTGCTTCGCGGCGCTATAGGCCGCGATGTAACGCGCCCCGTGCAGCCCCGCGACCGACGCGATGTTCACGATCCGACCCCGTTGTCGCTCGAGCATCCCCGGCAGGAACGCCTGGGTGCAGAGAAAGGTCCCGGTGGCGTTCACGGCGAGCACCCGCTGCCAGTCGTCGAGCGTGAGCCGGTGGAGCGGAGCGCTATGGGCGACGCCGGCGTTGTTCACCAAGATGTCCACGCGGCCGAGGTATCGAGCGACGGTCTCGGCGAGCGTGCGCACGCTCGCGGGGTCGGCCACGTCGCACGGGACGGCCCAGGCGTGGCGCCCCGTCGCGCGGATGGCCTCGGCCGTGGCTTCGACCTTCGGCGCCGTGCGGGCGGCGACCACGACGGCTGCCCCTTCCGCGGCGAGCGCCCGCGCGACTGCTGCCCCGATCCCCCGGCCCCCTCCCGTGACGACGGCCGCGAGGCCTTCGAGCCTCATCGAGCGAGCTCGGCCAGGACGGCCTCGGCCAGAATCGCGCCGAGCACGGCGATCGTTTGCCGGCCCTCCTGGGCCGTCGCATCGGCCGGGAAGCCGAAGTAGGCCTGTGATCCGCCGGCTTCCTCGAAGGTCTTGACGCCCGCGGCGATGGCGGCCGCGAGCGAGTGGGGGTTCGGACTCAGGCCCCGGCGGATCTCTTCCCGAACCTCGTTGGGCCTCGCCGCCAGGAGGACCGACGTCTCGAATTGACCGGCGTGACAGGCGCCGCTCTTGAACTCCGCGGTGAGCCGTGACGCCCACGGTTTCCGCGTCACGTCGGGGAACACGACGCGCCCAACCTGCCGCTCCCGAATCCGCTCGACCGCCGCGTGCAGCGCGTCCAGGTGCGCTGGGTCCAGGTGTGCATTCGCGATCGCCAGCACCGGAACCTTGTGCCGGGCGAGGCTGCCCGCGATCCCCACGATCAGCTCGGTAAGGGTGCCCGGTGCAGGGGCGAGCGTTCCCGGAAACGCGGCAGCGAACCCCGCCGCAGTGTAGACGACGGCCGGCAGCACCAACACCTCGTGCCCCTGTGCGGCGAGCCGGTCCGCGCCGGCCCGGGCCATCGCCTCGGCGATGATGACGTCGGTCGCGAGCGGCAGATGGGGACCGTGCGCCTCGATCGCGCCGACCGGCAACACGGCGATCGTCTTCGCCCGGTCGAGCGCGCGCACCTCCTCCCACGTCAGCCGGGCTAGCTCGAGGACCGGCATCGGCGCATTATCTCACCCATGGCCTTCGCGCCGCCGGACCAATTCAACATCGCCGACTACTTTCTCGACGCGCGGGTGCGCGAAGGCAAGGGAGACCGCACGGCGCTCCTCACTGATCACGGCGTGCTCACCTACCGGGATGTCCAGGCGCTGGCGAGCCGCTTCGGGCACCTGCTGCGCTGGGCCGGGGTGCAGCCGGAGCAGCGGGTGCTCATCGCGCTCCCCGACGGGCCGGAGTTCGTCGCCGCGCTTTTCGGCACACTCAAGATTGGTGCCGTGGTGGTGATGGTCAACCCACAACTCGCGCCGGACGCCATCGCGTACTTCTACGCCTATACGCGTGCGAGCGCAGCCGTCGTCCACCGCGACAGCTGCGGGCCGTTCCAAGCCGCAGCGGAGCGAGCGCCCTACCCGAAACGGCTGATCGTCATCGGCCACCCGGACACGGCACACCAACTCGAGCGGGTCGCTGACCCACTCGAGAGCTTTCCGAGCCACCGCGACGACCCCGCCATTTGGCTGTTCTCCGGCGGTACGACGGGCCACCCCAAGGCGGTGGTCCAAGCCCACGCCTCATTCGCCAACACCACGGAGTGCTACGCGAAGGGGGTGATCGGGTACAGTGAGTCCGACGTGACGATCTCCGTGCCCAAGCTCTTTTTCGGCTACGCCACGGGCTCGAACCTCCTCTTCCCGTTCGCGGTGGGCGGAGCGGCGGCCTTGTTCCCGGAGCGGTGCACGGCGGAGGTCGTGTTCGAGAAGATCGCCAAGTTCCGGCCCACTATCCTGATCAACGTCCCCACGATGATCAATCAGATGGTGAGCCACCCGCACGCCGCGCGCCAGAATCTGTCCTCTCTGCGACTCGCGACCTCGGCGGGCGAGGCGCTGCCAGTCGAGCTATACATGCGCTGGAAGGCCACCTTCGAGGTGGAGCTGCTCGACGGCCTCGGCACCGCCGAAATGTGGCACATCTTCCTGTCGAACCGCCTCGGCGCGGTCAAGCCTGGCACGCTGGGTCAGGTCGTGCCGGGCTTCGAGGTGAGGGTGTGCGACGACGACGGCCGGGAGCTGCCGGACGGCGAGGTCGGGATGCTCTGGGTCCGCGGGCATTCGCGCGCGATCGGATACTGGCAGCAGATGGACAAGACTCAGCAGGCGTTCCGCGGAGCGTGGTACGTCTCTGGGGACATGATCCGCCGGGACGCGGACGGCTACTTCACCTACTGCGGTCGCGCGGACGACATGCTCAAAGTCTCCGGAAAGTGGCTCTCACCCCAAGAGGTGGAGAACTGCCTGCTCCGGCACCCGGCCGTGAAGGAAGTGGCGGTCGTGGGGGTCGTGAGCGCCGGAGGACTCACCAAGCCCCACGCGTATGTGGTGGCCCACGAGCGGCGCCCGGATCTCGCCGAAGAGCTGAAGGCATTCGTGCGGGACCGCCTGGAGCCCTACAAGGCCCCGCGCGAGGTGGTCTTCCTGGACGTGCTCCCGCGCACACACCTTGGGAAGGTCGATCGTGGCCGCCTGCGCCAGGGATAACGGTTCGTAGCTGGCTGGGCGGCCGACCCGGACTAGCCGGGCTTTTTCGCCGCCCGCTCTTCCAGCTTCGCGATCAGCTTCTCGATCTGGACCTTCATCCGCTTCAGCACGGGGAGCATCTTCGGCTCGAGCTCGCGCCCGATTTTCTTGCCTTCCCGAATGAAGTCGTTCATCAGCTCGCGTAGCCGCTCGGTCAGCTCGCGTTTGGTTGTAACCGGGGTCATGGTATGCCCTCCTCGATTGAAGATGCAGGACCGGACCTGAAGCCGGGCCTCAGATGATACGGGCCCGGGGCCGGCCAGGGTTCAAGGGCGCCCTCGGCTAGCTGCGGTTGTGCACGCGGCCGCCTTCATCGGCAGATCGAGCGTGAGGGGAGGGAACTGGCACGGCGGCCAGAAGCGAGCCGCGGATCATCGGGTCAACATATTATATTTTTTCGCCTTGACCAGGCGTCTTACGCGTCTCCGCGTCTGCGCGTCTACTAGTCGGGATAGGTGGCCGAGTGGCTGAAGGCACACGCCTGGAGAGCGTGTAAACGGGTAACCGTTTCGTGGGTTCGAATCCCACCCTATCCGTGGACAGGTGCGTGAGCGGTTGAAACGGCCGGTCTCGAAAACCGGTGTGCCCGCAAGGGCACCGTGGGTTCGAATCCCACCCTGTCCGTGTCGTCACGGGACCGCGCCCGCCCAATCCCGTACAGTCTTCCGCCTGGAGGGAACGATGCGCTGGACCAAGGCTTGGCTTGCTGCTCTCGCCCTTGTTCCCGTCCTCGCTTGCGGGAAGTCGGACGCGAAGCGGCTCGAGGAAATGCGCGCGTGCAGCGCCATCACCATGGACGCGCAGGGTGCTGCGACCTGTCTCGTGCTGCAGTACAAGTGGAAGAAGGACCAGGCCCTCAGCTACGCTCAGCGGTTCGAGCAGGAGCAGGATAGCATGGCGCAGCACACGGCCGACTCCGTCTGGCGGGTGGACGCTGCGCGGCACGGCAAGGAGGTCAAGCAGTGCGCCGGCGACCCGTCGGGCGACGTCGCACGCTGCCTGCTGGGGTACGGCTGGGCCGAAGAGCGCGCCCAGGCCACGGAGGATTCGCTGTGGCGCGCCCACGCGTCCACCCACCGCCGGGAGCTCCAGGCGTGCTCCCGCCGCCGCGACATGCAGCCGGGCGCATGCCTCCAACTCTACTACAAGTGGAGCCCCGCGCGGGCGTTGGCGGTGGACGATTCGATCCGGCGGGCGAAGCTGAGGTAGTGGGTCACCCCGTCCTGATCGCTGCCGAACTGCAGCCGCTGCTCGAGCCCATCCAGCTGGCCAGCCTCGATGTCGTCTGGATCGCCGCCGGCCAGCCCACGCCGCCGGGCGACTACGTCGCCATCGTGCCGCTGCTCTCGCGCTGGGTCGGGGGAAGCGAGTTCAAGCGTCTCCCCAGGCTCAAGATCGTCGCCAATTGCGCCGTCGGCCACGACAACGTGGACGTCGTGGCCGCGGAGCTGCGCGGAGTGATGGTGACGAACACGCCGGACGCGCTTACCGACGCGACGGCGGACCTCGCCTGGGCGCTGATCCTCGCGTGCGCGCGCCGGGTCGTCGAGGGCACGGAGCTGGTGCGCAGCGGGAAGTGGACCGGGTGGCACCCGGAGCTGCTGCTCGGCATCGAGCTCCGCGGCCGCATCCTCGGCCTGCTTGGCGCCGGTCGGATCGGGCAGGCGGTGGGACGGCGGGCGGCGCCGTTCGGGCTGCGGATCCTCTACACCGCCCGCAACGCACGACCGGAGTTCGAGAGGGATACGGGCGCCGTCCGCGTCGAGCTGTCGCGGCTGCTCCGGGACAGCGACGTGCTCAGCCTCCACGCTCCGTCGGTTCCCGAGACGAAGGGGATCATCAACGCCCAGACGCTGGCGCTGATGAAGCCGACGGCGGTGCTGGTCAACACGGCGCGCGGCGACCTGATCCGCGAAGAGGCACTCGCCGTGGCGCTCGAGGAGGGTCGGCTCGGCGCGGCGGGCCTCGACGTCTACCTCGACGAGCCCGAGATCCACCCGCGGCTTCGCGCGGCCCCGCGGACGGTGCTGCTGCCGCACATCGGCAGCGCCACGCTCGAGGCCCGGCGCCAGATGGCCGCCATCGCGCTCGCGAACGTGCAGGCCGTGCTCGCCGGGGGCCGGCCGTTGACCCCGGTGTTCCGGTGAGGCGGGAAAACGGGATCCGGGTGACCACCCGTTGCCCGCGGCGCGCCGAAGTGTTATCTGGAGAGCACCTGCTTTGGGAGCCGGCCGTGACTCCGGTCTTCACCTCGGACATCGAGGAAGCCTGGCCGCGCACGGCCGGGGCACGCTGATGACGGTCGAAGGGCGTTCCGTCTGCGCACGCTGCGGCACGAGCCTCGGGCAGGGCGCGTTCTTCTGTCCGCGATGCGGCACGAGCATCCCGGTCGCCCCGGGCGAGGCCGTGGCAACCGCGTCCGCCGGAGCTCCGGGGGGGCACAACGCCCTGCTCGAGGCCCTACGCCACGCCGCCCTTGGCGAGTACGAAATCCTCGCCGAGCTGGGGCGTGGCGGGATGGCCACGGTGTACCTGGCCCATGACCTCGCCCTCGATCGCAAGGTGGCGATCAAGGTGCTGGCGCCGGCCCTGCTCCTCATGGGAGAGGGCATGGTGGAGCGGTTCAAACGCGAGGCGCGCACGGCGGCGGCGCTGAGCCACCCACACATCATTCCCATCTACGCGGTCAAGGAGAGCGGTCAGGTCCTGTACTTCGTGATGAAGTACGTCCAGGGACGGCCGCTCGACTCGATCATTCGTGACGTCAGCCGGCTGCCGATCCCGATGGTGCAGACGATTCTCGCCCACGTGGGCGATGGGCTCGGGTACGCCCACCGTCACGGCGTCATTCATCGGGACATCAAGTCGGCGAACATCATGCTGGACGAGGAAGGCTGGGCCGTAGTCACCGACTTCGGCATTGCCAAGGTCGTCCAGGCACAGGGGCTCACGGTGACCGGCGTGACGGTCGGGACGCCCAGCTACATGAGCCCCGAGCAATGCGCGACGCGCGAGGTCACCGGGGCTTCGGATCAGTACTCCCTCGGTGTCGTGGCGTACGAGATGCTCACGGGCCGCCTGCCGTTCGAGGGCGACTCGACCATGTCGGTCATGTACGCGCACTTCAACGAGCGCCCGCGCCCCGTCACCGAGCTCCGCCCGGACTGCCCGCCCAACCTGGCTGCAGCAGTCATGCGGATGTTGGAGAAGGATCCGCATGGGCGCTGGCCCAGCATGGATGACGTCGTAGCCGTGTGCGGTCGGCCGTCCCTGCGGCACGATGATCCCATCCGGAGCCAGATGATCACACTCGCCAGGGCCGGCGGCCAGGCGCCGCAGCTGGCCAACCTCAAGACGCCGACCAGCCCGATTGCGCTGGCGAGGCGGCAACCCCGGCCCGTTACGTCCGCGCCCCGACGGCGCTTCCGGCTGTGGTGGGGGCTCGGCGTGGTCGGGGTCGCCGTCGCACTGTGGTGGGCGGCGCCCTGGCGCCTGACGCGCCCGTTCACCGCGCCGGTCCCCGATAGCGTGATGGCGCCCGCGCCGGCCGCGCCGGAGACGGTGTTCGTTCGCCCGCCGCCGGAGTCGACGGCACCGGTCGCGCAAGGGAGACGGTCGCCCGCGCGCCGCGGGTCCGGAACCCAAGGGGCGCCCGGTGCGTCACCCAGCGGTGCCGCCGTGGCCGAATCCGCGGTTCGAGCGGCGGGTGCGCGCCGCGAGGACAGCCTTGTACTCTCGCTGCGGACGACGGCCGTCGCGGCGATGCGCCGTGCACTCGAGGCAGGTGCCACACCTGCCGAGCTGGCGAACGCTGACTCGGTGTTCCGCGCGGCCGAAACGCTCGCCTCGGCGGGCCGGCTGCCCGAGGCGATGGTCCAGCTCGCCACGGCCACGTCGCTGTGGCGGGAAGCCGAGCGGCTGTCGCGTGCCCGGGTCGTGCCCGACAGCGCGCGTCTGCGCGCCCCAGAGCCGGCGGCGCCCCCGGTCGCCGTGCGTCCCCCTGCCGACCCGCGCGCGCAGATCGAGCGGGTGATCGCCGACTACGCGCGCGCGCTCGAATCCCTCGACGTGGGCCACGTGCGGCGCGCCTATCCCGGCCTCACGCCAGCGCAACAACAGGGGTGGAAAGAATTCTTCGAGTCGGTACGCCGGCTCAGGGCCAGCCTCACCGTCACGGCGGTCAACCTCGTCGGCGGCACTGCCGAAGCGATGGTCAGCGGCGTCTACGAGTACGAGAGTACCACCACGAGTCGGGCCGAGCGGCGTCCTGTGGCCTTCCGGGCGGTCCTGGTGGCGGATTCGGCCGGCTGGCGACTCACTACGATCCGCTAGCGGGGTCTCAGAAGTTGTACTCCAGCCCGGCGGTCCAGAGCACGTTGGGCCGGAGTCCTCCGCGGTTGAGCGGCCACAGCGTGTTCGCGACGATGGTGATCCCCGAGCCGGTCACGAACTTGAATCCGAACGAGGCGTTGATCTGGTCGTCGCGTCGGTTCGGGATGTTCGTGGGATCGAGCGTGCGCCGGAACGGCACCTCGTAGGTCACCGGTCCCGGCAACGGGAGCTTGCTCTCGTCCACTTGTAATTCCGAGACCAGATCCACGGCGAGCGTGGCCCACCGCGCCAGCAGATGGTCGAACCCCACGGTGGCCAGCACGGCACTGTTCAAGGAGTCGCTGCTCCGCCACAGGAACCCGATGTTGGCGTGGGGCGAGAACTCGCCGAAGCGCGCGGACAGGATGGCGAGGCCGCGGGCCGCGACGCGACCCGATCCTAGCAAATCGTCCTCGCTTCCCGTCGGGAAGCGCGCGTCCGCGAGGAATGCGAAGGTGGTGCGCTCCGACTGGGCGACGTTGACCTTGACCCGCGCGGCGACGTCCCCGACGCCGGTGGCCGATCCCTCCACGAACCGGGACGTGGCGAGCTCCGGGTTCGTCGGCGTGCCGCCGAAGAAGTGGGCGGCGGTCGACTCCGCGAACGAGACGATCTGCGCGTCCGTCGTGCCGCGCAGCGACGTCGACACGATCGGCAGCACCACGCCGATGTCGAGGCGATCGAGCAACCCGAAGCTCACGAAGAACGAGGTGACGGTCATCTCGACGTCGAGCGCGAGACGCAGCGCGATCGCGTCGTTCTCGAGTCGCGGCACCCCAAAGGGCGCGCAGTCCCTGCCTTCGATAGCGTCGCACTGCGGCGTGTCGACGTTCTCGTGGATGAAGTTCAAGCGAATGTCGCTCAGGCTCACGCCCCGGAGCGTCTCGAAGCGCAGGCGGCTGACATTGGCGCCCACGAACACGCGCCCGCGGCCGAGCGTCTGGGCGCGCTCGGCGAACACCGGACCCGGCGAGATCGAGGTGCGGACCGGAACGCCGCCTTCGAAGCGGAAGGTGGAGCCACCGCTGGTCGCGCTCACGGGGAGGTTCGCGACATTACTGCTGATCGCGTTGCTAATGAACGACAGGAGGGTGCCGTTCTGCGTGCTCGCCGACGTGATGAAGTGACTCTCGTGCAGCCCCGTCCCGCCGAGGAAGAGCGGTTGCTGGCCGGGGCCGAAGATGAAGAGCTCGGAGATCTTGGCGCGCAATCCCTGCGCGTGCAGCGATGTACACGCGAAGACCAGCCCGACGACATTCTGTACCCAGCGCCGCATACACCCTCCGCAATCGGGGACGGGAGCCGCCCGGGGTCGAAAAGACGCCGCAACTCGCCGCGCGTCAAGCCGACCCGCCGTTGACCCCGCTGGTCCGCCGGTTACCTTCCAGCCCTGAGATGAGCCGGCCCGAACGGACCACCATCCTCGACGCCCGTGCGCTCGCGCGGGCGCTTCAGCGTATGGCGGTGGAAGCGCTGGAGCTGGCGCACGGGACGGGCGACCTGGTGCTCATCGGGATCCAGCGGCGCGGCGTCGAGCTCGCCGAGCGCCTCGCCAAGCTCATCGAGAAGGACGAGGGTGTGGTCGTCCCGCGCGGGGCCCTCGACATCACGCTGTACCGCGACGATCTCCAGACCGTCGGCCCGAAGCCCGTGATCGGCGAAACCCGCATTCCGGGCGACCTCACCGGCAAGCACGTGGTGATCGTGGACGACGTGCTTTACACCGGCCGCACGGTGCGGGCCGCGCTCGATGAGCTGGCCGACTTCGGGCGGCCGAAGCGCATCTCCCTCTGTGTGCTCGTGGACCGCGGCGGCCGCGAGCTCCCGATCCAGCCGGACATTGTGGGGAAGCAGGTGAAGGTGAACAGTGGGGAGCGGGTGGACGTGCTCGTCGAGGAGCTCGATGGGCGCGACGCAGTGCTCCTCGTGCGCGCGGGAAGCCCCGCGTGACCGCCGGGCTCGGCAAGGACCTCGTCGGGCTCGAGCACCTCTCCCCGGACCAGATCCGGCTCATCCTCGACACCGCGGAGCCGTTCAAGGAGGTGTCCGAGCGCCCCATCAAGAAGGTCCCCGCGCTGCGCGGCAAGACGATCGTCAACCTGTTCTTCGAGGCGTCCACGCGCACGCGCATCTCCTTCGAGTTCGCCGAGAAGCGGCTCTCGGCGGACACGGTGAACGTCGCGGCCAGTGGCAGCGCGGTGCAAAAGGGCGAGACCCTCGTCGATACGGCGAAGAACCTCGAGGCGATGCGGATCGACATGGTCGTGATCCGGCACCCCTCGTCCGGGGTGGCCCAGTTCCTCGGCCACCGCATCCGCTCCAACGTGATCAACGCGGGCGATGGCAAGCACGAGCACCCCACGCAAGCGCTGCTCGACCTGCTCACGATCCGCGACAAGCACGGGACGATCGCCGGACTGAAGGTCTGCCTCGTAGGCGACATCCTGCACTCCCGTGTCGCCCGTTCCAACATCTGGGGCCTGAGCAAGCTCGGGGCCGAAGTGGGGGTGTGCGGGCCCGACACCCTGATGCCCCGGGGCATCGAAGAGCTCGGCGTCTGCCGGTTCCGCCGCCTCGAGGAGGCGATCGAGTGGGCGGACGTGCTGAATGTGCTGCGCCTCCAGCTCGAGCGCATGGAGAAGGGCTTCATCCCGAGTCTGCGGGAGTACTACCGCGTCTTCGGCGTCTCGCTCGAGCGTCTCGAAAAAGCGCCGCGCCAGCTCACCATCATGCACCCGGGCCCGATGAACCGCGGCGTGGAGAT
>Ga0209342_10007285_pt1 | contig 11142 bp, 8 predicted proteins | sample RifCSP16_2_FD_184023 | JGI IMG/M metagenome (GOLD analysis project Ga0209342, IMG submission 184023) | Soil microbial communities from Rifle, Colorado - Rifle CSP2_sed 16_2 (SPAdes) (version 2) | ecosystem: Environmental > Terrestrial > Deep subsurface > Rock core/Sediment | place: Rifle... | reverse complement strand
CCGATCTGGGGCTTCAGCCCAGGCGAAGCGGCTTGCTCCACAGGAGATCAGAACGTTTTTTGTCACGTCAACGGCATGGGGACGCCGCAATATTTTTCAGACCGACCGCATGGCTCAGTTGTTTCTCGACGTGATGCGGGAGAATCGCGACAAGGAACGTTTCTTGCTGCACGAATTCGTCGTGATGCCGAATCATTTTCATATCCTGCTGACCCCCGGAGCTGAAAACTCTTTGGAGAAATGCGCGCAGTACCTCAAGGGTGGATTTTCGTTTCGCGCGAAGAGGGAGTTAGGATTTGTGGGAGAGATCTGGCAGCCCGGATACAACGAGCATCGGGTGAAGGACGCCCGCGATTATGAGGAGCATGTGCGGTACATCCGCGAAAATCCTGTGCGGGCGCGGCTGTGTGAGAGTCTTGTGGGCTATGCGTATTCGTCTGCGAGTGGAAAATACAAGATCGATCCTGCTCCCGCGCATTTCCGGGGCTAAAGCCCCGCGGCTACGATTCCTGTTCACCGGCCTGAAGGCCGGTGCTCCCACCGTTAAAGACCCGTCCTCACGCCGCCTGAAGGCCGGTGCTCATGCCGGCGGAGGTGGGTGCTCCCACCGCTGGGGGCCCGTCCTGCCGCCGGCAAGGTCGGTGCTCCCGCCGTTGGGGACTGTGCTCTCGCCTGAGTGCGGCTACTTGAAGCCCCTCTGTGAAAGGTTCTATGTCGCGGCTGATGGTTCGACTCCGCTCACCACGAGGGCCACGACCGTTCACGCCTCGCGGCGGTAGACGACGCGGCCGGCGACGATTGTGACCATGGGCGCGCCCTTGAACGCGCGGCCGTCGAAGGGCGTGTTGCGCGACTTGCTGGCGGAATCGGCGGCGCGGAACGTCCAGGCGTGATCGGTGGAGAAGAGCGTGAGGTCGGCGGGCTGGCCTTCGGCGATGCGGCGGTCGCGTCCAAGCACGCCCGCCGGCCCGGTGGTGAAAAGCTCGATCATGCGCGCGAGCGAAATTGTGCCGGCGTGCACCAGTTCCATCGCCAGGCCCAGCGCGGTCTCGAAACCGGTGATGCCGAAGGGCGCGCGGTCGAACTCCACCTGCTTGGTGGCCGGCTCGTGCGGCGCATGATCGGTGGCGATGGCGTCCACGGTGCCGTCGGCCAGTCCCTCGATCAATCGGGCGCGATCGGCCGAGGAAGCCAGCGGCGGATTCATCTTGTAGTGCGTGTCGTAGTCCACGTCCTCGTCGGTTAACGTAAAATGATGCGGCGTCACCTCGCAGCTCACGCGCAGGCCGCGCTTCTTCGCCGCGCGTACCGCTTCCAGCGACGCCGTTGCCGACATGTGCGCCACGTGAAAGCGGCAGCCGGTCAGCTCGGCGATTTGAATGTCGCGTGCCACCGCGATCGATTCCGTCGCCGCCGGCATCCCCGCCACGCCCAGGCGCACCGACTGTTTGCCTTCGCGCATCGAATTGCCGGCGAAGAGTGAAGCGTCCTCGCAGTGGTCAATGACGGGCAAATCAAGCGAGCGGCAGTAGTCCATCACCTGGCGCAAAAGCCGCGCGGTGGCGATGGGCTTGCCGTCATCGCTCACGCCGACGATGCCGGCGTCCTGCATGGCGGCGATTTCCGCCAGCTTTTGCCCCTGGCTGCCGGCCGAGGCCGCGCCGATGGGCCACACGCGCGTGCTGGCCACCGCGGCGGCGCGTTCGAGAATCCCGCGCGTTACCGAAGCGGAGTCATTCACCGGCCGCGTATTCGGCATCGGGCAGACCGCCGTGAATCCCCCGCGCGCCGCCGCCCGCGTGCCGGTCTCGATGGTCTCCGAGCCTTCGACGCCCGGCTCGCGCAGGTGACAGTGCAAATCGATGAAGCCCGGCGCGACGATCAAGCCCTTGGCGTCGATGATTTCCTCGCGTCCCACCCCTTGCGGCGGCGCGCCGTTGCCGTTCGGCGGCGCGATCCGCACGATGCGGTCATCTTCCAGCCATACATCTCTCACGGCGTCCGTCCCGCTGGATGGATCGATCACGCGGCCATTGCTAATCCGCAACATATTTGGTCCCTCGACTCGAATCGGAATCCGCGCCCGGGCTGGTCAGCATGAAGAGCAGCGCCATGCGCACCGCGAGGCCGTTGGTCACCTGATCGAGCACACACGACTGCGGCCCGTCCGCCACCACTGGATCGATTTCCAGACCCCGGATCATCGGCCCCGGGTGCAGCACCAGCGCGTTGGGCTTGGCGCGGCGCAAACGCTCCGGCGTGAGCTGGTAGCGCAGGACGTATTCGGCCAGCGGCAGCGACGGCTCGTGCATGCGTTCTTCCTGCACGCGCAGCACGATGACGGCGTCGGCGCCTTCCAGCGCCTCGTCGATGCGCGGCGTCAGCTTCACCCGCATGCCCATCTGCTCGAATTCCCGCGGCAGCCACATGGCCGGCCCGCACAGCGTGAAGCAGCAGCCGAATTTGCTGAGCAGTTGCAGGTTCGAGCGCGCCACGCGGCTGTGCAGGATGTCTCCCAGGATCGTCAGCCGGATGTTCTCGAGCGACCCCAGGCGGTCGCGAATCGTCAGCGCGTCCAGCAGCGCCTGCGTGGGATGCTCGTGGCAGCCGTCGCCCGCGTTGATCACCGGGATGTCCAGGTGCCGCGCCACGAATTCGCACGCGCCCGAGGAGGCATGGCGCATGACGATGCAGTCGGGCTTCATGGCGTCCAGCGTGCGCACGGTATCCAGCAGCGATTCGCCCTTCTTCACGCTCGAGGATTCGGCCTGCAAGTTCAGCGTGTCCGCGCCCAGCCGCGAGGCCGCCGTGGCGAAGCTGATGCGCGTGCGCGTGGAATTTTCGAAGAAGGCCAGCGCCACGCCCTTGCCGCGCAAGGTGGCCAGCTTTTTCAGAGGGTGCCGCTGGATTTCCTGGAATGGCTTGGCCTCGTCCAGCACAAAATTGATTTGTGCGGCCGTCAGGGGCTCGATGCTCAGCAGATGGCGCAGGCGTTCCGGCACTCCACTCCTCGTTGTTTCAGCCCGCTTGCTGCGGGACGTTTCAGCCCGCTTGCCGCGGGAAGTTTCAGCCCGCTACAACGGACGCTCACTCAATCGACCAGCTCGACGAGCATGACCCGTTCCTGGTGATCGATCTCGTTCAGCCGAACCTCGATGATTTCCTTGTCGCTGGTCGGCACGCGCAAGCCGACGAAGGAAGCTTCCATGGGCAGCTCGCGATGGCCGCGGTCCACCAGCACGCACAGGCGGATGCGCTGCGGCCGGCCGAGGTCGAACAGGGCGTTGACCGCCGCGCGCACGGTGCGCCCGGTGAAGAGCACGTCGTCCACCAGCACCAGGTCCATGTCGTCCACGCCGAAGGGGATTTCGCTCGAGTGCAGCACCGGCTGCGGCGCCACCTTTGAAAGGTCATCGCGATACAGCGTGATGTCCAGGGTGCCCACGGGCACTTCCGCCTTTTCCGTCCCGAGCATGGCCAGCGCGATGCGCTGGGCCAGCGGCACGCCCCGGCGGCGGATGCCGATCAGCGCCAGATTCCGCGTGCCTCCGCTCTTTTCCACAATTTCATGCGCCAGCCGCTGCAACGTGCGCTCGATTTCCGCGGCCGACATCAATTGGCTCTTCTCGACGATGCGCATTGGCCGAACATCCTAGCATAGGCGCGCACAGGTCCGCAGCCCGCCGTGCCGCTGGGTAGTGACTCAGTTTCAATAGCACAGCCACTCCTGCGCTACTAGAACCTCCTCGCTGTCAAACTGAGACACTACCTGCCGCTGGTGGCCTTGCCCCCATCCGCGACGTGTCTATCCGAAGACGGAAGGCAAATCATGCCGTGGCCGAAGAGCAAATTATGAAGTAATGTAGGCGGGCGCCTGACGCGCATACTGGTGTAACGTTCCGCGGCGCCGCGGCATCCAACTGTCCTGGCTCCCGCTGTTCCAAAAGTGGCGCAGGGAATTGCGCTTCCCTAGCTTGTCGTTGCGGCGTGAGGGAAGTTAGTAAGGGTGTTTGTCTGCGAGGGGTAATGAACAGGGTCCGATTCGTCTTTTTCTGTCTGCTCGTCTTGATGTTCGGCCGGCGGCAGTTCGCTTTTGCCCAGAACGAAGCGGAGCCCGCCGGGACGCCGCCGCGGCCGGCCATGACGGCCGTGCGCATGGACGAAGGCGAGCGCGTGGTTCTCGACGGAATCCTGGACGAGCAGTTCTGGCAGCGGGCCGAACCGGCGACCAACTTTATCCAGCAGGAGCCCCGCATAGGAGAGCCGACCACGGAGCAAACCGAAGTACGCATCGTGTTCAACCGCGGCCAGCTGTATCTAGGCATCATCTGTTTCGATTCCGAGCCCGACCAACTTATTGGATTCCAACTGCGCCGCGATGAAGGCCTGGGATCCGACGATCGTTTCCAGTGGACCATGGACACGTTCATGACCGGGCGCGAGGGATATTTCTTCGAGATCAACCCTTCCGGCCTGATGGCCGACGCTCTGCTCACCGCCGGGGGCGGGCAGAACCGCCAGTGGGACGGCATCTGGACCGCCAAAGTCCGCCGCAGCGAAATCGGCTGGACCGCCGAGATCGAGATACCGTTTCAGACGCTGAACTTCGACCCGCAGGCCGATACATGGGGCATCAATTTCCAGAGGACGGTGCGCCGCAAGAATGAAGAGAGCCTCTGGACCGGCTATCCCCGCAACCAGGGACTGCGCCGGATGAACAACGCAGGATTGCTCAAGGGCATCCGCGATGTAAGCCAGGGCCATGGCATCGACGTAAAGCCTTACGTCACCGGCACCGCTTTCTCCGCCCCCGGCCGAGGTCAGAACCATACCGTCTATCAGGGAGACCTCGGGCTGGACCTCTCCTACACTCCCACGCCCAGCTTGCGCGCCAGCCTTTCGATCAACACGGATTTTGCGCAGACCGAAGTGGACCAGCGTCAGGTCAACCTCACCCGCTTTTCTCTTTTCTTTCCGGAGCGGCGTGAATTCTTCCTGGAGGGCGTCAACTTTTTCGATTTTCGATCCACCACCGAGGGCAGCGTCGGGTTTGGCGGCATCGGCGGCACCGGCGTCCGCCTGCGCCCGTACTTCAGCCGCCAGATCGGAATCAATGCCAACGGTGAACCGCAGCGGATATTGTTCGGCGCCCGCCTGGCCGGCCAGGCGGGAAAGCAGGACATCGGCATCCTGTACGTGCGCACCGGGGAGGACAACGCCAGCCCCCGTGAGGACTTCACCGTGGCCCGGCTGAAACGCCGCATCCTGTCCCAGTCTTACATCGGGGCGCTGGTCACGCGGCGGGACCCAAAGCAGCCGGGCAGCCTGGTGCGCAATACGCTGGGACTGGACATGCTGCTCTCGACTTCGCGCTTCCGCGGCTCGGAGAATCTCGAATTCGGCGCGTTCATCATGGGCGCCAGCAATCAACCCGGACAGCACAAAGAAAACCTGGCGTCCGGTTTCACGTTGAACTATCCCAACGATCCCTGGGACGCTTCCTTCGATTTCCGCGACGTGCAGGCCAACTTCGATCCGGCGATCGGCGACGTCTCGCGGACCGACTTTCGCAGCTATACCCCGGTCATCGGCTTTTCACCTCGGCCGCGCAACAACCGGTGGGTCCGGAATTTTCTCTTTGGCGCCAACTTCAATACGCTGACCGACCGGAACAATAGGCTCCTGACGCGCGACTTTTCCCTCACCGTCCTGCAAATCGATTTCAATTCCCAGGACCGACTGACGCTCCAGGTCAATCCGGAGTACCAGTGGCTGCGGCCCGGGGAAGGCTCCTCGATCTCCGGTATCACGCTGCCGATCGGCAATACCTACAGCTTTACGCGCTATAACGTCTCCATCCTTAGCGCTGCTCGGCGCATGATTTCCGTGCAACCCAGCGTCGAGTTCGGGCGATTCTATTCGGGCCACCGCGATCAGTTCGGTCTGAATCTGAATGTCCGCATCCGGCCGGGGCTGCTGATGCTCACCACCACTCAATACAATCGCGTGCGCCTGGCCGAAGGCCGCGTGCAGACTCGCCTCTTTCGATTCGGTCCGGAGTGGCAGCCGAGCCCCTGGATGTCTTTCGTCAATAACATTCAGTACGATAGCGTCAGCCGCGCACTCGGGTGGCAGGCGCGTTTCCGTTGGATCTTCAAAGCCGGCAACGACTTTTACTTCGTCTATACGCACAACTGGACCGACGATCCGCTTTCGGGCCTGGCGACATACGAGCGCCGGCTCTCCACGAAAGTCATTTATTCAAAGCGCTTCTGACCGCAGCCGGGGGGCCCGCGCAGGCTCCCCTCTTCGGCGACCGGCATCAGCTGCTCGTTTCCAGGCCTGGTTCCAGTACTGCGCCGTCCATGCCGATCGCCCCTGTGAAACCGAATCTGGTAAACAGCCGTCTAACCAAGTATTCTAGATTGACTTGCCGCGCCATCCGGGGTCTTGGCGCACAAACCAGAGGACCACAATCATTCCCACGCGAGGCGTGATGAAGCGATTGACGTTGGCCGTTTGGTGTCTGCCCTTCGCCGTGACCGTACTGAGCTTCCCGGCATGGGGGCAGGATCCAGCCGCCGCGCGCCGGACGATGACCGCCGTCCGGATGGAAGAGAACGAGCGCGTCGTTCTCGACGGAGTCATGGAAGAAGCGGTTTGGGAGCGCGCCCAGCCCGCCACAGACTTTCTCCAGCAAGAGCCTGAACTGGGGCGCCCGGCCACCGAGCGGACCGAAGTGCGCATTGTGTACAACCAGCGAAGCCTGTACATGGCCGTGACCTGCTTTGATTCCGAGCCGGACAAGCTGCTTGGCTTTCAGCGGCGGCGCGATGAGACATTGGGGTCGGATGATCGATTCCAGTGGACCATGGACACCTTTCTCACCGGCCGCGAAGGATATTTCTTCGAGATGAATCCCTCCGGCCTGATGGCCGATGCCCTGATGACCGCCGGGGGCGGCCAGAATCGCGAGTGGGACGGCATTTGGACCGGCAGGGTGCGGCAGAGCGACATCGGCTGGGTGATCGAAATCGAAATTCCTTTTCAGACGCTCAATTTTGATCCCAACGCGCCCGCCTGGGGCATCAACTTCCAGCGCACCGTGCGCCGCAAGAACGAAGAGAGCTTGTGGATGGGATACCCGCGCAACCAGGGATTGCGCAGGATGGGCAATGCCGGAAGGCTTGAGGGCATACGGGACGTAAGCCAGGGCCACGGCCTGGACTTCAAGCCTTATGTCACCGGCACGGCGTTTTCCTCGCCGGCGCGCGGCCAGAACTACATGGTTTACAAAGGCGACTTCGGAGGTGATATCTCCTACACCCCGACTCCTCGCCTGCGCGCCAGCCTCACCTTGAACACCGACTTCGCCCAGACCGAAGTGGACCAGCGCCAGGTGAATCTGGGCCGCTTTTCGATCGCCTTCCCTGAAAGGCGCGATTTCTTCCTGGAAGGCGCGAACTTTTTCGATTTCCGATCGACTGGCGGTGGCGGCCCGCGCCTGCGTCCGTTCTTCAGCCGGCAGATCGGCCTCAATCCGGATGGCGAGCCGCAGCCGATCGTCTACGGCGCCCGCCTGGCCGGCCAAGTGGGCAAGCAGGATATCGGCATCTTGCAGGTGCGGACCGGCGAGGACGCGGTCAGCGCGGGCGAAGACTTCTCCGTGGTCCGGCTCAAGCGGCGCGTTCTCTCCCAGTCGTTTATCGGCGCCCTCTTCACTCGGCGCGACCCGCGCCAGCCCGGCGACCCCGGGCGCAATACCTTCGGTCTCGACTGGCTTTTCGATACGAGTAATTTTCGGGAATCGCATAACCTCCGTTTCGACGGGTTCCTGATGGCCGCCGACAACCGCGTGGGCGTCAGCGGCGACAATCTTTCCTTCGGAGCCAGCGTAAGCTATCCCAACGACCCCTGGAACGCTTCCTTTGACTTCCAGGAGGTCCAGCCCAACTTCGATCCTGCCGTAGGGGACGTCCAGAGAGCCGATTACAGGCGCTACGCTCCGGCGATCACGTGGTCACCGCGCCCGCGCAATAATCGCTGGATTCGCAGTTTTACTTTCGGCCCCACGCTGGACTTCATCACGGACAGGGAAAACAAGATCCTCAACCGCGACTTCACGCTCAGGATATTCGAGGCCGAGTTGCACAGCCAGGACACCTTCTCCCTGCAGGTCAATCCGGAATACCAGCGGATACGGCCCGGAGAAAGCTCCAGGATTTCCGGTATCACACTGGGCGGCACGGAGTTCAGCTTTACGCGCTTCCGCGGCGCCATCACCACGGCCTCCCGGCGCCTGATCTCCGTATCGCCCACCATCGAATGGGGCCCCTTTTATTCGGGGCGCCGGGAACAGTTCAACGTGAATTTGAATGTGCGCATCCGGCCCGGCCTCATCGTCTTGACCACCACGCAGTACAATCGCATCCGCCTGGCCGAAGGCCGCGTGCAAACTCGCCTTTTCCGCATCTCACCGGAATGGCAGATGAGCCCCTGGCTCTCCCTGGTGAACAACATCCAATTCGACAGTGTCAGCCGCGTTCTCGGCTGGCAATCGCGTTTCCGCTGGATCGTCCGCCCGGGCAACGACTTCTATTTCGTGTACACCCACGATTGGACGGACGATCCGATCACCGGATACGTGACTCGCGCCAAGCGCGTGGCCACCAAGGTCATCTACACCCATCGGTTGTAGTGTCCGGCCTCGAGGAGGGATTCGTTGGAAGCGCGGCGCGGCGCTCCATGCTCGATACGCATGACGCGTGATTCCAAGCTGGGCCGTTTTCGCGTAGAATCAGTGCGCTGCACGCGGAGCTCCGGCAGACGGCCGGGCCCGCCGCTTCGTGGGTCTCCAACCTCACGATTCCAGGAGGCCGCATATGAGAAACGATCCGATCTCCAACGCCAGCGAGTGGATAGGTGAGCAGAAATTTCCCGGCCCCGACCAGATCAAGAAGTACGCCATCATCGGCGGAATTATCTTCGCCCTGGTCCTGCTGGTGCTGATCGGAAGTCCCATCGGCACGGTGGGCGCGGGCGAGCGCGGCATCCAACTGCGTTTTGACGCCGTTACCGGCATCGTGCTCGACGAAGGTTTGTATTTTCGCTGGCCCTTGGTCGAACGCATAATCAAAGTGGACATCAAGATTCAAAAGGAGCAGGTGGACGCCACCGCTGCGTCAAAAGACCTGCAGACCGTCAGCTCCAACGTGGCCTTGAATTACCATCTCAAAGCGGACCAGGTAGCCAACGTCTATCAGGAAGTGGGCATTGACTACAAGGCGCGGATCATTGACCCCACGCTTCAGGAGGCCGTGAAGGCCGTCTCCGCCAAGTTCACGGCGGAAGAGCTGATTACGCGCCGGGAAAACGTGCGCGACGAAGTCAAAGTGCTGCTGCATTCCAAGCTCGATCCCCGCGGCATCGTCGTGGACGAGTTCAACATCGTCAATTTCGGTTTCTCCAGCGCCTTCAACAGCGCCATCGAGGCCAAGGTCACTGCCGAGCAGTCCGCGCTCGCGGCCAAGAACAAGCTCGAGCAAATTAAGTTCGAAGCCGAGCAGAGAATCGCGGAGGCGATGGGCAAGGCCGAGGCCATGCGCGTCGAATCCAACGCGCTGCGTACCAATCCCATGATTCTGGAGTTGCGCGCGCTGGAAAAGTGGGACGGCGTCCTGCCCCAGGTCACCGGCGCCGGCGGCACGCCCTTCATCAATATCCAGAGAGGCGCCGCCCGCTAAACCACAGACGCGGCAAGGACCATCAGGCGAGTGGGTGGTGCCAGCGCAAACCAGGGAAGCGGGCGTAGTCCCGATCAGTCGTAATCCATTCCGCCCCGGATTCAATCGCCATGGCGGCAAAATAGGCGTCACTGACGAGGTTGCCCTTGGCCCCTGCCGAACGGCACAGTTTCGTGAAGATCTCCCAGTGCCGATCGCCGGGCGATACCAGGACGGACCCAGGGTGGTCACGCAACTGACCGGCGAACTGAAGCGCCAAATCAAGAGGCGTCGGTCGCGGGAAAACGCGCGGATTCGTCACGACACGCACCAGGCCGCTCAGCACGATGTCCGAAACACCACAGAGCACTTCCGACTGGAGGGCTTCTACCAGCCAAGCGCGATACCGCCCGTGATCCAGGGCGTCCTGTCGATGCGCATACACAAGAACGTTAACGTCGATGAGCATCATCGGGAGCGTCCATTAGGTCGAGCAATGCGGACGTGTCGTCCAGGTCCACCCCCGGCTGCAAGCCTCCCGTTCCGTAAGTGACGAGATCCGCCGGAATCGAAGGGCGCCTTCTGCGGCGTCGCGCCAGCGCTTCGGCCAGTGCGTTGGCTATGAAATCGGTCAGAGTGGTGCGGGTTTCGAGTGCCGCCTTTTTCGCGCGCGACAAGACCTCGTCAGGCAGATTGATGGTGGTCCTCATGCATCAAAGCATATCATGCGGAATGTCCTTCGGGGAAAAAGAAAAGGCTCCGAGCAGAAACTCGGAGCCTTTTTGCTAGTATTAATCCTGGCGGCGACCTACGTTCCCACACAGTTACCCGTGCAGTATCATCGGCCCTGCGGAGCTTAACTTCCGTGTTCGGGATGGGAACGGGTGTGACCCCCGCGGTATGACCACCAGGAAATTTGGATCCCTCGTCGGCCAGCAAACTGGCGGAAACTCGGGATAACCATCGCTATTCCGATGGTCACAACTGAATCAGCTGGAGTATCCGCAAACACTGCCAAGCCAGAACAAATCTGAAAAAAGCAACTCACCTGCACGTCTCTTCGAACTGACGAGGAGAGACCCTTCGCGCCGCGATGGCGTTCAGGGTCCCCATCCTCGCCGGATGGGGACATGCTGGGAAAGTTTTATGGTTAAGCCGAACGGCCGATTAGTACGGGTCAGCTTCACGCATTGCTGCGCTTCCACCCCCCGCCTATCAAAGTCGTAGTCTTCGACTGGCCTTCTTACCCCGCCGTAGCGGGATTGGGAGACCTTATCTTAGGGCGAGTTTCTTGCTTAGATGCATTCAGCAATTATCTCTTCCGGACTTCGCTACCGAGCGATGCCCCTGGCGGGACAGCTCGTACACAAGTGGTCCGTTCATCCCGGTCCTCTCGTACTAGGGACAACTCCCCTCAAGT
>Ga0209342_10007284_pt1 | contig 11143 bp, 16 predicted proteins | sample RifCSP16_2_FD_184023 | JGI IMG/M metagenome (GOLD analysis project Ga0209342, IMG submission 184023) | Soil microbial communities from Rifle, Colorado - Rifle CSP2_sed 16_2 (SPAdes) (version 2) | ecosystem: Environmental > Terrestrial > Deep subsurface > Rock core/Sediment | place: Rifle... | reverse complement strand
GAGGGAAATGGTCATTCCGATAATACCACCACCGATGATCAGAAAATCAGCCTGCAGTGGAAGCCTGGTGTTAAGGACCAACAGATTTCTCCCTTCAGTCGAAATGACAAAAAATCATGTCATTCCGAACGAACGTGAGGAATCTTTATTTTGCGGTATAACTCCCTCACCCTGGTGTATTCTTTTCCACCCAGCGTTTGCCATTCTCCAGAATTTCCTGTTTCCAGAATGGCGCCTTTGATTTCAGATCTTCCATGATGAAACGGCAGGCATCGAATGCGGCTGCACGGTGTGCAGACCACACACACACCAGTACGATCGGATCACCGATATTAATCTCACCGACACGATGCAGCACAAGTATATCGATCAGATCCCAGTTTTTATCAGCCTCGGTACAGATTTCCTTCAGGTGTTTCTCCGTCATCCCGGGATAATGTTCGAGCTGCATCTCCGTGACCCTGTCTCCTTCGTTAAAGTCACGCATACTACCGACGAAACTGGCCATGGCGCCAAACTGGCCGCTCTTTAACATCTGTTCCTGATGAATCTGGATTTCACTCGAGGGATTAAAGGGTTCCGGCCGGATTTCTATTTTCATCGTCAGCCACCCGTCACCGGCGGAAAGAATGCCACTTCATCACCATCCTTGACGGCCGTATCCGGCTTCACATATTCCATGTTGATTGCGGTGAGGACATTCTCCGGCAAGGATTTTTGTTCGTCTGCCACCTGTTTCCAAACCTCCGATACTGTGATATTTCCATCCCCGATTTCGAGGCTGTCTTCACTGCGTCCGAGGATCTCGCGCAAACTGGCAAAATATTTAACTTTAATTGACATATTTTCTATATTAATACGAATGATTACTTGATAAATTAGCTCCGTAATATACTGGAAAGTTCCTCCCCCTGGCAGGGGGAGGATACAGGTGGGGGTTGAATCCAGACCATTTGTCATTTACCCCCATCCTTGCCTTCCCCCTTAAAAGGGGAAGGTATCCGATTTCCAGATTTTCACACAGGTTTTGGCTTAATGATTAATTATAAATCACACTGCAAAATCATTCCTGACTATATGGCAAAACTGACACATTTCAATCAGCAAGGTGAAGCACATATGGTGGATGTCGGGACCAAGCCCGTATCACAACGTATTGCCGTAGCAGAAGGGACGATCCGGATGCAGGCGAAAACCCTGGATCTGATCCTGCAGGGGAAACATAAAAAAGGCGATGTACTGGGTATTGCCCGCATCGCCGGCATCATGGCCGCCAAAAAAACCGCTGAACTGATCCCGCTCTGCCATCCCATCTCCATCACCCGTATTGAAATCGATCTTGAGCCGCAAAAAAACAGCAACGCCATTTATTGCCGGGCCACCACGGAAACCCGCGACCAGACCGGTGTGGAAATGGAAGCCCTCACCGCCGTGCAGATCGCCCTCCTGACCATCTACGACATGTGTAAATCGGTGGACCGCGGCATGACCGTCAGTAACGTGCAACTGCTGGAAAAATCCGGTGGCAAATCCGGACATTGGAAGCGTGAGAAATAAACATTGAGTGTTAGATAACGTCCATAAGTGGACGTTGGCATCAATGGATGATTTAAACCAATGATCTGGACATTATGCCTGTTGCGTTAAGGGACTCCTTACAACCTTTTATCCTCATCTTTATTGATTTGAATCAAGCATTTCTTTTGTATGCATTTATATACTTGGTTATTAAAATAAAAAAACAGGCTTGCTTATGGGCTCAAAAATCCACCGCAATGCCCTCAAGTCGGGCTACCAACTGCACTGGTATACGATTAAAGAGATACTGGGCCAGGGGGGGTTCGGTATTACCTACCTTGCCCATGACAATAATCTCAATGAAGATGTGGCCATCAAGGAATACCTGCCAATCGAACTGGCTGTTCGTGAAGGTGATGATTCTGTCCAGCCAGTCACGGAAGATCGGGGCGAAAATTACCAGTGGGGACTGGAACGTTTCATCAAGGAGGCACAGACTTTAAGTAAATTCAAACACCCTAATATTGTTCGTGTCCGCAATATATTTGAAGAGAATAATACCGCTTACATGGTCATGGAATATGAACATGGTGAGAGTTTGCAGGACATATTGACCCGGCGCAAGACGTTAGAAGAAGCCGAACTGCTATTAATCCTGGTGCCGATACTCGGCGGCCTTGCGTTAGTACACCAGGCCGGGTTTATTCATCGGGACATCAAACCGGCCAATATCTTCATCCGGAGAGACGGCAGTCCGGTGCTGATCGATTTTGGTTCGGCCAGGCAGGCACTGGGTGAACATACGAAAACACTCACCAGTCTGGTTTCCCCCGGCTATGCGCCGTTTGAGCAATATTATTCCAGGGGGGAAAGCCAGGGAGCGTGGACCGACATCTATGGATTGGGGGCGACGCTTTACCGGGCCGTGGCCGGCATTGCACCCATGGATGCCGTCGATCGGAGCCGGTCCATACATGAAGCATCAAAAGATACCTTTGTGTCAGCCACTGAAGCTGGCAAGGGCAAATACTCGGCCCGTTTTTTAAAGGCGGTTGACCACGCTCTCAGGTTCAAACCCATAGAACGGCCGCAAAGTCTTGCGGCGTGGAAAATGGAATTTGGGATCAAAGATGATCTCGCTGCGATCAAACATCTGGAGATCATGGAAAAGGCAGTCACGCAACCTGGAACAAAAGTGGTTACCAGACCACCTTCACGGTTACGCCCCTTAACTGCCACCTTAATTATTGTTTTTATCCTGTGTATTGTGGTCTTTTATTTCCAGGATACGTTCAAGGCATTAATAAACCCCTACTTGCCAGAAACGATTCAACCCGAAATAGCCGAAGTCAAACCTTCACCAGAGGAAATCGCTCAGGCTGAGCAGCGGGCAAAGCAGGAACAGGAGATTATCCGGCTGCTGGACAAGGCAGAAGTGGATTTTAATGCCAGCCGCTTCATAGACCCACCCGGGCAGAATGCCCTCGAAGGCTATCTGAAAGTATTGGAATTAGATCCTGATAATACTGATGCGGAAGAGGGCAAGGAACGTATTTTCAAATATTTCCTGGATTCAGCAAATACTTTTATTCAAGCACAGCAATTTGATGAAGCTGCACGTGCCTTGTTGAAAGCCGATATCACGGAGCCGGATTCACGGGAAGTGAAACTGGTACGCCTCCGACTTGATGAGTTGAGAACCGAGTTTGAAGCCAAACAACTTGCATTGGAAGCAAAACGCAAACATATGGAGGAAGAACAAAAAAAACTGGCCGAAGAGCAGAAACGTAAAGCAGAGGAAGAAGCAAAGCTAGTAGCCGAAGAGCAGAGACGTAAAGCAGAAGAAGAAGCAATGCAACTGGCCGAAGAGCAGAGACGTAAAGCAGTAGAAGAGAGACAGTTGGCGGATATGGAAAAGCAACGACAGGAGGAAGAGCGATTAAGCAATGAAGCAAAAGCTCGTGAAGAGGCAGAGGCAAAGGCCCGTGCTGAAGCCGAGCAGGCAAAACAATTATTACGTGAATCATCTGTTGGTTCCTGGACAATGAATGCCAGGTGCAGCTGGGGGTCAGGTACCTATACATTTGTTATTACAAACATCGGCGCTAACGGGGATTTATCATTCAGTAGTGACTCTGGAAATATCAAGATTAAGGAGGGGCATATTGAAAATGATTCCATTAGTTTTTTTACGAGTAATTTGCTCAACACTGTTAATTACACGGGAAAAATTATTTCACAAACCCATATGGAAGGTACGTTAACACAGACATTAAGCAGTGAGACCTGCAATTGGGTTGCAAACAAGTAATAATAGGGAAGGGATAATCACGTGTAGAAGTCTCGACTTGATCTGACACCGCACTTGAAAAAGTGAGGGTTACCGGTTTTGATGGAAGTGCAAACTTTCAATCATAACCAATAAGAGGTAACCCTCATGTTAAATACTAACGAGAAAATCATTAAGTACAAGGTTGGGCTGTTGAACCTGGCGGAAGAACTGGGGAATGTCTCCAAAGCCTGTCAGGTGATGGGCGTGTCCCGGGATACGTTTTACCGGTATCAATCCGCGGTTGAAGCAGGTGGTGTGGCGGCCTTGTTTGAGCAGAGCCGGCGCAAACCCAATCCCAAGAACCGTGTCGATGAACCGACGGAAGCGGCAGTGGTCGCTTATGCGCTGGAGTATCCGGCCCACGGCCAGGCCCGCACCAGTAATGAGTTACGGAAACGGGGCGTGTTTGTGTCAGCGAGCGGGGTGCGTTGCATCTGGCTGCGCCATCAACTGGGTAATTTTAAAGAGCGCCTGAAAGCCCTGGAAGCCAAGGTCGCGGAAGAAGGCATCATTCTGACCGAGGCCCAGGTCGCCGCCCTGGAGCGCAAGCACTGGGACGATGAAGCCTGTGGGGAGATTGAAACTGCACATCCGGGCTATCTGGGCTCGCAAGATACCTTTTATGTCGGGACCTTGAAAGGCGTGGGCCGGGTGTATCAACAGACCTTTGTCGATACCTACTGCAAAGTGGCGTTTGCCAAACTGTACATCACCAAGACGCCGATCACCGCAGCTGATCTGTTGAATGACCGGGTCCTGCCCTTCTTTGAACAACAGGCGTTGCCGATGTTGCGCATCCTGACGGACCGGGGCACCGAGTATTGCGGCAAGGTAGAGCAGCATGATTACCAGTTGTATCTGGCTATGAACGACATTGAGCACACCAAAACCCGGGCCCGCTCACCACAGACCAACGGGATCTGCGAACGTTTCCACAAGACCATCCTGCAGGAGTTTTACCAGGTCACCTTCCGCAAGAAAGTCTATGCTGACATTAATGCATTACAAATTGATCTGGACGAATGGCTGTTGTACTACAATAATGAACGGACGCATCAAGGAAAAATGTGTTGTGGACGAACACCGATGGAAACGTTGATGGATGGCAAACAAATCTGGCAGGAGAAGTTTATTCACTAAACTTCATCTGACAGTCACAACTATCAAACCGGTAACTGTCAGATCAGGTCTGAACTTCTACAATTTAAACCGGCTAAGCGAAATTGCCGCGGCCATTGACGAGATCGATCCACCGTAACCTAATCACTGTAGTAGTCTTCGCGGGTGATCTGCTTTCCCGCCGAAATGGCCTCGTGGTAGAGGTTCGAGTTGTGCGGGATCTCGTCCTCCGGCTCCCCGTAGAAGCGCCGGTAGACCTTGCGTGTCGCATGTTCAAAGCGGAACTTGACGTCTTCGGGAGGATAGTCAATATAGACATCGCCCTTCATGAATACATCCATCAACACCATCGTCATTCGCCTCCTGATTTAATGGAGCCGGAGTGATTTATTCCAGTTATTAATTCCTTTCCAGTATCACAAAACTATAATTATATTGACTCTTCCCGTCGGCCTTGAAGTCCTGCCATTTGTTTTCTTCCCAGGCTTCCTGGTCAAACTCCGGAAAATACATGTCCCCTTCCAGTTCAGCATGGACTTGCTTAAGGTCTGGGCATAGAGTTTATACCGTCCATGATCATAATTTTATCCAGATCTTTATATTATGCATCAGGCTGGATAAATTCATTCGTTCCTTGCGCTCTGTCAATGTGTTAGCGTGTTTATTCCCTCTTCACCTCAAGGTATCTCATGATGCAATTACGGGTTGGTTATGAATTAACCTACGAGTGCCCGCAGCCGACGCCTATGCTACTGACGTTACACATCCATTCTACGCGCGTCTCCGACATTATCGTTCCCGATCACCTCATCACCCGGCCATCTATCCCCCTCACCGTCTATCGTGATGGTTTCGGCAACTGGTGCAGCCGCATTGTCGCACCGAAAGGCGAAATTCAACTTTCCACTGATGCGGTTGTGAACGATACGGGTAAACCGGACCTGGTAGTCCCCACGGCCCATCAACTTCCAGTGCAGGATCTCCCGGAAGAAACCCTGGTGTTCCTTTTAGGCAGCCGCTATTGCGAAACCGATCTGCTGTCCGAGGCGGCCTGGAGACTGTTCGAGAAATCTCCTGCCGGATGGGGACGCGTACAGGCTATCTGCGATTTCGTCCATCAACATATCGTCTTTGGTTACGAATACGCCCGCATGACGAAAACGGCCTGGGAATCTTTTAATGAGGGGAACGGTGTGTGCCGTGATTACACACATCTCGCCATTGCCTTCTGCCGGTGTATGAATATTCCGGCCCGTTATTGCACAGGTTATTTGAGTGACATCGGGGTACCGCCGCCGGATGGTCCCAATGATTTCGCTGCCTGGTTTGAGGCCTATCTTGGCGGACAGTGGTACATCTTTGATCCGCGCAATAACGAACCGCGTATCGGCCGGGTGCTGATCGCGCGAGGTCGCGATGCGGCGGATGTGCCGATCAGTAATACATTCGGCCCCAACGTAATGAAATACTTCAAGGTCTGGTCTGATGAAGTAAACAGTGGACAGTGATAAGGACCAATTATTGAATCGTAAATCATCGCAATTGATGCAAGTTTCAAGACTTGACCCCAATTTTCTCGTGATTGCTTAGAGAAATAAATATTCTGGCATCAAGAGTCAGAAGTCAGTTAAAATATTTGTCCCCTTCTATTACCTGAACTTGTAGACGAGTCCAAGCGTCAAGGCATAGCTGGTAAAATCCACATCGCTTGTAAAACCAAACGACTCCCCGGCAATTGCGGGCAGACCATCAAAATCCATGGTGCCATAATCTGCATAGTTAAACTCAAAGCGTACTAACAGGTTGTTAATCAGGACAGCCTCCATACCGGCGCCTGCTATCCAGCCCACAAGGGTTTCTGAATCTGATGCGGCAATTGTGCCAAATGCCGGATTACAGAAATCGGTATCAGCGGGACACACAGCTTCAAGCTCTGCACTCGCCACGGCAACACCGGCAGTGCCATACAGGTGTACGCTGGGCGTAATCAGGTATCCCGCGCGTCCACGCAGACTGCCAGCCCATGTGGTTTCCGCTTCAATGAAACTGAAATCAGGGGGAGCATCGAATACACCCGGAATAGTGGTGTGTGTGTCATCAATATTTGCATAGCCCATATTGCCTTCGACGCCGAGTATAGTCCGCGGGGCCACTATCCAGTTATAACCGGCAAAACCATTGACAAAAAAATCGGTACTGTCCAGTGAGGCATTCGGGTCAGTCACGAAAGGAATTGGTATACCGTCAGGGTCTTGATAACTTGTGGTTGTCCAGTCTGATTCTACCTGGCGTGCGCCAAGTGAAATTCCTGCATAAGTTCCGGCCCAGTCGAAGGATTCAGCGTTGGCGGCCTGCATGGCGAACAATGAAACAGCCAATACTGCAAGATGAAGTGTAATAGATTGCATGTACTAAGGTCTCCCCATTTGGCTTTGTCAATTCATATTAACAAACAGTCCGGCAAAGTAAAGATATAAAAAGTGTTTATGTAAGGGCATGGCATCGTAAATCGAAAGTATTACTGAATTACAGCAACAACATAATCAATGGATAAACTATGCATTAGAGTCTGGTGTAGGCATGCGGGATGCAAGCTGGACAGAGAGCATCGCTGTTGGGAGTGAATCGTTCCTGGAACGGGTAAACGCCGCATTAGGCTTAAAAGCATTGCACAGAACGGTAATTGAGCGGGATGATAAATTGGTTATCCAAGAAGCTCGTGTTCCTTACACTGCACTTTTTAATGGCAAAATGGGCGATATAAGCATGGAAAATACGATAAAATGGGATGTATTATAAATGTATTCAGATGGGTACGTCGGTCTGACCCGGGTGAATCCGGACTGGTCATCACCGGCGGAAGTAAAACGTGATTTCCGCACTGCCAGCATACTCCGGGATGGCCGGGTGGTTTTCAACATTGCCGGCAACAAATACCGGTTGGTTGTCTGGATCAATTATGCTTATCGCGTTGTGTATGTCCGTTTCATTGGAACACATGCCCAGTACGATGCTATAGATGCTCAAACCATTTGATAGAAACAAAGATGAACATCAAACCCATTAAAACCAAAGCAGATTACCGGGCGGCATTAAAGGAAATCGAATCCCTGATGACCGCCAGACCCAACACCCCGCAAGGCGAACGTCTTGACGTGCTGGTAACGCTGGTTGAAGCCTATGAGCACAAACATTACCCGCTCGATCTCCCCGATCCGGTTGAGGCAATCAAAATCCGGATGGAACAGATGGACCTCACGCCCAAAGATCTGGTGCCTATGATTGGCCAACTTAACCGTGTTTATGAAGTGCTGAATCACAAGCGGCCATTAACATTGAAAATGATTTGGCGTTTGCATAATCAACTCGGTATCCCGGCGGAAAGTTTGATCAAACAACCGGAAAACTCCCACGCGGCGTAATTTAACACTCACCCGGCATGACGGATCATAGGGTTGCGCCAATCGGCCAATTGAAAGGTTTTGTATCGGCTGATTGCAACTTTTCTAATCGGCCAATTGCTGATTTGGCTAGCGTCCAATTGCTGAACAGGATCAAGCCGGGATTGCATCGGCCTGTTCACGATCCTTTCACTGATAATGTATTTCACGAGGAATTTTAACTGGTACAGGACGGCGGATATTAAAACTTGATGGTGGAGAATTAATAGTACTATTAATGTGCTAAAAACCGTGGTTTGTCTCTGGTTGTTCCGTGAGGATATTATTTCGAGTGACGTGCATGGATGCACTAATGCCGCAGGGACATGATGTCCAGGAGCGGTCTGGCCCTGAATTCTTTCGTACGGAGCTTTAGTTTGGTATTGACATATGTTACCAGCATGGTAACATGATTGTAACCTGGATGGTAACGGATACACCGGCGCAATGATTAAGTCGTTTGTTCACAAAGGATTAAAGAATTTTTTCAACACGGGCAGCACATCAGGAATACAGGCAAAACATGCCGGCCGAATTCGTCTAATCCTTGCCCAATTAAATCAGGCCCGTTCGATAAAGGACATGGACATTCCATCCTTACGTTTACATAAACTGAAGGGACAACAAAAAGGGATTTGGTCAGTTACTGTTCAGGCGAACTGGCGCATCACATTCCGGTTTGTCGAGGGTGATGCAGAAATAGTAAATTATGAAGATTATCACTGAGTCGAGGTCCATTATGCGCATGTATAATCCTCCACATCCCGGCGAGATTCTGTGGGAATTATTTCTTGAGCCCGATGACATTACTGTGACAAAAGCAGCAAAAGCCCTAGGTGTCACACGAAAGCATTTAAGCAAGATTATTAACGGACATGCCGGTGTTACCCCGGAAATGGCGATACGTCTTGAACTGGCATTTGGCGTCAGTGCCGAAAGCTGGCTGGGCCACCAGGCCGCTTATGATTTATGGGTAGCAGGGCAGGATAAAAGGCAACTGAAGGTCAAATCGTTACGTGCTGCTTGAATGCATTCAAACATTACCTGATACCGTAAAATCAATAGAGGGGCGCAAGACTTTTTTTCTTTTTCAAAAGTCAGGGCGTTTTCATCACTATAGCAGGTGTAAAATATACCGGTCATATAATGGGGGTAGAGTAACAATTGCTTCAGGCCAGGGTACTCCTTATTTGTTACTCTGAACCTAATGACTTGCACGCGGTTTTAAAACAGGTAATTTCGGCGTCACTAAACTACGACCGTCTGTGTCCCTACAAACTCAGCCTCAAGGACTGGTTCGCCGTCTTCTAATAACATTTCAATAACTTCTTTTCACCTTGACTATGAGCACCGGCAAAACCAGGGATAAACCCGACATAAAGCCCCGTCTCCGGGCAACGTTCAACAACAGCAGTAAAGGTATGCATCACATTAATTCCTTGATTAGCAATAATTTCCATTTTAGCAGCTAAGGAGGGTGCCAGGCGAGCAGGACTCGAAAAAGTGCCGTTGCGACCGCGAGGCGTAGCCGTGGCGGGTGGCAATCTATTTTTGTATATCGCGTATTGATCACCGTGAAACTATCAGTGCTGTATACTTTCCTCTACACCACGCTGAAATCCGAGGACTACGCCTTACTCATCGGCAGCATTGGCCTGTTCACGATCCTTTCATTGATTATGTATTTCACACGGAACTCCAACTGGCACAGGCGGGGTGATTATGCGTAGGCCAGGCATTCAACATCCCTGGGATGGCCTGGAGTCCAGGGAATAGTGGGCTGTCCCTGACGAATCACGGATGAATCATTTTTTCTGATCCAGAAACTCTGTCACCGTCATATGGATATCCTTGGCGATCTGCCTTAATAAAATAGGTGAGATATCTCTGCCGGGATGATAGGGAACGGTAGTACAACGGCCATCAGCATGACGGTATTGTTTATGAGAGCCACGTTGCCGGACTTCCTCAAAACCCAACGTGTTGAGGATTTGTGTGACTTCACGCGGTTTTAAAACAGGTAATTTCGGCGTCACTAAACTACGACCGTCTGTGTCCCTACAAACTCAGCCTCAAGGACTGGTTCGCCGTCTTCTAATAACATTTCAATAACTTCTTTCAGGTTCTCATGCAACTCGTCCATTGTTTCACCTTGACTATGAGCGCCAGCAAAGCCAGGGATAAACCCGACATAAAGCCCCGTATCCGGGCAACGTTCAACAACAGCAGTATAGGTATGCATCGGCATTAATTCCTTGGTAAGCAATAATTTCCATTTTAGCAGCTAAAGAGGGTGCCAGGCGAACAGGACTCCAAATCGACTCAAACGAAGGCACATCCCCAAAGATCAAGTTCTGCATGGCCCGGTAATCAGCTTTGACTCTAGCCAATATCTTACCCAGCTCACCCAGAAATCCTTTTCCACCAGCGCGGGGGTGATGCCCATGTTTGCCGCTGTCTGGGTGAACAGGCCGCTGCGTTCATCCGGTGAAAATCGAACAACCTTGTCCATTTATTTACATTCCTGGCAAATTTGCTTGATGATTTTATAAACCCAGCCGGTCACCGTGCGCGTATCTTTCAGAATCCGCGCACAGTTTTTCCCATCCAGCCGTCTGCGCAAGGCCGTAATCACTTTTTTATCAATATTTTCCTTGCCCAGCGCCTTCAAAGCCTGAACGATCAGACCACTCTCACGCTCACTGAACCCCAGGTCTTTCAGTGCAGATTTCTT
>Ga0209342_10007272_pt1 | contig 11152 bp, 12 predicted proteins | sample RifCSP16_2_FD_184023 | JGI IMG/M metagenome (GOLD analysis project Ga0209342, IMG submission 184023) | Soil microbial communities from Rifle, Colorado - Rifle CSP2_sed 16_2 (SPAdes) (version 2) | ecosystem: Environmental > Terrestrial > Deep subsurface > Rock core/Sediment | place: Rifle... | reverse complement strand
GCCGCAACGATCCCTGCACTTGCGGAAGTGGCAGGAAGTACAAGAAGTGCTGCGGCGCCTGATTTCAGCCAGCACCGCTGATGTCCAGCAGAGTTCTCATGGCTTTCCTGCCCACCGGGTTCTCACGAACACCCCTTGCTGACATCCTTTGCATCCTCCTTCGCGCTTCCCTTCTCCTCTCAACGGCGAAAGCCGGGGTGAGCGAAAGGGGGGAGTCATGATGCGCGGCGTCTCGGTCGTAGGGATCGGATGCACGCCGTTCGGGAAACATAACGGCATCGGCATCATTGACCTGGCGGTCCAAGCATGCCGGGAGGCCCTGAACGACGCCGGCGTTCCGAACGAGCGGGTCGAGGCCTTCTACCTGGGCAATTTCGTCTCCGAGGCCTTGGTTCACCAGGGATCACTGGCCCCGATGGTTGCCTACCGTCTCGGCCTCAGGGAAATCCCCTGCACGAAGGTGGAAGGGGCATGTGCCTCGTCAGGCATCGCGTTCCGGCACGGTGTCCTGATGATCGCTTCGGGCATCTGCGATATCGTGCTGACCGCCGGCGCCGAAAAGATGACGTCGTCGGAGACGACGACGGTGACGGAGGCGCTGGCCTCGGCCGGCGATGCTGAGTCGGAGATGCGACTTGGCCTCACCTTTCCGGGGACCTTCGGGATCATCATGCGACGCCATATGTACCAGCACGGGACGACGCGTGAGCAGGTGGCGATGGTTTCAGTGAAGAACCGGCGGAACGGAAGCGCCAATCCGAAGGCCCACTTTCAGAAGCCGGTGACCCTGGACGAGGTCCTGGAATCGCGCTTGATCTGCGATCCCCTTCGGCTGTATGATTGCCCGCCAATCAGCGACGGCGCGTCGGCCGCGGTCCTTTGCGCGAGTGAGATCGCGGGAGGATTCACCGACCGGCCGATCGACGTGATCGGGTCGGGCCACGCCATGGGACCCGGGACCCTGTTTGAGATGACGGACCTGACGACCTTCGAGGCCACGGTCATCGCCTCGCGGGAGGCGTATAGGGCGGCCGGCGTCTCCCCGAGTGATATCGACGTGGCGGAGGTGCACGATTGCTTCAGCATCGCCGAGATCGCGGCCACTGAGGATCTTGGATTCGTCGAGAAGGGAAAGGGCGGCCGCGCGGTGGAGCAGGGACTGACTGCGCTGGATGGTTCGATTCCGATCAACCCAAGCGGGGGGTTGCTCGCCAAAGGACATCCGGTGGGCGCCACCGGCATCGCCCAGATCTATGAGATCGTCCGGCAGCTTCGTGGCGAGGCGATCAATCAGGTACGGGACGCTCAGATCGGTCTCGCCCAAAACCTCGGCGGAACGGGGGCGGTTAGCACGGTCCATATCCTCAAACGGCGCTAGTGCCGGTCCAATTAACTTCGCCTAGCGGCGTTGCCGGCCCTCGGGGCACTCCCTGCGGCGTACCTGGCAATGGTACGCCGGGTACCCGCGAAGTGGGTGCGGCTCCGTGAGCCGCGCCTTGCTATGCTCGTTTCTTGACCCGGCACAGTCCTTGTGACTTAGAGCAACATAGTTAGAGGGGCACTAGGTTAAGCATGGCCTCGTTTCCGGCCTTTCAGTGCGACACCTGCAAGAGCCTGTCCGCCCCTCCTCATATCTCATGTGGGCGCTGTGGGGCGGCGACCCTTCGGTCGGTGACGCTCTCGGGTCGAGGGCGGCTCCTATCATTTACGACGATCCGGATCCCGCCGGCCAGGTTCAGGGGGCAGGAGCCGTATGACGTCGCGGTCATCGATCTCGAGGAGGGGCTGCGTGTCACGGCCCGCCTCAAGGTACCGATAGGCAGAGAGGCCGCTATCGGCGATTCGGTGGCGTTTGAAGGACTGGTGGAAGCGGGGCCGCTGTACCGGTTGGTCTGAAGAGAGGGTGGGGTGAAGGCGATGCTGACGATCGCCGGGATCCAGATGGGTTGCGGCTCGGATCGAGGGGCCAACCTGGACAAAGCGATTGGACTCGCTGCGATCGCGGCCGAGCGAGGGGCGAAGGTCATCTGCTTTCCGGAGTGCTTTGCCTGGCCCTGGTTCCCTCGACAGGCCGACCAGTCACAGCTCGCGACAGCGGAGCCGGTCCCCGGACTGATGACCGAGGCCATCGGGGCGTTCGCGCGGGAGCGGCAGATCGTCGTGATCGCCCCGGTCTTCGAGCGCGCGAGCAGTCTTGTCTGCTACAGCACTGCGCTCGTGTTCGACGCCGACGGGACCCTGCTTGGCCGATACCGAAAGAATCACGTCCCGCAGCTCCCGAACTATCAGGAACGATTCTACTTCCAGCCCGGAGACCTCGGGTTCCCCGTCTTCCATACCAAGTTCGGCGCGATCGGTGTCCAGATCTCCTGGGATAATTTCTTTCCCGAGGGGAGCCGCCTACTTGCCTTGATGGGAGCCGAGGTGATCTTTGCGCCGATGGCCGCCTCGGTCGAGGCGTCCCACTCCAAGTGGGAGCGGGCCATCGTGGCCAACGCGGTCTGCAACGGGTGTTTTGTCTTTCGGGTGAACCGGGTGGTAGGCCTGGACGAGCTTCCCTTCTATGGAAAGAGCTTTTGCGCCGACCCGAACGGTGATTTCGTTGTGGAGCCGAGCGGCGCCGGCGAAGGGGTAATCTTGGCCGAAATCGACACGCGATGGGTGAAGGCAGTCAGAGAGGCCTGGCCCTTCCTTCAGGACCGCCGCCCAGGATTGTATAAAGAACTCGCGTAATACCCCCTCCAACGATCTCCTGCTCGCCCCTACCGATTCACCGCTGAATAGATGAGTACAAAGGCGTTACATGGTGTGTCATTGCAGGAGAGCGGGACCCCTCGCCTGTCCTGAGTCGAATCGAAGGGCCAGTCCTTGCGAGGCTGGCTACGTCGGCCGAAGCAAACTGACCTGCAAGGCCTGCCCTGAGCCGAGTCGAAGGGTCATTCCGAGCACATTCGCTTCGCTCAGTGTAGACTCCGCGAAGGAATCTCGGGAATTGCGGAGCCTGCCCTGAGCGGTGTCGAAGGGGCTCCGCCTCGCAACGACCCTCCGGGTCGGATGGCCACCCCTTCGCGGAGTCTATCCTGAGCGAAGCCGAAGGGCTCAGGGCTTCGGCTTATTCGGTCGCTCACGATGACAATGTTGTTCCTCCTACCGAGAGGGCGGATGGTGCTGAGACGACACGCCGCTTGATCGTGCTGCGGATGGTTGGCCAGGCTGAACTCAACCTTATCTTGCCCCACCGGGAGGCTGGAGTCAAGGCGAGCAGGGGCTCTGCTGTGGCCCTCGATGGTCGATGGTGTAGGAGAAAGAGAGCTCATGCTGCCCTGAAGGGGCGTCGACGGTTAGGAGCAGCGTCAGACGGCGGGCGTCCCGTGGCGGCTTGGGGAAATAGATGAAGCCCTCGGCGCGTTCGCCCGGTGGGATCGGTTCACGTGGGAAAGCCAGTTGCCTGATATCGCGAAGGTCACGTTCCGGGTTGAATTGTAATCCCAATTCGAGGCCGAAGATGGTAGGCTCCGGCCCGGTGGCCTCGAATCCGATCGACGGGACGAAGGGCAACAGACTTGAACCACCCAGCATGAGGCTGACGACCTCCTCGGGATCATGGAGACGGTGGGCCCTGGCGTGATCGTCAAGCAGGCTGACCTTGGCGAGATGGAGGATCACCAGACCACGGCTCTGGTTCACAATCACGACCCTGAACGGCAGATAGTCGTCGGCAAGCCTCCTGGGACGATAGCGCCACGCCTCGACTTCGATGGTGACGGTCATGCCTGCCAACCGTCTGGTGATGGTCTGCTGTCCCTGATCGGGCTGGTCGGCTGGGTCGGGCAGGGCTCGAAGCCGGGTGGCTCCGCAGGCTTGAAGCAGCAGGAAGGCGACCAAGAGAGATTGTCGGGCCATGATGCGAGGAGGCTATCATACCGGTTTTGACTTGACAATGATCGCAACAGTGATAGTCATAGAGGACCGACGACGAGTCGCTGAAGCGTTGCGACAGGACACGACAGAAGCGATGCCGACGGGCCGACGACACAGAGGGTGGAGAGATCAATGGCGGTGATCGCGCCATTCCGTGGCTTGCGCTACAACCCTGAACTCGTGAAGGACTTGAGTCTGGTGGTGGCGCCGCCCTACGATGTCATTTCCCCGGAGAGCCAGCGGGCGTTTCATGCCCGCCACGACCAGAACGTGATCCGCCTGATCTTGGGTGAGGTCTGTGAGGAAGACGACACCGAAAGGAACTGGTATCGTCGCGCGGGAGACGACTTCCGACGATGGCAGGCCGAGAAGATCCTGGTCCGTGGTCCGGCACCTTCAATGTACCTGTACCAACAGATGTTTCAGGCGCCAGGTGGAACGGAGATGACGAGACGCGGCCTGATCGCTTTGGTTCGCTTGGAGGAGTTCGGAGGTCGCACCGTCTTTCCGCATGAGAGGACGATGGCAGCGCCGAAGGAGGATCGCCTTCGCCTGATGCAGTCCTGTCATGCGAATTTGAGTCCGATCTTCGGGATTTATCCTGGTCCTCTCATCGTGGTAGATCGGCTGTTCATCGCGGAGGAGGAGAGGGAGCCAACCATTGATCTTCGCGACTGGGACGGGATCAGACATCGGGTCTGGACCTTCGAAGACCGCGAGGAGATCGCAGAGGTCCGGAATGCGTTTGAGTCAACGCCGATCTTCATCGCGGACGGGCATCATCGTTATGAGACGGCGCTGGCATTCCGTGACCTCATGAGGGCTAAGGATCGGGGAGATCACTCAGCGAAGAACAGACGGCCTTACAATTACATCATGATGACGTTGGTGAGCGCCGACGATCCTGGTCTGGTCATCCTCCCGATCCATCGGCTTCTCCGACAACTTCCGGGCGGCGGCCTGGATGCCTACCTGGCCCAAGTTCCTCAACAGATCGGTGTCGAGCGCGTGCCGCTCCCCGTCGATCCGGAGGCCGGCGCGGAGGCCATCCTGGGCCGCTTGCAGGCGATCGGCTCGGGGATACACCGCTTCGGCCTGTATGTTGGCGGGGAGAGCGCGTATCTCTTGACCCTGGCAGACGAACGAATCCTGGAGACGGAGGTGGCACAGGGAAAGCCGACCATCTATAAGAGACTGGACGTAACGATCTTGCACGCGCTTTTGATCGATGGGCCGCAGCGACGTCAGGGGCAGGCCGCTCTGTCTGACGACGCGCTCAACTATACACACGACGCCGTCGAGGCTGTACGATTGGTCCAGCGAGGAGAGTGGGGAGCGGCATTCTTGCTCAATCCGACCAAGATCAAAGAGGTGCAAGCAGTGGCCGGCGCGGGCCTCCGGATGCCGCCCAAGTCAACGTTCTTTTACCCCAAGCTCCTCACCGGCCTCGTGATCCATCCCATCCTGCTCGATGAGGTCGTCGAGGCATAATGCCGTGGTGAGCACTCAGCCGTCAGCGATCAGCAGTCAGCCAGACAAGACTAAACAACAACCCGTCTCTCTGAACCAGACGATACTCCTGGCATCTATTTGTATTGGCTGAAAGCTGAGGGCTGATCGCTGAAGGCTCAGCGGGAAGGAACGGCTAGTCGTGTTGCCGATTGCGCAAGGGTGGCGAGTGTCCGAACGGAGCAGAAGGCGCTGCTAATTCCTTCCGGAGGGTTTCAACTTCCCTTTCCAGCTCCTGCAGACGCTCCAGGACGCAGCGGATGGCGTGAGCTGCCGGGTCGGGGAGATCGGTCATCTCAAGGTCGATCGCCTGGGAGACCCGCTTGCCATCCCGAAAGGTGACCTGCCCGGGCACGCCAACCACCACCGCGTTTGGCGGGACCTCCTTGACCACCACAGAGCCGGAGCCGATTCGGCTATTATCCCCTACCTTGAACGGGCCGAGTATCTTGGCTCCGGAGCCGATCACGACATTGTTCCCGATCGTCGGATGCCGCTTCTTTTTCTCAAGGCTCGTACCGCCCAGTGTGACGCCTTGATAGATGGTGACGTTCTCGCCGATCTCCGTGGTCTCGCCGATAACCACCCCCATGCCGTGATCGATAAACAGGCCTCGGCCGATCACTGCGCCCGGATGGATCTCAATGCCGGTGAGGAATCGCCCGATGTGCGAGATGAAGCGGGCGAGCGTCTTCAGGCGATGATTCCAGAGCCAGTGGGCCACGCGATGAACGTAGAGGGCGTGAAGACCCGGGTAGCACAGGAGAACTTCGAGGGCGCTACGGGCCGCTGGGTCACGATCCAGAGCAGCCTGGATGTCCCGCTTGAGGGTTCTGAACACGCGAGGCTCGGATTCAGTTTCTCAGGGAAACGGTTTCGTTTAACTCCCGAAGGAGCTGGTCGAGGTTCACGCCGTGGACCTGGGCGCCGTAGGCGATATCGTCATACTCGGCCCCCGAGCAACCCAAACAGCCTACGGCGTAGCGACTGAAGACCTGGACGGTCTCCGGATACTGTCGCACCACATTATCGATCTTCATCTCCGCGGTGATCCTCATTGCCCTGCCTCCATTCAGAGGAACCACCGTTTCGGCCTTGCGCCGGACACTCACAACACCATGGCAGCAGCGAACAATCGCCGGTCGCGGTCACCTTCTTAAATGATAGAGGCGAGGGGGCGGTTATGGCAAGGAAATTTTTCTGGTGAGAGTTTGGCGTTGACTTTCGCCCATCGATCCCGTACCCTGCATTCACCCACCTCAGACCCACCCTGGGAAGACGAGAGGCAAGATGCTCTCAACGACCCTCATCACCAAAATTCATGCGGTCCTTGAACGATCCTACGGCCTGAAGGGGCCTCGCAAGACGCGAGGCAACCCTCTCGACGAACTGATTCTCACGATCCTTTCCCAGAACACAAGCGATATCAACAGCCGTAGGGCATTTCAAATGCTCCGCCAGGTCATGCCCACGTGGGAAGAGGCGCACCGCGCGTCGGTGCGCAAGGTCGCCGAGTCGATCGATTCGGGAGGCCTGGCCAACCTCAAGGCCGCGCGGATCAAGGCGGTCCTCGATCGGATCCATCGGGAGCAAGGCCATTTCGATCTGAGTTTCCTTCGAGACCTGAGCGTCGAAGAGGTGAAGGCCTACCTCTCCCGTTTCAAGGGGATCGGCCCAAAGACCGTCGCGTGCGTGTTGCTCTTTTCGCTTGGCAAACCGGCGTTCCCCGTTGACACGCATGTCTATCGCGTCACCAAGCGCCTTGGGCTGGTGAATGACAAGGCCAGCCCCGAACGGGCTCAGGCCCTGCTGGAATCGATGGTCCCGCCCGCTTTCTACTATTCCATGCACATGAACCTTGTGGAGCACGGCCGGAAAACCTGCAAGCCGCGCCCCCCCCTCTGTTCCATCTGTCCCCTGTCCAAGCTCTGCGCCTTTGTCCGATGAGGCCGGCGTCCACCCTTTCTCCGGACACCCTGCGGAACGATCCCTACATTCGGACCATCAGCGAGCTCGCGGCCCAAGTAGGCCCCATCTACCTGGTAGGCGGGTACCTGCGTGATCGCCTGCTTGGGCGCGACCCGATCAGGCGGATTGACCTCGATCTGGTCGTCTGGGGGGAACCTGAGCCATTTGGCCGCACCGTCGCCGGGGTTCTTGGGGCGACCCTCTTTCATCTTGACCAGGAGACTGTGCGCGCACTCGCCCACCGCAATGGAACGCTTATCCGGATCGACATCAGCAGGCCGAAAGGAGAGACCATCGAGGCAGACTTGGCCGAGCGTGACTTCACGGTCAATGCCCTCGCCGTAAGACTCGATTCGGGTCTCCGGAACGCGGCCGTGGCCGTCATCGATCCATCGGGGGGTCTGGATGATTTGAGGCGACGGCGCCTTCGAGCCCTTGCCGCATCAACCTTCGATCAAGATCCCCTGCGCATGATGCGAGCCGTCCGCCTGGCAGGGGAGCTCAACTTCACAATCGAGGAGGCAACCCGGCTCGCGATCATCGAGCGCGCCCCACTCCTCGCCATCGCAGCCGGAGAGCGTGTGCGGGAGGAGCTGTTCAGGATCATCGAGTTGGTCCCTGCCGCGCCAGCCATCGAGTCCCTCGACATTTTGCAGCTTCTGAAGGTGCTGGTCCCGGAGGCTGAGACGCTCAAGGCGGTCCCGGCCAGCCCGCCGCATCGTCTTCCGCTCTGGGAACACTCACTGGAGACGCTTCGATCAGTCGAGCTACTGCTGGCTGACCTTGGCCGGTTTTTTCCCGATGATCATGTCTGGTTGCACGAGCGGCTTGAGCGGGAGATCGAGGCTGGCGTCACCGAAGCAGCGGTCCTCAAGCTGGTCGGGCTGCTGCATGACCTCGGCAAGCCGGAGACCCGAACCGTGCAACCGGATGGACGCATTCGGTTTCTTGGGCACGAAGAGGCTGGACTGCCTATCTTGATGCGCCTCTGCGAACGGCTTCGCCTGGGAAAGCAAGCGACCGCCCTCGTCGCGGATATCGAGCGACATCACCTGCGCCCGTTGCGCCTGTCACGCGAAGCGACAGTCACCGCGAGGGCGATGTATCGCCTCTTTCGGGAGCTGGGCGACGTTGCACCCGCCGTTCTCCTGCACTCCTGGGCGGATCTCCGGGCCACGATTGGCGACGAGGTCGAGGAGTTCGGTCAGTATCAGATCTTCTTGCGAGAGATGTTCCGGTTCTATAGAACAGAGTTTCGGGCGAGCCAGACCGAGCCTCTCGTCCGTGGGGACAACCTCATAGGGGTCCTCGGCCTTGCGCCTGGCCCGTTCTTGGGCGTGGTCCTCGACCGCGTCCGAGAGGCTCAGGCGATGGGGCTTATCAACAGCCTCGAGGAAGGATTGGTCTACGTCCGCCAGTCTCTTGAGGCATGGCAGCGCGGCTACGAAGAATCATGCTCATCAGGCCGGATCTCGCGGCCTGAAAACGATTGACAAGCATCAGGTCTTTTGTTAGACAGGAGGAGGCGCGGGAGTAATTCAGTGGCAGAATGTCAGCTTCCCAAGCTGAACGTCGCGGGTTCGAGTCCCGTCTCCCGCTCCAGATGGAATCGTTGGGGTCGCGACACCTTCGCGACCCCGTAGTTGTTTTTGGGAAAGATTTCTTTTAAGGATGCCTGATGCCGCGTGGGTATGGAAGTCATGCAGAGTATATGCAGTGGGTCAAGGGCGATGCAGACCACCGTCAAAGGGTTATAGAGGAGGCGCTTCACCAAGCGTTCTCCGGTTTTATAGAGACGCGGAGCGTGGATGTCATCGTTTTTTCTGGGATGAGCGCTATCAAGCTGTCAAAGGCTATTTTTGCCCACCCCTTGGTCTTCAAACCCCTTCTGGCGTCCTGTAATATCGCACCCCCCGCGCTATCGAAAGGGACCTCGGGATAAAGAATGTCGATACCTATGATCCTAGGGTAAGTAGAGACGAAGCGAAGGTTTTGGCAGGATACATTAAGCCATTCTTACCGGTCTATCTCGAGATCCCCACGTTAGCCCGCATCGACCGTGTGGCCTTCATCGATAAAGAAATTCGGAAGGGCAAGGGGAGATGGGAACGGAAGATCATCGAGGCACTAAACAGTTTCGCTCCATCCCGTTTCAAGAAGCGATCATTCGCAGTCGGGGGCGAGCGCTTCGAGTTGGACGCAGCCGCTCCGACCTCGGGGGATATCGAGTTAGGGGTTGACGTGAAACGAATCGAGGCGAGGAGAGACATCCATAAGCGCTGTGATGAGATCGTGAATAAAGCGGCGAAGTTGAAGTCCGCTTTTCCGATGAGCAAATTTGGGGCAGTGGTATACTATCCGTTTTTGGATGAGCATGTGAATATCCAGAACCGGCTCCGATCTGGTAATATCGACGGTATAGTCTTCGCTTCTCAGGAAGACGAGTCGATAGAGAATGCCGCCCGAATGTTGCTCTCAATCTTAGGTGGCTCAAAGAAATGAACGTAGCAACAACTCACCATCGTCTGGTCGAAGCCGATGCACGCGATCTGTCTTTCTTGGCAAATGAAAGTTTGCATCTGGTAGTAACGTCGCCACCATATTGGACTCTGAAGCGGTATCGCGATATACCGAATCAATTAGGCCACGTGGGGGACTACGAGGCGTTTGTCGAGGAGCTGACGAAGGTTTGGCGGGAGTGTTTTAGAGTCTTAGTCCCTGGAGGTAGGCTGGTCTGCGTTGTTGGTGATGTCTGCCTCTCCCGTCGTCAACACGGCCGTCACGTTGTCGTACCGCTTCATGCTGACATCGCAGTGTCATGTAGAAAGATGGGATTCGATAACCTCAACCCGATTATCTGGAATAAAATTTCCAACGCTACATACGAGGTGAACAGAGGGTCGAAATTCCTCGGCAAACCGTATGAGCCGAACGCCATCATCAAGAATGACATAGAATTCATCTTGATGCAGCGTAAACCTGGAGGTTATCGCAAGCCGACCCAGGAGCAACGCCGTCTCAGCATGATTGGCAAGAAGGAATACGGGGCGTGGTTTCAGCAGTCTTGGAATCTAACCGGTGCATCCACGAAAGAGCATCCCGCTCCTTTTCCACTAGAGCTCGCATACCGTCTGGTCCGGATGTTTTCGTTTCAAGGGGACACAGTTCTCGATCCGTTTTGTGGGACAGGGACGACGATGCTTGCAGCGATGAAGGCCTCTCGGAACAGCATCGGGGTGGACATTGACTCGAAGTACTGCGAAATGACCTTGCGCCGCCTGCGTTCAGAGATGACCGGACTCTTCAGCCGAGAGGAAATTGAATTTGTCAAGATCGATGACTTGCGGTGGAAGACGTCTGAACCTATGGCGGGATCGGTCGTCCGGTCTCCGTCAACCAAATGGCGGAGAGGCAAAAAGGTTAATCGAATACACAAGTAGGGAACTGCCTTCTGAGCGTATTCTGGGGGTTCGAGTCACGCCTCCCTTCGTCATTTTCCCTTGACATGCCGGACACGACTCGCCCGCTGAATGGGTTGACAGCAACGCCTCTTGCTCGTAAACTAATAGCTTGATCGTGTAGTGTGACGTGAAAGTGGAACGATAGTTGGGTAACCTCGGCTCCCTTCAATGAGGAGGAACCATGACCTGGGTGATCACGGCACTCTGTCTGGATTGTTTGGATATCTCGTGTGTGGGAGTGTGCCCGGTAAATTGCATCTATAGGTATACGGGCACAGACCCGAAATTTCCGA
>Ga0209342_10007271_pt1 | contig 11152 bp, 10 predicted proteins | sample RifCSP16_2_FD_184023 | JGI IMG/M metagenome (GOLD analysis project Ga0209342, IMG submission 184023) | Soil microbial communities from Rifle, Colorado - Rifle CSP2_sed 16_2 (SPAdes) (version 2) | ecosystem: Environmental > Terrestrial > Deep subsurface > Rock core/Sediment | place: Rifle... | reverse complement strand
GCGGCCAGCTCGCCCTGCGATCGGCCCACGTCCTCGCGGAGCGCGACCAGCGTCCAGAACTGCTGCGTGGAGAGCCCATCGCCCGCAGCGCGGGCGAGCACCGCCTGCTTGATCCTGCGGCGCGCCACCGCGATCAGGTGTCCCGGGTATTCTTGCCGAGGCAACATTTGCCGTGACAATTAACCTTCCCGCCCCCCGGTGTCACGTCCGATGGCGCACCGCCGCGGCCCACGACCCGCGCGGGGCGGAAGTCGGAGGGCGGAGACTCGAGCTCGACCCGCCGGGTCGGTCCCAGCTCGCGCCCCGGCGGCGGCTCGACGGACCAGCGGAGCTTCGGACCTCTGCCCGGAGCACCCGAACGGTTGGCCCTCGAAAACGACGTGCGCGGTGACGCTCGTCACAGCGCGGCCCACCCCCTTCTGATTGGATACGCGTCACGGCTCGTCGTGGATGTGCTTTCCGTGAAAGGACGTACATGATTCGAAGCGCGCAGCGCTGTTCCGTGCTCCTGACCACCCTCCTGGTCGCCGCATGCCTCGCGAAGGTGCCCCATCCGGCGGCGAACGTCTCCTTGGGCGCCGGAACCGCGCGGGCGGCGCTGCCCCCTGACCCGGGACCCCGGGGGCGCGCGACGATCGCCGGCGTCGACTCCGACGGCGACGGCGCGCGAGACGACGTCCAGCGCTTCGTGATCCTCGGCTACCCGGACTCCCAGCGCATGCAGGCGGCGCTGCTGCAGCTCGCGAGGGGATACCAAGCCTGGCTCGCGGTGCGCCCGAACGACGCCGGCGCAGCCTTCGCGGCGTCCGAGAAGACCGACCGCGCCATGGAGTGCCTGTTCGCCGTCACGACCCTGGAGAGGGCCTACGATGCGCGTATCCAGCTCAAGCTCCAAATGCTCGATACCGACGCGCGGCAAGATGCCTTCTTCGCCGCCGACGCGTTGCTGAGCGGCTCCGTGTTCGTTGGTGACCCGGATGGCCACACCGGCGCCACCTGCACCTTCAAGCCCGAGACCTTGCCGAACTGAAGTGGCGCCCGGCGACCAGGCGCCTGTTCCTCACTTCGCGCCGAGCTCCTCTGCAAGGGAGGTGCTACCGTAGACCCCGTTCGCCATGCAGGACGGAGAGCAGACTGCCCGCCTGGTCCGCGGGGCGACCCGCGGTCGCTACGTCATCCTGGGCCAGGTTGGCGAGGGGACCACGGGCGTGGTCTACGCCGCGTACGACCCGCGCCTCGACCGGCGCGTGGCCCTGAAGTTCCTCCGCCACGAGTGGACGGGCCTGGCCATGGCCGAGGCCCGCGCGCGCCTCCTCCGCGAGGCGCAGGCGATGGCGCAGCTCTCTCACCCCAACCTGGTCGCGGTCTACGACGCCGGCGAGCTCGACGGCGAGGTCCACCTGGCGATGGAGTACGTGGAGGGGGCGACCCTGAGGGCGTGGCTCGACGAGCGGCCGCGGAGCTGGCGCGAGGTCCTCCACGCGTTCCTCGAGGCGGGGCGGGGCGTGGCCGCCGCGCACGGCGCCGGGATCGTCCACCGCGACCTGAAGCCCGAGAACGTGATGATCGATCGGCACGGCCGCGCGCGCGTGACCGACTTCGGCCTGGCGCGGCCGAGCGGGCCCGGGGGCGTCGCCGGAGCCGCCGGCACGGCGCCGGCCCCGGCGCTCACCCGGACCGTCGCGCTCCTCGGGACACCGGCCTACATGGCGCCCGAGCAGCTGCGCGGAGAGGCGGTCGACCACCGCGCAGATCAGTTCGGATTCTGCGTGGCGCTCCACGAGGCGCTCCACGGGGAGCGCCCGTTCGCCGGCGACACGCTCGAGGAGCTCGCCGCGGCGGCGTCCGCCGGGAAGGTGCGTCCGGCGCCGCGGGGCTCGGGCGTGCCGCCCTGGATCCGGCGCGTGCTGCTGCGCGGCCTGGCGCCGGACCCCGCGGCCCGCTTCCCGTCGCTGGACGCGCTCCTCTCCGCGCTGGGGCGCGACCCGGCCCGCGCGCGGGCGCGCTGGGCAGGGGTGGCGCTCCTCGGCCTCCTCGCGGTCGCGGGCGGCCTCGGGGTCGCGATCCTGAAGGACCGGGCCGGCCGGGTCTGCCAGGCCGGCCCCGAGCGGCTGGGGGTCTGGGACGACGCGCTTCGCCGCCAGGGGCGCCGCGCCTTCCTCTCCTCGGGCCTGCCCTACGCTCCGGACGCGTGGGAGAGCGCCCGGCGCGCCCTCGACGGCTACGCCGCAGGCTGGATCGCGACCTACCAGGACGCCTGCTGGAGCCACCAGCGCCGCGAGCAGCCGGCCGCGCTGCTCGACCTGCGGATGCAATGCCTCGAGCGGCGGCGCCAGGAGCTCGGGGAGCTCGCGTCGCTCCTTTCCTCTGCCGACGGCGGCGTGGTCGAGCACGCCGTCCCCGCGACCGGCGCCCTGACGCCCCTCGCGGCCTGCTCCGACGCGGCGGCGCTCGCCGGACACGCCAGGGCCCCCGAGGACCCGGCGCGGATGAGGAAGGTGGGAACGATCGAGGCCGAGCTCGCCCGCGTGAAGGCGCTCACCGCCACGGGGAGGTTCCGCGAGGCGCTCGCGTCCGGCGAGGCGGCGCTCGCGGCGGCGCGGGAGGTTGGTCACCCGGCCACCCTCGCCGAGGCGCTCCTCGCGGTGGCGGACCCGGCCAGCGAGCTGGAGACCTCCGGGCGGCCGGAGGCGCTCCTGCGCGAGGCCGTGGGAGCCGCGCTGACGAGCCACCACGACGAGGTCCTGGCGCGCGCGCTCACCGCGCTCGTGACCATGGTCGGCGACGACCCCCCGCGCCAGGCGGAGGCTCTCCGCCTGGCGGAGCACGCGCGGGGGGCCATCGCCGCGCTCGGCCCCGGCCACGAGGCGCTCGAGGGGGACCGGCTCTGCTCCGTGAGCGACGTGCTGTGGGGAGGGGCGGGGCTGGAGGACGCGGCCCGCGCCGCCGAGCAGTGTCTGGCCGCCTACCAGCGTGCGATCCCGCCGAACCCGGTCCTCGTCGCCCGGGCGCACGTCGCGCTCGCCGCCACCCGGATGTCCATGGGCTCGCTGGAGGACGCCGCGGGCGAGTTCCGCGCGGCGGCCCAGGCGCTCGAGGCGGCCCTGGGACCGCGCCATCCCGAGGTGGCCGCCGCCCTCGCGGACGAGGGCGCGGCCCTCCGCGACCTGGGCGACGCACGGAGCGCGCTGCCCCTGCTCCGGCGCGCGCTGGAGATCCGGGAGGCGGCCCTCGGGCCGGGCAGCCACGCGGCGGCGAAGACGCTGGTCCACCTCGGCCGTGCGCTCGGGGACCTCGGGCGCCACGCCGAGGCATGGGCGGCCTTGCAGCGGGCGCTCCGGATCAGCCAGGAGAGGGCGGCATGGTGGCCCTGCGGCGTGACCTGGGTGCTGGCCGCCATGACCGAGCTGCAGGTCCACCGCGGCGACATTCCTGGGGCCCTCACCGCCGCCCGGCGGATGGCCGCCTCCTACACCGCCGCCGTCGGTTCGGATCGCTGGATCCTCGCCTTCGCGCTCCGGCAGGAAGGGGAGGCCTTCCTCACCGCCGGACGGCCGCGCCAGGCCATCGCCCGGCTGGAGCGCTGCATCGCGGTGCAGGGGATGACCTTCACGGGCGCGTGGGAGCGGGCCGAGAGCAGGTTCTGGCTGGCGCGCGCCCTCGTCGCCGCCGGCCGCGGCGGAGGGCGCGCGCTGGCGCTGGCGCGCGAGGCGCGCGACCTCTACCGCATGCAGGGCCGGGGCTACGCGGCGAGGGCGCGCGAGGTCGAGGCCTGGCTGGCGGGGCGGAGGTGAGCGGGGGGCGACGTGCCGAGCCCCGACGCGGCGCCGCGGGTGTCGCGAACGCCGCAAGCTCTCTAGGGGTCTCCAGGTGCGGGGAAGAGGTTAGTGCCCTTCTTCCCGATGTAGGCGACCGTCACCGCGCCGCCTTTGCCTGAGGACTCCTGAGGCGCACCGGGCCTACCTCCATCCCACTTTCTCGGATCCATGAATGAACTCTGGAGGTAGGCCCGGTGCGCCTCGACGTCGACATGCGCGATCTCGGCGCGGCACATCGACTCACGGCAGTCCGCCGAGAGGACCCTCGAACCTGAGGGAAGTGCGGCGCTGAGCTTCTCGGTGACCCGCTCAGCGGCCGATTGGCTCCAGGCCTCGTCAAGCGCTTGGGCGGCAAAGCGAGACTCGAGATCGGCGTAGGATTCCTCGAAGGTCGGCTCCTTTCGTGACGGAGGGGGAGGAGCATCTGTTGCGCGCTCCGGGTCAGCCCCTGCGGCCTCGGGGACCGGGCCAGGGATGCTCGTCAGGGTCTGACGCCCCGTTTCTGCAGCGCGCCGGGCCAGCTCGCGGGTCGCCTGTCCTTCGCGCCTGAGCACCTCGAGCTCGGAGGTCAGGCGAGCCACCTCGGTGCGTGACGACTCTCCGGAGGACTCGTCTGGTGCGCCACCCCAGAGGAGCATGACGAGACCTACGGCTGCGAGGGACACCAGGGGAAGGGCGATGACCGCTGTGCGGTTCATGTCGTGCGCTCCATGGAGCTGGCGGCCGGCTCCATGGCAGGAGCCGGCCGCCACGCTCACCAAGGGCTCAGAGATCGTGGTTCACGGTGTAGACCGCGCCGCCCGGATAGACGTCACACGCCGCGTAGAGGCGCCCGCCCCCCCACACGTAGTTCCGCGGCAGGGCGATGTTCGCCGCAGGCCCGTAGTAGGGCAGAGATGCCTGGCCGGGATTGTAGATGTACGTCAGCTCCGCATTGGTCCCCACCGCTTGACAGACGACGTTGCCAGCTGCGCTCGGGCCCCGCGCGGTGACCGAGATGTTCTTCCAGCCTGCCGTGTCGACTGTCAGAGGAAGCTCGAGGCTCTTCACCGACGAGCAGACGTTGGTCAGCGTGCTGGTGCTCATCCCGAAGCAGCTCGAGTCCGAGGCGATCACAGCCTTGCCCATGGACGCCGGCACCGTCCGCGCGCCGGCCTGACCGACCACCGCAAACGAGGCGAGGGCAATCACTCCCGTCAAGGCACGCTTGCACCGACTTCGAATGGTCAGATTCATCTTCGTTCCCCTTTTGTGTTTGGTTGACGACGACGGACTCAGCCTTTCCTATACGGATGACGAAATTCGCTCGGCGGACTTTTTTCGGGTGTGGCCTGCCGCGCTAATGACGGCCTGGGTATGAGCCGGGTAGCTCTGAGCCCAAGGTGGCCGAGCTCATGGCCGTCGAAGTACCCGCGGGCTTTGAGGGCCACGAAGAACCGCTTCTTCAGGGCGCTCTCTCGGCTCTTGACGAAGTGCTCCGAAACGCCAAGCCGGAGGGCTGTCTCTTCAACGCAGAGCTGGTGGACGAGCCGCGCGTCGAACAGCGCCCGTTCCAGGGGATCAAGCAGCTCGATGAGCTTCTGCGCATCTCTCGCCAGTTGTGCTCCGGCGACCTGATCATCTGCAGCGCAGTCCCGAGCACATGTCACATCAGGCCAGGTCAACGAGACGACGGTTCGCTCGCGGCGGAGGCTGTCGATGACGAGATTCCTCGCAACGGTGAAGAGGTAGCTCCTATAGGGCCTTCGGCCGTCGTAGGCACGCCGCGCTGAGGCATCGAACGCGCGGAGGAAGACCTCCTGGGTGACGTCCTCCCGTGTGTCACGAGTCGCGATGCCGTGAACCATCACCCGACCTCGACCGACGACCGCAGCGAAACCCCTTGCGAGCATCGCTAACAGCGGGGACCGATACTCACGGTACACCACCTCGAGCGCCTTCGGCTCTCCCCGACGAAACCCCGCGAGGAGGCATCGGTCCTCCATGAGTCGACTCATTCATCCCCCTTGTCTCTGCCGAAGCCGCTCGCGCCTAGGCATCCCCACCGTGAGCAATGGACGGGCCAGGAGACGCCCCCTGGGAAGTCCCCGTTGGATGGGGCGTCTTTCCTCGCCGATCGAGCGTCCCGCGGCACGTCGACCGTCCGCCGACACTCGGCCGGCGGTCGGCGCCCCGAGGAAGCTCTTGATGACCAGGGGCGCCACGCTCGAGCTCCTCGGTGCGCCCGGTCCCGGGGCGCTCGGGTGAGCCTCGCGAACACGACGCCTCGCGAGGCTGGAACGCGGTGTAACAAGCCCGGGCGCGCATGGACTGGGCTCACATGCCGTCGTGTGACCCGCGTCACGGCGGTTGCCTCAGCCATCTGGTTGGATGAGGTGTTACTCTTTGATGCTGACGAGAGACACGGGATGCGTCATCCGCGCCCGTTTGCGGCACTCGCTGCGCCAGGACGCATCTCCAGGAGGTTTCATGAGACCGATGCTGAAGCTGGCCGTCGCCGCGGCCATTGCGCACTCACCGGCCGTGGTGCCGGCGCAGGCGGCGGCGCCCTTCTCGGCCGACCTGGTGGTCACCCCGGTCTTCACCGGAAGGTACGCAGCCGAGCAGAAGAAGCGCCTCGAGGGGGTCGGCAACGCCGGCCCGGCGGTCTCGAGGATGTACGTCTCCGGCCTGAGGATACGCCGGGACAGCGACGGGGGGACGATGCTGGCGGACATGGCTCCGGGCGGCAAGAGCTACGTCATCTCGGCCGTGCTCGAGGCGTGCATCGAGTTCGCCAGGGACGGCGCCCCCCAGCGCGTGGACGACCTGAGGCAGTACCTCAAGGGCGATGGAGACCTGTGCGCCATGCGCCCGCGCCCCGATGACGGCTTGAAGACCTCTTGCAGCAAGCTGGTGACGAAGGTGATCGACGGCCGCACCTGTCAGGAGTACGAGCTCGTCACGGCCGGCCGCAAGGAGACGCTCTGCATGGACGCGGCGCTGCACTTCCCGCTGCGTGCGTCCTCGGACTGGTCGATCATGGAGATGAAGAACATCGTGGAGGGCCCGCAGCCGGGCAGCCTGTTCGCGCTGCCGGCGTCCTGCAGCAAGAAGGCCCTCGACGCCCCCGCCAAGTAGCGTGAGCGTACCGCGTGGTCTGGGGACGCGCGCACGGCGCTGCTACTCGCGGTGGAGACCCTTGTCGTCCACGGTCAGCTGCTCCTGGCCATCGTCACGGCGAGTGATGCTCCAGGTGTGCGTCTCGATGCGGTCCTGGGGCTTCCAGTCCCACGCGGCCCTCTGTCCCTCATGACCGGGCATGGGCGTCCAGGCGGACGCGGTCACGTGCAGGATGAGCTGGTTTCCCCTGGTCTTGAAGGTTCCCCTGTAGGTCACGGCTCCGCTGACGACCGTCCCCGATCCCACCATCAGGTAGGTGAACGTTCCATCGGGGCGGAAGCTGTACGACGTGCCGTAACCGCTGACTCGCTGGTACTCCCCTGTTCCCTGTTCGAGGACGCTGCCGTAGACGGCGCTGGTTCCCCAGTTCCCCAGGAGCGCCTCCCTGCGCTGCGGCTCCGCGGGCTCGGGGTCGGCCCGCGACGCCTGGGCGCCGGAGGTGCCGGGCTCGTCGCCCGCGGTCGCGGGCGGTGGCCGCGAGCCTGTCCCCGCGCTGACCGAGGCCAGCACGCCCGCGATCAACCTCCCGCCGCGCGCCTTGTCGAACCCCCGCGAGGGCGCGGAATAGGAGACCCAGATCGCCTGTCCGTCGGCCTTGGCCACCAGGGCCGATCCCGATTGCTCCCTGCCGTCGGCCGTGAAGGACACGTCGAAGTGGGCAGCCGTGTCGTCCCCCCGGGCATCCCTGATCCGGAGATCGGGGAGCTGCCTGCGCAGGAGCTCGAGCACGGGCCGGCCCAGCTCCTCGGGGCTCCTGGCGGCGTTGAAGATCAGGCCGAGGACCAGCATCTCCTCGTGCGTTGCGGGGTGCCCCAGCGCCACGGCGCCGTCCTTCTCCGAGGCGCTCCAGCCGGCCGGGTGGTGAAGCGAGAACTTGCCGTCGGCAGAGACGAACTTCTCCCACCGGATGGCGGCGTCCCTCGCGTCCGCGCCGCCGCCTGCTCCCGCGAGCGCCGCGCAGAGCGCGAGCAGCCCTGCCTTGAGGTGCGACGGGCGCGGTCGCCCGATCATCGATCCCGGAGCACCTGCGCCGCTTGCCATCGTGCCGGTCGAGCCGGGCCGGAAGCTACCGCCAGAGCGCATCGAGCTTCTCCTTCAGGATCAAAGGGAACGCCGGGTACAGCATCAGGTTTCCGAGATCCTGGACCAGGGGCCGGGTGACCGCGTCACGGCGCTCCAGGAGCTCCATGCCGCACAATCTGAAGCGGACGAGGGAGCAGAACTCCTTTCCTCCCTCCCAGTCGGAACTCATCACGACGAACGAGACGCCGCCATGGTCATCCAGGAGCTCGAAGGCGTAATCCGTCTGGAATCCGTTTCCGGTCGCGCGCACGTGGCTGATCCTGAAGCGCGTCCCCGGCCTCAAGGTGCGGCGTGCGTAGAACCTCGGCCAATGCTCCATTCCGGGCACCGGCTCGAGCATGTCCAGACTGACGTACGTCAGCCCGCCGATGCCGTTCCACTCCTCGGCCACCTCGTAGACGTCGAGCGGCCCGACGAGCACGAGCGGCTCTCCGATGACGGGATGGATCAGCCGGGACGTGGGGCGCGACCACCACAGCAGGACGCAAGTGAGGAGGAACGCGAGCGCTGCCGTGACCATGAGGGTCCAGACGATCGCGGCGCCCAGGACCAGGAACGGCAGGCCCAGGACGGGGCCGGTGAAGCCCTCGTTGACCGCTGCTCCCAGGACGAAGAGCGCGCTCACCCCCAGGCCGAGTCCGGCGATGATTCCATTCGAGGCGGGCTCGCTGACCCTCATGGCACCTCGCGAACGAGTTGATGCGCGCGACGGTCAGAAGCTGACCGCCAGCTGCGCGCGGGCCAGCGCGGCCGGGGTCTCCCTGGTGAGCCCGAAGCCGCCCGCCACGGCGAGCTGGTAGCGGCCCCTGTCGAGGTCGAGGCTCATGCTGGGCCCGATCAGGTGGCGCGCCCCGCCCTCGGCCTCTTCGTCCTCGTAGAGCGCCTCGAGATCCTGGCCCACGTACTCGGCGCCCAGGCGCACGGCGCTCCCCACCCGCCACGAGGCCCCCGCCATCACCAGGAGGTCGAGCTCGTCGCGCCCCTGTTCGAAGATCTTCTCCCCCTGGACGTTGCCGGCGATCCGGAGCGGCCCGGCGTCGTAGCTCGCCGCGCCGAGGACCTGGAGCCCGTAGGCGCCCCCAGCCTCGCGCAGGCCGGCGGCGGCGATCGACGCCTGCAGCGGCGCGGAAGGATCGCCGAGGAGGACCTTCGCCCCGGCGAGCACGTTTGCCTTCCTCCCCTCCCCGTGGAGGGTCACGCTCGCGAACGGGGCCCAGCGGCTGGTGAGGCCGTAGGCGAAGCCGAACGAGTGGCTGCCGCCGGCGCTGGTCAGGTCCGCGGGGAGGGGCCGCTCCGCGTCCATCCCGGACGCGAAGCCGAGGCGGTACTCGAGGGTGGCCACGCCGGCGCTCGGCGTGCTCGGATCGGTCACGAAGGCGAACGGTCGCTCCTGGCGGGTGAGTCGGCCAGAGGCGTCCTGATCCTTCGTCAGGCGGATGACCTCGTCCCCGGCGGCGCGGGCGGCGAGGGTCAGGGAGAGGGCGAGGCAGGCGGCGGCGCGGAGCGTGGTGCGGGTCATTGTCGTGAGTTCCTTTCGCGCTTCGATCACTTCACGTCGAGGGAGCGCTGCTCGATGCCGTTGAACCCGGAGTAGCGCAGGGTGAGCCGCCTCGAGCCGGTCGACACCTGGTAGACGGCCTCGAACCGCTTGCTCACGTTGGGCGGGATCTCGGCGTCCTGGGTCAGGGGGCGGGCGAGCAGCGGCATCGCGCCGTCGTCCATCTCGATGACCCTGCGTCCGTCGACCAGGACGAGCTGCCCGGTCTGGAACTCGACGCCCGTCTCCGGGTCCATGTTCGAGAGGGTGAGATCCAGGACCAGGAAGCGCTTCCCGGGCCCCGGGCGCGCCGTCCCGATCGCGGCCGCGCTGCGCACCCCGTGGACGGACACGGCGAACGTGTCGCCGTCCGCGATGGTGAGGAGCCCGCGCGGCGCCCTGGCGCCCGGCGGCTCCCCCCCGGCCCCCGGCGCCAGCGGCAGCGGCGGCCAGGGGGTCCTGCCGACCGCGAACGCGAGGGGGCCGTGCTCCTCGTCCACCTCGAAGACCATCGCCCCGCGCACAGTCGTGGTGGGCAGGAGGCGCTGGGCTCCCGAGAGCGCGCCGGGGGCCGGCGCGCCGCGGGCGACGGGGAAGCGGCGATGGGCGTCGTACAGGAAGGCCAGATCCTCGAGGTCGACCTTCACTTCCTCCCTCGCGTGGAAGGAGAGCCGGACCACGGCGAACCGCCGTCCGGGCGGCGCGATCGCCTCGCCCAGCCTACCGACCTCCTCGACGCCGAACGCGCCGATCTCGACCTGCGCGTGCGCCACCGGACCGATGGGCGGGCGCGGGGGCTCGGGCGCCCGGCCGAGGAGCCCGAGCCGGAGGTGGCCGTGCTCGGAGTCGACGAGGAGGAGCTCCAGGCTCCGGACCTGCTCGGGGACCTCGAAGACCAGCTTGCCCAGGGCCACGTCGTCGAGCTTCGGGACGTCGAACCGGTCGAGCGGCATCGCGTCCCGCAACCCCGAGTGCGCCGGCGCGATGGCCGAGACCTCGCCGTCCACGAGGAGAAAGATGCACTGGGGGACGTCCGTGAGGACATAGGCCACCGAGAACCACTCGCCAGCCTTGTGGGCCTTCACGTTCTCGGCCGAGCCCGACCCGAGGTTGGCGCGCCCCACCTCCTCCACCACCGTCCTCGCCGCAATCTGCAGCGGGATGATGTTCCTGAAGGCCGCCTCCACGGTCAGGAAGACCTTCCCCTCCGCGGCGGTGTCCCCCCCGAGCGAGCGTGTGACGGAATAACCCTTCAGGGAGAGCTCGACGCCCCTGCTCCGGGCGCTCGCCTGGAGCGCGTGCCGCCCAGGCTCGAGCCGGGTGAACGCATCGGCGCCGGCGGCGGCCGGGCCGGGGGTGAGCTGCGCGGCTGCGATGAGGAGCGCGGCGCAGAGGCTCCGGGTCGGGGCGCGGGCTTCCTCTCGTGTGGCTCGGATGCTCATGTCCCCTCCGGCCCGGCCTGAGGCAGCGGCTCAGGCTGCGCCTCGGCCTCTGGTGACGGCTCGGGCTGTGGCTCTGGCTCCGGCGGCGGCTCGGGCTGCGGGCCGACGGC
>Ga0209342_10007270_pt1 | contig 11153 bp, 11 predicted proteins | sample RifCSP16_2_FD_184023 | JGI IMG/M metagenome (GOLD analysis project Ga0209342, IMG submission 184023) | Soil microbial communities from Rifle, Colorado - Rifle CSP2_sed 16_2 (SPAdes) (version 2) | ecosystem: Environmental > Terrestrial > Deep subsurface > Rock core/Sediment | place: Rifle... | reverse complement strand
AGAGCGTGTCAAAGATGTGAAGGATGTGCTGAAGGAAGGCGATGAGGTGCTGGTAAAGGTCCTTGAGGTAGATAAACAGGGGAAGATAAGGCTGTCACGCAAAGAGGCGCTTGGGAAGGCTGCAACATAGTAAACCCCGTTAGAGAACACAGATGGCGGCTTTATCCCGCCATCTTCAATAAATTTTCTCAACCACCGACAGAAGTCGGCAGCTTTCTCTAACGGGGTAAATATCCAAATGACAAGCGCCAAATAACATTTGTTATTTGATTATTGAATGTGGCAATTTAATCTTTTCACCAATATTCTGTATTAAAATCTGTCCGTCCAATAAATTAACCTATGTCCAAAATCCAGAAAACAACGTTAAGGAATGGCTTAAAGATTATTACCGAAGAGATGCCGGATATCCAATCCGCTTCCATTGGTATCTGGGTCAACATGGGTTCAAGGGACGAAGAGGGCAGTAGAAGCGGGATATCCCATTTCATAGAGCACCTGCTGTTTAAGGGCACGGAAAGACGGACAGCCCTTGATATTGCACGGGAGATAGAATCAGTGGGAGGGGCGCTTAATGCATTTACCGGAAGAGAAAATACCTGTTTTTATGCAAAGGTGCTGAGTAAGGATATAGAACTTGCGGTTGACCTCCTGTCCGATATATTCCTCAATCCAAAGTTTGACAAAGGGGAGATGGAAAAGGAGAGGATGGTGGTAATGCAGGAGATTAAGATGGTTGAGGACACCCCTGATGATTTAATCCACGACCTTTTTGCAAAGAGATTCTGGAAAGACAACCCCCTCGGCATGCCTGTCCTTGGCAATTCTCAGACAGTAGGCTCAATAAAGAGAAGCGATGTGGTTTCATACTATAAACAGGCATACCTGCCGCATGCTGTAATCATAACCGCTGCCGGTAATCTGAAACACAGGAAGCTTCTCAGGCTTCTAAAACCTTTTGAAAAGATGCTGAAGAGCGTTCAGAACCCAGAGTCCGGAGCTCAGATAAAAACCTTCCGTCCTCCAATACCATACCCTGGCGTTGCCCTTGAACAACGAAATCTGGAACAGGTGCACATTTGCCTTGGCACCCCTTCGCCTGGTCAGGCGCACAATGACCGTTACAAGGTTTATCTCCTAAATACAATCCTTGGGGGAGGTATGAGTTCCAGGCTATTTCAGGAGATAAGGGAAAAAAGGGGGCTTGCCTATTCTGTCTATTCCTACCTTAATCTATGTCTTGACGCAGGTTCGCTCGTAGTGTATGCTGGAACTGCCCCTTCCGCATTTAGCAAGGTTGTGGAATTGGTTCTCAGGGAGCTGAATATCCTCGCAAAAAAGGAAGTAGGCAGGGAAGAACTGAGGTCTGCAAAGGAACAGCTAAAAGGGGGCATGCTGCTGGGTCTTGAGACAAGCGAAAGCAGGATGACAAAACTGGCGAGGGATGAGATATATTTCAAGAGGACAGTCGCTGTTGAAGAGATTGTGAAAGGCATAGACAGGGTAACTTCAAGGGACATTATGCGGCTGGCCAGGGATATATTCAATCCTCAGAAAATAACCCTTGTTGCACTTGGCAAGGCTGATGAAAAGAGCATACCTAAAACTTTAAGGTTTATGAAGAATTAAGGGCTTAATTCCGGGCTATCAGATACAAACCCCAGAAGACCTTTGGTTTCTTACGGGGTAAATCCAATAGCCTATATTGGGGGGCGCATGCGCATACTTGTCGTTGAAGATGAAAAAAAAGTTGCGGGATTTGTAAAAAAGGGGTTTGAAGAAGAGAGCTATGCGGTTGATGTTGCCTATGACGGAGTTGAAGGCGAATATCTTGCCACAACGAATGAGTATGATGCTATTGTCCTGGATATAATGCTCCCCAAAAAGAACGGCATGGATGTGGTTAAGGATTTAAGGACCAGGGGGATAAAAACCCCTGTGCTCCTCCTTACGGCAAGGGATGCTGTTGAAGATAAGGTAAAGGGACTTGACAGCGGGGCAGACGATTATTTAAGCAAACCCTTTGCCTTTGAAGAGCTTTTGGCAAGGATGAGGGCGCTTATGCGGAGGAAGGAATACAGCCTTGTTGAACTAAAGTTTGCCGACCTTACCCTGGACCAGGCTACAAGAAAGGCCAAAAGGGGCAGCATAGAGATAGACCTGACGTCCAAGGAATACGGCCTTCTGGAATATTTCCTGAGAAATCCCAATAAGGTCCTGACTAGGACGATGATTGCAGAGCATGTGTGGGATTATACCTTTGACAGCGATACAAATGTAATTGATGTATATGTGAACCATCTGAGAAACAAGATAGACAAAGATTCTTCAAGAAAACTGCTACACACGGTGAGGGGGATAGGGTATATCCTTAAGGAAGAGTAAACCCTGCGCCAAGGGTTTTGGCGCAGCGGCAAAACCCTTCTACTGCCTTACATAGGTCAGCATCAGGGCGCCTAAGACAGCAAAAACGAGGTTTGTCAGCCATGCAGCAAGAAAGGGCGGGATGATGTCGTTATATCCGAGGGATATATTGATTGCAGAGACAACCCAGTAGCTGAAACCTATGATTATGCTCATGCCGGCGCCAAAGGCCATTCCTCCGCGCCTTCTGTTTCTTAATGCAAACGGTATCCCCATCATCACCATTATGACACTCACAAGAGGGAAAGAGAGCTTGGAATGCAGGTCCACAACATATCTTGCGGCTGCATACCCCCCTTTTTCAAGTTTATCTATGTAGTCCGTGAGCTCCATGAAATTCATCTCTTCAGCGAGCCTCCCAGCATCACTAAGGTCCTCTGGTTTTTCTGCAATGGGTATTATATCGGTTTCCGCCGTTGATGTGCCGAGGAGTTTGCTCCCTTGAAAATCTAATGACCTAACCCCGGTTGCAAGCCATTTTCCGTCAATCCACTTTGCCTCTCTGGCATCAACCCGTTTTACAATATTGAAATCATCGCTCATCTTATAGATGCTAAGGCCGTGCATGATGCCGTTTTGCGGCTCTATGTAGTCTATGCTGTAGATGCCACTATTATCCCTGAACCAGATGCTGTTCTGGGCAAATGTAGCCCTTGTGTCCTTCCCCTCCATTGCCTGCATTATAGCCATTACCTTTTTATTGGCCAACGGTATAATGGATTCGTTAAGCACAAAATTAAGTCCGCTTATAACCAATGCACATGCAAAAAAGGGTATGCACAGCCTTAACAGGCTTATTCCGCCGGAAAGCGCAGCGACTATCTCATTGTATTTTGCAAAGATGCCGAGGGACAATAGTGTTGCCATCAGGACAGCCACAGGGCTTACCTGGTAGAAGATAAACGGCGCCTTGTATAAAAAGAATCTGAGACTGTCCGCAAACCTTACATTGTATTCTATCATGGTATCAAGATGCTCAAACACATCTATTATCAGATAAAGGGAGACAAAGGCAGAGAGTGTAAGCATAAATATTTTAACAAACTCTTTCAGTATATATCCTGTTAGTATCTTCATTTTTTCCTCTTGAGGGATATGTTTTTCAAGGCAAGGGTAATTATCTCTTTCTTTTCTTCCAGCCATGCAAGGGATTTTATGGGGGAATCCTTTGTTGTTTTGTAAAATATATGTATGCCGATGAGGAACATGAAGATGTCCGAGCCCCAGACTGCAAGGACTGGATCGAGCATCCCTTTTTCGCCTAGTGATTCAAGCGCAGTGGAAAGTATATAGTAAAAAAGCACGATACCGAGCCCGACTGTGAAGCTGGTAAACTTTGTTGTCCTTACCCTCTGGATGCCAAGGGGTATGCCGAGGATACCGAAGATAAACACAGAGGCAGGCAGGGCAAACCTTTTATGGAGGTCTATTATGTGGGGGGCAGGGTCTTCTCCTGCTGTTTTTACATCAGCTATCCTCTCTTTCAGTTGTTTGATTGTCAAATCCCTGTTGGTCTTTGAGGTGTCAGGGTTTTTTACCCTGTCCTCTTTCAGGCTTAAATTCAAATCGTATGTATTGAATGTAACAATAGTGTAAAGCCCCTTATCTCCTGACCTGTGGGTTGTGCCGTTAAAAAGCCTCAGTGTTATCTTCATGGTCTTCTGGTCAGACATGATAATGCCGTCTTTTGCTGCTATTATGGTGCTGTCTTTTGTATCCCTGCGGTCTGAAAGGAAGATGCCTTGCAATTTTCCGTTTTCAGGCATTATACGGTCTGCATAAAGTATCAGGCCGTCAAAGGCATCATTGAATGTCCTTTCTTTCAGGCCCACCCCTGCCTTGCTCCTTACCACATCATATATGAGCCTTTTGGAAGATATATTCCCCCACGGGAATGCATAGATTGCAAAAAAGGCTGACATTATATATGCGAGCAGCGCCATAAAGACAACAGGCATACTCATTTTCAATATGTTCAGGCCAGATGCCTTCATTGCTGTTATTTCATTATCGCTGGAAAGCCTGTTGAATGTAATAAGGACTGCTATGAGGAATGACATTGGGATGATGTATATTAGAAATGACGGCATGATGAACATTATAAACTTTATGACAATTGCCAGTCCGACACCGTGGTTAATTACGAGTTCCACAAGCTTGAGTGTCTTGCTTAAAAGCGATGTAATGGCGAGTACGGCTATAACCATCAAAAAGGGGACTGCCATCTCCTTAAATATGTAAGAGCTTATAATCCTCGGCATGGGTTTAATTGTATAATAAAGGCTGTTTCTATTCAATGCAGATTTTTCTCCAAGCAGAGCTTCCCTTTTCCAGTTTTATCTTGCCATTAGTAATATTTGTTGATATTTTCCGCTATATGACTCCAGATGAACTGGCATCCTGCATTGATTTAACACTGCTTAACCCGGCTGCCTCCTGTGCAGATATAAAAAAGAGCATCCGCGACAGCCTTAAATACCCATTTGCCTCATTATGCATACCGCCATCTTATGTTCGGCTCACAGCAGATGCCCTGAAGGGGAGAAGGCGGATCGGAACAGTGGTTGGTTTCCCATTTGGCTATCAGTCCAGGCCTGTTAAGCTGTATGAGGCAATGGACGCAGTAAAATCAGGCGCTGATGAGCTGGATGTTGTGATGGACATTTCCCTTTTTAAATCCGGGGAGTATGAGCCTGTTCTGGATGAGATTGCAAGTATTGTCCGGCTAAAAAAGGACACAACTACAAAGCTTATAATAGAGACCTGCTATCTTACAGACAAAGAAAAGATATTGGCCTGCGAGCTTGCGATAAAAAGCGGCGCCCATTTTGTAAAGACATCCACAGGCTTTGGACCCGGAGGCGCAACAATAGATGATGTGGCGCTCCTTGCCGGAAATGCAAAGGGGAGGATAAAGGTAAAGGCATCAGGCGGCATCAAGGACCTGAACACCGCCCTTGCAATGCTAAATGCAGGCGCATCCAGGATTGGGACAAGCTCAGGCATTAAGATAATGGAGGAATTTTTACTCAGGAAGGGGATTGCCTGAAATCATAGGAGAAGATGGGACACAGCAGCATACAAAGGATAATACTCCTCATCCTTGACAGTCTGGGCATTGGTGAACTGCCGGATGCCAAAGAATATAATGATGAAGGAAGCAATACCCTGAACAATATAATCAGGGAGAGGGGTAACATACATCTTCCTAATCTGGAGGCCATGGGCATCGGCCTTATTCAGGGGGTTGAAGGTCTTGAAAGGGTAAAAAATCCTATTGCCTCCTACGGCAGGTTGGCTGAGGCGTCTATTGGCAAGGACACATTCATAGGCCACTGGGAGATTGCCGGCCTGATTATCAATAAGCCATTTCCCACATATCCGGACGGTTTTCCAAAAGAGATAATGGAAAGTTTTGAAAAAGAGGCAGGCCTCGGCTACCTTGGGAATAAGGCAGCCTCAGGCACAGAGATTATAAAGGAGCTGGGTGAAGAGCACATAAAGACAGGAAGGCCTATTATATACACATCTGCGGACAGCGTCTTCCAGATTGCAGCGCATGAGGAGATAATGCCTGTTGAAAGGCTTTATGAAATATGCCGGATTGCCAGAGGGATTGCCGACAGGCACAACATAGGCAGGGTTATAGCAAGGCCGTTTACAGGCGCTAAAGGCTCATTCAGGAGGACAGAAAGGAGAAAGGATTTTTCTCTTGCCCCTACAGGCGATACCCTCCTTGATAAACTGAAGGCAAATGGCTTTCCTGTCACAGGCATTGGCAAGATAGGCGACATATACGGCCACCGCGGACTCACACACGAGGTACATACAAAAGATAACATGGACGGCGTTGATAAAACCATAGATGCGCTGAAGGGCGTGGATAAAGGTCTGATATTTACCAACCTCGTTGACTTTGACATGCTCTACGGTCACAGAAACGATGCAAGGGGTTATGCAATGGCCCTTGAGGATGCGGATAAAAGGCTTCCTGAAATCATCGGATTTTTGAAGGGAAGCGACATGTTTATTATAACTGCTGACCACGGGTGCGACCCCACCACCCCATCCACGGACCATTCAAGGGAATATGTGCCGCTGCTGGTTTACGGAAAGAGATTAAGACCCGGCATTAATCTCGGAACACGGAAGACATTTGCCGATATCGGGCAGACCATTGCAGAGGCCTTTGGCATAGGCAGGCTGGGGCACGGGGATTCATTCCTGCGGAAGTTGACAATACCTTAAATTTTAAGCTATCTTGGTTTTAAGAATTTTTAAGATGAGACAGCTTTTTTTGTCATTACATTTTCATCTGGAGCCCTATTGAAAAAGACAATCCTTATTTCCAATGACGACGGCATACATTCTGAGGGGATAAAGACCCTTGCAAGGGCTTTGAAAAGGGTGGGGGAGGTCTTTATTGTTGCGCCTGACAGGGAGAGGAGTGCGGCAAGCCATTCTCTTACCCTGCACAAGCCTTTAAGGGTTGAAAAAATTGGCCCGAATGCGTATGCCATTAACGGAACACCCACAGACTGTATAAACCTTGCAGTGAATGGCATACTCAAGAAAAGGCCTGACCTTGTTGTATCCGGCATAAACAAGGGAGGCAATCTCGGAGATGATGTTACATACTCAGGCACTGTATCTGCTGCCATGGAAGGGACACTCCTCAGCATACCATCCTTTGCCATCTCACTTGTGTCCATATCCAGAGAGAATTTTGATTTTAAAAATGCCGCAAGGTTTGCAGCAAGACTGGCGAGATTTATCTTAAAAAACCGCCTCCCAAAGGATACGCTTCTCAATATCAATGTGCCTGATGTGGATGAGATTAAGGGTTACAGGATAACAAAACAGGGGAAAAGGCTCTACGGCGATGCTATTGTGGAGAAGGTTGACCCACGGGGAAAGAAATATTACTGGATAGGCGGAGATATACTGAAATGGGAAGGCGGAGAGGATACGGACTTCAAGGCTATCACAAGCAATTTCATATCCATTACGCCGGTTCATCTTGATATGACCAATTATGCCTCGTTTAAGGAACTTCATAAGTGGAAAATATAAAAAACAGGCTAAGATTTAGGTTGAGGTTGAGAAATTCCTCAACCTTGGCCTCAGCCTTAACCTTTATTGAATTATGCCGCAATTAAATATGAAAGAGAAGGATAATTTTGTAAGGTCCCGCCAACGTATGGTTGAGACCCAGCTCATCCCGAGGGGCATAAAGGATAAAAGGGTTATAAATGCAATGCTAACTATCCCACGGCATTTGTTTGTCCCTGAAGAGGCCTTGTGGAGCCAGGCATACAGCGATTTTCCGCTTCCAATAGGCGAGAAGCAGACTATATCTCAGCCGTATATTGTTGCCTTGATGACTGAGGCCATTGAATTAAAGGGGGCAGAGAGGATTCTTGAGATAGGGACAGGTTCCGGTTACCAGACTGCAATACTTTCCATGCTTGCTGAGAAGGTTTATTCCATAGAAAGGATATCAAGCCTGGCAGCAAGGGCAAGAAAGGTTCTGGATTCCATAAACTGCTCCAATGTTGTTATAAAGATAGGGGACGGGACCCTTGGCTGGCCTGAGGAGTCGCCATATGATGCCATTTTGACAACGGCTGCTGCGCCTGAGATACCAAAGTGCTATATTGACCAGCTTAAAATTGGAGGGAGGCTCATTATTCCTGTTGGAGATGTGTATTCACAGGTTCTCGTGAAGGTTATAAAAACAAAGGACGGAATTATAAAACAGGATATGGGCGGCTGCAGGTTTGTAAAACTTATCGGAAGGTATGGATGGAAGGCGGATTTTGATAACAATGGAGGCTAAAACAGATGGAGACAATTTTTCAATTAGTTCTGCACATGAGTAAAACAGTTTCGGCAGTTGTCGGTGCAACAGGTTATGCCGGTATTGCCTTTTTGATGGCTTTGGAAAGCACTATGGTTCCTTTGCCGAGCGAACTTGTTATGCCGTTTGCCGGTTTTTTGGCTGCTGAGGCCAGGCTTAATATATGGCTTGTAATATTTTTCAGCGGCATGGGAAGCCTTGCAGGCTCGCTCGTATCTTACTACATAGGTAAGTTTGGCGGCATCCCACTTGTCAGAAAGCTGGGTAAATATGTCCTGCTGGACGAAGAAGACTTAGAAAGCAGCCAGAGGTGGTTTGCAAGATACGGCGAGAGAACGATATTCATCTGTAGATTTGTTCCTGTTGTGCGGCACCTAATTTCTATCCCGGCAGGCATAGCCGGCATGGATATTAAGAGATTCGGCATCTACACGGTTACTGGCGCAACGGCATGGAATGCGATGTTGGCTTATTCAGGCTATTTCCTTCGGGAAAACTGGGAGGCTTTACATCATTATATGAGGCCGGTAAGCATTGTTGTTTTCCTGCTTTTAAGCATTGCGCTCGCCATATTTTTTTACAAGCATGTTGCAAAGAAACTACTTAGCAGAAAAACCCTCAAAGGTGAGTAGGTCTGATTACAGTTTCAGGCTTCAGGTTGCAGGTTTCAAGTTTTTACTTGCAGCATGGCGCTTGCATCTTGCAGCTTTATTTCTCTTAACCGGTTGCAGCATATCCCATGGAGTTTACCATAAAGTGGAAAAAGGGCAGACCCTCTGGAGAATAGCAAAGGCATACAATGTGGACATTCAGGAGGTGGCTGAGTGGAACGACATTGCCGACCCGACAGAGATAAATACAGGAGAAAAGATATTTATACCAGGTGCATGGCGGCTTTTAAAGGTTGAACCTTATAAAGCTCCGGAAGAGATTACAGGAGGCGCAGAAAAAGAAAAAAAGGCAAACGGTTGGCAGGCCATGCAGCGTACAGAAGAACCAGCAGGGAAGATAGTCCTTGAGAGGTGGAGGTTTGCGTGGCCTGTAAAAGGGAGTGTGATTTCTCCCTTTGGCATGAGGAGCGGAAAAAAACATGACGGGATAGACATAGCCGCCCCTGAAGGCAGTGCAGTACTCGCTGCTGCTGAAGGCGAGATTATGCACAGTGATGACAGTGTGAGGGGGTATGGCAATATGGTGATATTGAAGCACAAAGAGGGTTTTATCACGATATATGCGCACAATGAGGAAAATCTCGTCAAGACCGGCGATGTGGTAAAAAGGGGGGATGTTATAGCGAGGCTGGGGAATACAGGACACTCTTCAGGCCCGCACCTGCACTTTGAGGTACGAAAGGACAGGAGGCCGAGAAACCCTCTTTTCTTCTTGCCTTAAAATAGTGGTTATAGTATAAGTCTGCATTATAAGACTTCTTTTCACTTTGTTTCTTATGAAGACCGGCATAGGAGGTCGGCGGCCCCATGGCAAAGAGAGACGAGTTGTATGGTGAAGAAGATAGAGAAGCAGGATTCCTGAATAATGAAAGGGAGCAGAGGAATATCCCGTATGTGGATGCAGTAAGGATATATTTTAACAGCGTCAGGAAATACCCGCTCCTCGCGCCTGCTGAAGAGCTGCATCTGGCAGAGAGGGTTAAACAAGGCGATAAGACCGCCATGAGGAGGATGGTAGAGGGAAATTTAAGACTTGTGATAAGTATCGCAAAAAAATATGCAAACAGGGATATGCCGTTTCAGGACCTTATAGAAGAGGGGAATATAGGCCTGATAAAGGCAGTAGAAAAATTCAAGCCTAACATGGGATGCAAATTTTCAACATATGCCACCTACTGGATTAAACAGACAATTGAAAGGGGCATCATAAACCAGTCAAAGGTGATAAGGCTTCCTGTGCATGTGGCATCCGATATCTACAAGATGATGCGTGTAACAAGGGAATTGACCAACAAACTGCAGAGGGAGCCGTCCACGGCAGAGATATCACACAATATGGGGACATCAGGAAGGTATGTGAAGAGGCTCTCCATGATAGCAAGAAAGAATATATCTCTTGATGCAAATCGTGGAGAGGGCTCTGAAAAATCCCTGATGGATATTATGGAGGATGATAAATTCCAGCTTCCGATGGAGATGCTGGAAGAAGAAAGCCGTTCCGCTCAGGTATTAAAACTCCTGGGGATGCTGGAAAAAAAGGAACAGGCTATTCTATTAATGAGGTTCGGCCTTAACGGTAAAGAGCCGCGGACGCTGGAATCCATAGGCAAGAGTTTTGGGGTGACGCGTGAAAGGGTGAGACAGATAGAGGCACGGGCAATGAACAAGATAAGAAATATCCTTAAAAGGCAAAAGACCGCAATGATAGATATGTAAACCCGCTTATAACCCCTCACCTTTATCCTCTCCCACTTTGTAAAGGGGAGAGGGGAGGATGAATCATAAATTCCAAATTTCAGAAAACCTGCGCTGAGGAGGTCTTATGGTAGAAATACTTAAGAAGATTATAAGGGATATCCCTGATTTTCCCAAAAAGGGGATACTCTTTAAGGATATAACAACACTTTTAAAGGACCCTGTCTCGTTCCAGAGGGCAGTGGACCTCTTGAGCCACCGCTATGTTGGAAAAGGCATAGAGGTGGTTGTTGGTATTGAGGCGCGCGGGTTTATCATAGGGGCTGCGCTGGCATATAAACTCGGGGCAGGGGTAATACTTGTCAGGAAACCAGGCAAGCTTCCGCATAAAACCCACAGGGCGTCGTATAAGCTGGAATACGGAGAAGATACACTTGAGATACATCAGGATGCAGTAAGCCCAGGGCAGAAGGTATTGATAGCGGATGATGTCCTTGCAACAG
>Ga0209342_10007269_pt1 | contig 11153 bp, 11 predicted proteins | sample RifCSP16_2_FD_184023 | JGI IMG/M metagenome (GOLD analysis project Ga0209342, IMG submission 184023) | Soil microbial communities from Rifle, Colorado - Rifle CSP2_sed 16_2 (SPAdes) (version 2) | ecosystem: Environmental > Terrestrial > Deep subsurface > Rock core/Sediment | place: Rifle... | reverse complement strand
GATAGAAAAGCTCTCTATCGTCTTTGAGATACTTGTGCTAAAGAAAAAGGCCGAGGCAAAAAAGTGAAGACTACAGCTCCTTAGACGGAGCCTCCTCAAAATATGTAACTGTCCCTGTGTGGTCTGGACAGAAACAGTATCCTCCGGGGATCGGCCACTCTATACACGAGCACTGGTTTTCAAGCCTCGGGTCGTAGCTTATGTAACACCAGGAAGGCTTCAGGGTCGCGCCCATACCAAGCCCTCCCACTACCCTCTGAAAAGAGACGACACTCTCGCCCTTCTCATGCCTCCATGAATATGCGTCAACTGCAAGAGACAGGAGAGCCAGGATGGTCACAGTCCCGATAAATATAAGGTAATAGTCGCTTCGTTTGGACATTGTCCGCCTTTTATAATTAATGTTCGTGTCCTTCGACCTTAAACATCTCATCAGCGGTGAAGACCTTTCCGCCGTGCTCCTTCTGGAACTTCTCGGCATCCTCCTTCTTGGAGAAGGCCACAACGCTTTTCCCGCCCATAACCGGCTTGATATCACTCCCTTTAACGTAGAAGGCCTTGTGGGCATCCATCAGGCTGCCCGTGTTGTAATCAACGGCCTCCATGGTTCTGATGTCCTTCTTGATGTTCTCTGTAAGGATGATAGCGCAGCCTTCGTTGCAGGCCTTTTGCTTCTTTCCATCCTTTGTAGTTATGACAAAGTGCTGCCTCTTAGCCTCATCCACTTTCATCCCGCAGAGAGAGCACTTCTCTTCGGCAATTGCTAAGCCAGTAATAAAGGTTAATACAAAAAATGTTAACAAGAGTTTCTTCATTTCATCCTCCAAGAGATTAATTTACCGCAGAGGCGCTGAGACGCAGAGAAAACCATCCTTTATTTGGACACGGATTAACACTGATACACACAGATAAATCTTTTTAGATTATTAGTCCATGTCATCCGTATCTATCTGTGTCCTATTCATGTCTTTCTCCGTGCCTCTGCGTCTCTGCGGTTCCAATGTTTATAATAATGGTTTTACCAGCCTCTCTACATCCTCTTTAGTCATGTCCCCCATCACCTTTTCCCTTATTTTGCCGTCCTTGTCAACGATAAAGGTGGTAGGAAGGCCCACGACCCCGTATATCTTTGCCACTGTCGCATCCTTATCCATTGGCGTAGGGAAGGAGATTTTATATTCTTTTACAAAGGCAGAGACCGCCTCTTCGCCCTGTTTTACGTTTACACCGAGGACCACAAAACCCTTATCCTTAAGGTTCCTGTAAATCCCGTCTATCCTCGGCATCTCCTCCTTGCAGTTTGGACACCAGTCCGCCCAGAAGCGGATTAGGACAACAGTTCCTTTATTCCCGGCAAGACTGTAAACCTTCCCTGTCTGGTCAGGAAGATAGAAATCACGGGCCTGCTCCCCTATCTGGACACCTTCTATCTTCTTCCCGCTGCAACTGACCAGTAAAACTGAAAACAGGACGAGGCTAAATAGAACAAATCTTTTTGACTGCGTCAACGGCAAAATCCACCTCTTCCATGGTATTGAAGTAGCCGGGAGAAAGTCTTACAGTTCCCTGCGGGAAGGTCCCTATCGTCCTGTGGGCGTCAGGTGCACAGTGGAGGCCAACCCTGGCCATGATGCCGAAAGATGAATCTAGGACGAACCCGACATCCGACGGGTCTTTCCCTGTTATGTTAAAAGAAACGACAGCCATCTGCCTGTATGCATCTCTGGGGCCGTAGACCGTGACTCCCTTTATCTCCACAAGACCCTTCATAAGCCTGTCTGTGAGGTTGGCCTCATGGCTCCTTATTTTGTCAATCCCTTCCCTCAAGACAAACTCAACACCCTCCCCAAGCCCACCTATGCCTGGGGTGTTCATAGTCCCTGCCTCAAATCTCTCAGGGAGGGTGTCGGGCATGGTGTCCATCTCAGAGTTACCTCCAGTCCCGCCATCCTTTATAGGTTCCAGCCTGACAGAAGGCGATATATACAAAAAGCCTGTTCCCTGAAGTCCAAAGAGGCCCTTGTGTCCGGGACAGGCCAGCATGTCAATACGGTCTGCTATGACATCTATCGGCAAGACTCCCGCAGACTGAGCGGCATCAACAAGGAACCTTACCCCCCTCTCTCTTGCAATTGCTCCGATCTCCCGAATCGGGTTTATGCTTCCTGTCACATTGGATGCATGAGTTATGGCAATAAGTCTCGTTCCCTGTCTTATGGCCGCTCGAACATCCTCCGGGTCGAGAATCCCTTCAGATGAGCATCTTACCCTTGTGCACTCAACCCCGGTCTTTTCCATGGCCTTCAGCGGCCTGACAACGGAGTTGTGCTCCATGCTCGAAGTTATTGCATGGTCACCAGGACGGAGAAGACCTTTTATGCCGATGTTCAGGGCCTCAGTAGTATTGGATGTAAAAACTATCCTTGAAGAGTCCTCTATATTGAAGAGTTTGGCGATGGAATCCCTTGTATCAAGGATAATGCGGTTGGCTTCCAGGGCCATCCTGTGGCCGGACCGGCCTGGATTTGCCCCGACATTCCTCATGATGTGGTCAACCTTCCGGTAGACCTCCTCCGGCTTCGGGAAGGTGGTGGCTGCGTTGTCGAAGTACATCAGTTTTTTCACAGAGTCAATCCCTATTCGCATTCAAATAAAGACTTTGAATGCCCGTGTATAATACCAAGTAAGCTTTCAACATATCTGTTTGAAAGCAACTTGGTATAAATATAGCATAGATGAGTTCTTGAGAAAAGTGCTTTGAAAATAAGAAACAGCAAAACCATATATCAACGGGAGTCACATCTTCAGATACCACCAATACCGGACTAAGAGAGTTTAAATGATATTTGAAGATGTGACCCCGCTGTTGCCCTCGTGTCAATATCGTCAAGTTATTAGCCATAAATTGGTTGACGGCGTAATGGAATTGCGTATAATAAACCCCCATGCGGCTTTTTGTAAGATATTATTTGTGGATCATTGCCGTCCTTCTTTTTGCGGGATGCAGTAACGGCAACGTTGATTATATTCCGAAGGGCGAGAAGGTTGCCGGCGAGAAGAGAGAAAGGCTTGTCCTTGGGGTAATGCCGTCCCTTCCTCCTACCAAGTTATTTACAAAGTATCAGCCCCTTGCTGATTATCTGACGAGGAAGACCGGCAAAGAGGTTGTCATATCCACAGCCCCCAACTTCCAGGAATATATAGTGAGGCTTCAAAAGGGGGAATACGAAATGATCCTCCCTAATCCATATCAGTACATAATGGTGAGCAAGAACCCAGGATATGCGCCGTTGGTGAAGATAGCCGGTATTCCTTTTCAGGGTTTTATTGTGGTGCGGAAAGATAGCAGGATAAACGGCATCCAAGACCTTAAGGGGAAAAAGATCGCATATCCTGACCCTTCAGCCTTGGCTGCCACTATGCAGGTCAGGGCCTACCTTAAAAGGCAGGGGATAGATCCTGAAAGAGACACAAGGGAGACCTATGCTGCCAGCCAGGAGTCGGTGATCTTCGGTGTTTACCAAAGGCTTTTTGATGCCGCAGGGACATGGCCTGAGGCCTTTGAAGGAATCCCTGAAGACATTCGTAAAGGGCTAAAAGTCCTGGCAGAGACAGAGACCCTTCCCCATCGCCCTATCGCCATAAGGAGTGACATTCCCTCCGATGTGGCTGAAGTTGTAAAAAATGCACTCCTGGGCATGAAGGATGACCCTGAAGGGCCGAATATCCTGACCTCCATTGGATACCAAGGGTTTGAGGACACATCTGACAGGGATTACGACAAGGTTAGGGAGTGGGCAAGGAAGAACGGGTATCCTTTTTAGCAAGAGGTGACATATGGATAAAAATAAAAAGCATATAAGTCTCAGGACGTCCCTTATCATATCAATCAGCCTTGTCCATGCTATCCTTATGGGCCTCTTTGTTTACCACAGTACAAGGGCAAGCAGGGAGCTTATCAGCGAGGAGATGAAAGGCAGCGCCAGGAGTTTTGCAAGGATGCTGGCAACCACTGCAACCAACGCAATCCTTTCCAGTGATATCAGCTCCCTCCACGAATACGTTGATAAGACCGGTAAGGAACACAACGTCTCTTACGCAATGATCCTTGACAGTGAAGGTACCGTTCTGGCAAGTACCGAGAAGAAGTTTGATGGTTACATCCTGAGTGATGATGTGAGCAAGAGGGCAAACTCTTCATCCGGCGAACTCCTCCAAGTGGCAGGAAATGTATTTGACATATCGGCGCCTATATTTCTTGAAGGGAAGAAGATCGGTATCGCACGGGTTGGGGTCTCCACAGAGACGATGCTCCAAAAGATTGCCGTTGTCAGGAATGACGGTGTTAATATGACCCTATTTGCCATCATGGTTGGTTCCATGGTGGCTGTACTTATAGCGCTTCGGGTCACCAGAGGGCTTGGCAGTCTCGGGAAGGTTGCCAGGCAGATGACCGGCGGCAATCTGAGCAGCAGGGTTCAGGGCGACCCTCTCTCTTATAGGGAACTCACTGAACTTGGCGATGCCTTCAACCATATGGCTGACGCCGTCCAGGAAAGGGAGGAGGAACTCCAGCAGAGCATCGAGGAACTCGATCTTGCCCATGAGGAGTTACAATCTGCAAACGAGGAGTTACAACAGCATTACGAGGAACTGGAGCTTTCCCAGGAGGAGTTGCTGACCAGCAATGAAGAGCTTTCTCAGGCCAATGACAGGGTCATAGAGGCGGACAGATTAAAGTCAGAATTTTTGGCTAACATGTCCCATGAGCTGAGGACGCCGCTTAACTCCGTCATCGCCCTTTCCGGGATCCTCCTTGCCAGGATGGACGGGGATCTGACCGAGGAACAGGAAAAGCAGGTCAAGATAATCAAGAAGAGCGGGAAGAACCTCCTGGAACTCATAAACGACATCCTTGACCTCTCCAAGATAGAGTCCGGGAAGATGGAGATAAGCCTGGAGGAATTTTATATAGAGGATGTTGTCAATGATGATAGGGCAATGGTAACTCCGTTGGCCTCTGAAAAAGAGATTAACATCAGCTTTATAAAGAATGAAGAAATTCCTGTAATCAGGAGCGACAGGAACAAGGTGAAACAGATACTCCTTAATCTCCTTTCCAATGCGGTGAAGTTTACTCCAGCGGGAGGCTCAATTACGATCGATGCAACAGGCAGGGACGGCCGAGTCGAGTTGAGAGTGACGGATACCGGGATAGGGATAGCGAAGGAGAACCTGGATAAGATATTCGATGAGTTCCGTCAGGTAGACGGCTCCAGCACAAGGGAATACGGGGGCACAGGTCTTGGGCTCGCCATAACCAGGAGGCTTGTAAAGCTTCTCGGCGGCGAGATAAGAGTTGAAAGCGAGATAGGTAAAGGTTCGACATTTATAATAAACATACCTGTGACCCTGGACGGTGTTGAGCCCCTTACTGTGGTAGCCTCCAGGATAGACCCGGGCAGGAAGACAATCCTGGCTGTTGATGACGACCCGTCTGTCATATACGTCCTCAAGAAGTACCTGGAGGGAGAGGGTTACCAGGTTGTTCCGGCCCATAACGGTGCTGAGGCTATAAGGCTCGCCAGGGAAGTTAAACCCTTTGCCATAACCCTCGACATAATGATACCTGGTAGGGATGGATGGGAGGTGATAAATGAGCTCAAAGGTGATCCGGCAACAGAGCACATCCCAATCGTAGTCATATCTATCCTCGACAACAAGTCCCTCGGCTTTTCCTTGGGCGTCACAGAATACCTGACCAAGCCTGTGGAAAGGAACACCGTCCTGAATGCCCTCGGAAGGCTCATGTCGCCGAGATGTATAGGGATGGATTGCACCCCGAATGTCCTCCTTGTGGATGACGACCCAATCCATATAATGGCCATGAAGGCGGTATTAGCTGATAGCGGTTACAAAGTAACGGTTGCCCCAGGAGGTAAAGAGGCTATAGAGGTATTAAAGGAAGCGACCCCCTGCGCCGTTATACTTGACATCATGATGCCTGAGGTCGATGGATTCATGGTCCTGGAAGAGCTGAAAAAGAGGAAAGAGACCAGGGATATTCCTGTGATAATCCTTACAGCCAAGGATATAACCGATGACGACAAGAAGAGGCTTAACGGAAGTATTCAAGACATTATAGGAAAGGGGAATTTTGCCCATGAGGAAGTCTTGAGGGATCTAAAAAATATCATGGAAAGGAGGAAATCGAGTGACGAATAGGAAGATACTTCTTGTTGATGATGACCCGGACAATATTTACGTGTTTGCCCATATACTTGAGAAGTCAGGGTATACGGTCATAAAGGCAAAGAATGGCCTTGAGGCTGTAAATATGGTTGAAGCCGAACGCCCCGACCTCATCCTGATGGATATGCAGCTTCCTGTCATGAACGGATATGAGGCCACTGAGAAGATAAAAAAGATAGTGAACATTCCCGTAATAGCCCTTACTGCCCATGCCATGCCTTCCGACATGGACAAGGCCTTTAAGGCAGGATGCATGGATTATATATGCAAGCCGATAGAGTATAAAAGTTTCATGAAAAAGATAGATGATTTCTTTTGCAACAAAGCTGGGACTGCATAGATGCCTTAAGCCTCAGGGTTATCGGCATGAGGGATTTGTTAAACTTTATCTCAGAAGAGTTTCGCAGATAGCTACTTGATTATCTTCAGCATATCCTTGAAAAGCGGTGTCCCCGCCTCTTTTATGATCTCGAATGCAGCCGTCTCTGCGGAGGTGATCACACATCCGGCATCCCGCATCCTTTCAAGGCCTATCTTATGGTTCTTCTCTGTCCTTGAGCCTGTCGCATCTGCGACTATGTGCACTCTGAACCCATGTTCAACAGCTGCAAGGGCGGTCTGCAGGACGCATATGTGGGCCTCAATCCCGGCTATCAGGAGGGTCTTCCTGTCCACAGAAAACAACCGGTCTCTGAATGGCTCTACATCAAAACAGTTGAAGGAGAGCTTCTCGATCTCTTCAACGTCAATCAACCTCTCGTTAAGGCTCTTTATGGCTGGGCCGATACCTTTTTTGTACTGAGCAGTCAGTATGATGGGGATTTCAACCTTTGTGGCCAACTCAACGAGTGTCCGTGCGTTCTTTTCAATCTCGTCCCTGTTGTACATGGCATTCCAGAGGTTTTCCTGGATGTCGATTATCAGGAGTGCAGTGTCTTCTCTATTTAGTAGGTTGCGCCTCATAGCGTTATTTTATACCACAATTTTGCAGCTATGACAACCCGGCCTTGACGCCAGACACCAATTACCATATATTACTGCCCATGAAGGTCCTTTGCATAGACGTGGGTCGCGGGACCCAGGACATCCTCTTATACGACAGTGAGAAGAACCTGGAGAACTGTACCCAGTTGATAATCCCCTCCAGGGCAATCCTGGCTGAAAAGGCCTTGAAGAAGGCGACCTCTGAAGACCGGGACATCCTGTTTACCGGCGCCACCATGGGCGGATTCCCCCTTGGTCCCAACTTCAAGGAATATGTGAAGAGGCGGAACGTCTATGCAACACCAGCGGCCTCAAAGACCTTCAGGGATGATCCTGACGTTGTAACGGAGATGGGGATAAAGGTTGTATCCAACGCAGAGGCAGTGAACCTGGCAAATAATGGAATACGGCACTTTGAGATGATGGATGTCGATATTGACGGCCTTTTCAGTGCCCTTGAGCTTATGGGCGAGGATGCTGCATTTGACGGAGCGGCTGTTGCCGTCCAGGACCATGGTGCAGGACCCAAGGGGATGAGCGAGAGGGAGTTCAGGTTCCAGAATTACAAAAGGCTCCTTCAGTCCGGAGGAAGTCTTACAGACTTCTGCTACAGGGGAAATGAAGTGCCTGAATATCTCACAAGGACGAAGGCAGTGGCTGAATTGTTGAACGTCGTACCAAACTTGCTCCTCATGGACACAGGCATGGCTGCCGTACTTGGCAGCCTGGAGGATGAGAAGGTTGCATCGGTTCGAAGAAAGCTCCTTGTCAACATCGGGAACGGGCATTCACTGGCCGTGATCTTGGAAGGGGATGAGATACAGGCGCTCTTTGAGCACCATACCTCTCTCCTTGACGGAATAAAATTTCATACGTACTTAAAAAGGCTCCTGAAAGGAGAGGTTACCCATGAGGAAGTCTTTGGCAACGGTGGCCACGGCCTCTTTGTCCGTGAAGGGGCCAGGTTCGGAGATGTGGAAGTGATGTCTGTTATCGGCCCGAACAGGGCGAGGCTGAAGGGTGAGGAGTATTACCACCCCTCCCCCCACGGAAATATGATGCTGGCCGGCTCCTTTGGGCTGCTACGGGGATATCTTTCAAAGTTTAAATAATATGACCCGTTTCATGCAATCTTGTCAGGTCATAGAATGATCTTGCAAATTTCATTTTAAGCTGGGAAAATGTTACTCAGCATGGAGAGTATCTTGAAGAAATTCGAAAGTATCTGGTCTTTTTACATATTTCTGGCAATAATGGTATTTCCAATCCTTGCAACTGCCTTTTATGTATTAGTAACACCATATTCCATCCTGTCACCCCTTTCCCCGGCAGGAAGAGGGGGACTTAAAAAGGAAATCTATGGCTGATAAAAGGGATAAAAAAAGGCATCCAAAGCGGTTTACGCTGAGGTTCGGCACAGAAGAGGCTGCAAGGCTCGGCTTTACAGAGGATATCTCAAGGGAAGGGCTTTTTATCAAGACAACCCACTTCCTCCCCTCCGGCAGCAGAATAGTTGTCGAACTCTCCGTTAAAGACCAGATTGTAAAGATCGAAGGCCAGGTTAAATGGACGAAGCAGGTCCCCCCTAGCATGATCAATCTTGTAAAGAAAAGCGGCTTTGGGATACAGATTATCCGGTTTCTGTCCGGAGAAGATATATACAACGGCTTGTTTGAATAAGTTATTATAGGTAGCGGCAGAGAAAAACCTTTCCACTTTACAATAATCCAATCAATAACTTGCCCCATCTAAACAAATAAAATAGAATAAATCATGGTCTCCTTAAAAGAAAAGGTATCATCCCTCCCGGATCTCCCCGGTGTCTATATGATGAAGAGTGAGAAGGGGCATGTCATCTATGTCGGGAAGGCCAAGTCCCTCAGAAAGAGGGTTGCTTCCTATTTTCTCAAGACGGCTGGTCAGAGCACCAAGACCGCTTCCCTGGTCTCTCACATCTCAGATATCGACTACATGGTCACCTCATCCGAGGTAGAGGCGCTGATCCTCGAAAACAACCTTATAAAAAGGCACAGGCCCCGATACAACGTCATCCTCAGGGACGACAAAAACTATCCATACCTTAGACTCTCGTCGGAAGAGTATCCGAAGCTTACAGTGGTCCGGGGGATAAAGAAGGATAAGGCCTGGTACTTTGGACCTTACACCTCTGCTACCTCCATGAGGGAGACCCTGAGGCTTATAAGAAGGGTCTTTCCTATCCGGGCGTGCAGCGATGAGGCATTCCGGGGAAGAAAACGTCCATGTCTGAACTATCAGATTGGGAGGTGCCTTGCCCCTTGCGTCGGGTTTGTAAGCAAGGAGGAATATGAAGGGATAGTCAACGACATCAGGATGTTCCTGGAGGGTAAGAACAGGGAGCTTGCCAGGGCCCTTGGGAGAAAGATGGCAGAGGCCTCTGAGATGCTTGACTTTGAGAGCGCAGCAAAGATCAGGGACAGGATAAATGCAGTTAAGAAGGTACTTGAAAGGCAGAGTATAACTTCAGGGAAGCTGATAGATCAGGATTACCTCGCTGTTGCCAGAAAAGGAGACGAGGCCCAGGCCATGGTCCTCTTTGTAAGGGGAGGCTCCGTCATAGGGAGCAAGTCCTTCCCGTTCCCTAAGGTCGGCGAAAGCTCTGAGGCGGATATCTTGACCTCCTTTATAACACAGTTCTACAGTGATGAGAAGTTCATCCCTGAGGAGGTTGTTGTCTCAGTTGACGTTGACGATAAGGCGCTGATAGAAACATGGCTGACTGAAAGGAAGGGTAAGACCGTCAAGCTTATCAGGCCTGTGAGGGGGGAAAGGGTCAAGGTGCTTGAAATGGCCATAAAGAACGCCGAGCTGGCACTGAAAGACCGACTTGGGCTTGAAGAAACAGGAATAAAAAACCTTGATGGGCTGAAGGATGCCCTTCATCTGAAAAATCTTCCTCAAAGGATAGAGGCCTTTGATATCTCCAATATTGGAGGGAAGGAGGCTGTCGCCTCTATGGTGGTATTTGAGAACGGAAGACCAAAGAAGTCAGATTACAGGCATTTCAGGATAAAGACTGTTGAGGGGGCCAATGACTATGGGATGATGGCCGAGGTCCTTCTCAGGAGATATGGCAGGCTGGTCTCAGAGGGAGAAAAACTCCCCAACCTAATCATGGTCGACGGCGGCAAAGGGCAGCTGAATGTGGCCGTGAGTGTGGCCAAAGAGCTGAAGCTTGAGGGTGTCGACATCATATCCCTTGCCAAGGAACGGGGGGAGGCTACTGACAGGGTCTTTGTCCCTAATGTGAAGGATGCCAAACTGATACCGAAGGATTCTCCTGTTCTCCACCTCCTGCAATACATAAGGGACGAGTCCCACAGGTTTGCCATAACCCATCACAAAAAGCTGAGGGGAAAGAATCTGAAGAAGACCGAGCTTCTCGATATCCCAGGGATTGGCGAGGCAAAGGCAAAGGCCTTGTTGAAACAGATAGGCAGTCTTGATAAGGTAAAAGAGGCGGATAAAGAGGTGTTATCAAAGGTTAAGGGGATAACAAAGAGGGATGCGGAGACGGTATATAAATTTTTTCATTGACGGATTCAAAATAGACTTATCGTATGATTTCATTTCTGTTCTTGAGCATTTCGATTTCACTGTTGATCACAGATGACATTTGATCCTTGTCGTTTTTCAAAATCATATTCACCGTCTCCACCAGATTCCTTGCAGCTAATATCCGGGGGAGAAAGACATAATCAGCCCCCTCGGCATACATCTTCAATGCGCGTTCGGTGCTTTCCGCTGTCACAATAATCTTTGCGTGAGGACAAATATCTTTAATGTGTTTTATAATTTTCAGATTATCGGTTCCAACCAGTATGGTATCAGGAATTGTGGATATTACTATCTTGACCTCGTGAATACCCGCATGGTGG
>Ga0209342_10007268_pt1 | contig 11154 bp, 11 predicted proteins | sample RifCSP16_2_FD_184023 | JGI IMG/M metagenome (GOLD analysis project Ga0209342, IMG submission 184023) | Soil microbial communities from Rifle, Colorado - Rifle CSP2_sed 16_2 (SPAdes) (version 2) | ecosystem: Environmental > Terrestrial > Deep subsurface > Rock core/Sediment | place: Rifle... | reverse complement strand
TCGCCGAGTGCCGCGCTGGCATCTCACTCATGCCCAGCGAGTACCTGAAGCGGTTCTACTACGACACGGTGAATTTCGACCGCGCCGCGCTGCGGCTCGCCGTGGGGTTCGCCGGCGTGGATCACGTCCTTGCCGGGAGCGACTATCCCCATCAGATCGGGAGCATCGAGCGGATGCTCGCCAGCATCAAGGACATGGAGCTGCCGGAGGCGGACACGAAGAAGATCCTGGGAGGGAACGCCGCGCGACTGCTGAAGCTGCCGGAGCCGCCGGCGGCGTCGTGACTGGGGCGCGCCCCGCCTATGCCGCTCGAGCGGCGTCGCGCGCGTAGCCAAGGGCGACGCCACCCACCACCATCGCCAGGCCCAGCCATCCGCCGACGCTCAGGTGCTGGGCGAACAGCGCCAGCGCGAGCAGGGCGGCAACCACCGGCTCGATCGTCGCCGCCACCGCGGTCGGGGCGGCCTCGATGCGTTTCACGCCGCCAAAGAACAGGAAGTTCGCCGCCAGCACGGTGGCCCCCGCGAGCGCCAGCACGTACACCCAGGCCACACCCGTGGCGGGGGGAAGCGGAGAGCGGCCCGTGAGCGGAAGCAGCACGCCCAGCAGCACGGTCCCGCCGGCGATCTCGAGAAACAGAAATCGTACCGAGCCGATTCGCGGCACCACTGAGCGCGCCAGCACCGTGGTACCGGCGTAGGCCGCGGCCGCCATCAGCCCGCCCACGACGCCCACGATTGCCCCGGGGCCGTCCATTGAGGTCCCGGCAGGCCCGCTACCCCTGACGGTCAGCGCCGCTCCCGCGCCCACCAGGATGGCGAGTGCCAGCCGCGTGGCGGTGAGCCGCTCGCCCAGCAGCGGATCCGCCAGCAGCGCCACCATCACCGGCGCCGTGTAGAGAAGCGCCGCAGCGCCGGCCACGCCGGCTCCCGCGATGGCGAACTGATAGGCGACCTCGAAGAGGGCCACCAACGCGCCGCCCAGGAGTCCGGCCAAGAGCAGGGTCCGCCGGTCCACCGCGAACAGGTCACGCCGCAGCGCGCCATACGCCAGGAAGGCCAGCGTGGCGACCGCGATCCGCCAGAACCCGATGCCGGTGATCTCGGCGCCCTGGGCGTAGAGCGCGGTGGAAAGCGGCCCCGTGGTACCCCAGAGGGTCCCGGCGCCGAGGGCGCACAGGTACCCCACCAGCCTCCTACGGCGTGCGTCCATGAGTGAAGCAGCCTAGCATCCGCGGCCCACGTACACAACGGAACGCCTGGTCCGTAGTTTTCCGCGCATGCCGGCGCTCTACTACGTCAGCGTCACCCTGCACCTGTTGGCCGCGTTGCTGTGGCTGGGCGGCACGTTCTTCCTGGCCGCCGTCGGGGCGCCGGTCCTGCGCCGGGTCGAGCCGCCCGAGCTGCGCGCCGAGTTGTTCCGCAAGATCGGCGTGCAGTTCCGGTGGGTGGGCTGGATGTCCGTCGTCCTGCTGGTGGTCACCGGGACGGTGAACCTCCACTATCGCCACCTGCTTCGAGGGTCGGTGCTGGGCGACCCCCAATTCTGGAACAGCGCTTACGGCCAGGCCCTGGCCTGGAAGCTCGGCTCCGTGCTGGTGATGCTGGTGCTCGGCGGCATCCATGATTTCGTGATTGGGCCGCGGGCCTCGAAGTTTCCGGCGGGCAGCCCCGAGGCCCTACGGTACCGGCGTGCCGCCGCGTGGATGGCTCGGTTGGGGGCGGTGGTGGGGATCGTCCTGGTCGTGGCGGCGGTGCGGTTGGCGCGCGGGGGCTGACGGCGGCGAACCCTACCGGCAGTACTCCAGCGTCGCCCTGACCAGCACCCCGGCAAGCTGGACCACCGACTCCACGTCCACCCATTCCTCGGCGGCATGGGCACCCGCCCCCGTGGGCCCAATGACCACCGTTTCCACCCCGGCGGCCGCCAGCAGCGCCGAGTCCATCCACGGCGTCTGCCCGCCATACCGGGCCGGCGCGCCCAACTCGGCCTCGACGGCGCGCGCCACGGATCGCACGATCTCCGCCTCACGAGAGACTTCGAACGGCTCACGGGCGAGCGTCACACGATGCGTCGCCCGGAATTGGGGATCGCCTCGCGCCAGCTCGTCAATGAGGGCGGCGATCTCCTGGACGATCTGAGGCTCGGTTTCCCCGGGGATCAGGCGCCGCTCAATGATGAGGGTGGCGCTGGCCGCGTACACCGAGGGCGCTGTCCCCCCGTGGAGCACGCCGGCATGGAGTGATGGCGGGCCGACGAGAGGATGCGGCTTCCGCGCCCCGAGCTCCCGCTCCAGATCGGACAGACGACTCAGGACCTTGCCCATGGCGAGATTGGCATCCACGCCGAGATCCGGCCGGCTGCCGTGGGCCGCGCGACCCTCGGTGGTGACCTCGATCCACGCGAACCCTTTGTGGGCGAGGCAAACGTCCAGGTGCGTGGGTTCGGTGACGATCGCGGCGTCCACGTCATAGCGCGGAATGAGATCGGCCGTGCCCATGCTGGCGTTCTCTTCGTCCGCCACGCCGGCGATGAGCAGTGATCCGTTAAACGGCGCCTTCGCATCCGCCAGGGCCTTCGCCGCCCCCAGCATGGCCGCGAGGCTGCCTTTCATGTCGTAGGCGCCGCGTCCGAAGAGCTTCCCGTCGCGAATGGCCCCGGAGAACGGCTCCGCCATTCCCGCCACGCCCACCGTATCCATGTGCGCGTTGAGCATCAGGGTCCGCCCGTCCGCCTGACCGCCTGACCGCCTGACCGCCTGTCCGTCCAGTCGGCCCACCACGCTGACGCGCTCGGGCGCAGGCTCGTGGGTGGTTACGTGCAGGCCGGCGGCCTCGAGTGCCTGCGCTACGTACCCCGCAATCTCGGCTTCGCCCGGTCCGCCGGCTTCCAGTGCGGGGTTGATGGAGTTGATGCGCACCAGGTCCTGGAGCGCGCGGATGACGTACTGGCGGTCCACCGGAACGACCATGAACGGATTCTCACCACGAGATTGGGGAGCCGGAATATTGGCGCCCTTCCCTTCGCGGGGAAAGCGGGCCAGAATAGCCGGTCGCCATCGCCCACGGTGAGGCCATGCCCGAACCTGCCAAACAGTTCCAGCCGTTCATCCCCGCGTCGCAGACGGTGCCGGAGTTTTCGCTCAAGGCCATCGTCCTGGGTGCCATCTTCGGCATCATCTTCGGCGCGGCCACGGTGTACCTGGCGCTCCGGGCCGGCCTCACCGTCTCGGCCTCCATCCCGATCGCCGTGTTGGCCATCGCGGTGTTCAAGCGCATTGGGCATTCCACCATCCTCGAGAACAACATCGTGCAGACCATCGGCTCGGCCGGCGAGTCCATTGCGGCGGGCGTGGTCTTCACGGTTCCGGCGCTGATTTTCCTGGCCGGCGGCGAGCAGTACTTCAACTACTTCAACATTCTGACGCTGGCCCTGGTAGGCGGCATCCTCGGCGTGTTGTTCATGGTCCCGTTGCGCCGGGCCTTGATCGTCAAAGAGCACGGCACGCTTCCCTATCCGGAGGGCACCGCCTGCGCCGAGGTGCTGGTGGCGGGTGAGCGGGGCGGCTCGATGGCCGGGCTGGTGTTCCGGGGCTTGGGCATCGCGTTCCTCTACAAGTCCCTCATGAGCATCCTGGGTCTGTGGAAGGACGTGCCGGCGTTTGTGACGTCCCGGACGTCGCCGTTGCCCAACGCCACGGTGCACGCCGAGATCACGCCGGAATACCTCGGCGTGGGATACATCATTGGTCCCAAGATCGCCGGCAACCTGGTCGCGGGAGGCGTGCTGGCCTCGTTGGTCCTGGTGCCGCTGATCTCGATCTTCGGGGACGCCCTGCAGACCGTGGTCCGGCCCGGCGTGGGCGACTTGCTGATCTCCGAGATGTCGGCGACCGAGGTCCGGTTGGGGTACGCCCGCTACATCGGCGCCGGGGCGGTGGCCGCGGCGGGGCTGATCACGCTGTTGCGGACGCTGCCCACCATCGTGTCGGCGTTCAAGGAGAGCTTCGGGTCCCTCAAGGAGCTTCGCGCGGGACGGGCGCCCGTCCGCACCGAGCGCGACATCCCCATCACCTACGTGATCGTCGGATCGCTGGCGCTGGTGTTGATCGTCGCCTTCCTGCCGCAGCTCCCGGGCACGTTTCCCGGGACCCTGCTCATGGGGCTCCTGGTGGTGATCTTCGGGTTCTTTTTTGTGACCGTCAGCTCGCGGATCGTGGGCATCATCGGCAGCTCGTCCAACCCCATTTCCGGGATGACGATCGCGACGCTGATGGCCACCTGCCTGATTTTCGTCTCCCTCAAGTGGACCGGTGAGGCGTATCAGGCGCTGGCCCTCTCGGTGGGCGGCATCGTCTGCATCGCGGCGGCCAACGCCGGAGCGACCAGCCAGGACCTCAAGACGGGCTACATCGTGGGCGCCACGCCGATTTCCCAGCAGATCGGGCTCATCATCGGTGTCGCGGCTTCGGCCTTCGCGATCGGCTGGACGCTGAAGACCCTGGATGCGTCCATGCAGTTCCAGGGTGTGGCGCACGCGATCGGCACCGACCGGTATGCGGCGCCTCAGGCGACGCTCATGGCCACGATCATCCGCGGGCTGCTGGCGCAAGACCTGCCCTGGGGTCTGGTATTCGTGGGGGCGTTCATCTCGGTGGTCGTGGAGCTGTGCGGCGTGCACTCGCTGTCGTTTGCGGTGGGCGCCTATCTGCCGCTGTCCACCACGGCCCCCATCTTCGTGGGTGGCGCGCTCAAGGGGATCATGGACAAGATGAGCGGCCGGAGGGCGGAGGAGACGGACGTCACGTCCGGCATGCTCTACAGCACCGGTCTGGTGGCCGGCGGGTCGCTCACCGGCATCGCGATCGCGCTGCTGGCCGGCATCGCCATCACCGTGGGGGGCCAGGAAGTCTCGATCATGCAATGGCTCGGGGACATGGTGGGCGTCCACGGCTGGGAGCGCCTTGGCGGAGTGGCGGATTTCATCGGCCTGGTGATGTTCGGCGTGCTGGCCGCGTTCTTGATTCGAGCAGCCAGGCGGAAGCTGGACGTCTGATGGGCTTCCGGCCGTCGATGATCGCCTCTGGGTTATTGCTCGCGGCGGTCGCGGGTTGCCGATCGGCGCCGGACATCACGGGCAGGTACGATCTGCTCGGGGTGAACGGCGCCCGGCTGCCGGTCCGCGCGGGCTGGGTGGCTCAGGGGACGTCGGAGTTGACCGGAGGATCCATGGAGCTGCACCCGGACGGCACCTATCGGTATCGCCTGTTATTCCGGGTGCAGAGCCCGGTCCGCGCCGAGTACGTGGACTCCTCGGTGAGCAGCGGAACGTACGAGCGGCGGATGGGCACCATCCGGCTGCACGCACCCGGTGGAGATCTCACGGCGCAGCTGGGCGGGACGGCGCTCAGCCTCAGTCAGGGCGGATGGAACTACGTCTTCCGGAAGGCGGAACCCTGAGATCAACCCTTCCTCCAGTGGGACCGATGATGACTCCGGGATTGGCGGTCCGTATTACGGTACTCGCGCTACTCACGGGCCCGCTCGCCGGGCTCAGCGTGTCCCGGAGCGCTGCGGCGCAGCAACCGCGCCCCAGCGCCCCCAGTGAGCTGCGCGATACGATCGAGCGGTTCTCCACCGACCGCGCCGCCTTGCTCCGGCGCTACGGCGTCCCGTTTTCGCCGGCCCGGCGGACCCGGTTGCGGGCGTTCTACACCGACTGGGCACAGCGCCAGGGGCGGGTGAACCTGGACGGGCTCGGCACCGAGGGCCTGGTGGACCGCGTGCTCTTCGGCAACGAGCTCCGCTACCAGCTGGCCCTGCTGGATCGCGAGGAGCGCCAATTCCAGGAGATGCGGCCGTGGCTGCCCTTCGCCGGGACGGTCATGGATCTGGACGAGAGCCGCCGCCAGATGGAGCCGCCGGATCCGCGCCGGACGGCCGAAGTACTGGCCGCGCTCGCGCGCCAAGTGGATTCCGCCCGCGACCGCGCCCGCGCCGCCTGGTCGGGTGACTCGACGGCACCTTCGCAGGCCGGTCGCCTCACGCGGGTCGTCGGGCGCCGGGTCTTGAACACCCTCGGCGAGCTGGATCGGGCGCTGGAGCGCTGGCACGGGTTCCACGCGGGGTACGACCCGCTCTTCACCTGGTGGACCGCCGACCCCTACCAGCGGGCCGATTCGGCGGTGGGACGCTACGCCCGATTCCTAAGGGAAACCGTGGTGGGGGCGCGCCCGGGAGAGGCGGAGCCCATGATCGGCGATCCCATCGGCGCCGAGGGGCTGCGGGCGGACCTGGCGCACGAGATGATTCCCTACACCGTGGAGGAGTTGATCGCCATCGCCGAGCGGGAGTTCGCCTGGTGCGAGGCTGAGTTCCGGAAGGCCGCGCGGGAGATGGGCTTGGGCGATGACTGGAAGGCCGCGCTCGAGAAGGTGAAGCAGACCTACGTGCCGCCCGGGGAGCAAACGCGCATGGTGCGCGACCTGGCGCTCGAGGCGATGGCCTTCGTCGAGGAACGGAACCTGGTCACGGTTCCCCCGCTGGCCAAGGAGGTCTGGCGGATGGAGATGATCCCGCCGGAGCGCCAGCGGGTGTCGCCGTTTTTCCTGGGTGGTGAGGTCTTCCAGGTGTCGTATCCCACCGACGAGATGACACACGAGGAGAAGCTCATGAGCATGCGGGGGAACAACCCGCACTTCTCCCGCGCCACGGCGCATCACGAGATGATTCCCGGGCATCACCTCCAGGGCTTCATGACTTCGCGGTACAACACCCACCGGCAGCCGTTCCGCACGCCCTTTTGGGGTGAAGGCTGGGCCCTCTACTGGGAAATGCAGCTCTGGGACCTGGGGTTCCCGCGCGGGCCGGAGGACCGGATCGGCATGCTGTTCTGGCGCTCGCATCGGGCGGCGCGGATCATCTTCTCATTGCGGTTCCACCTGGGCACCATGACGCCCCAGGAAGCCGTGGACTTCCTGGTGGAGCGGGTAGGGCACGAGCGGGCCAACGCCGAGGGCGAGGTGCGCCGCTCGGTGGCGGGCGACTACTCGCCCCTCTACCAGGCGGCGTACATGTTGGGCGGGCTCCAGTTCCGGGCGCTGTATCGCGAGCTGGTGGACTCAGGGCGGATGACCCCGCGCGCGTTTCACGACGCGGTATTGCAGGGAGGCTCGATCCCAGTCGAGATGGTGCGGGCGCGTCTCACCGGGCAGCGGCTCGGCGCCGACTACCGGCCGCAGTGGCGGTTCGCGGGGAACCCCTGAGGAGGGGCCGGCCCCCAATCGCTCACCGGCTCACGTCGTAGGTCAGCAGCAGCGTTCCGGTCTTCTGGTAGAGCCGCTCTTGCGTGAGTTTCAGCTTGGCCCGGGTCGCGGGACTGGGCAACATGGGCAGCCCGCTGCCCAGCAGCACCGGAATGACGGCCACCTCGATCGCGTCCACCAGGCCGAGATCGAGCATGCTCCGGAACAACTCTCCGCCGCCGAAGAGCCAGATGTCCTTCCCCTGCTCCTGCTTGAGGGCGGTGACGGTCTTCCGGACGTCGTCGGAGACGGTCGCGTCGGGGCTGTCCTGCTGGCGCAGCGTGCGCGAGAAGACATAGGTCTTTTTGCCCGGCATGCCGTATCCGCCTTGCCGGACCGCGGCGTCGTAGGATTTCCTGCCCATCAGGACCGTATCGAAGTCTTTGAACATCGCTTCGAAGTCGATCTCGGGGTCGATGACGATCCAGTCGTAGCCGCCGTTGGGATCGGCGATATAGCCATCGAGGCTCATGGCCACCGAGTACTGCACCCGCCGCATGGGATGTCTCCTGGAAGACGCTAGTGGGTGAGGCCGTACATGATGTAGTTCATGGCGAGCTTGTAGGCTTCGTTGGTGATGTTCACCGCCCACCAACCCTCGCCCGACCACTCCATGTAGTCGCCGATATCGTTGTTGTAATTGATCACGACCATCAGGCGCCCCCCGGGATCGTTGTTTTCGTAGATCCCGTGGAACTCGGCCTTGAGGGACGGGTTGTGGGGGTACGACATGTCGAGGGTTTGGATCTTGAAGAACGCGTTGAAGATGGGGTGGGAGATGTCGAGCCGCACGATGCGCGCCTCTGGCAGCACCCGGCGGATCTGCCGCTCGAAGTTGACCCATTCGCGGAGCATGAAGTCGTCCACGATCAGGAACCCGCCCTTGGCCAGGTAGGCGCGCAGTCCTTCGACCTCGGCGTCGCTGGGGATCCAGTAGCCCGGCTCCGAGAGGTAGGCCACGGGGTACTTGAGCAGCTCGGGATCGTCCAGCGTGTGGATGTTGCTGCCTGCGACGTGGGGCCGGAGCGCGGTGACCTCACTTATCATGGTCATGAGGTTCCGCTCCATGGTGGGGTAGTCGAACTCCCACCCGTTGCTCATGATCTCGGCGTAGCGGATCCGCGCGAAGGTGAACCGGCCGTCGTAGGGGACGTTGGGTTCCACAGTGGGGCGCCCCCAGCCGCGCCGACGCTGCGCGCCCAGCTCACCGGAGCCGGCGACCAGCGCCGCCAGCAGCAATCCGAGAACTGGGAGGGGCCTCATACCGGTCCTCAGACGTTATCGATCGGCGTTCGCTTCCGCCATGAATCCGCCCTCGCGGCCCGCGGTCACAGCACCGCCGTTACCACGCCGCCAGACGGTCCACCGCCCGCCTTGTTCACGGCGTACACCCGGTACTCCAGCTCCACGCCGCGCGGCTGGTTCTGCACCGTGTGCTGGGTGTCCGTGCACGTGGCCACGTCTTCCCATGGGGTGCCGGCGCGCTTGCATTGGATGGTGTACGCGGCGACCCGCCCCTTGTCCAAAGGCGGGTTCCAGGCCAGGATCAGGTAGGTGTCGGCCTCGGCGAGAATCCTCGTGTCCCGTAGCGGAGAACCGCCTTCGTGGCGCTCACCAGGCGGGCCGGGGCGCGGTCCTTGCGGGCATGCTCCGCATGAAACGCCGCTTTGGCGGCCGTCGTGCTCGCCATCGCGGCCAGGTACTCGTCAAGCAGGGCTTGCAGCTCGTCGGCCGAGACCGGCGGGTTGGGGGAATCCTCCGCCGCCTCGCGCAGGCCCTCGATCACCCTCCGCGCGAGGGCCAGGATTTGCGCTTTCGGCCTTGGGAAACCGCGCCATCGTTGCCTCCTTGAGGGGGCCAAGCCCTTGAACCCCTGGCCTGTACGCCGCCCCGGCATGGGGAACCCCTGGAATAGCCTGATTCAAGCCTGCCCACGATGTGAGGAAGCTACCAACGGGCCGATGTAAGCCTCCCCACGACGCCGGAGGCCCGGCAATGGGGTGATGCAAGCGTGCCCACGGCGTGGGAAGATTGGCAATGGACTGATGTGAATGTGCCCGCGACGTGGGAAAGCTTGCAACGGGCCGATGCAGGCTTGCCCGCGGTGTGGGGAGCCTTGCAACGGGGCGATGTAAGCGTGCCCACGACGTGGGGAGACCTGCAATCGGCTGATGTAAGCATGTCCACGGCGTGGGGAGACCTGCAATCGGCTGATGTAAGCGTGCCCACGACCTGGGGAGGCGTGCGAACGATGGACGCAAACCCGCACACGGCTTGGGGTAACGGGCAAGGGGGCGATGCAGGCGTGCCGATGATTGGGGGAAAGCCGGGCGGACGCCCGTCGTGACCTGGCGGACGCCCGCCGCGCGCGCCTACGAAGGGCCGATGCGCGAATCGATGCCGCATAAGTCCTTATTCCTGCAAAGAGTGCGTAATAGGGCTGCCGCGCGGCGACTTAGCCAGCGGACAGTGCGGCTCTATGTCGGCTGGATGCGCCGGTTCATCCGCCACCATGGTCTGCGGCACCCGAAGGGCGGGGAGGCTGCGAGTCGCGGTGTTGCCGTCGGCGGTGAGGGATTCGTTGGGGGTGCATCTGGAGACAAGTAAGGCGACTCCACCAGGCGGACCTCCGGCGGTAGCCGGGGCCGTGGTGCGGCCGGGGGCGCGGGAGTGGGCGTGGCAATGGGTGTTTCCGGCGCGGCGTACCGGGCCGCCGGCGGTGAGCGGCGCTGGCATCATCTGCAGCCGTCGGCGGTGCAGCGGGCCATCAAGCAGGCGGCGCGGCGGGCGGGCATCACCCGGCCGGCCACGCCGCACGTGTTGCGGCATTCCTTTGCGACGCATCTGCTGGAAGGGGGCTACGATATCCGGACGGTGCAGGAGTTGCTGGGGCATGCCGACGTGAGCACGACGATGATCTACACGCACGTGCTGAACCGGGGTGGGCGAGGAGTGGTCAGCTCGGCAGATCGGCTCCGGGGACGTGCGGATGCAGCCCATGCGACGTAGGCTGCTACCGTGGCGGTCGTGGCGGAGTATTGGTGCGGCCGGTAGCTTCTAGCAAGGTCGAAGTACAAGTTATGCAGCCTGCGCGAGAGCCATCAAGAGGACCCACCCATGCCTCGTGTCCGCTACCATGTTGCCATGAGCCTCGATGGTTACATCGCTGGGGCCCACGGAGAGTTTGACTGGATCGTCCAGGACCCGGCGATGGACTTCGGAGCGCTGTTCGCGGAGTTTGACACGTTTCTCGCCGGTCGCCGCACATTCGAGCTCATGCGCCAACCTGGAAGCCCGCCGCTCCCTCCGGGCTCGAAGCTCTTCGTGTTCTCTCGCACATTGCCAGACACCCTTCCCAGTGCATCCGTTGTTCGGGACGTATCGCGGGCCGCAATCGCATCGATCAAGGAGCAGGCAAGGAAGGATATTTGGTTGTTCGGCGGCGGCGAGTTGTTCCGCGGTTTCCTGAAGGAAGCGTTGGTGGACACGGTGGAAGTTGCCGTCATCCCTGTTCTTCTCGGCCGCGGGCTGCAGCTCCTGCCTCAGCCAGCCAATCGGGCGCAGCTCCGGCTCACAAGTCACCGTATCTATCCATCGGGCATTGTGTCGCTGGAGTATGCGGTGGCACGGCAGGCTGCATAACACGGAATTGGAGCCGTCGGGCGCTTCGCGGCCAAGGTCCCGCGTAGCGACTGGCGCCGTAGTGGCCGAGAAGGAAGAATTGTGTTTGTGTGGCGGCGGGCGAGTCGCCCGCGGCTCAATTCCAAATCGTTAGGCCGCCGGCGCCATGAACGAATACGTCGACAATTGTGCGGGCTGCGCCATTTCTAGAGGCCTCAGGGTACCGACCG
>Ga0209342_10007266_pt1 | contig 11155 bp, 6 predicted proteins | sample RifCSP16_2_FD_184023 | JGI IMG/M metagenome (GOLD analysis project Ga0209342, IMG submission 184023) | Soil microbial communities from Rifle, Colorado - Rifle CSP2_sed 16_2 (SPAdes) (version 2) | ecosystem: Environmental > Terrestrial > Deep subsurface > Rock core/Sediment | place: Rifle... | reverse complement strand
CGCGATCCGGTTGCACAGCACGGTTGGGGATGTAGCCGCTGAAATCGAGCACCAGCAGAGTCAGCGGGATAGCGACTGACGAGGCGATCTTCTGCGCCAGCGTGATCAGGCTGTAGAACATGCCCTCGTGGCGCTCTCCGGTGTGCCACTCGCCCCACTCGATGGCGTCCGGGATAATCGACCAGGGCAGGATATGCGCCGCCGAAACGCCGATGCCCGCCAGCACGCACAGGAAGAGCAACAGCGCCAGTCCAGAGGACGGGTTCAGCGAAACCACAACCAGTTGCACGACCGCCCAAAAGGCGATCCCTGCGATGTAGGCTTTGCGCTTGTTCGAGCGGCGGGCGACCCATTCCCATATCGGCAGCACCAGGATGGCAGTCACGAATATGGTCGCCATGATCAGGTCGCTCTGGGCTTCGCGCTGGACGACGTACTTGATGAAAAAGATCAGGGTGGTCTCCAGCAGGCTGACCGATACCCAGGTGAACAGGAAAATACCCAAACCAAAAACGAAGGGCCGGTTTCCCCAGGCTGCTTCGAGCGACTTCCTCACCCCTGGCTGCTCCTGGCTCATGAACTCCTGGCGCTCGCGCGTCCCCCAAAATACCAGCAGCAGCGGTAAAGCTGAAACCAACCCAAATATGGCGCCCATCATCTGCACCCGCCCGGTATTTTCAGGGCGGAAGCTGCCCACGATCACCAATGGCAGGGTGAAGGCAACCAGGCCGCCGAAGATAGAGAAGAACATGCGCGTGGTGGTCAAGGCGGTGCGCTCGTCGTAATCGCCGGTCAGCTCGGGCGTAAGCGCAAAATAAGGCATGTAAACAAAAGTCGCCGCGGCGTCGTAAAGCACGTACAGCGCGGCGTAATAGATTCCCAGAGCCAGGCTGCTCTCCAGGGGAGGCCGCCACCAGAGCAAGGTAAAAACAAGGGCGAAAGGCAGCGCCCCAAACAGCAAGAAAGGCCGGCGCCGGCCCCAACGCGTCCGGGTGCGGTCGGAGATGTGCCCGATAATGGGGTCGTTGATGTAATCCCAGGTGCGCCCGATGAAGATCGCTGCCGCCGCCACCCTGGGCGAGATGCCCACCACATCGATCAGGAAAATGGCAAAAAAAGCCCCGAGGATCGTCGAGGTCAGACTGAAACCGATATCGCCAGCACCGTAAATCCACTTTTCACGCCGCGTCAGGCGAGGCAAGGTCATCACGATAATTGTATAGCGATTAGCGGATAAAGTAAATAAGATTATGGCTTATCGTTTAAAATCAGACTGCAGCAAGTCACCCCGCCCTCTGCTTTGGTAATCTCGGAAACATCCAGTGGTATAACCTGAATACCTGCCCGCTCCATTCGCTCTTGAGTGGCAGGATAAGCATTGGGGTAGATGACAAACTTGTCAATCCATAGTGCGTTAGCTGCCTGCTGTTCAGAGGGGTGAACTTCGATTATCCGTTTTTCACCGAATACCCGGCTATCCACCCAATTGGGATTGACCAGCAGGGTGCCCTCCGCCACAAGCGTCACAGCAGACTTCAGGTGCAGGCAGCCCTGGATGTTTACGCCTTCCACGATGTAGCCGAAAGGTTTCAGGACGCGCTGGAGCTGTTGGATCCCAGACCGGTTGGTGCGCTCCGATATGCCAATAAAAAGCTGACTGCCGATTCGGATCACATCCCCGCCATCCAGGGTGCCAGGGTGAACAATACGCAGCAACCTGCGATACGGCTCCAATGCCGCGGCTACCCCTGGGATTTCCAGGCGGCGGATCATCGCACCCGGCCGGGCAATCACGGCGACTTCGTCTAAAACAACCGCGATATCCTCCACAAACACTGAATCCGGCATATCTGGTCCAGCAGGCAGGCGTTGGACTGCGCAGCCGAGGCTCACCAGGCAGGCTTCATAATTCTCGTGCTGAATCCTGGCGAGCTCCACGTCGATCGGCGCCCGTTCCAGATAGGTGAGCTGGCAATGCACAATAGCTTCGCTGACTTCCCGGGTTATAGCAATACGCATCTGACCCATCTAAACCTCTTCCTCATAATTCTTCCCTTCCGCAAATCCCAATCTACCACCCAGGCAAGCCAGTTCTTGACCTTATCACTGATGCGGATATGACCCGCAGTAGCACCGCGGGTAGTGCAGCTTCCCAGCCGCTGCTCCATGTTGCTCACCCGTCAACCCGAAGGCGGTTTGAAAGGTGAAGCGCCATGGAAGTTCACTCACCAGGTTCGGATTATTGTATACTGAAAGCAGCAGCATGATGATATGATCTAAAAAGAAATTCCTGCCACTCTACATCCCCTCAGGGTGACCTTCATCCCTTGAAAACTGGATCAACATCAGGTATGCTCTGTTTGTAATATTTTTCACAATATACCAGGAGAGTTAGCCCCTATGAGCGCCGAATTACGTATCGATGCCTTATTGCCCCCCGAAATGGCGACCCGCGCCGAGTACGTGGGCGTGCGCAAAGCTGAAACACCCGCTCTCACCATGTTCACCCTGGCGATCCTGGCTGGCGCGTTCATCGCCATGGGTGCCATCTTTGCCACCACTGTCGCTTCGGGCAGTGTTGCCGTCCGTGCTGTCGATGGCGCGTTGACCTACACCACAGGACTGCCTTACGGGCTTACCCGCTTGCTGACCGGGATCGTGTTCTGCCTGGGTCTGGTCCTGGTGATCGTCGGTGGCGCGGAGCTGTTTACCGGCAACAACCTGATCGTCATCGCCTGGGCCAGCGGCAAGGTCACCAGCCGCGCCATGCTGCGCAACTGGATCATCGTCTACATTGGCAATTTCGTCGGCTCCATAGGCACGGCCGCGCTGCTCTTTTTCAGCCAGCAATATCTAAACGGCGGCGGGACGGTCGGATTGACAGCTTTGAACATCGCCAAAGCCAAAGTCGAGCTGAGTTTGATACCTGCCGTTGCCCTGGGCGTGCTGTGCAACACGTTGGTCTGCCTGGCGGTCTGGATGACCTTCAGCGCCCGCAGCACGATCGACAAAATTGCCGCGATCTTGTTCCCGATAGCCGGGTTTGTCGCTGCGGGTTTCGAGCACAGCATCGCCAACATGTACTTCATCCCCATCGGGCTGTTCATAAAAGAATATGCGGGAAGCGAATTCTGGAGCACAATCGGGATGACCCCCGCGAATTTCCCCACGCTGACCTGGGGTGGGTTCGTGAACAACCTGATACCGGTCACCCTCGGTAATATCATCGGGGGTGCAGTTCTGGTGGCGGCAGTGTATTGGGCGGTCTTCCTGCGCTCGACGAATAAATAGCAGCCTGCGATGCAGTTGCAGGCAACAGGAATCACATCACGATGCACAGAGGTAAACCATGAAAGCTTATGTATTGATTAACGTCCGCACGGGCTCGATTGCGGAAGTGGTGCGCAATCTGCGCCGCCTGGAGGGCGTATCGGAAGCCGATATGACCTTTGGGCCTTACGATGCTATCGCCATCATTCAAGCTGATGACGTCAACCGATTGGGGCACCTGATCGCCACCCAGCTTCAGCCCATCCCGGGCATACTGGACACCCTGACATGCCTGGTGGTGGAGCCTTAAAGCTATCCAGTAGCGCGATTTAATTTCCGTCGAAGTTGCACTGAAGTGAAAGCGAGCCAGCATGCTTTGGGCATACCTGGAGCATCCGCGTGTTGGCTATTTTCTTTTTTATCATTATGATTTATAATATCGGCAATAACTAACAATAATGCAAGGTGGATACTGGCCTTCTCAGTGTGGGAGATTTATTGCGCCAATACGGGGGAGAACCAATCATTGATCGTACCCCGAGAGCTAATCAAGGCTCATGAGCAGCGCCAGTTGCTGTAGCGTTTCTGTATTTTCGAGGGTTATTTCTGCTGAGGTAAAGAACAGTTCTCTGGAAAAAGGAGGTGATGATCAGAGAAACAGTCCAGATGTTTACATTCTTATGTGTTTTGTAACCGGTCTTGACTGTCAAGCAGTTCCAATCTGGATATTTATTTCCTGTTTATAAGATGACTTGAAAGGAGCCAAAGATGTCTGGTAAAACACCCAGGCGAGCGCTTTCCATCTTTGTAATGCTCGCCATTCTGCTTTCCCTCGTTCCTGCTGTTTCTCCAACGAACGCCCTGGCAGGCGACACTGCTCAACCGCTGACAGAAAAAGTGATCTTCTTCGGGGCAGATGGCATGCGCCCCGATCTGGTGGAGCGCTACGCGAGTATGGGGCTGATGCCCACCTACGCCGACCTTTTGGCAAATGGCATGCGCGGCGATAACGGCCTGGTGCAGGCCTTCCCACCCAACACCGGCGTTGGCTGGTACACCCTGGCGACCGGCACCTATCCGGCTGAACACGGCTCGACCAACAACACTTTCCACCGCACGGGCGAGAGCAACTTCAACAACCGAACCTCGGGACTTTCCCTGGGCGTTCCGCAGGCCGACTCTCTTCAGCAGGCCGCCGAACGCGCCGGTAAGAAGATAGCTTCGGTCGAATGGGTTGGCTCGCGCAACTTCGTGCCCTCGCTGGCCGGTCCGGTTATCGACTTCCGCAACTTTTTCTCCACCCGCGGCGTGCTGGCTTATCCTCTCGTCCCCAGCGAGCAGGCTGGCGCAGCGACCTTCGGACTTTCATACCAGGTAGCAGCCTTCTCACCCGCCTTGGGCTGGAGTAACGTCCCCGCTGGGGATCCGGCAGCTCCCTCTATGGAAACCGTTCTCAACGTGCCAACTACCTTCGCAGCGCAGAACCCGAGCCGCGTCTACGATGTGTACATCTACGACAGCGTCCTTGACGGCGTAGCAGCATATAACCACGCTCTGCTGGTGAGAAGCGGCGCAGGTAAGGACGGTAGCCAGGCCTCCACCGACCTGATGGTGGGCGACTGGGCTGATATCAGGCTGATGGGAGCCGATGGCTTGATCGGCGCTCGCGCCGGGCAGACGGCTGGGTTCTACACCAAGCTGGTCAGCCTGTCGGGCGACCTGAGCTCATTCAAGCTTTACTTCACCTCGGTAACCCGGGCGATCGCCTCCTGCGCTTGCGACCCGAACTTCGAGAGTACGCTGGTCGACATGTTCCCCACCAGCACCGCGGCGGACTTCGCCCCGCTGGAAGCCGGCATTATCGACGAGGACACCTACGTCGAGCAAGGACTCATGTGGGCTGATTTCCACTTCCCAGCTATGCAGTACATCCTCACAACTGTACAGCCTGACACCGACCTGCTCTTCATAGGCAACCCGGTCACCGACGAGTTCAGCCACCAGTTCATGGGCTTGGTCACACCCACCGACATGGACGGCAACCCTAACCCGTATTATGACGACCTGACCAATGACGACATCCCCGATGGCCGCCTGGATGCCCGCGAAGGTTACATACGAGCGGCCTATGAGGAGGCGGATGCCACCCTCGCACTGGGTCGCTCGCTGATGGGCACAGATACGACCGTCTTCGCCTCGTCCGACCACGGCTTCGCTCCGCAGTGGTACGCCGTGAACGTCAGCAAAGCCTTGGCCGATCTCGGATATGGACCTGAGCAAATCAGCAACTGCCGCGCTGTCCCGGCCACGTTAGTCAAAGAATGCCATGCAGGGGGTACCGTCCAGCTTTACATCGATTTGGCTGGGCGTGACCCAGGCGGCGCCAACGCCCCGCAGGTCCCTGCGGGGGACTACGAGGCAGTTCGGAACAACCTGGTCAACTACTTCATGAACCTGGACGATCCGAACCTGCCTGGCCAGCAGCAGGTGGTCGCAGCCGTTTACAAGAAAGAAGAGCTGCGCAACGTGGATGGCAGCGACTCGCTGCACCCCAACCGCAGCGGCGATGTGGTGGTGGTCTTCCGCCCGCCCTATCAGACCGACGCAGCCACGCCCGGCACGCTGATCGCCTTCTCGCAGTTCTTCGGACAGCACGGCTACCTGCCGGAACTGGTTGACCTGGAGCATAATGTCAACATGCGCGCCGCCTTTGTGGCTGCTGGGCCAGGTATCCGCAAGCAGGGGCCAGTCGCTGGCGTCCGCGCAATTGACCTGGCGCCCACTATTGCCTTTATGATGGGCATCCCCGGTCCGCAGAACGCCCGCGGCGAGATCCTGTACAACCTGACCACCGGCCAGGGACGCTACAAAGAGCTGACCGTGCTGCAGATCAGCGATTACCACGGGCAGCTCATCCCGCTCAGCGAAGCCGCCGATACGCTCGGCCCCAGCTTCCCCATCGGTGGGGCAGCCTTCCTCAAGCAGTGGTTCGATGTGTACCGCGCTGAGGCTAAAGAAGGCGTGCTCACCGTCGCCGCCGGCGACTCGGTCGGCGCCACGCCGCCCATCTCGAACTTCTTCGGAGACACGCCCACGATCGAGATCATGAACATGATGGGCTTCACTTCCGACGGGCTGGGCAATCACAACTTCGATTCCGGGCAGACTTACCTGCGCACGGTGCTGATCCCGTTAGCGAACTTCCCCTACATCACCGCCAATATCGTCAATCCGAGTACCGGGAAGACGCCGCCGGAATGGTCCCCTTCGCGGGTGTGGAACTTCGAGGGCTTCAAGCTGGGCATCGTCGGATTTTCCAACGAAAACCTGACTGACCTGATCTTCCCCGGCAACCTCGATCCATTCGTGGTCATGCCCATCGTCCCTGCTGTCAATACTGAGGCAGCCAGACTGCGCGCCAAGGGCGTCAAAATGGTCCTCGCTATTGGTCACGAAGGCGCCACCGACGGCACGTTCAACAACCCAACTGGCCCGCTCATCAACGTCGCGGATGCTGCAGTGGGTGTGGACGCCGTGCTCGGCGATCACTCCGACTTCCAGACCATCAGCTATCGCCCCAATGGCGTGCTGGTGACCGAGAACAGAAGCAAAGGCATTCGCTTCACCCGACTACGTCTGGTGCTGGACGCCTCCACCCAGTCTGTGGTGTACAAGACCGCCGACTGGCACAAGCCGTGGAACATCGGCCTCACGCCTGACCCGGCTATCCAGGCTCGCATCAACGAGCTCAACGCCCAGCTTGCGCCTATCCTTGGCACGGTGATCGGCAGCTCGACGAAGTTCATCCCACGCGCTGACCAGTGCGGCAACGGCGCTGGGCGCACCTGCGAATCGCTCGTCGGTAACGTCACCACGGATGCGATGCGGCTGAAGTACAGCTCAATCGGCGTCCAGTTCGCGATTACGAATTCAGGCGGGTTGCGCGCTGACTTGACCTGCCCGACCACCGACAACCCATCCGATTTCTGCCCGCCGTATACACCTTCGCCTTACCTAGTCACTCGTGGGCAGGTGCTGGCGGTGCTGCCTTTTGGCAACGTCGTCGTCACCCTGGATGTCAATGGAGCCGAGCTAAAAACCATGCTGGAGAACGGCGTCTCGAGAATGCCCGCCGTGGATGGGCGCTTCCCGCAGGTCTCTGGACTGTGCTTCACCTATGATATCGCCGCCCCTGCTGGAAGCCGTGTCACATCCGCGGTTATGACCGATGCTCTTGGAAACTGTACCGCCACGGCTGTCGATCTGACCGCTGCGACGATGTACAGGATCGCCGAGAACGACTTTATGGCCTCCGGTGGTGATGGTTACCCCTTCTTCACCCCGCGCATGACGACGCAGGACATCATGGATCAGGTGCTGGCAGACTACATTGCGGCCAACTCCCCGGTCGCTCCGTTCGTCCTGGCGGCGCCCAATGGGCGCATCAACTGCACCGACTCGAATGGTGCAGCGGCGCCCAACTGCCCGGCCCTCGTCCCTTCACCGTAACGTCAGTTTGTATAGTTGGAAAAAATATCTGTGCGGGCAGCAGCCCGCACAGATATTTTTTCCGTATGATATTTATTCTGGCTGGATTTTGTAAATCACCCGGATTTCGCCCGGCCGACGGTTGGGATATTTCTCTCGACCAAGATACTTAAGCGCCATTTTGTCGATATGCGCATCGGCGCCAACCTCGGTAATTTCAACCACCCGTCCGCGCACTTGTAGATAACGATAAGGGTTATCGGGGTCTAAAATAGCGATCGCCACCCGTGCGTCGCGCCGCATGTTACGGTCTTTCTGCCGGCCGCGGGCGCTGTTGACCAGGACGAATCCGTCCTGGTAATCCACCCACACCGGGGTTACCTGCGGGCTCCCATCCGGCATCAGGGTAGCCAGATGAGCGAAAGCCTTTTTGGAAAATAGATCTATAAATCTATCGGGAATTGACTTCGCAGGCAAAAAAACACCTCCTTCCATGGTTTCCGGTATTATATTCCGAGCTGCCTAAAAGTATTAAGTCAGTCGTTTCTGCTTTTAGTGCCGGCAGATACACACCAGGGTGATATCGTCTCCTAACGTCACGCCTTGCGTGAACTCCTGAAGCGCGGTAATGATGTTATCCTGAAGCTCAGCCGCCCTCAAACCTCGGCTGGCAGCCATCACCTTACCTAATCGCTCTAAGCCGAATACTTCCTCCCGAGAATTGACCGCTTCAGTCACCCCGTCGGTGTACAAGACCAGGCTATCTCCGGGACGGAGATAGATTTGATCCTGGGCAATTTGAATTTCCTCCAGATACCCGATCAATGCTCCCGCGGTAGTGAGCTGAATGATCTTTCCTTCTTTCGCCTGAAACAAAATGGGAGGGTTATGACCGGCGTTCGAAAACATCAGCTCTCCGCTCTGGGTATCCAACCGCGCGTAGAAAGCAGTCAGGTACAGCGCAGCTCGACCATCTCGAATGATCCATTCGTTAGCCTGCATCAACGCCTGGGCGGGCGGCTGCCCAGAAAGGGCTGCAATGCGGATCATCGTGCGGCTCAAGGTCATGAATAAAGCCGCCGGAATGCCCTTGTCTACCACGTCGCCGATGACAATGCCCAACTGGTCGGGTCTGTCTTCCAGCGTAAACCAATCGTAAAAATCCCCTCCAACCTGCCTGGCTGGTTGGTAAAGCGCCGATAAGCTCCAGCCGTTCACCTCCGGCAGCTCAGCCGGGAGCATGTTGGTCTGGATTCTGCGTCCGAATTCCAGCTCGATTTCCATCCTCTGGTTGGCAAGCTCTATCTGGTTCAGGCGTGCGTTTTCCAGGGCGATAGCGGCCTGGTTGGCAAGCAACCGTAAAAACTGCAGCTCTGCGCCAGCTCCTTCCCAGGGTTCGCTGGTATTGATCATCAGGATGCCGATGACTTCACCATGTGACTCCATTGGCATCAACACCAGGTGGTGCCAACCCTCTATATTAATAGTTTGATCTAATTCTGGATATAGCTTGATCTCCGAGAGGCCAGAGAGAGAGATCAGCTCTTTTTTAAGCACTAAATCCCTCAAAACGCCTGGCTGATCGAAGGGGATATCCCACCCCTGAGAGACGATGTCATCCCTCCAACCATGAGAAGCCAGGATATTGACTGACTGTTTGATGGGATCTCTAAGCAGCAGCGCGCAGGCTTCGGCATCCAACAGCGAGGGCATTTCTTCCATCAGGTAGCGGATCAACTCCTCAAGATGATGGCGCCGCAGCAACTGGTTGGAGAAATTCAGTAACGCTCTGTGCTCGTTCAGGCGGCGTTCTCGCAGCAGGTCGTAGGAATGGGTGCGCTGCAAGGCGTCTCCGATATAGGTCCCCACTTGAGTCAGCAGCGCCAGGCTCTGGGGGTTGAACGCCTCCCAATCGCTGGCAGCAACATTCAGGATTCCGAGTATCTGCTCCCCTGCTCGTAAAGGCGCTGAGGCGTGAATTTCAAGACCTCGCCTCTCCCCCTTTGAGGACGCCAGCCTGGAGCAGCGCACTTCGTTATAAGCTGACTGCAACCGGTCCGTATTACACAAGCCCTGGCATTCACAGCCTCTATTCCAGGCGTGGGGGTTATCCAGGGCCAGGGCGGGCGGCAAATTGGCATGCGCAGCCAGGACATAGCCGCGACCATCCCAGAGATCATCCGCGCTGGCATCCTTCATGAAGATCCACCCGGTTTCGAGCTGCATCAGCTCGAGCAGTCGGGTCAGCGCCTGCTCCAACGCGCCGCGCATATCTACCGCCCGGTTTAACGTTTCGATAATCTCTTTGATGGTGACGATGTCGTTGATCGTGTGGTTGGTTTCCTGCATGTCCTCAATGGGATTTCAAGATCGCCGCGATCCAGTCAGCCGCTTTAGCCGCCTCCCCACCGAATCCTTATTCAGGCGCAGACGCCAGCTCCATAGCCTGACGTCGTCCTCGTCCACCTGCTCCCACATCTCCAGCCACATGCGAGCGGCATCTTCATTCTTCTCCTCCAGGCACAGCTCAATCTGGGCGTTACACAGGGTGTTGAATTCGGTGATGTGCAACTTTTGGCGTTGCAGCAAAGGATCCAGCATTTGGCGGGCGCGCTTGGTGTTGCCCGCCGCGATCTCCAGGCGAGCTATCCCGCAGATGCCGAAGAAGTAATCAGGGAAGCGGGCGTGCAGCTCTTTCAGCATCGCATGCGCCTCCTCTTTCTGACCTTGCATCTCAAGCGCCACCGCTAGGTTGTTGCGCACGGAGGGCTCATCCGGCGCCAGCGCCACAACCTTCTCCAGCAATGCCTGGGCTTTGGCGCTGTCACGCTGTCGCAAGAAATTGTGCGCTTCCTCGAACAACTCTTGCGCTTTGGGGCTCAAACTGGTTTCCACGGGTTCATCGCTGACCTCGAAATTCAGCAACATGATCTCGTTCCACTCGCCGCGCGTCCACATACGTACAGGGCCGGAGGGCAGCAGGCCGTGCTCGCTGGCTAACTGGGATGCCTGCATGCGCAGCTTGTCGGAGCCGCGCTGCCCGAGGGCGAAATCCTTGATCGCCTGAAGCAGCTCGGCGTGCTCACTCATGCCTGCCAGATGGATGACGAACTGGCAGGCTGTCTCGTCGCCGCGCCTCAGCAGGTGCGGCGCCAGGAAGAGCAATTCAGGGTGCTGTTCTAAAAAAGCCTGAGCGGCGATCTTTATCTCCAAGTCCCGTTTGCGGCGCATGGCAGACTGTAGATTAATATGTAGCTGGCGAATGGTGCGCTCCGCGACCCAGTTCGGCAGAGGGAAGGCATAAGCCCCATGGCGCTGATCAGCGGGTCGGTTAAGGTCTTCTAGATGCTCCTGGGCTAGGCGCAACCTGGGGTTTGTTTTCAAGGCTTTTTTCCAT